>Ga0307514_10003938_pt1 | contig 13885 bp, 19 predicted proteins | sample 16_EM_MG_FD_203088 | JGI IMG/M metagenome (GOLD analysis project Ga0307514, IMG submission 203088) | Populus trichocarpa ectomycorrhiza microbial communities from riparian zone in the Pacific Northwest, United States - 16_EM | ecosystem: Host-associated > Plants > Roots > Unclassified | place... | reverse complement strand
GGCAAATCCAACCCCCCCCCCCCCCCAATCCATACACTGGAAGTGGTCAATTTGTTGCGGGCGTATCCGAATGCCTTTGGCTGGCTGGCTGCTACTCCCCGACTACACTTGGGACGTTCGAACCAAGGGCATCCGGATTTCTCAGGAACGATCTGCCTGCAGCTGGGGATGCCCGTGAAATTGCACGGACACTGAAGCGGTGGAAGGGAGGAGCGACTTTCTATCATGGTGCGCGTGCTGGACCCTTGATAGGTGAACATCAAGCGCCACCTGATTCATATACTCCGCAGCCGATTAGACTGCTGGTAGCGGCTGCTACGTTACAAACCAATGCCAATGAGAACTACATCAACCGCCGCAACCAAGCCAACGCTGCCCCTAATCGAATACCTGAGAAGTTTTTCTGTCGGGCCGTATTCAATGCTGTCTACACTAGCGTTACATTGCACAATGGCTTCGGCATGAAAATCTACAGTGATCCTGCACAGAATAATATTAACGAAGTATGCAATGCAGTAGTGGAAGGACAACGGAGTCTGTGGCATAATGCAGGAGGGATTCTGCAGCCTCCGCTTCCCTTGAAAGCATTGCTCGACGCTTGTGTAACTGACATTGAGGCTAATAGCAAAACATATATGGTTATCAATCCTGACATAATGCCATGGGCACTAGGTGCAGCGGTGGTCTACGCCCATGATGCCAGTGCCGACCATGCCGACTTCAAGAAACTAGTCAAGCTCTAGTCAGATGATCACTAGCTATAGCTATATAGGTAATACCATATGCATGCTGCTTGCTTCTCCCATTCCACCTATCTCAGTACTAGCCCTTTTGCTAACCTAGATGCGTCTGTGCTCCATAGTTCACGCTATGCTTGGTATAAGTTGCTTACCGGCCACCTTGGGCCGTTCGGTGTTTAAGCTGGTGTCAGTTCTGGCATTGGGTACTGTGACGAATTAAATGGAAGCAAGGAGGGAGTAGAGAGTCTTGATAGCTGTGTCTTGTTGGACAGAAAAAGAATGACCCGTCTATCTACCTGGGTCTGCTATGCTACATGATGATGCTCCCTTGAACAGTAAATCCTCCCTCCTAGCCTGCCAAGCTCTCTAGTCAAATTTTTTTCGGCGTCAGTTCACCCCCATTTATGTGAAGTAATAGAAAATGCAAGACGCCCACCCCATTTCATATACGAACAACGTGAACTAAAATAGCAAAGGCCAGACGCCCACCCATTCAAGAACTACAGAAACAAAACATAGCACCAATGAAAAACCCCATTTCATCATTGTGGAACATAGATCACCCCCCGTCCGATATTAACCCTCTTCAACCCTTCCCGCAAAGAAAGCCAATCGCCACTCATCACTGGCTATAGCCTGGGTTCTTTTCAATTACAGTTTAAACCCTGCGGGTGGAGCTATCGTCATTCACCTCAACTGTGTCAACCTACCATTGGCCCCCTGTCACGTCGCTTTGCAACAATTGCAACAGCAAGAAGGTACCATCATTTTTTTCAGTATATGAGTCTTGGGTAATGATCGTTGTTCATTCTATTCTACCCCCCGATATCTATATATGCAAACTAGCTCGGCTCAATGACTAATTACTAAGCCACCCGAAGACCCCAAAGAGCACCCGAAGACCCCGAAGAGCACCTTCCCTTTTACTTCCCCCTGCTCTTCGGGCTTTTTTAATTGCATATACTATGAAAACACAATCCCAGTTCATCCTACCAATCCCCAGTTTTCCGTCTTCCCCCAGCTCCTACCATTCACTGTCATCCTACCACTCGTCATCATTGTACCGCTTACCATCATCCTACCGCTCACCATCATCCTGCCGCTCATCATCATCCTACCGCTCACCATCATCCTGCCGCTCACCATCATCCTACCACTCATCATCATCCTACCGCTCACCATTATCCTACTGCACACTATCATCCTACCGCTCCAGCATCCTACTGCATCTCAGTTTTCCATCTTCTCCTAGTTCATGCCACTGCTCCCCAATTCACCAGCATCCTACCACATCTCAGTTTTCCATCTTCCCCCGGTTCATACCACTGCTCCCCAAATTTCTCAAATTTCATGCCTCTCACTTCTCAGGTACTTATGCAGCTTCTTATTGGAAGGAAAGATCTGAAGACACCTCAGGTACTAAGACCTCTCTACTGCGGCGCTTGCATGTTGTAAGGGCACGATTAAGTGTTGGAAATCTTCAGAGGCATGTATTTTTCGCAGTCCCATTATCGTCATAAACCGCTTGTATTGCTCACGTGGAAGGGGTTTGGTAAGGGTGTTGGCAATCATATCTTTCGTTGGTATATAGGCAACCTCAATTACTTTTTGTTCCATCATCTCCGTAATGAAGCGTTGTCTGCCATGGATATGCTTTGTCCTTCCATGATATTCAGGGTTTGCAGCCAAAGCATTCGCCCCCTGGTTATCGCCCCGAAGTTGGATTGGGCCTTCCGACTTTTGCCCTATCTCTTCAAGAAATACAGCTATCCACATTGCTTCTTTTGTTGCTTCAGTACCTGCTAGATATTCCGCTTCGGTTGTACTCAACGCTACTGTCTGTTGCTTTTTTGACGCCTATGAGATAGGGCAACCGTCATAGAAAAATATGTAAGCCATGGTAGAGTGCCTGTCTTGGGTATCGTCCATATACGCTGCATTGAAAAAGCCAATAATCTTCCATGGTACTATCGCTGCTGGGACATTATTTCTTCTTCCCATCGCTACTAGGATATCATTTCTTCTTCCCAGTACTAATTCTGTATCCATGGACTTTTTCACAAAACGTAGTATGCGTTTAACACCCTTCCAATGATGGTCTGTCGGGTTGCTGGAATATTGTGCCAATTTGTTAATGACAAATGCGAGGTCTGGTCATGTACCGAGCATCAGTATCAGCAAAAAAAATAAGCGCGGCTTCATAGGTCATGGTATATCATCGTGGTATCGGTCTCTCCTGGTGTTTCTCAGGTGTCTCTCAAGTGTCTCCTGGTGTCTTTTAGTGTCATCGGAGCTAGCAGTTTTCCTCCTGGAGACAGTTTTGGAAAAGTTACGGACACCACCCGATACACTCCCGATTTACCCCGATTATATAGGATTCTCTTAATTCCCAATGTTCATTTTTTCACTTTTTTTCCAGATGAGGTAAATCAGGGAGCCGATCGCAGCTTGATAAGTCCTTTTTCCTTCTTCACCCAATACCACATCTGTTTCCGTGATAGTCTAGTTTTCTTTTGTGTCCATCGGGGTAGCCACCTCATTTGCCTCTTCCATACCAAATCTTGCAAGAATAGCCTGAGCATATTTTTCCTGTGATATCAGTATTATGTGCAGTTCTCTAATTCTTCTTATCCGCAGCCTGACAAATACTGTATCGTCTAATGATCCCAACCATTTCATCACAAAAACCTCCTCCAAGTCTCCTTTCAGCTTATTTTTCCCATCCACTGTACCAAAGATAAATATATCATCAACATGTACAATCAATACTACAGTTTTTTGCATAATCCAAACCCCGTAATCTGCCTTAATTCTCACATATCCCTTTCCTTTCCACACACTGTCCAATTTATTATAAAAGCATCTTGGCGATTGCCCCAAGCCATATAAGCTTCTCTTTAAGTACTATACTAGCTCTTGGACTTTGTTGTCTTGCTTCATTATTCTGTCCTCTTTGTTCTCTAATATCTCCACTTTCTCTAGCTTCATCATTCTGTCCTCTTTATTTTCTGATGTCTCTTCGCTCTTCCCTTTCCTGTTCTCTAGCTTCATTATTCTGTTCTCTTTATTTTCTGATGCCTCTTCGCTCTTCCCTTTCCTGGGGTGTAAGGTAACGAGCTCTCCTTTTCTTGGGTATATGCCATTTGGCGGGCACACAAGTACTTCTTCTTCTAACTCTCTATTCAAAAATGCAGTCACGATATCCCCTTATTCTCTCTCCCAATTATTATTAGCTGCCAATATCAACAGGATCCTTAAAGAAGCAAATTTCGCGACTGGGGCAAACATCTCCTTAAAATCAATCCCTTTCCTCTGTCTGTGCCCACTAGCAACTATTCTTGCCTTATGTTTGATTATCTCTCCGTTCAAGTCTTTTTTTATCGTAAATACCCACTTAGCAGGAAGTATCTTGATGTTCTTATCTACCGCAAGCCAATCATATACTTTGTTTGCCACCATTGCATCATGCTCGTTTTCGCATGCTTGCCTCCATATTTTATTTTCTTCACACTTTATTGCTTCTTCATAGGACTGTGGTATCATAGTGTCCTTTTCGACATGTCTCATATTCATGTCTAGAACTGACTCCGGTATATCCTTCTCTTCCTCATACTTCAAATCATCAATCACCAGGTACATCTCTTCTAGCTTTTCACTTTCCACTTCTTCATCTGCCATTGTCTTCTCCCCAGTTATTTCCCACTCTAGTTGTAGCTTCTCTCGGGCCAATATAGGGTTGTAACGGCGGTACTACAATAGCGTTTACAAGTAGGGGGGTCAAGGGGCAAGAATAAGAAGTGCAAACATCAAAGTAATACCGGCGTTATTGGCGTGTTCGATAGGAACAAGATATAAGAATCAGAACACCGCTTGGGGCTTGTTATTTTAACTAACTAACTCAGCTCACTTTTATAGAAGCGTTGATCTGATAACGAGTTATCTGATCTGGGTCTCCACTCCTAATAGGGAATAGCAGGCCTCGTCAGCCAAGCACCCTAATTGGGAAGTGACTACCCAATTAGAATACCCGGTACTTAAGTACATAGATTCTGCAGCCTGTTTCCCAATGCATTACACTCAGGCTGACATACATAAGATAACACCCAATTCATCTAATAACGATAATCCAACACATAGTTTCCTAAGTGTAATATCAAACAACAATACATAAACATACATGAGAGGTTATCTGAGGTTACACACTTCATCTAGCCCAATCCTTAACGTCATGCTACATCGATGTACTAACTGCCTTCTACCTAGAGGTTGATCAGGCCTCCGAGTTAGCGAGTTCAGTTGGTATTGGGGTTCCTAGCTACACTAGGAAGGTCTTCTTACTGGAGCTGTAACATTACTCCCCGTTTCGAGGCAGGCGTCCATGCCTGAACACAAGCTTCTAGTAATCTCTAGAAACAGATCGTGTTAGCAATAGCTCGAGTAACTTGGTGGCCATGGGTACTAATGCTTCACGATCTAGATACCCTCCTCCCTAGAACCTGGAGTTCCACAAGACTGGTGTGCCTATACATGCATGCCAAGGCCGTTAAAAACCTTTCCTATCACCAAAAAACCCAGTGGGAAAAGGCAATAATAAGGAGGAGGTAAAAGGTACCATGTACTTCAAGAGCATTCACTCGATACTGTCTCTCAATCTCTTAAACTTCTCTCTCATCTTGGGACTTATTGGGGTGGCGTTCTCGGAACTCTCGCAACTTCTCTGGACAATTATCCAACTTATCCCATATTTCTCAAGTATCTTCAAACTCTATATACCTAACCCAACATACTCGGTATTTGACCACTCCTCTAATCTTTCGAGAGTTGACAATGGATTCGACTTCATAAACATCAGGGTCATCCTCATCCATATCTTGGTCTTCATCTCTCCTGTGGAATGGCTTCAATAGAGTGGTATGCACAACGTTATGCCATTGGGTTCCTTCTGGTACTTCCAATTGATAAGTGTGTGAGCCAATAGCTTCCAAGACCTTGTAGGGTCCTATCCACTTATTAGTCAGGGATCGGTTGTTGCCTGCTCGTATTTGAAGGTTCCGGCGGTCCCCTAATACCCAGTCATTGACTGCAAACCATCGTGCTTTTTCCAGGTGTATAGCACTTCGTTTGTTGTTGATTTGCTTGAGGGTATCATGAACTTGGTTGTGTACTGTTGTCATGCGGTCAAGCCATTCCTCGGCGGCAGGAGAGGAGAATTCGTGGTCATCAGAGAGGTGTATAGTGCGAGAGTCGAAGCCATACAGGCTGCGGTAGGGGCAGTACTTGTAGGTGGATGTGGCGGCAGTATTGTAAGCAAACTCGGCAAGAAGTAGCCAAGTTCGCCATCGATGTTGTCTATCATAGCAGTATATTTGGAGGTATAGCTTGAGGGTCTGAACTGCTCGTTCTGCAAGTGCATCAGTCTAGGGATGATAGGCAGTTGATAGGTGGAGATTGATTCCAAGGCTCTTGTTGATTTCCTTGAGAAACTTCGAAGCAAATTGAGGCCCATGATCCGAGATGTTATGCTTAGGTAGGCTATAAAGTCTCCAGATCTTATTGATATATATGGCGGCTACGTCTGAGGCTGTCCATGTTGTCTTTGCTAGTATATATTGTTGTACTTTGGTGAATCGGTCGGTGACAACAAGAATAGCATTAAATCCTTCAGACTCAGGTAGTTCTCCAACGAAATCCATGGCTATTTCTTCGAAAGGTCGTTCCCCTGTTGGCATAGGTACCAACTTCATTTGCCTGCTGTGCCTATCTGCCTTTGCCTTCTGACATCTAATACATCCTGCCACATACTTTGCCACATCCTCTTGCTATCCATCCCAAATAAAATTCCGAGAGACCAGCTCTTGAGTCCGATGCCTACCCCAATGCCCTGCTACTTCACTATCATGATGCTGCCATAGCACATCAGTTCGAAACTCCAAAGGTACAACCCACAGTCCGTCTTTCTTTTCCCAAGTCGACACATCAATTCCAGGTAGTTCCACATCTTCTGCCTCCAGTTCTTCGTCCTCCCCATCTACTCAAAGCTGTCCTTCATCAAAAAATCGGGCTTCCATACCAGATTTCTCCTCCCCTGAACGTCTAGACAGGCCATCAGCCTTGCTCATCTTCGACCCAGGTTTGTAGTGAATAATGTAAAAAAATTCGGACATGCGGAGGTACCACGACGCTTGATGAGAGTTGAGTTTCTGCTTTGTATTGAAGTATTGCAGACCCTGATGGTCTGCATAGATGTTCATATGTACAGTAACTAGCCAGTCTCTCCATTTCCGGAAACTATCTACAATGGCAAATAGCTCTTTATCATGAATTGGCCAGTTTCGTTGGGTAGCAGTAAGAGTCTTCACATAGTACTCAACAGGATGTAGACGCTTGATGCCATTGGTAATGTGGTATTGACTGAGGATACCTGAGATTGCTTGGTTGCTAGTGTCAGTCTCAATAATGGTATCAAGACTTCTGTCGAACTGCGTAAGGATAGGTGCAGACATGAATTGTTGACGGAGCTTGTCGAAGGCTGCTTGCTGCTCAGATCTCCAAGAGAAGGGTATATCCTTAGTTAACTCAATTAAAGGTCTAGCCTTGAAACTGTAGTTAACTATGAATCGTCGATAGTAGTTGGCAAAGCCTAGGAAGGCCTGGACTTCTTTCTTCTTGGTAGGGACAGGCTACTTAGCCATGACTTCGAGTTTGGTGGGATCCATTTGTACTTGCTGACCGTTGATGATATGACCAAGAAAGAGAGTTTGCTTGACATGGAATTCAGATTTGGGTAGGTTGACTGCCAACCCATGCTCGACACACTTTTCAAGGACCTTTTCGACAAGTGCCTGATGTTCTTCCTCTGTCTTTCCTTCAAAGATAAGTATATCATCCAAATACCAGACACATCCCTCAACGTCCTTGAATATTGTATCCATCATTTCTTGAAAACTGGCAGGGGCATTCATCAATCCAAATGGCATAACAGTATACTCAAACAATCCCTTCTTAGTCCTAAACACAGTCTTCCACTCATCTCCCACAGCAATTCTCAACAAGTTATACCCATTCTTCAAGTCCAATCTTATAAACAGCTTTCCTCCCTTCGTCTTATCTAACAACTCACTAATAAGAGGGAGAGGACATTTGTTCGGTATTGTAAGTCGATTAAGAGCTCGATAATTGACACATATGCGTAGAGTGCCATGCTTTTTTCGGACGAAGAGGATAGGTGCACTGGTAGAGGAACGAGAATGATGGACTTTGCCAGTGGGTACTTCAGAATTGAGGTAGTTCTGGAGAGCTTCATCTTCTTCCCACGTGGTCTTGTAGATTGCTTCAGTAGGTATCTTAACATGAGGATCGATTAGAGGGATCTGGTGGTCCCATGCCTTATGTTCAGGTAGACGAGCTGCCTGTTCAGCGGAGAAGACTTGTGCATAATGATTATATCGTTCGCGGACATCAAGGATTAGCAGTACGTCTCCGTCAAGCATAGGCTCAACATCTATATTAATAAGTATAACTGAGGGTATCCATCTCACAGAACAGGGAATTACCAAACCAGTCTCGACATTTCTTAAACATCTTTCCTGAGTATCCACCATGAATCCATTCTCAACCAACCAGGATAAACCCAATATAACATCCTTCTTCCCAATATCCAAGACTTCCACATCCAAGGAGAACTTACCTAAAAGAGAACCCTTAGAATAAACACGAAATGAACTATTAACTACATAATTTCCTCCAGAAAGTGTAGACCCATCGCCTTACTTCACATTAACCTTCCTAGCTCTCTTCCATATACCCATCTTTATTGCCAATCTTTTCCCAACTACAGGTGCACTCGCTGTACTATCTATCACAGCTTCCACTCCCTCCCCAGCAATCGTAATCCATACTGTCAGTAGTGGTGTATGTCGAGGAGTCCGTCCGACAGTAGTTGACGTACTTCTTATTCGTTTTTCTACTGTTGTTGGTCCTCTTCCGAACCTAGTTCAGTAATTCGGAAGTAACCCTTGTCTGTCTTTGGCTTGTTGTTTTGCGGCTGGTGTTTAACCAATACTGTGGAGGCAGCTTGCTGTTGAGGGGCTGCTTGGATTCTTCGAGGCTGTGGGCTGTTATGCCAGTTGTTCCTACACTCGGCAGCATAGTGTCCAGCTATACCACACTTGTAGCAACGGTTGTACTTGATTCATTTGTTGATCTGGTCCTGACTGATATATGGTCGTTTGGTATCTCGGGTATCTCGAGAAGGTACGGTACCTCCTCTGAGAGATGTGGCAGAGGCCTCTTCTCGACCACGCTTCTTGGATATGGGTTTGTGGGATGCCTGATGATTCCTAGCCGAGAATTCCTTTGATATAATATCCATCTCGATAAGTCGTTGACGCTATTTACTAGACTTTGATCATAGTTGTTCATAGTGTGCCATATGTCCATGGAGTTTAGGTACTAGCCCATTGAGTATTACGTTGATAAGTTGTGCCTCTGGAATGCTAGCATATGCGTTCAAGCTATCGCGTTCTGTAAGGTAGTCCCGAACTGTTCCTGTCTGCCATAAGTCGATTATCTTCTGGTATGATCGATCCACCCTATAATGGTCTCCATAGTATAGATATAACCCATCCTGAGCCTCCTTCCATGTAGTATACTTGACCCTATTTGTCTTCCACCATTCGAGTGCCTTGCCTTCCAAATATAAACTAAGATATGCTAATCGTTGCTATTCATTGATAATCATTGTAATCAAGAAATATTCGTCCATTTGAAGTATCCAACCTTCCAATGCATTTGTATCTCCACTAAACTTGCTAGGAGGAGGAGCTTTGCCTGCTCTCATTTGATTATCTGGTGGGAGTGGAGACGGAGGTGGATTCTATGGAGGTGTACATGGTGGGGGTGGTGGTGGGTCTTGTGGAGGTGGCGGAGGAGGTAGATTCTGATTATCTGGTGGGAGTGGTAGAGGTGGAGTCGCGGCTGCTGCTACTGCTGCTGCTATCTCTTCTAGTTGCTGTACAAGGGAATTGGTTCGACCTTGCTGTCGCTGGGGACCCACAGGTTGTTGTTCAAGTGCTGCAATTCGTTGTTCAAGACGATCCATGCGTCGGTCATTCGTTTTCTCATCACGGTCACCTCTCTCCTTAAGCCATGTGAGGTTCGCATTGATTAGGATAAACTGTCTATTAGTACTATCCTGTCCTCTAAGTATGATCTGCCGTATTTCCTCAAGAGCTGAGTGCATATTCTGTGATAGTGTTGATGTCTGTTGGTCTGCTGCAACTGCTGTATTGTGAACGGCGGCTGCTGTTTCTTGTAGGAAGGATTCAGCTCGAGCGTGCTTGGACTGTAGTTTCTTGACTTCCTTGAGTGCTGCTTGCTTTTCTAGTTCGAGTTGTTGCATCTGTAGTCGTAGTTTGGCTAAGTCAGCAAGTGAGGGGACGGCGGTTTGACTCTTTGATACTGGTGTCTTGCCCTTGCTAGATGATGGCATAGGCTTCGGTGTAAGAGTAGCATAGTGCACTAGCAATTCTTCGTCAGTACTAGATAATGGGGCATCAGTAATACCTCTTGGCAGATTCTATTGTTGTCCTAAAGAAGAGATAAATTCTTCAGCTTGCGTATGTAGTTGTGCGATAGCTCCAGCATCTGACATGTCATCGTCTGTATCGCCAGTAGGTATAAGGGGCAACGTTCGAGGTGTACTCATGCTGAAGTATAGGCTTCGTAAATGTAAATGTCGAAGCGGTATAATGTAACGGCGGTGCTACAATAGCGTTCACAAGTAGGGGGGTCAAGGGGCAAGAATAAGAAGTGCAAACGTCAAAGTAATACCGGCATTATTGGCATGTTCGATAGGAACAAGATATAAGAATCAGAACACCGCTTGGGGCTTGTTATTTTAACTAACTAACTCAACTCACTTTTATAGAAGCGTTGATCTGATAACGAGTTATCTGATCTGTATCGACACTCCTAATAGGGAATAGCAGGCCTCGTCAGCCAAGCACCCTAATTGGGAAGTGACTACCCAATTAGGATACCTGGTGCTCAAGTACATAGATTCTGCAGCCTGTTTCCCAACGCATTACACTTAGGCTGACATACATGAGATAACACCTAATTCATCCAATAACGATAATCCAACACATAGTTTCCTAAACATAATATCAAACAACAATACATAAACATACATGAGAGGTTATCTGAGATCACACACTTCATCTAGCCCAATCCTTAACGTCATGCTACATCGACGCACTAACTGCCTTCTACCTAGAGGTTGATCAGGCCTCCGAGTTAGCGAGTTCAGTTAGTATTGGGGTTCCTAGCTACACTAGAAAGGTCTTCTTACCAGAGCTATAACAAGGGTGCCCCAGTATATGCTTGTGGAAAATCATATCTCTTTTCTTAACCAATTCTCTTTTCTCGATATCCCAGAGCTGGTATACATTTTTAGTGTCATAAAAACCTATCAGTATGCATTCCGAGGTTTTTGAGTCCCATTTTTTTCTCTTTTGTTTTGGCACCACAGCCCATGCTCGGCAACCCCATATCCTAATATGTCTCACGTGAGGTTTCCTTCCAGTCCATATTTTGTAAGGTGTCATCTCTCCTTCAAGAGACTTATTCAGTACTCGGTTATGTAAGTAGGTCGATGCTTTGGCAGCTAGTGCCCACATATCTTCCTGTACTCCAGCATGCCAGAGCATTGCTGATGCATGTCCAATAATACTCTTGATAGCTCTTTCGACATAAGAATTCATACTTGGAGCATATGGTGCACAGGTAATATGTTCGATTCCTGTCTCTTGGACTCACTTGACAAAGGCCTTTCCAGTAAATTCTCCACCGTTATCTGTCTGTAAGGTCAAGATATTCAGACCCGGGCCCACTTGGTTCTCAGCGTTTACTTTAAAAACCTTCAATGCACTAATTGCCATATCTTTTGTAATCAATGGAAATACCCATATATAACGTGAATAGTAGTCGATGATTACCAAAAGATATTTATAACCCCATGTGATATCTGAAAGCCTCATAGGACCAGCTATGTCTGCGCTTATCCTTACTAGTTTTCTGTCAACTTTGCTGAAAGGGTACCTCGATATTATTTGATGCTGTGATCCTCCAAGGCAGTCTGCACAGTCTATGTTGCATTCGCCGAATTTCATACTAGGATCCCCAATCTCCATCCCCGTTACTTTTTCTGGCATAGATCTTATTGTTTTCCCATTTACATGACCAAGTCTGCAATGCCATATAAGAAATGGTTGTTTATCAGTGCACTGCATCGCCAACTCATATTCCTCCACTCCTTCATATTCTTCAATGTAACATAGTCCTCCCCATCCATCTACAAGTTTTGCGTACCCCCATATGATCTTTTCCTTGTGAATCTCTGCAATTCCGCCTTCAAAATTCACTCCCAAACCAGCTCTCATTAATGCAGTCACTGACAGCAGATCTGCTTCGACATCTAGGTCTGGAACCAGTAACACCTCTGCTACTATTACTTTTCTGATTTGCATATATAATATCACTTCTCCTCTTGCTATTCCATATATAGGACCCTTTCCTGTATTGATCTTTACCAGTTTATCAAGCCAACTGTATGCTCTGAACTTCGATAAATCCTTTATATAATGAGAACTGGCCCCGCTATCAATTAGCCATCTTCTTTCCTCATGTACGGGATTTTTCTTCTATTGCATCGTATAATTAGCTGATTCCACAAATACTGCTAGGTTCTGAAGATCATTTCTCCGATTTAGGTCCTCTTCACTTGTGGGGTAATGATGGATTGTTCCACTGTTCGCTTGTGGGGTACTGATGGATTGTTCCATGTTCGCTTCAAGTAGGGTAATGATGAATTGCTCCATTGTACTTATTTGTTCCACTGTACTATTAGTAGTCTCTTCTTCTATCATTACCATATTAAACTCAAAAGGCGGATGTTCTTTTGGCTGCTCTAATTGAGCGCTACTACTAGGTTCCTGTGCTATATTAGCTTGACCCATACTGGGATAACTACCTTGTGGATAGTCCATATAGGGATAATTCCCATAGCTTGTCCACTGACTCAGAGCTTTGTTTCTAGGATGATATTCTGGGTGTGCATGCCAGCAGTTGGAGGATATGTGGTTCCATCCCTCGCATGCATAACACTGTTTTCCATAGTGTATATTTGGGTGATACTGAGCACTATCAGTTATTTGTCCTGGTCCTGTTTGCACTTGTCTCGAGCCTTGATTAAGCCTGGTACTGTTCAACGTAGTTAAGGGTTGTGCCTGTGGTTGATTTGACTGTGCATATGGAAGATTTGACTGTGCATATAGAGGATTTGACTGTGCATATGGAGGATTTGACTGTACATATGGAGGATTTGACTGTGCATATGGAGTGTTGTACTGTTGTGTATTCATTCTTCCACTGTAGCCATCTCTTTGATATCCCCCGTAACTCCCTCAATAGCTAACTTGAGAGTTATATGGGCCTCTTTGATATGGGTGTTGTCTGTTAAGACCTAGAGAACCTGATCTTGCTACATATGCACCTTGAGAACACTGTGTATCGTGTTTCAATGCTAGAGGATTATTGACGTTCGGGTTTGTGAAATCTGATTCTACTTTCGTAGTCTCAAATAGCTTTAACCTCATTTCTTCTGTATAGATTGCCTCAACAGTCTTTTCCAAAATCAGTGGGGATTTTGGAGTAGACATATTTGTTAACGTGATAACAAGAGAAGAATACTTCTTCCTTAAGCCAATCAATATCGTATATGCCATGTCCCGCTGCTTGATTGATGTTCCGCATGCTCTGAGTTCTGAGACTATATGCCTTACTCGTTTCACGAATTCCGAGCATGTCTCTTTTTCACCCATAGATATAGCAACAAACTCTTTCATCAGCCTTGCTGTTTTCAGATCACTTTTCATTGAGTATTGGTCTTTTAGTATCTTCCAGCTTTCGTAAGCAGTCGTAGTATCATGTATGAGGTCTTGCTGATCTGGTGAACACTATAGATGTATTTCTGATCTAGCCCAGATGTTTTTCTCCTTCCAAGCTTCATCTCTTTGTGCTTCTGCTGGAGGCTCTTGTGTTACTAAGTCCCATGCCTTCATTCTCAACATAACCATCTCCATGTC
>Ga0307514_10003937_pt1 | contig 13885 bp, 11 predicted proteins | sample 16_EM_MG_FD_203088 | JGI IMG/M metagenome (GOLD analysis project Ga0307514, IMG submission 203088) | Populus trichocarpa ectomycorrhiza microbial communities from riparian zone in the Pacific Northwest, United States - 16_EM | ecosystem: Host-associated > Plants > Roots > Unclassified | place... | reverse complement strand
AGAGGTAGATCGTCACGGCCCGGGCGTTGAAGACCGTCACGATCCGGTCCAGGCGGGGGAAGCTGGTCAGTCCCGCGAAGTCGATCCGGAACCGGGCCTTGGCCCACATCAGGAGCATGACGAAACCGGCCGACCAGAAGGCCTGTGCGAGCGGGATCTCGTCCAGGTCGTAGGTGCCGAACTCGGCCTGGTGGGAGTAGGCGTACCAGCCGCCGTAACCGAGTGCGGCGAATGACAGCAGGACCACCACGGCCGGCTTCAGCCGCTGCAGCACGCCGTCGCGGTGGGCGAAGCCGAGGATCCAGCAGAACAGGTACGTCGACAGGTCCCACATCGCGCTGCCGACCCGGTTGTCCGGCCCTGACCAGACGAAGTTCAGGACCAGGATCGGCGCGAGGGACAGGAACAGCACGGGCACGGGGGCGAGTCGGAACACCTTCAGCAGGAGCGGGGACAGGAGCACGAACCAGAGGTACGTCCGCAGGTACCAGAGGATCTCCCAGGCCTGCTCGCCCCACGCGTTGCCCGGGGGATCGCCGAGCGGGACGATCCAGTAGACGATCTGCCAGCCCGGCATCCAGTCGTGGACCAGCATCGCCACGACCACGAAGAGGCCCCAGAACCAGAACGGGGGCAGGAGGCGGCGCAGCCGGCTCCTCACCACCGTGAGCGCGGGCCGCTCCAGGGACTTCGCCATCAGGGTGCCGGCCAGGCCGAACATGATCCCCATGGAGGGGAAGACCAGTCCGGCCCAGGCCCAGCCGAAGGTGTGGTAGGTGACGACACGGATGAGGGCGACGGCCCTGAGGGTGTCGAAGTAGCGGTCGCGGCCGGCGGGCTTCGCCGGTGGCGGAGGCTTCTCCTCCTCCGCCCCGACGGCAGCCTCGGCCTCCGGCGCCGCCCCCGGCCCCGGTTCCGGCCTCGGCTCCTCCAGCACGGGCAGCGTCGCCGTCACGTCGGGCGTCGGCGCCTCCTGCCCGTAGTCCATGTACTGCTGGGTGTACGGCTGTTGGGTGTACGGCTGCGACGGTTGCTGCGGATACGGCTGCTGGGAATACGGCTGCGACGGCTGCGACGGCTGCTGGGCGTACTGCCGCTGGTCGTGACCCGCGTATCCCTCGTACTCCCCGTAATCGTGGCCGGGCTGCTGCCCGTACCCATAGCCGTACCCCTGCGGCTGCTCCTGCCCCCAGCTCATCAGCTCGCCCCCGCCGGAGTGCCGACCTCGCCGGTGCGCTTCAGTTTCTGCCAGCGCAGGCGGCCGCCGGTGAGGGCGGTGATGGAGGAGTGGATAAGGACGAGGTACATCATCTGGCGGTAGGCCAGTTGTTGCAGGGGCATCATCAGCAGGTAGCGGTACTTCTCGCTGTCGAGGCGGAAGGCGTACGCCGCGCACACGAGTTGGATCGCCAGCACCGCGAACCACGCCAGCAGTGCCGCCCGGAAGTCGATGAAGATCATCGAGTAGGCGGTGAACACGTCGATGAGCGGGGCGAAGACCGGCGTGACGATCTGGAAGATGACCACCAGCGGCATGCCGACCCGGCCGAAGCGTCCCGAAGGTCCCTTGTCCGTGAGGGACTTGCGGTGCTTCCAGAGCGCCTGCATGGTGCCGTAGGACCAGCGGTAGCGCTGCGACCACAGTTGCTTCAGGGACCCCGGGGCCTCGGTCCAGGCGCGGGCGTGCTCCTGGTAGACGACCCGCCAGCCCTCGCGGTGCATGGCGATGGTGATGTCGGTGTCCTCGGCGAGGGTGTCCTCGCTCATCCCGCCGACCTGGAGGACCGCCTCGCGGCGGAACGCGCCGATCGCACCGGGGATGGTCGGCATGCAGCGCAGCAGGTCGTACATGCGGCGGTCGAGGTTGAAGCCCATCACGTACTCGATGTGCTGCCAGGCGCCGATGACGGTGTCGCGGTTGCCGACCTTGGCGTTTCCGGCGACCGCGCCGACCTCGGGGTCGGCGAACGGCTGCACGAGCTGTCGTACGGTGTCCGCCTCGAAGACCGTGTCACCGTCCATCATCACGACGATGTCGTAACTGGCGCTGCGTACCCCGTTGTTGAGGGCGGCGGGCTTGCCGGCGTTCTCCTGGCGGATGACCCGGACGTTCATCATGCCGAGGGACTCGGCCGCGCTGCGCGCGATCTCGGAGGTGCCGTCGCTGGAGCCGTCGTCCACGACGATGACCTCGATCGGATGGGTGCTCTGCGCCAGCGACTTGAGGGTGTTGGCGATGCACTCCTTCTCGTTGTACGCCGGGACGATCACGCTCACCGGTCGGGTGACCGGTTCTCCCCAGCTGAACCGGCGTTTGTTGCGCTGTCTGTAGTGCCGGCGGGCGAGGATGAGCATCATGCCGAACCGGCCCATGACGGCCACGCCCACGACGATCAGTCCGACCGAGAGCGCCGGAACGGCCAACTCGGCGACGGCGACGGCCATGACGAGGGCCTTGCCCTCGTAGAGGGTCGCGCCGGTGGCCTCGCGGTGTGCGGCCTGGAGACGGGACACGGTCGAGCCCTGGTTCCCCGTCCGGCCGTTCGGCCCGCCCGCGGACTGTTCGGCGCCGCCCGCGCCGGGCTGCTGCTCGGCACCGGTCGCCCCGGACTGCGCGCCGCCCGTCGCCCCGGACTGCGCGCTACCGGTCGCCCCGGGAACCCCGGACGCCTCCCGCGCGCTCGCGTTCTGCTCCGAGATGACACCGCTGACGGTGGTGAAGGTGTACCCCTTCGCCTTCATCGTCTCGATGTACTTCGGCAGCGCCTCGATCGTCTGCTCGCGGTCGCCGCCCGCGTCGTGCATCAGGACCGACGCGCCGGTGGTCCCCTTCGGCGTGGCCCACTGGACGATCTTCGAGACGCCCGGCTTCTTCCAGTCGTCGCTGTCGGTGTCGACGAAGACGCTGGTGTAGCCGTCGGCGCCGAGCTCCTTGTAGACGGGCCAGCTGTAGTTGTCGATGGCGTCCGTCTTCGAGGAGTACGGCGCCCGGAACAACGTGGTCGTGACGCCGGCCGCGCCCGCCAGCGCGAGCTGCGTCTGCTGCATCTCGCGCCGGACGCGGGCCTCGCTCTGGTAGGAGAGGTCGACGTGGGTGAAGGTGTGGATGCCCACCTCGTTGCCCTGCTCGACCATGTCGTCCACGATGCCCGGGTAGCGCGAGACCATCGACCCGACCAGGAAGAACGTGGCGGGGACGTCGTACTTCCGCAGGATCTTCAGGACGTCGGGCGTGTACGTCGGGTTGGGGCCGTCGTCGAAGGTGAGGGCGATCGTCTTCTTCGGGACGGAGATGGTGGTGGCCTGGTCGCCCCGGAAGGAGATGATCGGCCCGCCGTTGAGGATCTCGTCGGGGACGTCGTCCGAGCTGGCTCCGTCGCGCACACGCTGGTCGCCGCCGACCTCGGCGCGCAGATAGCCGTCCAGCAGCATGATGCTGGTCAGGCCGAGCAGGAGCAGCAGGGCGAGGATGATCCTCGGTTTCTGCAGTGCCGCGGCCTTGCCCGCCGCCCGTTCCATCCGGGTGGGGGCGCGCCGACGGCCGCGTGAAGGTGTCATCGTCATGTGGTGCCTGCGTTCCGGTCAGTCGTCGGTCGCGGCGACGGACGCCGACACGGTCGGGGCGGAGCTGGACGGGGCGCCGGTGGCGACGCCCGTGGGCGGGGTGCCGGTGGGCCTCGCGGGCGGCGTGCCGATACCGCCCTGCGGCTCGGCGCCGCCGGGGCCGGAGTTCTGGAAACCGGCTCGGCCACCGCCGAACGGCACCAGCGAGGACGGGTTCATCGAGGTGCCGATGCCCATGAACGCCATGCTGAGCACGACCGCGTACCCGAGGCAGACGACACCGACCAGGACGCCGATCCGGCGCAGCAGCTTGGAGCGGCGCCCGGAGTTGTCGACGAACACGGGTCCCTCGGCGGACTCGTTGCCGCGTTTACGACGGCGCCCGCGCCCAGCGGCGGCCGCGCGGTTTTCGATGGCTGGCTCAGAATGCATTCTCCGGATATTAGGGAACCTTCATTTGGCCTTAACTCTGACTTTCTTGTGAGCCGCCCATGAGAAAATCTCCAACCTGTCCCTTTCCTGAGAGTTTCCCAGAAATCCTGCACAACTCCGCACGGAGGGAAAGGAGTCGATTGCCCGGATCGCACGTCCACGGTGCACCTTTTGGTCACGTCTGCCCATGAAGTGCCTGTGTGTTTACTGTTCCTGTGGCGCCCGGCCGCGTGTGAGACATTTCCACTCCGGAAACGCTCTTCGGTTTCCGTCCTGAGACAGAAGTCACGAGAGCGGGTGGATACGCAATGCGGAGTCTCCTGAAGCCGGCGGCCGGGCTCACGTGCCTGTTCGCACTGACCACCGCGGGATGCTCCGCGGAGTCCGACGGCACCTCGAACGCGGCGCCCGAGGCCTCCGAACAGACGAGCATGCCCCCGAGCCCGAGCACTTCCCCGAGCGAGGAGGCGTCGGCGGCCACCGCCTACGCCCCCTACGTCAGCGCGACGGACGCCTCCGACCTCGACTCCGCGGGCTCCCCCGAGACGTACAACCTGGCCTTCGTGATCTCCGACGGCAAGGGCTGCACGCCGAAGTGGAACGACAACGACGCCATCGGCGCCGCCGCGGTGAAGTCCCGGATCGCGGGGCTGAAGGAGGACGGTGCCACCGTGCGGGTCTCCTTCGGCGGGGCCTCCGGCGAGGAACTCGCGGCGACCTGTGACAGCGCGTCCGAACTGGCCGAGGCGTACGGCAAGGCGCTGGACGCGGCCGGCTCCACCCAGGCCGACTTCGACATCGAGGGCGACGAGCTGACCGACGCCGACTCGGTGGACCTGCGCTCCGAGGCGATCGCCCTCCTGCAGCAGGACCGCGCCGACCTCAGTGTCTCCTTCACGCTCCCGGTGATGCCGTCCGGCCTCGACGCGGACAGCCTGGCGCTCCTCGAGTCGGCCAACGAGCACGACGTACAGGTCTCCATCGTCAACCTCATGACGATGAACTACGGCGAGTCGTACGACGGCGACATGGGCGACTACGCGCTCACCTCCGCCAAGGCCTCCCACACCCAGCTGATGAAGGTGTTCGGGCTGGCGTCCGCGGACGCGTGGCGGGGCATGGCGCTCACCTCGATGATCGGCGTCAACGACGTCGACGGCGAGACGTTCACCCTCTCCGACGCGGCGCAGGTACGGACGTTCGCCGCGGAGAACGAGGTCGCGTGGGTGTCCATGTGGTCGACGTTCCGCGACCAGCAGTGCGCGGAGGGAGAAACCGGGGACGACGACGCCAGCACCAACTGCAGCGGGGTGGAACAGAGTTCGGGCGAGTTCGCGAAGGCGTTCGCGGGCTAGGGCCTTCGGGTGTCGTTCGGACGAGGCGTCAACGACGCCTGTGGACCAGACGTCCCGCGCACACCGTCGCGATGCAGGCGCCGGTCTCGTCGAAGACCGCCAGGTCGGCGCGGCCCATCTCGCTGATCGCCGGCGGCTGGGTGCGCGGGAGTACGGCGACGCCGTTCCGGTCGGCGGCGACGCGGAGTTCGGGCGAGTCGACGTACTCCGCAAGGACCGTCACCGCGCCCGCCTTCAGCACGGCGTGGACGCGTTCGCGTGGCGACGGGGCCTCGGGGAGCGGGCCCTCATGAACGCGGGCCGGCCCGAGCACCCCGGGCCAGCGCCGCACCCGAGCACCCGGAAACCGCTCCCGCAGCTCCGCCAGCGTCCCCACGGCGGCGACCCGGCCGCCCTCGACCGCCACGGCACCGTCCTTGACCGGTTCCGTGCCGTCCCAGGTCCACCGGACCTCGTCCGCCGCGTGAATGGTCTCCAACTCGGGCTCGGATCAGCTCAGTTGGACGCGAGCAACTTCAGCTCGGGATGAGCCGTGCCGCCCTCGATCGCCGTGGACGAGATGTGGGACATGACCCGCTCGTCGACGGGGTCGTTCGCCGGGTCGTCGTGCACGACGAGGTGCTCGTACGTCGTCGCCCGCTGGGCCGGAACCCGGCCCGCCTTGCGGATGAGGTCGATGATCTCCATCCGGTTGGAGCGGTGCTTGGCGCCGGCGGAGGAGACGACGTTCTCCTCCAGCATGATCGAGCCGAGGTCGTCCGCGCCGTAGTGCAGCGACAGTTGGCCGACCTCCTTGCCGGTGGTCAGCCAAGAGCCCTGGATGTGGGCGATGTTGTCCATGAACAGCCGCGCGATGGCGATCATCCGCAGGTACTCGAAGAGCGTGGCCTGCGTGCGGCCCTTCAGGTGGTTGTTCTCGGGCTGGTAGGTGTACGGGATGAAGGCGCGGAAGCCGCCGGTGCGGTCCTGCACGTCACGGATCATCCGCAGGTGCTCGATGCGCTCCGCGTTGGTCTCGCCCGTGCCCATGAGCATGGTGGAGGTGGACTCCACACCCAGCCGGTGCGCGGCCTCCATGATCTCCAGCCAGCGCTCGCCGGACTCCTTGAGCGGGGCGATGGCCTTGCGGGGCCGCTCCGGGAGGAGTTCCGCGCCCGCGCCGGCGAAGGAGTCGAGACCGGCCTCGTGGATCCGGGTGATGGCCTCCTCGACCGGCACCCCGGAGATCCGGGCCATGTGCTCGACCTCGCTGGCCCCCAGGCTGTGGATGACCAGCTGCGGGTAGGCCCGCTTGATGGCGGAGAAGTGCTTCTCGTAGTACTCGACGCCGTAGTCCGGGTGGTGGCCGCCCTGGAACATGATCTGCGTCCCGCCGAGTTCGACGGTCTCCTCGCACCGGCGCAGGATGTCGTCCAGGTCGCGGGTCCAGCCCTTGGCGGTGTCCTTCGGGGCCGCGTAGAAGGCGCAGAACTTGCACGCCGTGACGCACACGTTGGTGTAGTTGATGTTGCGTTCGATGATGTACGTGGCGATGTGCTCGGTGCCCGCGTACCTGCGGCGGCGTACGGCGTCGGCGGCGGCGCCGAGGGCGTGCAGCGGGGCGTCGCGGTAGAGGTCGAGCGCCTCCTCCGGGGTGATCCGCCCACCCTCGGCGGCACGGTCGAGGACGGACTGAAGGTCGGCCTTCTCGGTCACCGGGTGTCCCTTTCGTCAAGGGTTGTGGACGGACCGAACCAGCGTACGCCAGCCGTTTCGCGCTCCCGACCTCAGGCCGCGTACGCGCCGATCAGCAGCCCGAGATACGTCCCCGCGATCAGGAACGGCCCGAACGGGATCGCCGTCTTGCGCCCGGCGCGCCGCGCGACGACGAGGGCACCGCCGTACAGCGCCCCGAGCAGGAACCCGGCGAAGGTGCCGAGCAGCACGGTCCCCCAGCCGTACCAGCCCAGCGCGGCACCGGTGCCGAGCGCCAGCTTCACATCGCCGAAGCCCATGCCGCCGGGGTTGACGAGCCACAGCACGAGGTATCCGGCGCCGAGCGCGAGGGCGCCGAGGGCGGCGGTCGGCCAGTGCCCGGTGTGCTCGGGCACCGCCGTGACCGCCCCGAGGAGGGCGAGGGTCGCGGCGGCGAGCGGCAGGGTCAGCACGTCGGGCAGCCGACGCACCCGCAGGTCGACGACGGCCAGCAGCACCCACACGGGCGCCGACAACAGCCAGACGACGACCTCGGGCCGGGTGTCGGTGGCGGCGGCGAGGCCGGCGCAGAGGAGCGCGGTGACGAGACAGACGAGGGGGGTGCTGGGACCGTACGCGCGTGTCGGCGCGCAGTGCCCGCACCGCGCCGGGCCGAGCCACCCACGGGCAGGCCCGCCGAACGGATGTCCGCCGGGGCACCGCTCCCGCCAGTTCTCCTCCTCCGGGACGGAGAAGCGGTAGGCGGCCCGTGGCACCAGCACTCCGGTGGCCGCGCCCCACAGTGCCGCGACGGCGATCAGCAAGCCGGTCATCGGCCGATCATCCCACCGCGACGGCACGCATCCATCGCGGCGGTACGCACGCATCCATCGCGGCGGTACGCACCCGCCACGGCGGTACGCACCCACCGCGGCGGCACGCATCCACCACCGCGGCAAGCACTCACCACGTCGGTCCGCACCCCCACAGCGGCACCCACCCATCGCGCGGGCACACGCCGCGCGCCGGCGGACGCCCCGCGCCGGCGCGCGCCCCCGCCCGTCAACCGACCTTCGACAGCCGGGCCTCGGGCCGCCCCGACCCCTCGCTGTCCGACTGGTAGTCGAGATCGTCACCGACCGGGGTGATGCGGACGGTGTGGGCGGCCTGGTCGCACACCGCTCGGTTCGACCCGGCTCCGACGGCGGCCGCGACGATCTGTTTGCCTGTCACCTTCTTCAGGGTGAGGACGTCGTCGCAGACACCGCCGAGCACGTCCGTGTGCCGGAGGGTGCCCAACTCGGCGCCGACATCGGCCCGGTGGACGGTCAGCCGGAAGGTGCCCATGGGCAGTGTGCCGTCGAGGGCGACGGCCTGGCCCTCCCAGGTGCCGAGGTACGCGGCGGGAACTGCGGCCGGACCGGTCGTGCCCGTGTCCTGGCCCGAGCTCTTCGAGGCGCTCGGCGCCGGTGAGTACGCGCTGCCGGCGTCGGAACCGCTCGTGTCGTCACGGTCGTCGCCCGGCAACAGGTCGAACAGGAACACCGAGCCCACCGTCACCGCCGCCATCGCGCCCGCGACGGCCAGCGCCACCGTGCAGCTCAACCGCCGCCCCCGCGCACCGGACCCGGTCTCCGAGGTCGCCGAGACGGAGACGGAGAGTCTGCCGGGGCCACGAGAGTCGGTGGAAGCGGAGGGGGTGGAGGGGGGTGCCGTGTCCTGCGGCCGGAGGTCGGGCCGCGGGTCACGGGGCTCGGGGACGGGAGCCGGCGGAACCTGGGGAGCCGGCGAAACCTGGGGCGTCGGCGGAACCTGGGAAGTCGGCGAACTCGGCACCCCCGCCCCGCTCGTGGCTTCCAGCACCGGCGGCATCACCGGCGGCGGCCCGAACCGCCCCTCACCGGCCGCACCCACCGAGGGGCTGCTGAACCCCACCGGACCCGAGGAAGCCTCCCGCTCGCCCGGCCCGGCGTCCAGGTTCAGCAGCGACACGGCGCTTCTGCTCACCTGTTCCACCAGCGCCCCCGGCAGCCACCCGCCCGCCACCAGCCGGGCCGCGCCCTCAGGAGCCAGTCGCCGGGCCACCTCGCCGGGAGCGGGTCGCACACCCGGATCCTTGACCAGGCAGGCCGCCACCAGTTCACGCAGGTCCCCGTCGAGCGTGCCGAGTTCGGGTTCCTCGTGGACGACCTTGTAGAGGAGGGCGGCGGAGGAGTCGCCGGGGAAGGGTGCCGTGCCGGTCGCCGCGTAGGCGAGCACCGCGCCCAGCGAGAAGACGTCCGCCGCCCCGGTCGCGCCCTTGCCCAGGATCTGCTCCGGGGACATGTAGCCGGGTGAGCCGATGGAGACGCCCGTGGAGGTGAGGGAGGCCGTTGTGTCCGTGGCCCGCGCGATACCGAAGTCGATCAACAGGGGCCCGTCGAGGGTCAGGAGTACGTTCGACGGCTTCACGTCCCGGTGCACCAACCCCAGTTCGTGCACCGCGGCCAGCGCTTCCCCGAGGCCCGCGCCCAGCGCCCGTACCGTGTGGGCGGGCAACGGGCCGCCGTCCGTGACCGCGGCCGACAGGGACGGGCCCGCCGCGTACCCCGTGGCCACCCACGGCACCGGCGCGTCCGGGTCCGCGTCCAGGACCGGTGCGGTCCAGGCGCCGCCGACCCGCCGGGCGGCCTCGACCTCGCGGCGGAAGCGGGCGCGGAACTCCTCGTCCAGCGCGAAGTGCGGGTGCACGATCTTGACCGCGACCGTGCGGCCACCGGCGCTGCGGCCGAGGTAGACCCGGCCCATGCCGCCGGAGCCGAGCCGGCCGAGCAGCCGGTAGGGCCCCACGGCGGTGGGTTCCTCGACCCCGAGCGGCTGCATGACGTCCCCTCCCCCGCGTCCCCCGCGTCCCCGCGTCGGCCCGCGCTCCCCCAGGTGCTGGCGAGCAGCGTAGTGCGGCGATGGGCCCGGGATCACGGCTCCAGCAGATCGACCTTCACGTCCGCCGGGAAGCCGGTGGTGGGGCCGACGCGGCGGGCGAACTCCGCGACAGCCTTCAGCTGGGGGTCGCCGAAGCGGAAGTCGAGGGTGGTGAAGTACCGCTCCAGGATCCGCTCGTCGAAGGCCTCCCAGCGGGCCGCCTGCTCGGCGACCTTGCCGACCTCTTCCAGGGAGAGGTTGCGGGAGTCGAGGAAGGCCTCGTGGACCTGGCGGGTGATGACGGGCTCGCGCTCCAGGTAGTCGCGGCGGGCCGCCCACACGGCGAAGACGAACGGCAGCCCGGTCCACTCCTTCCACAGCGTGCCCAGGTCGTGGACCTCCAGCCCGAACTTCGGCCCGTCGAGCAGGAGGGCCCGCAGCGCCGCGTCTCCGATGAGTACGGCGGCCTCGGCCTCCTGCATCATCAGGCTGAGGTCGGGCGGGCACGTGTAGTACTCGGGCTCCACGCCGTACCGGTCGGCCAGCAGCAGCTGGGCGAGCCGGACGGAGGTACGGGAGGTCGAGCCGAGGGCGACACGGGCGCCGTCCAACTCGTCCAGCGGAACCTTCGAGACGATCACGCAGGACATCACCGGGCCGTCGCATCCCACGGCGATGTCCGGGAAGGCGACCAGGTGGTCCGCGTTCTTGAGGAACTCGACGAGGGTGATGGGACCGATGTCGAGGTCCCCCCGCACCAGTTGCTCGCTGAGTTTCTCCGGGGTGTCCTTGGTCAGCTCGAAGTCGAGCAGCGTGCCGGTTCTCGCGAGCCCCCAGTACAGGGGGAGACAGTTGAGGAACTGGATGTGACCGACCCGCGGCCGGGTGCGAGGAATGTCCACATCGCGAGACTAGCCCTACTGGGGTACGCTCCGGACTCCACCCCCGAGGTCAACCTCCAAACGATCTTCAAACATTCGGGTGACGTGATCTTGGCCTCTATTGCTTTCGGCTGCCTGCGTGCTAGGCTCGCCGCAAGTTGCAGTTTGGTTTCCCTTGCAGTACAGAGCCTGCGGAGCATGTGACCGCGGGCTCTAGTCGTTTTCAGACGTATGCAGTTGTGCGGCATCTTTGTTTTCACACTTGCAGGGTTCTGGAGCAGGGCAACCCTTTGGGCCCAAGGAGGGCTTATGGCTACCGGAACCGTGAAGTGGTTCAACGCCGAAAAGGGCTTTGGATTCATTGCCCAGGAAGGCGGCGGCCCCGACGTCTTCGTCCACTACTCCGCGATCAACGCGAGCGGTTTCCGTTCGCTGGAGGAGAACCAGCAGGTTTCCTTCGACGTCACGCAGGGCCCGAAGGGTCCGCAGGCGGAGAACGTCACCCCTGTCTGAGTTCATGAGCCCAAAGCTCTGATCCGGAACCGATAGCAGTACCCAAGGAGCCCCGCGCCACAAGGCGACGGGGCTCCTGCCTTGCCCGGCCCCCCGGTCCGACGCCTCGGTGTCAGTGGCGGCGGCTAGGGTCCCCGCCCATGACCCCCGGTGGTCATCTCATGCTCGCCTTCCAGGTCGGCGATCAGCCTCGGCGTCTGGACCGCCCTCTTGGCCACCCGGTGTCGCTGGACTTTCAGCGCAGGCGGTCGGAGGACATGACGGGCCTGCTGTCGGCGGCCGGGTTCGCCCTCGTCTCGCGGACGGTGCGTGAGCCGGACGAGGAGCTGGAGGAACGGTCCGCGCAGGCGTTCCTGATCGCGAGGAAGCCCGCTTAGGGGAGAGCCTCGGCTCACCGCGCGTACAGCCCCTCCACCTCCTGCGCGAAATCCTTCAGCACCGTCTCCCGTCGCAGTTTCATCGACGGCGTGAGATGGCCGCCCTCCTCCGAGAAGTCGGTCGGCAGGACGGTGAAACGGCGGATGGACTCCGGGCGGGAGACGAGCTTGTTGGCCTCGTCGACCGCGCGCTGCAGGACGCCGCGCAACTCCTCGTCGCCGATGAGGAGTTCGGCGGGGACGGGGTGCTTGCCGTTCATCCGGCGCCAGTGGGAGACGCCGGCCATGTCCAGGGTGATCAGGGCGGAGATGTAGGGGCGGCGGTCGCCCAGGACGATGCACTGGGAGATCAGGGGGTGGGAGCGCAGCCAGTTCTCCAGCGGGGCGGGGGCCACGTTCTTGCCGCCCGAGGTGATGAGGATCTCCTTCTTGCGGCCGGTGATCGTGAGGTACCCCTCGTCGTCGAGGCGACCGATGTCGCCGGTGGGGAACCAGCCGTCGGTGGACGCGGGGATCACTCCGCGGCCGTGCGGGTCCCAGTAGCCGCGGAACACATGGTCCCCGCTGAGCAGGATCTCGCCGTCCGCCGCGATCCGCACCCTGGTGCCGGGCAGCGGCCAGCCGACCGTGTCCAGACGGGGCTTGAGGGGCGGGGTGACCGTGGCCGCGCCGGTCGACTCGGTCAGGCCGTAGCCCTCGTAGATCTCCATGCCCGCGCCCGCGTAGAACGCGGCGAGCCGGCGGCCGAGTGGTGAACCGCCGCTGATGATGTGGCGTACCTGGCCGCCCATGGCGTTGCGGATCCGGCGGTAGACGAGGGAGTCGTAGACGGTGCGGGCGGCCTTCAGGGCGGTGCTCGGTCCGGAGCCGGTGCCGGCCTGGCGGGCCTCCATCGCCTCGCCGTAGCGGACGGCCACGTTCACCGCGCGGTCGAAGGCGGTCGCCCGGCCGCCGGTCTCCGCCTTGGCGCGGGCGCTGTTGAAGACCTTCTCCAGCATGTACGGGATACACAGCAGGAACGTCGGCCTGAAGGCTCCGAGTTCGTTCACCAGGGCCTCCGCCTGCAGGCTCGGCACATGGCCCAGCCGAACCCGGGCGCGGACGCACGCGATCGCCACCATGCGGCCGAAGACGTGGGACATGGGGAGGAAGAGGAGGGTGGCGAGTTCGTCGGAGGTCTTCGACCGGAAGACGGGGTGGAGGAGCTCGATCGCGTTGTCGACCTCGGCGAGGAAGTTCCCGTGGGTCAGCACACAGCCCTTGGGGCGGCCGGTCGTACCCGAGGTGTAGACGACGGTGGCGAGGGTGGCCGGGCCCAACATCCCCCGCCGTACGGCGACTTCCTGGTCGGGGACCGCTTGGCCGAGCTCAGCCACCCGCTCCAGATGCCCCTTCTCGATGATCCACATGTGACCCAGGTCGGGCAGCCTGTTGAGCTCCGGGCCCAGCGCCGACGCCTGGGACGCGTGCTCCGTCACAAGGGCCACCGCGCCGGAGTCCTGGAGGATCCAGCGGGTCTGGAAGACCGACGAGGTGGGGTAGATCGGCACGGTGACCAGGCCGGCGGCCCACGCGGCGAAGTCGAGGAGCGTCCACTCGTAGATCGTCCGGGCCATGACGGCGATCCGGTCGCCGGGCATCAGCCCCTCCGAGATCATGCCCTTCGCCAACGCCAGTACCTGCTCGGCGAACTGAGCCGCCGTCACATGCTCCCAGCGCCCGTCCTCCGTGCGGCGGCTGAGGACCTGGTGCTCGGGAGCCGCGTCGGCGTTGTCGAAGGGCAGGTCCGCCAGGGAACCGTGGGTGACCGGCGGAGCGATCGGCGGCACGGACACCTCCCGGACCTCGCCGTCCAGTCGCCGGATCTCCGGTTCGACCAGAACGGGAGCGCCGTCGTAGTCGTGGCCGGACAGGTAGGAGAGGGACATGGGGCGGCTCCTGAGGCGTGCAGCTCGGTTCCACTCTGCTGCAAGTGGTACGTGCGGTACGTACCTGGACGTTCACCGGCTGTTGCGGCTTACCGGGTTACCGGGGGTTAGGACGGTGATCGTACGGGGCCCCCGTGGAAGGTTGGTGCGGGTTCGGGGGCGTTTCGGAGTCGGGCATGTGCAACCTCGGAGGCTGCGCGAGGAAGGTTCAGTCGATGCCGGCCAGACGGGGTCAGTCGCGCTCCGGGACCGCCGTGACA
>Ga0307514_10003935_pt1 | contig 13888 bp, 14 predicted proteins | sample 16_EM_MG_FD_203088 | JGI IMG/M metagenome (GOLD analysis project Ga0307514, IMG submission 203088) | Populus trichocarpa ectomycorrhiza microbial communities from riparian zone in the Pacific Northwest, United States - 16_EM | ecosystem: Host-associated > Plants > Roots > Unclassified | place... | reverse complement strand
GGTGGCTTTTGGGTTCTTCGGTAAACTAATTCTGTGGTATATGAGTTGCAAGGCGCTGGACCCTTTTTTTTTTTGTTTCTGCGTATACTGCTGCTTGTTTTACGGAATGGGGTAATATAAAAATGGCGTTCTTCTTTTGGTGTTTTGTATGGAAAAAATAATGGAAGGTCTAGAGATTTATTATGTAAGTTTGGCGATTGACATCTTTCTCACATGCCAGATATAATACAAATTTTCATCTCGGGGTTGCAAAGACTCTTCATACGGGTTTCCAATTATTTTTTGGTCATTTTTTCTCGCATGTTTGTATTGGGTGGCGTATAAGCGACTGGCCCCGCAGCAACTTGGTATTAAGTAACCTCACAACAGCACCAACTGCAGAAGATCGCATATACCAGATAAATTCACTGCTACCGTCGAGATGGACGTCGACACCCCCATTTCGATGGCCATGCTCGGCCGGCCTCAGGCCAGTGTCGCAAAGTAACATCCATCCGCTCCTGCCCCTCTCCCCCGCTTCACCAGCTAACATCTATCTCCTCCCTCCCCAGTATCCTCTGCTGCAACTGCGGCGCCCCCATCGACGGCAGCACCAACAACGGCCTCGCAATCTGCTTCGAATGCATCAAACTCACAACCGACATCTCTGAGGGGATCCCCCGTGAAGCCACTCTCCACTTTTGTCGCGGCTGCGAGCGCTGGCTACAGCCCCCCAGCCACTGGCTCTCCGCGCAGCCCGAGAGCCGGGAACTCCTCGCATTATGCCTCCGGAAATTAAAGGGACTGAGTAAAGTCCGCATCATCGACGCTACTTTCATCTGGACAGAGCCGCACTCTAAACGGCTCCGGGTCAAAATTACAGTGCAGTCCGAGGCGTACCAGAATACGATCCTGCAACAAGCATTTGAAGTCGAGTATGTAGTCGTACATACACAGTGCCCTGACTGTGCAAAGTCGTTTACGGCACATACATGGCGTGCGTGTGTTCAAGTCCGGCAGAAGGTCCCCCATAAACGCACATTCTTGTATCTGGAGCAGTTGATGCTGAAGCACAACGCCCACCGCGACGCAACAAACATCAAGGAAACAAAAGACGGGTTGGATTTCTTCTTCTCCCAGCGCAACCACGCACAAAGAATGATCGACTTCCTCACTGCCGTGGCTCCCGTGCGCACAAAGAAGTCGGAGGAGCTAATCTCCCAAGACATCCACACTAGCACTAAATCCTTCAAATTCACCTTCTCGGTCGAGCTGATTCCAATCTGTAAAGACGATCTAATCTGCCTACCCTCGAAGCTAGCCATGTCGATAGGCAATATCTCGTCCTTAGTCTTATGCCAGAAGGTCGCAAACTCGCTGCATATCCTCGACCCAAACACCTTACAAACAGCGGAAGTTGCCACCCCGATATACTGGCGTACCCCATTCCCTACTCTCGCTGATTCACAGGATCTAGTCGAGTTTGTCGTCCTGGACATCGAGCCCCTCGGGCGGGTCAAGGGGAAATACATCCTTAGCGACGTACAAGTTGCCCGCGCATCCGACATGGGTCGAAACGATACCTCGTACCTCGTGCGCTCGCACCTAGGGGGTATACTCCATCCAGGCGACTCCGTCCTGGGGTACCACCTCACTGCCGCGAACTACAACGATCCAAACTTCGAAGACCTGCAGCGCAAACATAGCGAGCGGATCCCAGAGGTAGTTTTAGTCAAGAAATTCTACCCCCGGAAGAAGAAGCATAAAAACCGGAACTGGAAACTGAGGAGGATGGAGAAAGACCAGGGGGAGCTGCTGCCAAAGAAGGCCGACCAGGATAAGGCCGAGAGGGACTACGAAATGTTCTTGAGAGATGTAGAGGAGGATGTGGAGCTGCGGGATGCACTAACGTTGTACAAGAATACGAGGAAGACGGGCGGGGATAGGATGGTTGGGGTAGAGACAAACAAGATGGACGAGGATGAGAGCGAGGAGGAGGAGAGTGAAGGGTTACCGCAGATTAGTATGGAGGAATTGTTGGATGAGTTTGAGGAGTTGGGAATGGGGAGTGATGATGTGGAGGAGGTGGTGGTGGCGTAGGTGCGTCGACGACGCTTGGTGATGCATCTGGATATTGTGTCTGGGCTAGATAGAAGTGGGTCTTAAATCGGAGTTCTTGGTTCATTATCGAAGGTATTTTATTTTCTCCAGGTAGGAAAAAAGAAAAAAAGTTTGTATTTCTAAAGATGTATCGGGCTTGGAATAAAAGTTACCCTGAAATACAGTACTGTACTGTATCAGTACATATGCATATTACCCTGAATTCACTGAATGATGAACAGTATATAAAAACGCCTCATAGCCTAAGGCTCCCTTCGGGGGAAAGGCGTATAGACTCCAAAAATATATATATATATATATATATATAAAGAAAGATAAGATAAGCTACGTGCCCACCTGCCGGAATATTCTCCCTTTTTCTTGGAAATATCCATTCATAGTAATACTATATGCTACTACCAATTACCCAGAAAAAAAAGAGAAGAAAGAAAAAAGAAAAAAATGCCAAAACGTACATCTCTAACCACAATCAAACACATGAAATATACTTCCCTACTATACAATTACCCTCCTGCCCCTGTACATCATCACACGGCACCCTCTTCACCTCCTCCCCTCGCCCTCATTTCCCACTAACCCCACCAACTCCTCCCTCCTCCTCCTATACACCTCCTGCGCGTCCCTCTCCCTCTTCTCAAGGTATCCCACCTCCTCTCTCAGCCTCTCCAATCTCCTCGCCACCCCCCCCTCCTCATGCACCTGCAGCGTCCTAAAAACATGCAAATCCCTCCTTGTGTCCCACACCGCCGCTGTCGCATCGACAATTTTCGCAGCCAGCAATTTCTCCCGAGCAATATACCCGCCTAAATGCACCTGCAGCTTTTTCTCCAACTTGTTCGCCGCTTGGGCGTCGGTGAGGAGCTTCTCATGGATGTTCCCCAATAAACCCTCTCTCCTCGAATGCTCGGGTGAGCTATCGATATCATCTGCGTAGGAGGAGAGACTTGGGAGGATATTATTCCCAAAGACCTTCTCCCAGGCATCTGAGAAGGTGTCTGAGAATGTAGAAACGGCTTCGGGTGGAGTGTACAGTAATATCTCCCTCCTAGCCCTAGAGAGAGTCTCATCGTCCATCTGCTCTACTCTGCTCGCTGCACTGGGATTGGTGACCTTCCCGCCCTTAACCGGGAAGCGCAGGGCGTCATTGACCATCAACATCGCTGCTTCCTGGTTGACCATTCTCAAAACCTCATCCTCGGAAGATGCAATCACCGCGTGTTCAAGCATCTTTGCCACGTCAAGAACGCTCGGCCTAGGTAGCCCCCTCTGAATTACCTGCGTCCTCCTCTTCCGCTCCTTCTCCTCCTCGGCTTCCCTCCTTTTCCGCTCTCTCTCGTCCCGGATAGCTGCGTCCTCTTCTAATTCCCCATCAAACTGCCCACCACCACCTTGTGCAGGGGCTGGATCAGCATCTTCATCCGGTAAATCGAAATCAATCTCCGCCGGATTCGGCAACGACGCAAATCCCGCTCTAAGCTGCTGTTTCAGACTCTGTTCTCTGAGTTTCTGATCTCTAGGCGTCATTCCCATAAACCCATTCACCCCACCACTAGCATTAATCGCCAATGTATCCCTCGGCGTCCTCATTGGCGTAGCCCCCGGCCCCATTACCGGCGTCGCACCCGCCCCAGCACCACCACGGAAGGGAGTTGCCAATGGATTCGGCGTCGCAATTGTCGTTTTCCTCGGCGCAATCCCATCAAACCCTGTTGTCCCTGTAGTATGTAACGGTGTATTCTCCCCCCCTAGCAACGAACTCTGTGTTTCCGTCAACGCCCTAATATTCCGAATCTCATTCGCAATATGGTCCTGTTCAGGGGGTGCTCTCGGAGTGCGTATGGGTGCGCCCGTATTAATCGGGGTATAGTCAAAGACCAACCCCTTTGTAGCATCATTCTCACTCTGCCTAGCCATCTGCTGCGCCGCCTCTCCATGTACACCCATTTTCACAATTGCCTCAAGCTCAGATTCAGACACTTGCGGAGCGGGGAGAGCGAGACTTCGCCGTTTTGAGAGCTGTTCCGCTTCTCTGATTTTCTGCATTTTGCCTGCGGCGGCGGCGGAGGCGAAGGCAGCTGCGGCGCCGGTTTTGTCGTTTCTGTTGCGCTTTTTATTGCGCTCGGGGTCGTTGTCTTCTGTGTCGCCTTTGCGTTTGGAGTTGCTTTGGGCTTTGCGGGGGTCGAATGCTGCACGTTGTTTTTCGTTGCGGATCTGTTCTTCCGCAGTATCGTAGAATCCCAGTGCTGGTTTCTTTTCAAATGGGATATCTGCATTGTAATCCATCTCCCCTTTCTTTCTGTTGACCAATTTGATATTGATTCCTGCATGTTTAAGCTCTCGTCGTTTCTGCAGTACTGCGAGTCTGCGGCTCTCCTCGAGCTGGCGCTCACGGGCTTTACGTTTTGCTTTTTTACCCTGGGTGTTTGCGAGACGGGCACGGGCTTCGGAAAGCATTTCCTTTTCATCTTCGTCCATGTCGACGGCGTCGGGGCGGGCGGGCTTGGTTTCGGGGTCTGGGTCGGTTTCCCCGGGGCGGAACTTGCGAATGTCGTCAGCACTGGGAGCGGAGGTTCCCTCCGGGCCCGTGAGGGAGAGGTCGGTGGTGGATTCGCGGGCTTCGGCTTCGTCCAGGAGTTTTTGGTAGCGGTCGAGGCATTGGGAGGCCGTTCGGCCGACCTATCGTCGAGAGCACCCCAATCATCAGCTACACTTTTTGGGGTTTGGTGATGGGGGGACGTACCATCTTTGCAATACTCCTCCATTGCGTAGGAAACAGCTTTGCGAGATGTAATAGCTTCTCGTCCTCTTCCCTGCTGAACTCGACTTTGCGAATGCTCGGGTCGAGCCATTCGTTCCAGCGGGCTTTGCACTGTTTTGCAGATTTACGAGCAAGAAGGGAGGAGACTCGCTGCCACTGGTTGAGGCCGTATTTGGAAACGGAGGCTTTGAGGATCTCGTCCTGTTGGGGTAAAGTTAGCATTTACTGTGTAGGAGCATAGGGGTAGTCGAACCTCGACGTTGGACCAGACTCCTCCTTTGACAACCGGCATCGTGAATATGCGCTGGACTGAATTGGCTGAGGGTGTGGGATGTTGTTGGTGATGAAGTTGCCGTTCTGAGAGCTTTCGAGCCGCGTACATGACTAAGCCATGTTTTCTTTCTCTAATCACGTGATTTTCACATTCCTGGCCAAGATTTCATGTTTAGCGTCTCCTTCACCGCCAAAACAGCAATGCCTGACCCCCGCGCAGAAGACCTCTTCGGCCTCAGCGACCACGCCGGCGACTCTGATGCTGCCAGCCTCTCTGCTGATGACCAAGGCGAAAGCCGGACGGCGGGCTCATCCCGCAGCTCCAAGCGGCGAAAAGTCACCCACTTCCCCTCCTCCGTGGATGAAGATGAGAGCGATGTGAGCACCTCCGAAGACGGCAATGCCTCCCCAGCCTCAGGCCCAGATAACAGCGGCGATAGCGAGTCAGAGGAGGATGAGGAAGATACCGCCAATGAGAAGGAGAAGAAGAAGAAGAAGAAGAAGAAGAATAAAATGAAGCAGCTCGACCCCACTATCCTCACGAACCCCACCTCCCTCCAACCCCTCACCCCCGACCAACTGGCTTTATCCCGCCTTGCGACCAAAGCCTCTGGCGTATGCTACCTTTCCCGCCTTCCCCCCTTCATGCGCCCACACAAAGTCAAATCCCTCCTCTCGCGCTTCGGGCCCGTCAACCGGATCTTCCTCTCGCCCGAGTCCCCTGTCTCTCACACACGGCGCGTGAAATTCGGCGGCAATAAAAAAATGCTCTATGACGAAGGCTGGGTAGAATTCGCTGACAAGAAAGTGGCGAAGCTCGTAGCCGAGACTTTGAACGCAACAACTGTCGGTGGCAAGAAAGGGAGTTATTACCATGACGATGTCTGGAATATTAAATACCTCCCAAAGTTCAAATGGTACCACCTAACAGCACAAATCGCCCACGAGAACGCCGCTCGGCAATCTCGTCTTCGTGTAGAAATCGCCCAGGCTCATCGCGAGAATAAGACGTTTACTAGAAATGTGGAGAGGGCGAAGATGATTGAGAATATGCAAGAGTCGAGGAAGCGCAAAGCCCTCCAGAGTGTGGGAGGGGCTGGGAGTGTTGGGGGTGGTGGAGTAACTCCGAGCGCGGCAGGTGGTGAAGTGGTTGAGGTTAGGAGGCAGTTTAGGCAGAACAAGATCAAAGGTGTGAAGGCGGCGAAGGAAGAGGGGGTGAAGAGTAGTGAGGGGGTGAAGAAGGCGATGGGGAAGCTATTTTAAATGGATGGGGTCGACTTATATGCGTATGTGGCCGTGTTTTATTTGCTATCATACGGAAAGAGGGAGGTATATAGGTATTACACTAGAGTGAGTTGAGGGTAACGAGAGCTTTGTATGATATGTTCTACAATGATGGAAATATCAATACTCTACTCCTCCTACCTCCTCAATTCAAACCCTTTAATGACCAACACACCCCATAGTTGGCACAAGAAAAGTTGCTTTTAAACTCCAATTCCTATCATACATTCATACACACATATACGCCCGTATTATTCCAGATATAACAAAACCCCTTACTTGAAATCCTTGTAGCTCCACTTCTCACTCTCCGTAACCCTCCTCTTTTTCGCAATAACTGGCATAACCCTTGTCTCCAAGATGCCCCTCTCCATCAAACTCCTAAACCTATCCTTCAGTAAATTTCCCTCTGGTTTCAGCCTCCTCAATGAATCGGCTAGTTCGTCTGGGAGTTGGAGTTCGAGGGGTTTTGGTGGGAGGCTGCGCATTAAAACAATTAGGTAACTGTTTTAGAAAGCAAACAGGAGTGGAGCAACTTACTGGGCCTTTCCCAATTTCCGTCGTCGGATTTTTTCTGCTTTTTCTGGGTTTCCGGCGGATTCGGCGGCGGCTGCGAGGGCCTCGAGGCGGGCATTTTCTTTCGCTTCAATTCTCAGCTTGATGGCGTGGAGGTTCTCAAGTTCTTGCCGCTGCCGCTTTTGCTGCTGCAGACGGGCTTTCAGAAGCACTCGTTCTTTAAGACGTTTTTCCTTGTTGCGCTGGACGCGAGTTTTTCGGACAGCGCGGGGTTTGGTGAAGGCTTCTTTTGGTCCCCCCTCCTCCCCCGCTTCATCAACATCATCTTCCTCATCTGCTTCCCCCTCCTTCACCCCCTTCAGAAGCTCCTCGGCCTCAGCCCGCTCTATTCTTGCTAACCTCTCTTTCTCTTCAGCCTCCTCCTTCAAACGCTTCTTCTCAGCCTCAACTTCCCGATCTCCCTCTTTCCGTAGTAACTCATCCCATTCCTCGAAATGTGGGTTATATGAGATACCCCCCTCGGGGGGCTTCACTGCAGGCAGGGCCTTCCCCGTGGCGCTCAGGGAGACAGGAGCCATCTTCAGTGTTTTGGGGGCCTTAATTTCCTTCTCCTTCTCCAGAAACGAGAACCTCTCATCGACTTCCTCCGTTACCTGCACCGCCCAAGGGTCATGGAGCTCCGCTGCATGGGTTTTTGCTACAGTGGCCTCCGTTCCTCCATAGGCGATCTTTTTTAGCTTTTGAAGCTCCTTATGCGAGATGTAGTCTCTCTTCTTTTTCTTTGGTGGGGGGACGACGCCGTCGGTGACGATGTCTTCAGGGTAGCGCTTTCTGGTGGAGATGGCCGGAACGGCGGAGCGGGAGGTGAGGATCTCATCGACTTTGAGGATCTTTTGCTTCTTAAATTCTCTGGTGATGATGCCTTTGTCACCGCGGAGGTCGAGGGAGAAGAGTTGGTTATTGGGTTTTTCGACGATTACTCCACCAGCAATGATTTCCTTCCGGAGCTCTCCGAGACCCTCGTTGATCTCGGTGACGTCGACGTTTTTCCGCCAGGCTTTCTTGCCTTTGCGGGAGGGCTGCTTGTAGGTTGCGGGGGCGCTTACAGACATTTTGGGGTTTGAGTGGATGGAGTAGATCGGGTTTGGGGTTGCAAAATTGATTGAGCTTACGTAACATGTAAATCTTGGCACACAAGAAACTACTTTAGTACAGTATGCCTGGGGGCTACGAGGGCAATCGTCTGGTACTCTTGCTAGGCGGAGGCCAAACTATCCCCGCTGGAGATGTTAATACCTCCCACAGGGGAATCCATATGTGTATATGTGGCCAGTCGACGTCCGCCTAAACAGTGCAAAACGCTCGTATGGTAAAAAAAAAAAAAGGCAAAATGGAGCCTAGGAAACCGTAACACTTTCACTACTGTACAGGCTGTGGGAATTACCCATAGCGCCTCCAAAAATCACGTGAATACCGGGGAAGAAGGAGCTTGGATAAATCGGGACAAAAGCTGGTATAAGTCCCGATTAGGACAAAACCTGGTAGAGTAGCCAGTATATAGGCGGTAGAACCGCACCCTATGTTTTTCTCTTATTTTTCTTTAGAGTTCATCAGTTCAATAGCGAGTCAAGTCTGCTACAGAGTATTCCTAGCTATCCGACATATCTTTATCTCTCAATAAACATATCTTTCTCCCTCTGCTTAGCGCAGTTGTTCAAAATTAAGCCTACTCATAGCCTTGTATTCTTACAGGTTATGAGCCCGGCGCTCAGTTAGACTTCAAACAAATAAAACCAAGACGAGACATCCGGGCCAAAGAGCCAGGTAAAGCTTAGTTTTATCTATAAGTCCAACAAGCAAAGGGAGACAGCTCAATGAACAATACACCCCTCCGCACTCTACCTACAGACAACAACCGAAAGTACAGTTGCGCACCTAGCACAGCCATCCCAGAAAAACCCCGAACGGAAAAACAACCCCGAAAATTCCGAGAGGGAAAAATCCGACGAGCAAAACACCATCTAGCAACTCCACCCACCAACGAACATCCTACCGCACCACTCCGTTGCTCGTCAGGGCTGTGCCAAACCCTGCCATTTTTCAAACCACCTACTTTCGAAGAAGTCACAGGAATTGCGCAATACGAGACAGAAGTGCAACGCACAATATCCATTGCAGAATACCGATCTTGGAAAGCATACCAAGAATCAAGCCAACCCGACACCACATACAACTTCAAACTCGAGCTAGAAGCCGGAGGGTTTGAATCTTACGTTACATCCAAGCACGCACCACAACAGTGGGTCAACCTCCAAAGGGAAAAGCGCCACAACATAACTTGCGAACACTACGGGCCTCCAAGGACCCCTCACCCCGCATCAATCTTCAAGCCCAGCTGGCACGCACCGTATTACGAGGCACCAAGACCCAGCACCGCTAGTGTCAACCACAAGGCGCAACAAGCCTTTCTCCGCAAACACTTCCCCCACCTAGCCAAACCCATCTCCGTTCCCATCGCCCAACCAATACAAGAATCCGCCACTGACCTCCAAGGACTTAGCATCTCACGACAAGATCGCATCACATACATTCTCAGCCTCTACCATAAATAATGGGTGGACAAGGAGAAACCGCCGCGACTGGTGCAGGAAAGGGAGCTGAGACCGCATCTACCACCACCCACGAATCCACAGCAACACTCAACAAGAAAATACCTACACTAGATATCACACTCACCGGCGCATCAACATACCCGCAATGGATATCTTCCCTGGAAGATTACTTATTCCTATTGGATGTGCCCCGCACGGAATACCAAGTTTGGGATGTGGTAACTGGCAGCTATGCAAAGCCAGGAGAAACCGACAAAAAAGAGTACAAGCAGTGGAGAGAAGCCAACGTGGTAGCTCTTCTCACAATAAAAAAGAATTGCGATGAGGAAGTCAGGGCAAGGATCGGAAGCTTTAGGGAGGCTAAGGAGGCCTATGACGAATTGAAAAAAGCATACGAAGGAAAATCGGTCACAGAACTAGGGGCCCTGATGAAAAGTGTCACCCGAATGCATTTTGACGATAGAAAGACCACCATACAAGACCACATCGCAGAGTATGGGAGGGCGTGGAATTCCTTCGTTGCAATCACCACTAGGCTGGACCTAGCAAACGACAAAGGCTTCGGCACCGGATTACAGCACATTGCAAAAGATGAGCTCGCCAAGGTCGAATTCCTTCTCGACTCCCTTCCCCCTTTCTATTCAAATACTGTGGAAAACATTAAAAGCAAGGACATCAGCTATGATGATGTCATACGCAAGCTTATCCAATACATTCCACAACGACAGAAGGGAAGGAAGGGTGGCAACACAGACGAACCTGTTGTCCTCAAAGCCGACGGCAAGAAACTGGATACCTCCAAGCAGTGTACGTACTGCCAAAAAACCAAGGGATGGAAGGGCATCGGGCATACTAAGGAGGAATGCCGAACGTACAAAAAAGAGAAGAAGGAAAAGGCAAAAGCCAAAAAGGCTAAGGCAAAGGAAGAAAAGGAAGAGTCCAGCGACAGTGAATCTGAGGGGGTAACAGTATGTATGATAAGAATAGGAAAGGCAAAAGCTCGAGAAGGCTGGTTCCAGTATGATACAGGGACCTCCCACCACACCACCAACAACTTGAGCCTCCTAACCAACATTCAGCATGTCGAAATACCAGTCACGGCTCATGACGGCACAAAATCAATATGCCATACCAAAGGGACTCTCGAAATAGTCCACAATGGGAAGACCCTCAAACATAAAGACTGCCTGTACGACCCTTCATATAGCAACCTGATTAGTGGGCAACGCCTGGGGGACCATGATATCAAATCCTGAGGGAAGATAACCACAATCACTACTGGAACAAAGGTGCTGTACAAGGGAGAACGGGATGATATGGGAGGCATATGGATCAAGAGAACAGCCTCCGCAAAAATAAGCAAGGCTTCGGCAAGCGAGGATATCATGGATTTACACAAAAGGTATGGACATATCTCATTTAATACTATCTTATCTCTACCTGAATGCCCAAAGCCTCCCCCGGACTGGAAAAAGCCCCGATATGAAGCCTGTGAAGCTGGAAAAACCACCAAACCTCCGTCACCAAAACAACCGAACCCAATCCGCACATCAAAGCCCCTAGAGAGAATACATGCAGATCTCATAGGACCAATTAAAACGGTCACACCAGGCAACCAATACCAGTACTTATTGGTAGTTGTCGATGACTTTAGCTGATATGTATCGGTAAAACCACTCAAGAAAAAGAGTGATGCAGGAGACGCCTTGATCACAATAATCAATCTCCTAGAAAATTTAAGTAATCTCCGAGCCAAACAAGTCCAAGCCGACTGGGGAGGAGAATTCCAAGGCAAGGAATTAGCCGTCGAGCTAAAACAAAGAGGGACCACACTCAAAGAAACCGTGCCCTACCACAGCGAGACAAACGCGATTGCGGAAAGAATGAATCGAACAATCCTCGACATGAATCGAACAGCGATTGCGGCCTCTGCCCTGCCAAAAGGTATGTGGGACAAAGTATCACAATTTTCTGCATATACCAAAAACAGAATACCCCACAAATCGCTAAACGGTAAATCCCCCTACGAAATCATCCATCCAGATAGGGATATCGTCGAAGAAAGAAAAAATCTCAGACCTTTCGGACAAAAGGTTTCGTGCTATGACTATAAAGTAAAGGATAAACTTTCGGCACGAAATTACGAGGCTAGGATTGTCGGATACACCACCTCCCACGGAACTTACCAAGTATACGATAACAACGGAAAAACTCGGCTAGCAAAATCACCAAAGCCAATACCCGAGTCCCCGACATCCGACAGTTCAAGTTCAGATGAAGAGCTGGAAACTCGATCTCCCCCACATTCCACCACACCTCAGGAAATTCTGGACGATATTCTCGACGAAATAGAGAGCCAGACCCCTGATGTCCCAGCCGAACCAATCAAGACTCCAACCACTGCTGTCAAGCAACGAAAAAAGAAAAATTGGCCTGAAATTGTCGGTGAACGAAAATCACCACGGACACCAAAACCAAAGATACAAGCCGTGAGCTCGGATCCAGATCACCCAACCAACGAACAAGCCCGAGCCTCGCCGGAAGCCGCCGAATGGGCAAAGGCCCGGAATAAAGAACGATCCCAATTGGAGAAATACAAGGTATTCACCAAGGTGGAAAAATCTGAAATTCCGGAAGGTACAAAAATCGTTGATACCAAATGGGTATACGTTATAAAACGAAAACCTGATGGATCAATCGAAAAGTACAAAGCCAGAAAAGTAGGGAGGGGTTTCACCCAAGAGGCTGGAAAATCATACGATGCAGACAAGATATATGCACAAATGATGAGACCCGAAACCTTCAAGATGCTCTTGGTTATCGCCCTGTACAAACGATGGGTTATTAGACAGTGGGACGTTGTCGCTGCATATCTCCAAGCCCTACTCCACCACGACGTCTACGTCAGCGACGTCAATAAGGATGGAGAAACAGAATACTGGAAGCTCAACAAGGCACTCTACGGGCTCAAACAAGCCGGCCATGAATGGTTCAAAACCCTCGAATCCATCCTCAACCAGGCTGGTCTGATTCAATGTATCGGAGACGACGGTACATACCGATCAACCAATGGGGACCAGATCATAGGTACCCATGTCGATGATTTACTGGCGATCGGGGCATCCAACAAAATTCTGGACCAAACCGAAACAACCATTGAAAAAAGCGTGGAACTCGACAAAAAGGGGTTACCGGGGCAAATCCTAGGGATGGAAATAAAGTGGATAAAAGATGCTGTTGTACTAACTCAGACCCGTCTAATAGAAACCACCTTCCACATGCACTTCACAACTCCCTCTCACCAAGGCAAATCATCGCTCCCGCTAAATCCAATACTCTTCGAGCATACCAACGAAACCGAAGAAGGATGCCCCAAAACTCAGTACCAAGCTATAGTGGGGAGCCTACTATATATAGCTCGGATGACTCGCCCCGAAATATCCGTCCAGGTAAACCTACTAGGACGATGCGCAGCAAACCCCTCGGCAGCGAACATGTCGGCAGCACGCAAGGTTTTGGAGTACTTGTACTCCACCAAACAAGAAGGCATCATTTTAAGGAAGCCTTCAAATCTACGATTGGAAACCTACGCCAATGCGTCGTACGGAGGACCAGGGAGCCGATCCCAAACAGGAGTACTGATAACGATGGGAGGGCAACCAGTGGGATGGTATTCACGCCGCCAGGACATAGTGAGCCTGAGCATAACCGAGGCGGAATACATAGCATGTTGCGAGGCTGCCAAGGATCTAGCCTGGGGGCAGCAATTCTGCTCGGAAATTCAAGCCCTCGACCACGAACTGCCGCTACTATGGACGGACTCGGAAGGAGCAATGAACCTGTACAAGACGAACCAATTCCTGAGACGGAGCCGCCACATAGAACATCGGTTCCATTACCTCTGGCAACAAGTCCGTCAGCAGAAAATGCAGATCTCATGGGTACCTGGGAACGAGAACCCCTCCGATATTCTCACGAAGCTACTCCCAATGGCGCAAGTCCAAATATGGAAGAAGAAGTGGATTGGGACTGGATAGCCTCGATCAACCCAAGCTACCCAGAGTCAGATACCGGTAGCACCATCAGGTCTGGAGACAGCTGGTATTTAGACCTAGGAACGCCCCTTCTGAACCAGGAACTCAGTATGTGGGAAGAAGCCATGGAGGCACTTGTGTAAGGGAGGGTGTGGGAATTACCCATAGCGCCTCCAAAAATCATGTGAATACCGGGGAAGAAGGAGCTTGGATAAATCGGGACAAAAGCTGGTATAAGTCCCGATTAGGACAAAACCTGGTAGAGTAGCCAGTATATAGGCGGTAGAACCGCACCCTATGTTTTTCTCTTA
>Ga0307514_10003934_pt1 | contig 13888 bp, 15 predicted proteins | sample 16_EM_MG_FD_203088 | JGI IMG/M metagenome (GOLD analysis project Ga0307514, IMG submission 203088) | Populus trichocarpa ectomycorrhiza microbial communities from riparian zone in the Pacific Northwest, United States - 16_EM | ecosystem: Host-associated > Plants > Roots > Unclassified | place... | reverse complement strand
TCTTCATGGACCCTGGATTACGGACCTTAGATAGTTCAACCTGCTCTCAATTTCTCCTTTCCTCTTTTCTCTTTCGTGTAGTAGTTCACTTCCCTTTCCTCCCCCCTCCGAAAATTTAGCTGTGTGCTAGGTACATACCAGCCGCTGATACCTCGTGTAGTACGTACGTGCTGACTGCGGGATAGAAATGATTTTTTTTTTTTAAAAAACATGTTGATCGAAGTAAAATCAACCAAAAGCCTTCTCATCCTGTTCTATACTAGAAGCCTCGCTTTTTCTTTTACGGAGTGATTCCATCTCGTGAGGAGCGAGGCCAGGATTCAGGCCTCAGGCCTCAGGGACGACTCCACCCACAAGAACCCGACACATTGGCAGAACATCTCCCACCCTAAAGTTCCCAGTCGCAGCCTCTGCTTCCAACGCCTTTTTAAGTCAACTTACAACGCGGAGGATTTTGTCGATATAAGTTCCTAGATTTTAATCCCGGAAACATATTTTCTCGGTCGGGTCCTCCAGTGAAACCGTCCCGTGCGGTGTAGAAACGAGTGACGTAGGCGCCGCGTCTCTGACCGTTGACCTCAATTCTCAGGACCCTGGAAAACGGTGTTGAGTGTCCACTGCCAGGACAGCCGGAAGCTCGAACTAATATGATGAGAGAACGGTTTACGTTAGAACTTGCTAGATTCTGATATTCCCCAAGCCGCGGTAGCTCAGTTGGGAGAGCGATAGACTGAAGTTCTACAGGTCACCCGTTCAATCCGGGTTCGTGGCATACATTTTTATCTTTCTTTTTTCTAATCTGGCGGATGCCAGGTAACTCAAACTCGGCAATAGGCCCGGGGAATATGAACACAGGAACCGAGTATCGAATTGCTAATGGGATGTGGTTTTTTGGGTCATTTCAGCGGTACCAACTAGCACTCTGTGCTGATCCTGGTTCACACGCTCGTTCGTCTCTCCAAATGCCACAGTCACCATGGTGGGCACCAACACGACGGCCACGGCAATTCCCAAGCCGTCTATGAGCGACCGGTTACTCAAACCAATAGAAGAGTTCCAACGCCTCTCCCAAGCTCTTTTTCTCTCGCTCTCGGGTGATCAAACTGCCCGCAGAGTTCCTCCTCCTTCAGTTTCATCGTTCATCGAGTGTGACGCGGAAATCTCCCGTGCCTTAGACATCGCGCGAACCCACCAAATTAAACAGCGGAAGATTGAGGGTCTCAAGCAAGAAATTCTTGATCTCAATGCCCAATGGAGACATATCTGCTCCGAGTTGGAGGCTGGGAAGCAGGAGCTGGAAAATATGATCAAGGAGGGAGATGAACGGATTGAGTCCATTGAGAAGGCGAAATACGGTCGGTTCACATCTATGTATGGCATTTGACGAAAACTGAACCAGCAACGCAGCCTCCTTGCCATATCCTGAACTCCTCGCATACGCTCAAAGTCTCAGCTCGTTCACCTCCGCTCCGCCGAACATGCCAGACCTGGCGCTTCCGGGTCAACCACCCCCTCCATTGTTCTTCCCACCATTCCCCAACGAAGAGAAGATGCGGAGAGGAAGACTCAATGCGGAAGCACCCCTTGGACCGCTTGGGGAGACCCATTCCGTTGGTAAAGGTGTGCAGTGAACCCATGGATCATCATGGATTCTAATGTTGAATTGTAGCTCCAACTGTTACACCGAAAACTGATGAAAAGCCACAACACGGGTTTGGCGCCAACCCGTATCGCATGGATCACAGACCACAGCAAGACATCTTTGATCTTGACCTGGATCTTAACCCTGACCTTTGACCTATGGATTAAGGTGACAGGCTGTGATTCATCAGTTCACCGTGACGGAGACACTATGGAGGATGTTCGTTGATAATGGCGCAACAGATGGCCGGAGATGTAACCTGAAATTATCGCCTGTATTTCTAGTACTGAGGTTTAGGAAAGCGTGGTTCCTTTTCAGGACGTGTGCATTTCTCCCTGAAAATATCGAACGGAACATTCCGCACTCTCTTTCTCTCTCCTTCACTCTCTACTCCACAATGGGCCGACGCGCAGCTGAATCAGTCGCACCCTCACGTCCGAGTACCCCACCAGCGGAGCAAGAATTGGATGAAGTTCGTGCAGCCTCGACGCGTTTGAGATCATGATTGACGCATTGACACGTACCATGATGGTTAGACACCCTTCTGGGATAGTGTCGAGGAACTGCAACAGCATGTTCGTGTTTGTTTGTTTTTTCGCTGCTTGAACGCGTCTTAACCACGTGCAAACCCGCGCACAGGGTATTAATATGCAAGACATTCTGAAACTCAAGGTCGTCCCACAATCCAATGGTTCTTCGACTGCTGAACTCGATAACAGAGCGCAGCTATCCATACGGTTTCAGGAGTGAAGATGACGACGCGTCGCCAACTTCTAAAAGTCAAAGTGCGCATACATCCATCATTTGTCTTCGCCCTGATCTTATCTTCACCTAGGGACTTTCAGAGGCAAAGGTCGAGAAGATTAAGGTATGTGCACGATGTCGGTAACGTAGACCTTATTAACGAACATTGGCTAGGACGCCGCGGCGAAGATAGCTGTTCGTACTCGACAGGTATACACCTACTCCCAGGAACTTACAAAACACAGGGATCTTCGTTCGCCACCGGTCTCGAGGTTTCAGATAAACGAAAACGCGTGCTGATAATAAGCACAGGGAGCAAGAATGTTGACGGTATCTTGGGAGGTAGGCCTACACTCTCGCAATAATCACGGGCTCATCTCGTCGCAGGGGGCATTATGTCCCAATCCATCAGCGAAGGTGGGTACCAAGGAGTGTAGAGACAGACACGGGCTATTAAACAGCAGCTTTCACAGTGTATGGCGAATTCCGCACTGGTAAAACACAGCTGGCGCATACAATGAGCGTCGTGTGCCAACTCCCTCCCGACATGGGCGGGGCATCGGGAAAAGTGAGTCGGCTCGTCAATCTGTATCGCCTCATACGAACGTTTGAAGGTTGCGTATATCGACACGGAAGGGACATTCAGACCGGATAGGATTCGTTCCATCGCGGATAGATTTGGCGTAAACGGTGATATGGCTCTCGAGAATATACTTTATGGTATGCTCGTTTTCCGTTCGTCGTTTTGATATGGAAGAACTACATGATCCTTCAGCTCGCGCATTTAATAGCGAACATCAGGTCAGTGTCACATCCACTCCCATGCACTTTACTGAAAACATCTATTAGATGGAACTTATTGAAGAATGTGCCATGCGATTCGCCGAGGACAAAGACTTCAAACTTCTAGTATGAAAAACGCTCTTGTTTCTGCTTCCTGTTCTGATACCTGATACATCGTGATGGAGATTGTTGACAGCATAATGGCGCTCTTCCGTACAGACTTCTCAGGTCGAGGAGAGCTCAGCGAGAGACAACAGAAGGTACCCCTCTCAAATTCCCGGTATCATGTCACACAATCTTCTGACAACCCGAAAGCTCGCCCAGGTGCCAATCAAGAGGAGTAACTGCTGTTGTACGAATCCTGACTAGTTCATAGATGCTCTCCAAGTTATCCAAGCTTTCAGAAGAGTTCAACGTACGTTTCGCGCCCCCAGACTTGTATGGCATTACCCTGACTCACGTAAAACGAAGATCGCGATACTCCTCACGAACCAAGTGCAGTGTAAACGGGTGTTCGACCCTCGAGATTTACACAGAGTCTGACTTTTACATAGCTGACCCTGGCGCAACAATGACTTTCGTCGCCGGTGGAGCCTTGAAGCCCATTGGCGGTCATATTCTTTCTCACGCATCCGCGACGCGGATGTTTCTACGAAAAGGTCGCTTCGTCGTACACAACGAATCATTGTACTAACTTCGCCTGCCTTTCTCGTGGTTACTCTCTCTAGGGCGAGCGGAGGAACGTGTCGCGAAACTCGTGGATAGTCCTGATAGACCTGAAAGTGAAGCCTCCTATAAACTGGACGAGGGAGGATGGGCTGATGTTTAATCTCTCGTTTGCCGTCATCGTCGTTCCTCTCGCTTGACCACGTCTCGCTCTTGATCTCTGAACCACTCGGTTGCTGCTCTCTGTTGTTATTTCTTGCGACGTGCTGCTTTTTGTGCTCTCGGTGAAGTCGTTAATTTGTTCTCGATGACCTTGCGCGACTTGTAATACAAAAAGTGTTGCAGGCGGACTCAACGAGTTCACAAATTTTCTAACTTTCGTTCAGCTTCTCGGGTTCATTCGAGTTCGGAAAGTCAAGATTAGGGTATAATATATGCGAAGCACTAATACAAGCCAATACTCTGCCGAGATAAGGGAAAGAACCGAAGACTCATTAAGCGACATATCCTAGAAGACCAATAGCCCAGAGGATGAAATATCGAGAGACACCAAAAACCCATTAAGCCGAGAGGGTACGGTAGAGACCAGACCAGAAACCCATTAGAACGATCATAGGATACCAGATAGAGACAAGACCAAAGAGAGACCGAGACCAGAAAACCGGGAGGAAAGAGTATACGAGGAGGGCGAAGAGTGCTCAAGGAGATGGACCAGTGAACTCCACGCCCTCCGTAGACTCAGTCTCATCAGGAATGAGACTTCTCCTCCTGGGCCTGTAGGCGCGTTTCGGGAAATCCAGGGAAGCCAGCACCGAAAGCCTGGTGCAGTCATCCCAGTCATTTCGCCGAGGAGTCGGGACTACAGGCGCAGGAGGAGGGTTTAAAACGCTCGCCGGTCAGAGCAAGGCGGGCATAGATCCGATCCTTACCAGAAGCGGAACCACCTGGTCCGGCTGAGTCGGAAAGGCACGAACTGGATCAGGACGGGGAGGAGCTGGGCGTTTTTCAAAGCCGAGATCCTTCAAGCGCCACTTGACTTCAAACCAAAACCGTAGATGGTCCATCTTGTACGGATTCGGTCGAGTGGTCTTGAAGCGGAGATCCCGCTTGGTCACCTTGAGCCGTTTGGAAGTAGGAACGACCCGGGAGACACCGGCCTTCTGAGAGGTCGGGAGAGGAGCGAGGACGTAAGGAAGAGCGGGAGGAAGAGGAGCGAGGGTGGGAGGAGTCAGAGGAAGAGAAGGGAAAGCGGGGGGAGGGAATGGATGAGGAGGGAGAGCGAGGGGAAGAGGGGAGTAGAGGGATGTCGTCGGGATGGCGGCCGACGGCGGGAAGTCAAGGGCGGAGGGGGGAGCGGAGAGCGGAGAAAGAGGAGGAGAGAGCGGAGAATGAGGGAGAGAGAGCGGAGAAATAGGAGGAGAGAGGGGGTAAGGGGAGGAGTAGAGGAGGGAGGCGGATAGAACCCGCGGTCACGGGATGGGTTCTCCGTGACGATGGGGTCCGCGACCTGTTCAGGGCTCGCATCGGCTCTCCATTTGCTCTGTGACCAAGCCCTGTCAGTATACGAACGTTGAAGCGAAATAAACAGAGAATTCCTTACTTTATCCGCCCATGAGATTCGAGAGACGGAGTTAGGAGTGTCTACTAAAGAAACACGTCAAGGACTCGTTTAGAAAAATGAGAGAAGCGGAACTCACTGATGCTGTCCTGAACAGACCACACGAGGGAGTAGGCGACACCCGAGGGGGGAGTGGGGGTGTCGGGAGGGATCACTACCTCAACGTTCTGATGAAGGGAGGAGGGAGGGGCGGGGGGAGGGGGAGACTCCGCTACGAAGATTGGTATTAGATCTTTCGAGCAGAAAATGAGAGGAGAAAGCGACTTACGGGGGGATAGGGTGGAGTCGTTGTGGCGGGGAGGAAGGGGGAGGAATCATCGGGGGAGGGCGCTGTGGGTAGATGTGCTCAACTTCGATCTACCGAACAAAAAATGAACCGAAGACCCTTACGAGGAGATGGGGATGGGGTATGAGCGGAGGAAGCTAATGAAAGGAGTCGTCAATACTCGGAAATGCGGTTGAAAAACGAACAAAATAATTCACCAGCAGGGATCATCACTGGCGGATCGCCAGTCACGGAGACGGCGCAGCCGCGGGGAGAGGCCGCCAAGGGAGAGGAAGTAGGTGCAGGTGCCAGGTAACGAATTACCTGTGGCTTGAAAGGCCTCCACCTCGCTTCCTGCATCACCCTCACCATTTCGCGCCACGAGCGCGCACGGAGCCGGATGTACTCCGACATCCAGCCCGTAATGTACTTCTTACGATGAGGCATAGAGACATCCTCATCGAACTCAGCAGGAGCGGTACGTTTACGACCGGCCATGACTGGAAGCAGACGTCAGTGGATGGGATGTAGGTATAGAAGTTGATCGCGTTTACCGTTGTCGGCAACGAGAGGCCGGTGGGAAATTGCGTCTACCAGAGGGGATGGACTGATCGGACTGGGCGTTGAGTGGCAAGCCGCTTGGAAACCGAGCCCGGTGTCCTTGGTAGACGAAGAGAATTCCGAAAAAGTCCTGCCACCCGAGGCTGGAGTAGAGGGCACAGAAAGGGCCCGGGTGGGTAAAGGAACCTTTTTCCGGACTTCCAAGTCCTCCAAGGGGGAAGACTTGGAGTTTTTGTGCCTTTTCTTCCCGGCTCCTGTCGATGAAGGGGAGCCGGAATAGTAAGCTTCCACAGATAACCTCTGTCGCTTGGCAGAACCTAAGATCAAATCGTTTGAGCTAAGGAGGGGGTGGTAATAAAAAAGAGACGCACCGCACTGGTGCCTTGCTCTCCGCTTGAGAGGCGAGCGAGAAGGAGACACTAATGGAGGATCAACTTGGCATCGGAGGGATGAGGAAGGAAGGTGAAGGACGCACCAGGGAATGCTCCCGGTAAAGTTGGAGAGGAGGGAACCGAATAGGTGTTTTCCTCGAGAGACTGAGCGGTTGTTGTAGTGGTGAAAACATCAGATTCGTTCTCCTGTGGAGGCTTGATAAGTTTTCCAATCAGTCGTCAGGGGAAGCGAGCGAACTCACAGGTCCACCCTGGCTCGATGCTCCTGTTCCATCGCTCGTAGGGATGTCGTTCTCAAGCATGTCACAGCCGGCCAAGTAGGCAGTGAGAACAGTGGCGGTCCAACCGAAGAATGGGTCCATGGTGGTCGAGCGGAGAATGCGAGCACAACCAAGGGGACAAAGACAGAGACGGTAGAACGAAGAGGTATAGGAGATGCCGAACGACTCGTAGAGATATAGGGATCCGAACGTGACGACCGTGAGAGCACTGGCGACAGCGACGAAGAAGAGTAGTCAAGCGTAGAAGGAGAACTCTTCGTCGAGGACGTGGGAGGGCAGAATGAAGAGACGACCACCCTCAACCCCAGCTTTTATAGACATTTTCCGCTCGTCTCTGAGACTTGTATTCTCTGATCCGCTTCACAGGGCACGAAAGGGGGAGCTGTCTCTTCGCCTCACTTCCGCCCCCCCTCTTTTTCTTCGTCTCCTCAGAACTGAGGACAAGGAAAGAAAAAAAGTCTCACCAACCAGGTTCGAACTAGTGACCTTGAGATGATCATAACCAATTACAGTCTCACGCTCTTCCAACTGAGCTATGGTGAGAATACACCCGGCAAGCGTTTCAGTAAACCATGTGCGATTTATCAGCCACCTGGTTGATTTTCCCACAGTAGCCCACAGATTCACAGAAGGCATAAGATGATATAACGCACGGATACAGCAAAGTGGAAGTGAACAAGGAAAACGAAACGTTGGGGACGAAAACATCACGACACGACTCGGACGAAACGGATGGCACTTACATCAGGTCCAATTCTTACACAAGGCATGCGACTTGGACCGATGCGCGGTTACTTCTGCCTCGAGGACGGCGACAACTTCCGTAATTGTCTTTCGCTGAGCTGGGTCGGCCCTCCAGCATCCTTCAATCATCTTCCACAAACAATCAGAAAGCTCGGGATGGTCGGGTCGAGCTGGTCGACGTCCCTCCCACATGGCCAAAACCGCCGCAACGTTGCTCTGACCAGGAAACGGGACTCGTCCGGCGAAAACCTGATAGTGAAGTATTCCATTTAGTAAGCTGTCAGGGACCAAGTCCGATACTCGCCTCCCAAGACAGGACGCCAAACGCGTACATATCGCAGACCTGCATAGCTTTGGCGGTGAACGACTCGAAGTGTTGTGGGTCAGCCAACTCCGGAGCAGCGCCGTGGAATAATCTGCCGATGTCTATCCCTGGCATGGGGGATGAGATAAAGGTTACACCTAGGCCCGCGATACGGGGGTGTCCGTCAGAATCGACTAGGATATTGGTCTGGAACAGTGTGAGTGCGTGATCAAAGTGTGGGTAGAGAAAGCGCCATACCGCCTTAAGATTCTTGTGGGCGATGTTGAGTTTATGCATGTGCTCCACACCGTGTGCTATTTCCAATAGCTAGCCTTGGGGTGTCGGCATGGTGAGTAGCAAGCGCGACGATTGAAGCGTACCAGTTCAAGCCTTCTGACATTCTCGTTCTTCCGCAGATACTCTCTGAGGTTGAGATGGTCCATGAATTCAAAAACGAGAGCCAATGGGTGTTTGAGGGTGGAATACACTCCGATGAATGGCACAATGTTTCGGCCCCCGAGACGACTACAGGCCAGTGCCTCTTTGTAAAACCTCTACCAAAGGGTTTTCAGTAAACGAGACACCCACAGGTTAAGCGTCGTTTACCACGTAGATTGGCATGTAGTCCGAAGATGAGTTGCATCTGTAAGACTTGATTGCGACCTTACGGCCGCCCATCATACCAATCCAGACATCTGCAATGCCACCGGCGTCGACAGGGCGTTCTCCGACGAACTCAAGTGCACCTTCTTTTAACCACCTGCAATTGGTTGGTACTAGTGATTGGAGGTGATATACCAGATCGACAAGGTGTTCACATAGTAACCCAGGGTCGAGCCTGGGAAGCGGGCGGCGAATCTCGGGCGGAGGTGGCCCTGGCCGGTTCAGTGTGTCGGTACTGTGCAGAGGTAACTTGACTCTTTTTATCGAAGCACCGGGGTCAGAGGGCCGACGAAGACAAGCGAGAAGGCGCGATAGTGAAGCCCTAGGGCGGAAGGGCGAGCATTTTGGGCGTGCCATAGGCTGCACCTTGTCAGTGTGTGGTGGGTGAAAATTTTCATCCCCTTCCAACGTTTATAGCCTCGAATAGACGCTTTGCGAGCACTGGTGAAGGTGTCATTTGCTAGTGACCGGTGACCAGTAGCTAGTGTTTTGAGATACTTGGGGTTTCATCTCTGGTTTTCTAGAGGATACAGCTCCAATCTTTTACATTTTGATGGCATATCGAGGCTCGGCATCCCGACATGACACTAGGCTCCCGCTGCTACCGTGTCGTTCGCGAAAATCGACGGCATATCCATGACACAAACCATGGGTCACTGACAATACCTTTAGTGGGTGAAATAGGTCAACGCACGGAACCGGTCGATGCCGCGATGCCGTGCCGGAGCCAAATACTGCGAGTTGGAACTGCCTATTCTGTTGGGGGACGCGTCTTTCGAAATGAAAGGCGCCGGAGTGCTCGGTTGTGTTGTCCTCGTTTTCATTTTCCTTCTCCCTGGTCCCGGTCATGTTTCAATCCCCCTCGTCCTCGTGTCAGCCTTGGCTTCACCGGTGTCATGGCTTTCCTTGGCCTTTCGTAGATTTCTTATCGCCCTCATTTTAATTCCTAAGTATAAGCTTTGTCGCATTTCCCATCGCCCTGGTATTGACCCCCATCATCACCGTTCAATCCTCCTTTGTCCTCGTCTCAGCCCCCATGATCCCCACTCCATTCTCCATCACCCTCGTTGGTGTTGCCGTGAGCTGAGCCGAACTCATTTACAAACGAGTAGATCAAATGGTGTTCCCATTTCACTTCACAGCTGTGATACTGACAACCGTACCGTGGCTCGGCACCCCGGCATTGCCCATCCCCACTACCACGCCATTCGGTAAAATCAACGAATTGTCCCTGATACGAGCCACGGATCGCCCACGACCCTAGTCAATGTACGGACCGGCCAATGTCGCGATGCCGTAGTGGTCAAATCAGTTCGGCTCCAGCTCACGGCAACACCCATGGGCCTCGAGTCGTTTCACCTTCGTTCCATTTCCCGTCATCCTCACCTCATCCTCGTGCCCCTATTTCCCGTTGTTCTCGCTTCGCTCCCCTTTGCCCTTATCCCTTCATTTCCGCCGTATCTTCGTTGGAAGTTGAAGTTGGATTCCAACCTAACTGGCACCGGATCCAGCATTATTGTCCCCAAGACTGGTTCACCGTCGCTGCCACCCTAGTTCGACATCACTGCCAGAGTATCAACCGCTAGTTTTCATGATTCCTTTCTAGCCTTTGTTGGGCGGGAGCTTGGACCTGAGTCCACGTTCTCCCAACCATTCTCGCGATTCACACTCGCATGCAACTCACTATAGACAATGACACTCGTTTGCCTGACTTGGAGATGATGATCTAAGTTTAGTCGCAACGTAAACCATTGGAGGGTTGGCGAATAGCGAGAAGCGCACGATCCTCAAACGTGTGAACATGCTGGAAGATACGTTGTGTGTGTAGGTTAGCTCCCTGCTCGCACGCGACCACAATTCGTCGACGAAGGGAAACCTAGTCGGTGCTGCCGTTCCTAGTCCCGTAGCGAGAGCTTGAACCGGTGGGGCCCGCGTGAGGAACGGGTCCGAAAACCGCTACAATAGGCGCTCGGACAAAATCCATGCAGGACGAAAGCCACGCCCCCCACCTCTAAGTAGTTGATACACTGCAGCCAACTGCCATGGCCACAAGTCAAGAGCAATAAATCTGGCATACGGTGGGGTAGGGGACTGTGGCGGTGAGGCTCATTTCGAAAACGAGTATGGTTTTGAATCAAGCGATGTATTGTACACAGGATTTCAGTCGTCGGAGCTGACTGCACGCGGAGAAACAGTAGATTAGACCACTGTAGAGGTGCTCAACCCAACTCCTTTGCCTTCCTCGACCATAATTTCTTCCTCTGTGCGCTGGTCGTGCCTTTAGCGGAGGGGACGAACTTGGCGGAGGTGCGCCCGTCGCGGTTGCGGTGGCGGATGAATCGATGAGATGCCGAACGAGCGTGAGAACTCCGTCTGTCACCTTCCTTCATACCCCACGCTGGTTTGCGCTGAGTATATGACACCTTGGAGAGTGATAAATACCGGAGACAGAAGGTTCCTTGAAATCGTGTTGTGATGTCGAGGTGCGTGGTTGCGGTAAAGTCGCGATCCTCTGTTCCGACGCTTCGCCCGTTGCAGAAGCGAGAGTCATCCTCTGTTCTCCAACGTGAAAGACGATTACGAAGAAGAGGCGTACGATGTCTCCCACCTCGAAGAGCATTCTCATAGACCACCGGAGCTGGTCACGCTTCCTCATCTCTACAAGGATGGAACATCTATCGACTGGTTGTACGAGGAAGCTGCCGAACGCGAGCGAAGGCACCGGCTCAACACCCTCCACGGTCTACGCGGGTTACTCACCCTCACCCTGAACTCCGCTCAGATGTGGATGGTGATCATTGCGACTGGTATCGGTATTGGAGTGATCGGAGCCTGGTTGGATGTGCTGGTCAGGTGGTGAGTGTGGGACCTCAGTCCTCGACCTTGACCATGGTGCTCAAGACTGGCGTTTAGGCTGGGAGATATCCGAGATGGTCGCTGTGATCGGGGTATATTCTACAATCAAACTGTGTGTTGTAGCGGCCTTGACTGTGAGCGTCGAATCTTTGAATATATGGCTATCACCTCACACCAGATACTCAGCTGGAGAGGTTTGCACTAGTTGGCAGACGTGGAGTGAATACTTTGGTATCCCTTGGATATTCCTACAATCCCTCCTGCAATCCCTGATATACATCGCCCTAGCGGTGCGTCTCGCAACCGTGTCCTCTCACCAAATCCTAACTTTCTCCACAGATCGTTTTCAGTGGAAGTGCAGCAATTCTTGTAAAGACATACGCCCCATAGTAAGTGTCTTCTTTTGCCAACTGTCATCATTTCTCAGCATGGGCTCTTCCACAGCGCGTTCCATACAGGAAGTATGTGTTGTTAAGGTCTTCCTTGAAAATAAGGCTGACAACGCATTCACTCAGTTCCAGAAATCAAAGCAGTGAGCACATACACAATCAAGCTCTTGGGCCTAAGTCAACGTAGTTCCAGATTTTAGGCGGTTATGTCCTAGATGCATTCCTGAGTGCGTGGACGCTCCTCATCAAGTCACTTGGTCTCGCGTTAGCTGTCTCCTCTGGACTGTCCTTGGGGAAAGAGGTAAGGGACCGGTGTTCCTGGAGTTTGACTAAACCCCCGGGCTCACTGTGCACTCGAGGGACCGCTTGTACATGTGTCGTGTTGTATGGCTCAACTACTTTCCAAACTTTTCAAACAACTTCGACAAAATGAAGGTACGAGGGGAGATCCGCTGGCCGACGTTCCCATCATTCAAGTTCGTATAGCCCAGAAACGCAGGATTCTGGCAGCTGCCGCCGCCGCTGGAGTATCAGTCGCGTTCGGTAGCCCCTTGGGAGGCGTGTTGTTCGGACTTGAAGGTACGATGGTGAATCAAATCCCGGCTTTTCATTACTGACACGTGATTTCTAGAACTGGACACTTTTTCGAAGGAGACGGATGTGATGTGGAGAGGCTTTGTGATATCTGTCATTGCCGCTGTCTCGCTCCAGTATATCGATCCATTTGGCACCAAGAATCTCGTCCTCTTTGGGGTGGGTGCCACATGACTTGGTACGGTCTCATGGGTTAACTCGTTGCATATAGGTCAGTTCTGTAACCGACGACGTGTGGCGGGCATTTGAGCTGGTATGGTTGTTCCAGGTTGCACATTGCTAGTGTTTGAAGCGTTTTTAGATTCCCTGGATCACCTTAGGAGTTATCGGGGTAAGTGGGCCGTTCGAAACTCAGGGTGCATTGATCATATCTTGCGACTAGGGCGCCCTAGGATCTTTTTTGATCAAACTCAATGTTCGAATTGCCGTGTACCGGCGAAACAGTGCATTGTACCAATGGCCAGTACTGGAAGTCGTTGGTGTAAGCGCAATCACTGCAGCCGTTAGTTATCTCGTGAGTTTCATTCTTCTCAACGGATGGGGCACGGACGCTGATACACTGTAGGTCGTTTTTCTCAGGTATATACAGTTCATCCCGGCCTTGGTCTTCCACGATGACGGTTGTGAGGCTATAGAGTGCAATCTTCTGAACTCGTTGCGAATTTGTTCGTGGAATGTGAACCTTCGAGACCCGATTACCACGGGCTGTGCAAGTATGTCTTACTACCCACTCAACAGAACCCGTTCGCTGATTTCTTCCGTTTTCAAGTCCGACAGCTTTGTGGCGCAACATATTCTTGTTGGTCCTCACAGCTCTTACTAAAGTTTTCTTCACGGCGTGGACTTTCGGCATGATGGTGGGTGGTTCTCATGGAATTTTCTTCTACTGCTCACAGAAACACCACAGGTCCCTGCTGGAATTTTCTTACCCACGATTGCGATTGGAGCTTGCCTGGGGAGGGCCGTGGGGCTCATCACGTAAGCCTAAAGGACAGACGCGTCCGCCTCTCGCTTACCAGAACTTAGGCAAGGTCTTCAAAGGAAATACTCCGACGCTTGGATCTTTAGCGCATGCCCTTCAGAGCAGACTATCCCTTGTGTGTCCCCTGGTTTCTATTCTGTGATAGGTGCTGCGGCAATGTTGGGCGGAGTCACGAGAATGACCAGTAAGCCCTCGAATTCGCAGCAACATGTTCCATTCTCACCAACACTATAGTTTCCCTGGTGGTGATCATGTTCGAGTTGACCGGTGCATTATCCCATGTGTTACCCATCATGGTCTCCGTCATGACGGCGAAGTGGGTCGGGGATGCGTTTGGAAAGGAGGGTATATACCCGCAGTGGATCGCACTGAGGAATTATCCGTGGATGCCGCCACACGAATAT
>Ga0307514_10003933_pt1 | contig 13891 bp, 20 predicted proteins | sample 16_EM_MG_FD_203088 | JGI IMG/M metagenome (GOLD analysis project Ga0307514, IMG submission 203088) | Populus trichocarpa ectomycorrhiza microbial communities from riparian zone in the Pacific Northwest, United States - 16_EM | ecosystem: Host-associated > Plants > Roots > Unclassified | place... | reverse complement strand
GATCGGAAAGGGTTTCCAAGGCGGCATGAAACGCTGGGGATTCCATGGTCTTGCTGCAAGCCATGGTGTCTCCGTCTCGCATCGGTCTTCAGGTTCCACTGGCCAACATCAGGTGCATTCAGTATAACAATATCTGCTCTGGACCCGTATCTAACGAGCATCTTTATGCTAGGACCCTGGAAGGGTATTTCCAGGGAAGAAAATGCCCGGTCGTATGGGAAATAAACGCAGAACAATACAAAATCTCGCCGTCGTACGTGTCGACAGTGAGTTGAATCTCGTTTTCGTGAAAGGAGTCGTCCCAGGAGTCGATGACGCCCACGTACTCGTCCGTGACGCAAAGAAAAAGATAAATTGTCTTGCCAGACATAACCAGGCGAAGGGCCTGTATGAGAAGGTGCTTCCGAAGGGAGTAGATGACCTTCCATTCCCTGCCGGAACTGATGACCTTGCCAAGACTCTTCCTTCCGTTATTGAAGCGCCTTCGTATCGTAGAAGTCCTTTCATCCCTATTGAGTAGTAGTATATTATATAGAGTGGAGTATGCATACGGAAGGTTGAGCAGTGGTTGAACATTACTTCTGACCACTGAGCGGGTTGCAATTCAACCTGAGCATCGGTCGAATGCCTTTCAACCTAATGTAGTGATTTTCAGAAGAATGTAATACTTAGACATTTCAAGATTTCATACAGTCGTCCGGCCTTCCAAAGGACATTCAAACTCCGATTACGGCTTTTAATTTACCGGGTCACGAGCCTATCAAAGTTCCGGCTTGAACCCTTTCTTTAAGACATAGGAATAAGTATTCAATATTCAATATTCAGCCCTTGCGGTTTGTGAACCCTACTTGTCTTTCGTGCATGAGCACGAAGCTGGACTTTTGCCAGCCCAGTAATCTGCTCTATGGATGGGAAAAGGCTTGACTGTTTTTTGTCGTTGATGCCTTCAAAAAATAACTTTCTCTAAAGGACGCCTAACTCAGTGTATGATCCAAATGGCCTCAATGACTTCCTTCGCCGTAAGCATCTGGTACAATGATCATCGATGATCTTGAACCATGTCATTTTTAGGCAACAAGGCCGTCGTATGCGCCCTTTCGGCCAGCTATGTGTCGACCTTTGCGGGTTATCCGGTACGACGTTTTCAGACTTCTAGCTGTGAGCATACTGATATGCTCTTCAGCTGGACTCCATCAAGTCGAGGCTGCAAACGACCAGAACGCCGATAACGATTCCGAAGCTCGCGGCGCTGGTATACCGGGAGGAGGGCTTCATGGGTTTCTATCGGGGATTGTGGATACCCCTGATGACAATTTCCTTCGTCCGTGAGTACCCTTATTGGCCACTAGATTCAATTTTGGTCTTAATGCGGATTGCAGGTGCAGCGAGTTTCACCATATATTCAAGTACGAAGGATTATTGTAGTGTGCATAACATTCTTTCCCGCCATAATATAATTGATGTTTCGCTCACTGGGGGGATCAGTGGAGCCATGTCAGGATCTCTTATATCTTTTGGAAGCGCGCGTAAGGGTTCAGCCTACTTTGCTTGAATTCTTTTCGTTGACACTCTGTTCGATAGCGTTCGAACTTGTTAAAGTGAGCTTCACAATGTTATTTCCGAGTTATTCGACCAATATATAGATTTAGGTCCGAAGACAGCTTGAATACTCGATAGCTGCAAGCAAAGGAATCGCTTTAGTCAAGCCTCCTTCTACAATGGAAGCCATACGAGAAATTCTCCGTAACTATGGGTTTAGAGGTCTCTACCTGGGTTTTCGTCTACATTTCGGTTAGTCTTCCCCTTTGTTTTGTCGAAGTTCTGGTTGACCGTAATTATCAGTCCGTGATACCACTGGAACGGCTCTTTATTTCTTGGAGTATGATGGTCTGCGGCATCTCCTTGGCCGGCAGAAATCAGGAGAACAGGGTTTAACGCCTTCTTGGCTTCCCATACATTCATCGATCGTCCCTTTTGTCTGCGGTTCGCTTGCAGGGGTAAGTCTGTCTAAAAGCTGACGTTGGGGTTGGAGTTACAGTTCTTTCATAGGTTTCATCATGGGCATTAATTTACCCATTGGATGTGTGCGTCATTGTGTCTTACGAGTTTTTTGTGTTCGCTGACGTATTTTCAGAGTGAAAACGAAGATTCAGCAACGGGCGTTGGCAGGCGAAAAATATAGGACACCGTGGGAAACGCTCCAGCGACTAATTCGAGGTGCTGATGTTTTTTAAGCTCACTCATGAAGACTGAAGTTCGTCTTTAGGGCCTGATCCCTCTAATCCTAAACCTTTGCTTGCTGGCATTGCTCGCACCTATCGGGGTCTGGGTGTTAGTGCACTACGGAGTATCACAACTCATGGTCTCTTATGGACTCTTTTCGACTCTACTGCACATTACATCGACCGCCTTCCACCTTCGGAACAGTACGAATAATAAGTTCCGCCTCACTTGATGTCGTATCATTATCATTTTTACCATCAAAAACTTATAGCACCATACTAGTGAGCAACTCACTTGTGACTTCTTGTAATTTGCAAACATTTCATCCAGTTCAACAATAGACCGATATAGAACATATGAATTTACATCTCCATGAAGGCATGGAGTTTTTTTGTACAGCCTTCTACCAACTTCATTGACTGTAAGCTGAGATGTTTTCCATAAGTATTTTGTGCTGTCGCAGATTGCACTACTTTTACTGGCTACTACCGCGCTTGAATGTAATCATCGATTTTAAGCAACAGGCAAACAGTTTCGGTTGAGAGTTCAACAGCACTCGTGCTAACCAAAAGTGGTTGCACGACCTCTTCCTCCAAAATATTCGAAATCAGACCCTAGCCATAAATGAACAACGTATAACACATGTTGGTTGACTACTTACAGTGCGCACATTAATTCCTGCGTTACGCTCGCCCAAGGCATGGCGATTTCGCAATTCTGTTACAATGGCGATTGGGTTCATACCAGCATTCTCAGCGAGCGTTGTAGGGATGACTTCTAGAGCGTCTGCATATGCTTGGAAACAGTATGCCTCCATGCCTTTCAGGCCTTGTGCGTATTGCGACAATAGCCGAGAAACGTGGATTTCAGGTGCACCGCCACCGCCAATCAAAGCCCTGTACAAAGAATGCGATGAGAAGGTGGGGGAAAATAGGACTTTATGCTCACCGTTTCTTTACCAGGCAACGCACGACACAAAGAGCATCATGCAGACTGCGTTCGCACTCATCCACGACGAGATTATTGCTTCCTGTCACGAGAATACTGACCGTTCTCCCTCTGTTCTTGATGCCTGTGATACGAACCACCTTAACATCATTCTCGCTTGTCTCCTCAACGAGATCGGCATATCCTAGTTTGTCTTCGGTGAAAGCTTCAATATCTGAGATTGGCTTGCATCCCGAACTCTTCGATAAAAATTCAATTTCATCGCGTTCAACATCTTTCACGACGAGGATGTTGAGGCGTTTGAGGTAATTTAGTGAGAGGTCGTCTACAGCGTCACGGAGGATCGATTTTTGAATGAGGAGAACATTACAGTTCGCTTTCTTAATCTTCTTGCACATGTTGAGGATGTATTGGCGACCCTCCTTGATCACCTTATCCATAAGACGGTAATCGTTGATAACAACAGTGTTGTCCATCTAAAAAACAATCTAAAAAGTCCATCGATATTGATAAGTTTTGATTTCCTTACATCAGGTTTAGGCGGGCTTAGCTGGAATTGGACGATAGCGATTTTCGCCTTTTCCATACGCGTCGGTCCTCCAGCAGCAACAACTACGTCCTGATTGAGAACAACTCCTTCAACTAATTCAGTATCCTCAATCGTCCCGCCAATTTTCTTTACTATACGGATGTCTCGGAGATCGACATTAGAAGAAGTAGGAGTTACGAGTTTAGAGACTGCGTCCACTGCAATAGGTGCGAGTGTTGATGAATACTGTGAGACGATCTTGGGGTACACCCGCATTCAGATAAAGCAGAAGAGAACTTCCAAATGTCATCTTACCTTAGAATTCAACGACGTGGTAGCTGCGCGTAACAGACTTTCTCTGTCGTTCAGATCTACTGGGGTCGATATCTCCGTCAAGTACTCCACTGCCTTGGCTGACGCTTTCAGGAATGATTCTGCTACAATTGTTGGATGGATGCCTTTATCCAACATCCTCTCTGCGGCACCCAGCAGACTTCCAGCCAAAACAACAACTGAAGTTGTCCCATCTCCTGCTTCGATGTCTTGAGCAGCGGATAAATCGACCAACTGGAGAAAAAAATTAGATTTGAAAAAAGGTGCCCACAGCATAAAATATCTGACCATCTTTGCCGCAGGGTGTAAAGCTTGTATACTTTTCAATATTGTTGCGCCATCGTTCGTTACAATGACTTCTCCCTTTGATGTTTGGATCTACAAAAAAAAATAAGAACTAAGATGGTGATATCAGAAAAGTTGACTCGCCATCTTGTCCATTCCACGGGGACCCAATGAAGTTCTAACGGCATCACTGATTGCTGTTCAATTCCTTGAGAAATCCTCTTTGAAAAATGTAACATAAGCTAGAAACCTTTTGCAGCAATCATGTTGGATAACCGCAGTTCCATTGGTTTGCCCTGCGAAAACGTGTTATAAACATTTATTGAACCAAAAAATGGCGCACCTTATCCTTAAACACGGCATTAGGTCCCGAAAGGGCTTTTGTTATACCTTGCTGCCTTTGAGATGGAACAGTCGCGGCCATGATATACTGGATAGAGAAGACGAACACGATGGACGCGTGACAATCGTGACAGGTGTCCAAATTCGTCTTCCTTAATTAGGCAAGGACGGATGTTGACGCAAGAGCAATCACACCTTGCATTCCTGCCACCATCCCATTACAATATCAGATCATGAATTTCGTATGTTTTCCAAGTAGTTTTATCTGTGTTTTATTTGACCTTTGCCAGTTCGATGGTCCGAATGGTCCAGGTGCGATCCTCAACCAGTTGGCCGGGTAAGGCGCCCAAGATGCTTTATGGTGACATTTGACTGAGATCGATTAAAGTGGTTTTCCAGTTGGTTTCCCCCCAATACGGCGGTCAAATCCACATTCATATGATGAATACTTGAAAGCATATAGCATGGTCATGCTTTCTCGTAAGGAAAGAGAGAACGTTTCATACGGCGGCAAAAGTACGCGTCATCCAGTCTACCAGAATAGGTTTCTGAATCTTCTTTAAATTCTTTTAGTCATAATGCCTCAATCTGCACTCGCGAACCTGACGAATCTTGATCTTGAGTCACCATGGATGTTTCAACTGCGGAACCCTGCCAATCCTGCTGCATCCACACACGCCGGTGTATTGGAGTTCATCGCGGAGGAGGGTGTCGTCCATCTACCATATTGGATGATGAAGACTTTACGACTCAATGAAGGTGACCCTATCCGCATCACTGGCGCAGAACTACCCAAGGGAAAGTTTGTCAAATTCCAAGCGCAATCTGTACATTTCCTAGAAATTTCTGATCCCAAAGCTGTGTAAGCTTATATCCTCGATCTCCCTTACGCTCTCAATCTTAACAAATTTGAAAAGCCTTGAACAAGCACTGAGAAACTTCTCAGCTCTGACACAGGGCGACATAATCGAAATATCATACAACACGATCGTATTTGGACTTCTTGTGATGGAGACGAAACCTGGTGGAGGCGGTATCAATGTCTTGGATACTGACTTGGAAGTCGACTTCGCAGCTCCAGTCGGCTACGTAGAACCTGAACGTCCGAAGGCTGCTCCTCCTGTGACCATGGCTGAGAAATTGAAGATTGATCTTGATTCACAGTCGCCCGGTTCCTCTCGACCCGGGTCTTCATTAAGTGGGGGTTTTGCCGGAACCAAAACAGGGATTACCACAGTGAGCAAGGGAGGAGACCAATGGGAGAGTTTCAAAGGGAAAGGGGAAACCCTTGGCGGACGAAAGACGAAAGGCAAAGGCATTAGTCACCGCAAAGCTGAGCAAGTTCCGGATGGCAGCAAGATTATAAAGACAGAGTAAGTTCTTCTTTGTGAACGTTCAACAAACATGACCAATGGCGTCAGCAAACGCAAAATTGTGTCCAACGAGACATTAGACTCGGGTGCCAAAGTTCCTGCTGCATTGAACCTTCCATTTGGTCAACTTTTTTTCGGCTTCAACGTAGTTTCTTTTATACCTCCAGTCCCCAGTTCTCCTGGAAACGCCCTACAGGTAGTATCGTACTATGTTAAACTGCCACCCCTTCTAACGACATCGCAGCACACCTCAACTTTCACAGGCACTGGCAATACCTTGAGCGGACGTTCAAATTTTTTGGCTTCAACAAAAAAGGGGAAGGAGAAGGAGGAGTCAACGTCATCTTCAGTGCCCAATTATACTTGGGGATCTGGCCAGTCACTAGGTAAACGCAATATAGCTCAGAGAGGTGCCGTGGGTGTAGGAGGTGCAGCGGTTCCTCACTTCCCTAAACGGGGTAAGCAAAGGAGTCCGAGTCCGGAGGAGGAAGAGGATTGGGGTGTTGATGACGATGAGGATGTGATCATGATTGACAGTGATTAGGTCTTGGTTTTGAGCTTGGACACTAAGCTTGTGTCAGGAATGGTTGTAATATAATGTACATCAGAAAAGATTTTCATGTCATATCCAAGTTAGAGCATTACAACGCCTATTCCTCTCCCAGCAGGAGTATCACCTTCTGCTTTCATACCTGACAACGGCTTCGTCCGCCAATTGTATAAATAGTAATTAAGAAAGCCATCGCCTACCCCGAACTATGAAAAGCATAAGTCTTGGCATGAAAAGATCTGTTGTCGACTTTACCTTTAGATCTTTTAAAACGGGCATGTTATCCATGAGAGTCAATGCATTGAAGACGTCAAATTTAGCGTTGTTAGCGACCACGAGCGCGTCGGTGATCAGAGACGACAATCTGCTTGTGACTTTTTGATCCTGGTCGTCATCGGGTATGGTGCCGACGTCCATGGCATAATAGTACAGGTACGCCGCTTCCAGCAGAGGGTACTTTACATTGTTGATCACCGTTGAAGGCAAGCAGTAGAAAGAGAAGAAGTCTGTGATTTTCTTCGTCTCGGGATCCTGATTGAGGTTTCATCAGCTAAAGCAAGACATGGGCAGATGAGAAGCATATGTACACACACCTCAGCAACGTACGACCATGTCACTTGCCGTTCTCTACCAGGTCCTCCACTTTCTAGTTCACCCTGCCCACAACCACTCAAAAATTGATGCCTTGCTTCTTCCACCGTAAACACGGGAGCAAGATCAAAGCGCTTCATGTAACGCTCGAACAACACCGTTACTTCGACAATATCCTTATCTTGCATTTCTCTCAAACCAGGAAGGGACGTCTTCTCGGGCACCTTATGAACTCGAATCATACGCGCCAATGTCATATTCCTTGGCACATAGCAAAAGTGTGTTTCCACGAGCTTTGGAATATTCAACAGGCGATGGTGGTACTGGCAGACAGAAACGGGGGTAGGAATGATTACCCCTGCGGTATAGATTGCTTGGAAGATGCCCTCAACGTGGACTCGTCGGGTAACTTCCTTGATTAAAACAGGAGCGAGGCGTTTTGACCTTAACTTCTTGTGCACGCACAAAAAGTTAATCTCTGTCACACGTATTACGCTACCGCACTGCGTTAGCAAAAGGCATGTTACTTCGAGACCTTTGACATACTGATCACGAACCCGAAGGGTCATTGGCACGCCGGAGATGAAAGCAACTAATTTTTTTGTCTTGGATACTCGTACGCCTATATGCCATTCCGTGAAATATCCCGGGGGTTTTAATGCCCTATTTCATACACAATAAGTAAGAAGCCGACAGAGCATAAGAAGTAGAGTAATGACCATGCCAGAAACTCAGAGCTGTATTTAAAGCGGAAGGAGGCATTATCGTCTTCCACATAATTGAGGGACAGGAGATCATAAACTTCCTTGTTCTAATTCACTCAAATTAACATGGAAACAAGCAGAGTGTGATTACGAAGACTCACCTGAGCAGGATCGTTGATATCTAGTGTGGCCCATTCAAAATCGTTGGGCAATGGATATGGCTCCTGACGCACTTCTTCACGAGGTCTAGACGGCTCAATATAACCATCCGCCTCTGGAGGTCCTTCCCCTTTATGCAGATATTAGAATTCCAATGATTCTTGCGGTAGATTTTCCATACCCAGTTGAGGTACTGGTTGCGTGCTCCAAAACTGATTGCCATATTTATATCCCAAGGCAAATATCAATGAGCAGGGAAACAAACCTTATGTTCACCCATAGCCTTCTTGTTAATTCCACCAATACCAGCTTTCCCTCTCACAACGTCCATTATCTTCATCTCATGCAGAGCCTGCCTGACGTTCTCGGTATTGAGATCCGCGCTTCCAGGCACATTGTCCTCTTTCACTTTCTCCAGCACACGGTCCACAATTTCTTGTGGTATTTGGTTCTTGCCGCTCAAAGCGTCTAACAACTTCTTCACTTTTGACTTTTTCTTCTTTTTCTTCTTGTGCGATGTAGATCCGGAATCTGGGCTGGCGGAACCTTCTTCCGCGAGGAGAGCCTCTGGTTCCGAATCGTCGCCCGACCATTCAAGTTCTGCATTAGTGTTTATATTTTTAGGGACCGTAGACTTTCCTTTATCAGAGGCCGTCATGGTATCGATTGTGAAGTGATGATATAACTGTGGATACTCTTCTGTTTGTATCTGTATCAGATTACTTTTCAATTAACAGATCTAGAGCACCATTCATTGCCAAGGCAATTGAACGGCGTGGTAGACTTTGGGTACTTATACAAACAAAATAAAATAACGAATAATGAGAAATAAGTAGCAATGATAGATGTGCGCGAATTCTGAACAGCTCCATCCAATTTGATAGGTCATAAACTCACGCCAGCGCGAGAAAGCAGGGAGTGACAGGAAGGACAAGAAATGGTTGTCAGTATTGTCGCGGTACAGAACCAGGGAGAAGATTGAAATGTAGTCTCCAGGTGTGGTCAGGATAAGCTACAATCCGCATGCCCTGAAATCTCCTGTGGCTCCCAGCAATATCGACACGCCGAAACCCGCTGGCTAATACAACCGCATCGATTTCGTACGAGTCCTTTGCCCGTTTCGCCCGAGCAATACGTAATCCTTCATCGTTTCCTGGTAGAGTGTTGAGTTCGCGAAGGTCGTCTTCGGTAAGAGGAATTCGCAGATAGTTGTAAATCCCCTCCAAAATTTGTCCCACCGTCACTCTGTCGGAAGCCACGTTAATGTGGCCCCACTTTTGGAACCAATAGGAAAGGACACCATGATCGCAGTCTATCCAGACCTTCTTCACAAATGGCTGGACAGAATTTGCGTCCAGATCAGGCTTTTCCCAGAAGTGAAAGAACTGCAGATCTCTCACACGAGCAAAATGCGGAGGATGAATGATGTCCCAAAGCAGCTCGGGTGGGGAATCTGGATGTGTTATGTTACTGCAGAGATGTCGATGGATGGACATGATGGCTTGTGGGGGACGGAAGATTGTGGGCGGAAATGGCGACCAAGGACTGCCATAAGAACTACCGGAACTTGTCGACCATGGGGTCATGGGTGTAATCGGCACATTCCACCCACTGTAGAGCGACCAGGTGGGTGAGAATGGGGATTGCATGACTTTTGTAGCATTTGGAAGATGAGGAGGTTCCGTATCTGGCTCACTATCCTGTGAGGGTGAGCTTGGTGGGATGAAGGGTTCAATATATGATGAATCTTTGAGGCATAAGATAAGTGATCGTCTGGTGGTTATGCACTAAAGATGTCACTCACCAGACATGATGGGGAGTTTGGGCAACAGTAATTTTGTCTTTGCTTGGAGGAATTATGAGGGATTCACTTCGCTTCTTGCAATCAAGCTGAGAACAATAAGTTGAGCTCAAAAACAGTGGCCTTTGTGAGTTCAATGCCGAGTTGTCGGTGTATAAGGCCCTAGACCCTATAGCCACGCGTTTAACACGGAGTTCGCGGAAGAGGACGGGCAGAAGTGCAATTACCTCATGGGACCCACATGTCCAAAACTTCACCTTTGTTATAATTGTTAGGCGAATGATTGTGTCAAAAGAGCAGCAGGGGAGTAAATTCTGTTGTCTCGCAAAAAAAACGGTTGTCACGTTGATATGGCAATGGGCAGAATGAATCAAACTTTGCTGTGAATAACAGGTTTGACAGAATAGGCAGTGTGTTCTTGCTCGTAAGAAACCAGTGGCAGCGATGTCATCCGGAATTTGCTGTTGACAGCATGGTGTCTGCTTATCGCGCACTGGTGTAGATTAAGGCTTTCGTAGAATGTGCCATTGTTTGTTATACTCGTTCCAAGCCGCCTCTCTGGGTATTTTCTGCGCAAACAAAACTTTTTTGCCGCTTGCAAGGGCTTGCTGTACGATTGAACCAAGAAGCGGGATGTCGGGCCGGGAGCCTCCAAATGCGGAGGCTGCTTTATGCTGAGGCCTGTTCTTACCCTTCCTTTAACCATGGTCCTGAGATGGACCTTTGTATCCATCCTATTTCTTGCAGGCTTCGTATTTCCACAAAAACGGACCTACAGTACCCATAACTATTATGTTTTGCGTCATGACCCGGTTGTACCATCACGGGCGTCGCTTGATGATATCGTTCGAGCTTTAGACGTCGAATTGGTTGAGCAGGCAGGGGAACTTTTGAACCATTGGATTGTAAAACAGAGAAAACGGACAGGGGACCTTGTCGCTAGAGAAGCTGCAGACCCAGTGCTTTCTGCATTCCAATCTTTACAAACAAAGGCGGCTTCACCTTTTGCACGGCGGTCGGAGGATGTGGACCTTGCTCGCCGAATCGTGTCATCAGTCGATTATCTTTCTCTGCAAACACTTCGAGAGCGCGTCAAACGTGCTCCTCCATCAGCATTACCACCCACACACGATACTCCTTCAAAAGCCGCTGCTGATCATTTTGGAATCCAGGATCCCTTGTTTCCGCAGCAATGGCATCTCATAAATGACCAATTCCCACAGCATACCATGAACGTTACGGGATTGTGGGATGCAGGATTTACAGGAAAGGGTGTTATTTCTTCCTTTATAGACGATGGACTGGACTACACCAGCGAAGATTTGGCGGTAAATTTCGTGCGTCACTTTCCTTGTTCGCTGTTCGCCATTAATTTCCGTGTAGGATGCATATGATTCTTATGATTTTAATACTCATCAAAATTTACCAACGCCTTCTAATTTTGACGATCATCATGGTACACGTTGTGCTGGTCAAGTTGCAGCATCGAAAAACGACGTATGCGGTATTGGAATGGCGTACGAATCCAAAGTCGCAGGTGTTCGAATTCTATCCGGGCCAATAACGGACGTCGACGAAGCTGCCGCCCTCAACTACGGATATCAGAACGTATCAATATATAGTTGTAGTTGGGGCCCCCCCGACAACGGACAATCAATGGAGGGTCCGAACTACCTCATAAAAAAAGCCATTGTTAACGGAATTAACAATGGTAGAGACGGGAAAGGTTCAATATTTGTCTTTGCAAGTGGTAATGGTGCAGCCCATAAGGACCAATGCAATTTCGATGGTTACACCAACAGCATCTACTCTGTCACCGTCTCGGCTGTCGATTACAAGGGGCTACACCCTTACTACTCTGAATCCTGCGCTGCTAACATGGTAGTTGCCTATAGTTCAGGGAGTGGACGTCATATTGTTAGTATTGGCTCCCTTGACTAAGTGGGTCATCGAAATTCATTTGTAACACAGGTCACTACAGATAAGGGTAAGCGCGCATGTGCCTCGACTCATGGTGGAACTTCCGCTGCAGCCCCAAATGCTGTTGGTGTTTTTGTCCTAGCGCTTGAAGCTCGGTGTGCCCTTTTCAATCAAGTGTTAAAATTTTTGTATTGATTGTCATTTAGACCCGACCTTACATGGCGCGACATCCAACATCTCTGCGTGGAGACGGCTAATGTTATCAATCCAGAGGATCCAGACTGGGAAAAAATTGCCAATGGTCGAAAATACAGTTATAAATATGGCTTTGGTCTACTTGATGCGTATAGATACGTGACAGCTGCCCAGTCATGGAAGCTTGTCAAACCTCAAGCTTGGTACGAGTCAATGACGGTTCAACTCAACAACGGGACCTTTGGTTTGGACAAAAAATTTGAAGGCGGCGAACCAATCGCAGCTGGAGGCATCGAAAGCAAAATGGTGATTTTGACGGAGGAACTGAAAGCGAGTAACTTTGAAGCGTTGGAACATATCAATGTAAAGGTTTGGATTGAGCATAAATTGAGGGGTGATGTTGAGATAGAAATCACAAGCCCGGGTGGCATCAAGAGTGTCCTTTCTGGTGTTCGCCCAGGGGATATGAATGGAGACGGCTTTCGAGGCTGGGTATTTATGTCTGTGAAACACTGGTCAGTCAGTCTTGCTCAAATTAAGTTTCCCTTTTTCCAAGAAGCTCAAATATCAGCAGGGGAGAGAACCCAGTCGGAACTTGGACTCTGAAAGTCAAGGACCAGAATAGGCCAAATACGAAGGGTAAACTATTGGGATGGAATATGATCCTCTGGGGAGCTAGCGTCGATCCAAACAAAGCGATGAAATATGAAGTTCCTCTAGTTGAGGACATTCTTCCTCCATTATCGGTGCATCCAGGGCCCTTGGTTATCCCCACTCCACCAATCTCGACGAAACAACACCCCAAACCAACTCAACATCTACCAGGTGATCATGGTATTGCGGGAGGTGAAAACACGAAACCAGCCTTTGCTACTCCAACAGGCACACCTGATGTTGGCTGGTTCTCCGACCTTGGAAAGCTTGTGACGAACCAGAAGTGGTTTTTTGGCGCTCTGGGTGCCGTGGCATTGTTTGGCATCTCGGCGGGCATCTTCCTTTGGAAACGTCGTTTAGGCAGGCTAGCAAATTACACGTCTCTAAGTAACAGGGACAACGATGTCGATATGACTGCCCTTGGATCTTCTACGTCGGGACAGAGAACGACCAGAGAGTTGTATGATGCGTTCGGAGAGGTGTCAGAAGATGATGACGACGACGACGAGACGACTGCGTTACGGCAGCCTTTGGGGCGGTCCGTCGGGTCCCGTTCAGGGTTCCTCGAAGACAACGAGCCTCTAGCAACGACGCTGATATACCACGATGCACCGGAGGAGACCGAAGAAAATCTCAATTCACCAAATGATCGGGAGGAAAATGCGAGCTCGACTGGGAGTGGGGATGGCAGCTGGGAGCATGCGTCGCGGGACTAACGATTGGATTTATATATGTTGTACAGAATTAGTTATAATATTAATACAGAGTTTCCATTGTCTTGTGAGCGAAATATTGGTTTCTTTCGGCATTGTTCAACAAAGATCTTGGGGATCCACAATCTTAGCTACACAACAAAAAATAACATTAATGAGGCCCAATAGCAGGTATTCAGTGGGTATACAAATGTATGGTCTATATAAATTCCAGCCTCGATCCACCAGCAACGCGAGACCATGTATCGAGGTCTTCATACTAAAAGAAAGAGAATTAAGGCAACAACTTCGATCTATATAAAAAATACATACAACTTTGATTGTCTCCATTAGCTGAGCTTCAGTGAATCCGGCGCTCAAGACACGCGCGCGTATATCCATCATTGAAAGAATAGCACCATCCTCTTCACCAGGGTCTATATCCATGTCCCTTTCGCCTCCTGGCCCTTTGCCAAGCCTCTGCTCCTGTTCGTCAACTCGAGGTTGAGCCATTGATTTGATCAGGCGGAAAATTTGACTGTTTATTGAGTGGTCAACTTCACGTTCGACACTCTCTTCGTCCATTAGGCTT
>Ga0307514_10003931_pt1 | contig 13894 bp, 16 predicted proteins | sample 16_EM_MG_FD_203088 | JGI IMG/M metagenome (GOLD analysis project Ga0307514, IMG submission 203088) | Populus trichocarpa ectomycorrhiza microbial communities from riparian zone in the Pacific Northwest, United States - 16_EM | ecosystem: Host-associated > Plants > Roots > Unclassified | place... | reverse complement strand
TCAACTTAGCTAGAATGGGCTCTCACCTCTATGCTTGCATGATAATACGGGATTGCCAAAAGCAGCTAGTATATTCCTGGCGATCGAATGACCATGCCCGATCGGATCTAGGGTCCCGATGGTAGCTCTCGCCAGAGACGAGAGCGAGATTGTTCTCGCGCCCAGACCTGTAATTTTTATTCGGGAATGCTTGGTATTTGTCCGAGTAGACGGGCACGAGAACAGAGCGAGATCATCATCAGAGATACATCACACGTTTCTGAGCTCCATAGGTTATGAGCCCTTGAGCTCCACCATTTTGGTTACGGTTTTTTCTTATCCACTCTGTGAGCTCTCCACATTCTACGAGCTCGTTTTCGTACAAATCTCCCTCCATTTTTTCAACTCGTTTTCGGGGCCGTCTCATAGCCTAAGACTCCTTTCGTGGAAAGGACGTATAGACTCTAAAAAAAACAAAAAAACTCCTGAGATTTCACGCTAGCATGAGACTAACGCTAGCAAATCATAACCATTCCTGCCTGACTGCCTCAACCGTCCAATAGTAACATTTTATCCCACTTGACTAACAACCCGACTCCTTCAACTGTCCAACATCCTCTGTACAGCGGTGTCGCGTTTTAAGAAACCTTGATATAAGAAACCTCGCTTTATAAGAAACGGTGCTCCGGTCCCGTCAATATTTGTATGGGAGAATAAGAAACTCTCGTTACAGGCAGGTTTCTTAACTATTCACTTAGTAATACATAGAGTTTCTTATATCAAATTTATTAATTCTGTGGATAGAATTCTCCGGAGGATGACATTCTGGATACCTACGAACCTACTCCTGTCCATGAGTTCGATTCTGATGCAGATAACATCCAAGATGTACCTGCTATTTCTTATAAAACTGCACAGGAACGCCTTGAAGCCCTACGTCTCTTTCGTCTCCAAAATCCCCATGTCAATTTACAGAAAGCCGAGCAGCTTGGAGGGGCTGTGATATCAAAAAAAAAGGGATATTGAGAGCCTAAAAGGCATGACTTGGCAGAGGCAGCCCCAAACAGCAATCACGGGATTTTTTACCCCTCAGTTGGAAGGTTCTTAGTTTTTGTGTATATATCTTGTTATAAAGAAACCTCGTGTCATAAGAAACTCTATGGTGGTCCCGAGCAGTTTCTTATAATGTGACACCACTGTATTCACTACCCAACCTTCTCAATAAAATACTTGCACTCATCAGGATGATCTCTCATATGTCTATCCTGACTGGAGTTCCTATTTTTCAGCTTCGACTTAAAGCTATCCTCCAGCATGAATCCAGATTCATTCTTAATAATTTTAACCTGATCTTTCCAGGTGGTGAGTGTAAGGGTTTCTTACCTGGAAGGTCCGCATCCAATACCACCAAAGATAACTCCCCACCAGCTACTAGGTAGCGCCCTGCACACCTGCCTACTAATGTCAACGAAAGGCAAGAGAAAGGGCAACTCCGGAAATGCCGATCAGCGTAACCCACCACTACCTAGTCTCTTGCACAGGGGTGCGCTCTGAATGCTCCTGAGATTCTGGGGGGCGTGTCATGGGCCCACGTTGGGAGTGAATACATGTAATGAATATTTAAAAGAAGGAATCCCTGACAGCGTTCTCGGCAGATGTGCGGCGACACATCACGCAACGCCTCCAAGGTGTCCGCGGCAGGCCTGCCAATTTACCCGAGCATTCCTTGCGGTCATGAACCTCAATATACCTCTTTTTTTTTTTTTTTTGGGAGTCATTAAACCTCAATATGCTTGGTGGCGCATCCGCAGCCGAGCAGGCCCAAATCCACACGTGGCTACGGAATATATCACAGCAACAGATCACTCAGCTGGCTAATTGAATGACGGTTGCCTTACGGGAGTGTATGGCTTCAGACAATTCACTAGGGAGATGATCATGACTGATGCCTACCGTGGAACTGTAAGGCAAACCATTAGCGGAACTTCAACACCAAGTGCGCACTCCCACGCACCAATATCATTGGGCAGGTCGAAGATAGCGCAAGAGCAAGATAGCCCTCGCGACCAAGCGGCTGTTAGGCGTGTATGTTTAAAATCCGGATCCTTGCTCAAGGCTTTCTAACCCAGCATCTGGTGAAGACTAGGGAATGAGACTCTCAAATTGCAAATATGTGTGAGCCCGCATACATGCTAGTAGTGCCGTACTCGGTGGGAAAACGCCACGGCCCCCTGAAAACAACGATGCCCAACGTGTTTCACTTCCTCAGCGCCTTTGCCGGACCGGCAGTAATCGAGCGTGTCACAAACTATCTTTTGATACCCGTTGGCCAACAGGGGTGCAGCAGCATCAACAGGATCGAAAATATGCTATGCCCGACCCCACCTGCCATGACTACTTTGGACATGGGCATTTTGTTCTGGAACCACTGGGAGACCCATTACGGAGGTTAACGGCGGAGGGTAATGCACTGACTGAGTATGACGTCCGTTTTACTTGGGCGCCGCAATACAGAGCCTCCCGACGCCTGGTTCCCGGTCAGCTTTTACATGTACATAGTTCGCGGCGGGGAGGGCGATTAACTGTCCCGAAACCTGAATCCGTCCGGTTTCCGGATCTGGCGGCGTACCATAGCCCTGTACGGGGGCTCCCATGTGGTTAATATTTTTTTTTTAAAAAAGTCCTGGTCAGCTTTATGTTCATCTAACTTAAGGTAGACCTAGAGTTCCCTGGGCTAACGAACATAACGAAGCGATCTAGACCAGAATCAGCATAATGAAGCCAACGATCGAGAGAGTGATGACGATACCAATAGGGATCTGTTTGCATGGAGGTGATTGATGCAGGCTCAGAGATGGGACAGGAGGAGGATCTGACTCTAGCAAACCTAGCTGTCGGTAGAATTCGATTTCAGCACGTACAGCAGCCTCGCCGACCTCGCGCTCATGGCAACTAGCATCGTCGCTTGACTCGCTTGGCCAGTCACTAGGTAGGAATTGAGAATTCAGAAGAATGTCTGTTGGACAAGATAGGAAAGCTAACTTTGACACGATCATTTTTCCTAATGGCAATCACGCCGGAATATCACGTTGATTTTCGCCCCCATTATTTCTAATGTATACACCAAGATAACTTTCCTCTAGGTGATTATCAAGATGAACAGCCCTAGTGAGATTCGTGTATTAGCCTTGTACATATTTTAGAGAAAGTAAGCGACTTTATACATTTGGTCACAATTCGTGGCTGTAACCAGAGCTGTCATATGCCACTCAAGTAACTGAATGATTTCTCCCACGTCCTCTTCTTCCCTTTTCCTTGCTCTAAAATCTTTTGCAGCATTTCTTTTTATTTTTTTTTATTATTTTTTTTTAAGTAATCATTAATCGCATTCAGTCTATCTAGACTAATATACATTACAAAAGACACTCGTGTACACTCGCTCGCACCATTTCTCATCGTTCCACATCTGCTCATGGGACCTTCCTATACCACCCCCTACCCACAGACACTGTTGAAGATGCGCCGCATTCTGCAGCGTCCACCCATCGCGGGGGTCCTCTGTCTTCCCTATCTCCCAGAGCCACTGACGTTTTTTTTTTTTTTTTTAAGGATTCATTAATCGCGTTCACCCTATATAGAGTATGACGATGGACGAGCCACTGACGTTGCGGCACCTTATCCGTCACCATATATACTAGTCCCTTTATTGCCTTCGGAGACCATCGTAGATGCGCTGGTGCTTCGGGGTGTATCGGGGATGCCTGTCTAATACCTGTCTAATACCCACTGGCGTCGCGACCTCCGACTTTTGCATTCGCCACCCCATCTCGACTTCCCGCTTTGCCATCCTATCTGCCTCCTCATTCCCCTCCTCCCCCTGGTGTCCCTTTACCCATATCAGAGTCCGATCACTCCCTGGCTGTCTAACGCTATCCTGTCATACTCTTCCCACGCCATCATGCATCACTCCCACCTCTTCCGCATCTGCCACTATGGCCCACGTGCTCAGTACATCCCCTTCGTTCTGGTGGCCCCCGCGGCCCCCTCATCGGTCCTACTCCCGTCCATCCACTCCTCGATCTCTCCAAGTCGTAATTCCTTGACCTCCACCTTCCCGCGATCCTGGCTGTCGTTGCCCTTCATCCAACGCAGCTCCGTCTCCTCATCTAGCACTTCTCGCAATAGCTTCTCAGCGATCTCCCGCAACTCCGGCAAGGGTGTGCCGTATACTGAAGCTGCCCACGGTGAAAATATTGTGTTGAGAAAATATACTGGCTCTACCTCTGGCTCTACCGGTACTGGGGCTTCCACCTCGGTCCCCACCTCGGCTCCCACTTCGGCTCCCACTTCCACCTCCACCGTAGGCACTAAGCTCAAATTGAGTGAACAAGAGCAAGCACCTAATAGTACATGTACCCTACAATTGCTTCCTTTAATGTATCACTTACACCAAGAACGCTGACTACATTTATAGTATCTCAATATCCCTTGATACAAAATAGCCCAAAAATCATGATGTCACGGCACACGATATTAGTTGATGCGATAGCAGGGAATATGGCAATGCGCAATGCGTTAGATGTGGCAATGCGAAATGCGTTAGATGTGTATGTGAGGAAGGTTAAGAGGAGGTTGTCTATAAAAGACCCGTCTATGTTCTCCCTATTGCTTTCTTCCTTCCTCACGCAAAGTCTTGTACCTAAGTCTGTATACAGCGTTACCTACTAGTCCATGAGTTCTTAGCCATTAGTCCACGAGTCCCAGTCCCCGAGTACCTATTGGCCCGTGCGCTCCCTGGAGCCCTCCAAGCCCCCATGCCCATTATACATGATAGTTACACAAATGGTCATAGTCTATTGGAAGCAGGGGTTGGAGTTCCATTTGGACGTACCGGTAAACAAGCTTTACAAATGTATGCAAGTGTGGAAAGTGCAATTGCGGAACTTTCGAATGTGCTCCCACTGCCAAAACCAAAAACTTCAGATGTACGCCACCAACACTCTGTGGAGGCAGTACAAAAGTATGGAATAGGTAATTGCGGGTGTGCCGCTTTCCGCGATGGGTGGCCACTGGCCAAAAGAGGATGAAAGATCCTGTCTTGTCACGGGATATGATTTCAACAGAAGCACATGTGAATCATTCTTTCCACTTTTACACTTATTTAACTCCTTTGATCCTTTGCCTTTCAAGCATTTGATCCTGCAATGCACCTGCATCACTTGCAGGAATATAGGTATGTAATTTATAAAAAAGAATATCTATATATAACTGACGATTATTTGTCGGGCATCATGTAATGTTCTACCACCTTTGGGTTGGACAACGACTCCGAGGACGTGCTTTCAACGTCTGGTTCTGATACGAAACCTTGCGACTGAACCACACCAAGACAAATCAGATTACACAGATGGATGGGTTGTCATGTGTTGTTGGGTGGGTTTTACCGGTGGAGGTCTTATTCCAGTACTTCGGCAGCAATTTCAGTTTCATCTTAGAGATATTATTATCTTCCGTTCCTGTTTATTGAAACATTATTTTCTACCATTTGAAGGTGAAAGGAGCACAATTATATTTTTTAGTCAAGATGGAGTTATGGGACATTACGAGTTATGAGATAAGTCTGGGAACGAGAACATAGGAGTATAATCATGGCATATGAGTATAGCTGTGGTAACTGGGGAATACGTGGAACAATATGTGGAATAGCTGGCATTGAATGTACGCTAGCATAGGTGAAACTATAGAATAATGGTATAAAGGTATAACAATAGCATATGGGTAGAACAGTGGAGTAATGGTATAATGTTGGCATAGGAGTATAATCATGGCATAGAGGTGTAACAGTGGAATAATGGTATAATGCTGGTATAGGGTATAATAGTGGAATAATAGTACGATAGTAGCATATGGGTATAACAGGGGTATAGCAGTGGAATAATAGTATAATACTAGCATAGGGGTATTCTACGCAAGAATGATCCACTCAATAATCATCCAGTGCCACGCAATTGCCTGCACGTGTCCGTAATTATCTCTGATGCCCCTAGTCTGCAATAATAACATATTTGTGCACAATTGTATAATAATTCACTTACAAAATAAAGAATAGCTACCCGATAGCAATGGAGATTGCCGAGTGGGGTAGCCACCAGATAGCCATTCATTATAATGGAAGAGGTGTTGCCAATCAGACTAAAACTAAGCCCAAGAGAGTAATTCTATATTGAGTAATATCTGAATAAGCTGGAGGATACTAATATTCTGAGGTTTCTAGTGCCCCGACTCTTATCTACCTACGCTGAAGTCAATACGCTTTGGGGACAAGATAATACTACAAACCCTTTTTTCTGCTACTCGCGAAATACACCTAATATTCACTTTCTATCAGTATATACTCTGTCAGTTTGTACTCCATTAGCTTTGTCGGCTTTATCAGCTCTGTCGGCTTTACGGTTGCTCTGCTCTGTCGGCGCTATCAGCACTATCAGCACTATCTTTGTTGGTACTCTGCTGGTTCAGTCATTCACTAGTATTCGTTCTTCACAGTACTTATTCCTCCCTTTGCTCGGAGTTGGGGGTCTTGGCATGAGACTATTATTCAAGTTCTGTATTGCGTTTGGAATACTTCCTGTACGAAATGAAGTCAAATTCTCTGCTTGCAACTGGCTGGCTCCTGGTGGGTTCGCCCAAATTATTAAGTAATTGGATTATAAGGATATGGTCGGACCAGAGGAAATGTTTTTATAGTAAATATGCGCTTATACCGAAGAAGGATCACATATACGAGAAATGAGACAAGAAATAGGTATTAGGACTGTTGTAAGAACTCTGTGATCCTCCCCTGGGATTTCTTTGCCTTTTTTTGATATAGATAGCCCTCGATTCGACGCCTTTCCTGTTGCAACTGCTCTTCTCCTTGTGCTACGATTGTTGGACACAGTAGGAGTGTCTCTAGAGCATGAATAGCCGGTTGGTGAGGCACTGATGATACAGGAGGTGGCCGGACGCAGCATTCTCATCTGTATTATCAACCACTTCAGAGGGAGGACTGATTGATGGCAGACCCTAACCAACTGCAGACAAATGCCAGGCCTGGGTGAGCAACACGGATGCAGTCACAGGTAGATCTAGTATGGTGCTTCTCCACATCTTTCCCCGCATGGTGAATAAGCACCCCCGCAATATAAGTATATGTATGTGACTAAGCCAAAAAAGGACATGCATATTCGAATGGGTGAATAGTCTGGTTGGCACCACCCTCCTCTGTGAAAGAGGAAAATGATGGAGGTGGGATGAATAAGGAAGGTGACGCTAGGGACACTAGGCATGGTGGGATAAAACTCGGGGGATAATGTAGGACAGAAAGGACATGACGGAACAATACAGACGAGTGACCCTATATACTCTTTAAAACTCTGAATGGGTGAATTAATGCTGAAAAAGTACCTTTTTGTATGTGACGAGGCGCTCCGAGAGGGTCTTGGCATCAGACTATGTATAATCCCAGTGCATTGTGTATCTTGCATGCTAACGGAGTACTCTGCAGTATATTAGAATCAGACTTCGGCCTCTCCATTGACAGCCAATCAGGGCCCCCATCACCATGAAATGATGGTTAAGCTGGAGGTGGGTAAGTCGTCATAGTCTAGATAGGCTCAATACGATTAATGAATCCCCCCCCAAAAAGCACACCAAGCAGCACTCCTTTGTCACCTGATGGTACAATCGTGTGTTGGTTTGGTCATACGGGGATGAGCTGATACGGGGATTGGTGGTAAAATTGCCAGCAGGGGTAAAAGTGAAGAGCTTTCCATCTGAAAGTTGGGGAAAATATTGTGGGGGAGGGGGGGTCTTTGTTTCGACATAGAAAATCATTAACATTTCTGAGTGGGGATCTCTAACGTGTTCAGGTATAAATTATTATAGTCTAGATTGGATAGGTACCTAGGTGTTGAAATATATGGTTATATCAGAGTGGCAGCGGTATAGATGCCAATAAAGGAACACTTCACCTAGTTCATATATATCTGGACGTTATGCGTTCTGTAATCCAGAAGCTATGGAAGCTGAGATGAGTTCAGAAGAGCTTCATCACCTATCTATATACATGATTTGAGTGCTGTGTTACGTCACTCAGGTATCATCACTCATGTGATGATCATCTCTCACATGCTGTGAGGTAAGTATATGTTGGAGTTGTAGAGTGGCGTAAGGCACATTCCAACACTAGGTACATTAGGTAAGAACTTAGCTAGAACTTCCTAGGAATTTCCGTGCTTGGCACAAATTGAACCATATATACTTGTAGTCTCGGGTATGCAAACTTTTCGTTAACCTCCGGCAATAGCCTACTACGGTACTGATCATGGTCAAATTCCGTTTCACAAAATATGCCTTCCGGAATTCTGGTCAGGGGAGGCACATTTATGGGAAAGAAAAAAAAAAGGCTGCAAAAAATAGCGATCTGCTGGAGTACAAGGCAAAGCTTCTTCGGCAATGTGCTGCTTTTCTTGCGTTACAATAGAGGCTCATAGCTTCATAGTCTGGCAGGTGCCTACCTCGCAGAAAATAGCTTCATGCTACGTGGCGCCGGGGCCTAGGTGGGTACCCATGTACCACCGCGCGGTGCTCCAAATTCATGACTACCCGACTTCGTCCGGACTGGTGGCCTGATTCAGTACCTCTAGCCTCAACATGCCCAGGCAAACACCTGGAATGCACAGCGGCATCTCCCAAAACGGGCAGATCAATGATTAAATATCTGAAATGGGGAACACAGGATGGACAATTGAATCGACGAAAGGGTTTAGAAAGGCGGAAGTTGAATCCAGAGAGGTCGTCACCAGTGTGAGGGCACTGAATGTTCCCTCAAGTCACTGAACGTTGACCTGATGTATGCTATGTGTATGCTATCCTACATCATTGACCCTTGAGTAGATTCCTCCTCGTCATACCCGATGCGTCATGCCCGTTTATGCATCTCCATCCATGTCACCCCCAGCCCTTACATAACCTAGAGCCTGCATAACCTCTATGTACCTGCATAACCTAGAGTCTCTTTGCGAGGCTTTGCCAACCTCGAGGGTCGGGGGCCGAGACTACCTGAAAACCAGACCATGGGGAGCCCAATCACTCGCATAAACCCCCCGATTTTTTTCCTGCCTCTGGAAGTCATACAATGCAGCCTTTTGTCACAATTTTGCATAATCTCCTCTGCGGTCTTATTTCACGAAGGGAAATATGAACTAGAGTAGAAATCTTGCTGGTAATACTGCGAAAGGAAAGTACAAATTGTCTTGGCGGCAGCGCAGGTTTAGAGTCTGGGCACGAGAACAAGTACACTCCAATAGTCAGTACTCGCAATCGATATCTTCCCTATTTACGTCGTGAGTTGGCACTATAGAATATGTTTTCCGACGCGGTGTGTCAACAGCAAGAAAAGAATTCTAACCAAGGAGAATAAATCAGGCGAAGGTGAGGACCTATTTGGTCTCACGAACACGTAGCATGGTAGTTAACTGTCGAAACAAGGTTGTGCAGATCCTGCTGCTGAGGATGACATGTATCAGTGTGGGGATGCACATTGCCATATGTTAGTGCCCGCTGCAGGCTTGGAGTACATTTGGTACCGACGCAGTGTCATGGTGAAGAACGACAAGGGCTGTCTGTACTCTAACACCGAGACACCGCTGGCACCTGCAAGCGAGGACTGGAAAAACAATATCCCGTGTGGCCAAATATTGACGACCAATAACAATATTCGCCGTCCCCCCTCAAGCCTCAGAATGCATACCCAAATAGATTTTCCGTATCATCCCCACCATCACATCCACAGTTGGGCGCGGTCACGCGCATCATGTATGCTCTATCTGGTTGAGATATCCACGCCACACCCACATTCAGTTGCTATCGTTTTTTTTTTTTTTGCTGTCTCTACGCAAAATCAGCCTAAGGCTATGAGGTAGCAATTGCTATTGTAGCCGGCGCCGTAGTAACCCAATAATGAATCGCACATCTGTAAGATGTTTGATTCCCATTTGCCAATCTCATTGTATCCTTCCTACATGAAGGGGCGTAGCTCTGCCTGAAATAAATGTTGAATGAAACTGATCAACCCTGCCGTGCGGGGAGCCTACAGTGTGATGAGATGTGAAAACGTAGTTATCACCAGCGGCTGGGAGTTCTGTCATAGGTTTTGATCCTATACTACCAGCCAGTCATTCAAAACCCCCCCTGGCATCGCACGCTTTCTTCCATCTCACCTCGCTAGCAGATTTGAGTTGATGAAGTGTATTATCGCCACACCAACTACATTTCCTGTCATGGTACTCACATTTAACTCAAACATCGTCCTATACCACGCCTACTCTTTCACGCTCTAAGCAAAGTGTACCTTTACTACCTATTAATAGCAACATTCCGTCGACAGACTGTCGTGAACGTCAACAATCGGCCTCGCTCAAGGCCTCTGTCAAGTCAAAAAGATAGACCTCTATTGTTCTGGAGTTTCATATTCACCACAGGGATCTTCTTTCTAGTGGAGCCCCATAGTCCGGTAAAGACCCTCTTCCCGGAAATACTGAAAGGAAGCAACTGCGTAGCACTGCAGGCCGTGTTGAACCCCAAGCCCTGAAGCCCCCATTGGTCTGAGACTGTGCTTTCCTTCAAGCTGCCCGAGGGGCTTGGCACAACTACTTGGCTCACACCCGAGATCTTCGTCACGAGGCTGGTCTTGGCTCTCTGGTCATCTTACTCCACTTTTTCCCCTCCGTCCCCCACTCACCGTACAACCCAGAGACAACTGCTTGCCCAATCTCATCTCAACACCAATCTACTTCAACCCATACCTGCTCTCAACAAGACTACCTGCTGTCTCTCGTATGCTCACTCAACTCAAACTGTATTGGCTCTGATGCTAACATGTTGATCCAGACCAACAATAACTATGTTTACCTACAATCGCCCACCCAACTCGTACCGCGAGAGGGTCTACTATACCCATGATCCTTACACCCCCTTCACACATGAGTCTCCCAGCACCTACACACACATTCATGAACGCGGTAGCCTCGCCCAATCTCGCGGCACCCTACCAGTCACGCAGCCTACTGGCACGCTCGAACAGGTCGTAGCTCGACCTCGCGGGCCCTATGGGTATCCTCCTACAACCGTTAGACAAGGTAAGCCTCTTTTCATATCCCAAATGTCTGGTAACTCACCTGACAATAAAGGAAATGTAGGAATAGTCTGTCGCGTGCTTGATGGAGAGGACTGGCTGGGACGTTCTTTCGAATCCCAGGTTTTGAACCCCATCCTCAACATATGCAAGAGATCCTTCCGGAAGTGCTTCTGGACTTTGGCCATGCTAGTCTCCATTTCTGGGATGATTGCCAGCATCTACAGCTTGGTACATAATGTGTGCGCGCTTCGACATGCGCGCAGTGCTATCACTTTCTTTACCTGTGCTTTCTTCTTTTCAACATGGAGCTGTCTTCTGATGATATTCTTTTCGGCTTTCACTCACTGCAAGGATGCAGAGCCAGAAGTGTTATCATGGATGTGGAACCAATTGACCTCTTTGTGCAAGGAAATCAAGCGAGCCGTTTGCTCTTTCTGGGGGTGTGTTCTTCCAACAGGGCACCGAATGATTCTCTGGGCTGGAGTGGGTTCGCCAGATCTGTCCCAATGGTTTGGCAACCAGTCCATCAGATTAGGAAGAATCATGACAGGTGACATCGAGGCAACCACCGTTAATACCGACACTCAGATTGACCCACTGGAGACTACTACCACCAAACAAGCTACACCTGCTCGACAGAGGTCATCGGCTGTTGCACCCAGCAAGAGGTCTACACCTGATCGACAGAGGTCATCGGGTGTTGCGCCTAGCTCGAGGTCTACACCTGCGATGACTGCCACTACCCGCACACCAAATACGACTGTCAAGCCGCCACCAACCTCTGCCTGCTCTGCTACTATGACCAGGCGCATGGCAACTAGTACCGGACCTGAGCCTGCTATAACCACAACTAGGACAAGAACAACACGCAGGCCTATGAAGGTAAGGATTATCTCCATTAATGTCCCTGAATCCTGCCATGTACCATATATATATATGTATACTGGTTGGAGTTGTAGAAGCACCCTCAATTTGAAGATCTGATTTCCTAATGTGTTTTTGTGAATAGGCTACCTCGACCCAGACAGAAGAGCTGGCAATCCCGCAGGCGACAATGACTATTACCATCTATCAAGGGATCCAGGATGAGCCAATCAACGAGACCGAACCCGAGCTCATCACGGCGGGGCTCATCATGCGACCATCTGCAGAGACTGGAGCGAACTCAACCGGAGAGCTTTCCGTGGCCGTTTCGGAAGAGGTTACAGCAATGTCCGAGTGTGCGTTGGGAGTTTCCCCGTGGGCTCTAGACAACCTTTGGGTCAACGAGTTTAACTGGGCCCAGGCTTTTGGTACCATGAAAAAATGTAAAGCGTCCCCAAAGCGTAAGAAGCCCAAGACGCCCAGGACGCCCTGAAGGCTTTCTGCTGGTTGAGGAGGCGCTATTTCGGTCCCTTGGCCTCCTCAGCCGTTCGACGTGGTTTGGTCTGGGCACGAGACGTCTCGAGACGTCTCGTGGATAGGGACAGTGCTCTCGAGACATCTTGGGACTCTTGTGCTTCACCATCTTCAACTCGAAGCCGGCTCTGCTCCCGCCGTGGTACCAACAGGGAGCACGTCAGCTCCTGTTACTACGACAGATACCATGGCAGAGCCTTTAGTTTAGGCCTGGGCACGAGGCGAGACGTCTTGAGACACTTCGGTAAGGGAGTGTCAATGGCATGAGAGAGCTGCGATGGTGTAGCGCTCGATAGCCAAGGGGTGATTCAGCGGATACTAGGTTTGAGACACAAGCTCCCAGGTCGTGGGTAGAAGAGCGGCTGGCTAGACAGATGGCGGACAGACTGAGGACAATGATGTGGGTGAGAGACCATACGGGATACGGGGAAATGGAGAAGCTGATGCGAGGGCGAAGAAGGAGGTATGGATGGGACAGAGGATGCTTAAGCCTGACATAGTTACACCAGCGGGCATCCGACAGGCTTATCCGATACACCCCAAGGCACCGGCTCATCTGCAATGGAGCAGGATGGCGCTGAGGGGACTAACATACATGCATACGGACAAGGGACCACAGGCGCAGTGGCTAAAGGAGATAGGGAAGATAGAAGATGCAAGTTGTGTATGTAAGAGAACAGGCGAGCAAAGGCGAGGACTGGTGTGAGGCGGTAGCGAGGTTCCTGCAGTAGGAGAGCGTATGTGTAGATAGCACTGTAGATAGTGGGGGAGGGCAGGGAGTGGTCTGGTTGTGGAGAGAGGCATCCGGATTTCCCAGGAGGCTGCAGTCCATCTCCATAGTCTAGATAGGCTGAATGCGATTAATGACGCCTTAAAAAAAAAAAGACATTTCGGTAAAAGTCTCGAGACTTTTGTGAGGGTTTTTCATTGGTTGGCCCGTATAGTACTGACTCTACTGAGTGGTATAGCACTGGGATTTGCATAGCATTCTATTAGCATAGCATTTGCTTTTTGTTTGTTTTTTTAGCATAGCACGACATACCATACATCACCGGGTAATGCATCATCACCGGGATATGCATCAATCCCTGTCGGTCCATTCTTGGCGGCGTAATGGACTCCAAAATGAACGGATTCGTAGCCAGCAAAGTGTGTAAGCATTGTGAAGACGTAGAGTTCAATTGACATGCTGTGGGAATGTATTAACTATGGTTAGTAAGGATTTAGAGAGGGATTGGTGGCTGGTATTGAACCGAAGAGAGTCATGCAACTCACCCACAGTGTGGACCGAGTCCTGACAATATAGATAAATTGAGGTTTGAATGACATATTCCAAGG
>Ga0307514_10003930_pt1 | contig 13894 bp, 20 predicted proteins | sample 16_EM_MG_FD_203088 | JGI IMG/M metagenome (GOLD analysis project Ga0307514, IMG submission 203088) | Populus trichocarpa ectomycorrhiza microbial communities from riparian zone in the Pacific Northwest, United States - 16_EM | ecosystem: Host-associated > Plants > Roots > Unclassified | place... | reverse complement strand
ACATTCAAAATGTGCCCAGTGGCCACCTGGCTGAGCACATTGTAAAAGCAATCACAATGTACCCACTGGTCACATTGAGATCAAAGTGGTGGGCACATTTTGAAAGTGATCTCAATGAGTGGCTCAGATCCCATGCTGGGCACATTGTGAGCCACATTTTGAAAGAAACCCATGGGTTCTTTCACAAAGTACCCACTGGGCACCTTGCTGAACACATTGTGAAAGAACTCAACATGTATCCGCTGGATACATGCTGGTTGAATTGCTTAAAAAATCACAATGTAATCACAATGGAAACCCCAGGTAAGTGGGGGTCTGCCCCCAGTGTGACAAACTCGAGAAGAAGGTATTTGACCAACAGGAGACCATTGATGCGTTGGAAGGGATCATTGAGAACCAGCAGACGTGGATGACTAGGATCTGTTCTTGCCACTGCAATGAAGGTGCGGGCAAATCGTGAGTTTGTTCACCCGGTCTGATTATCTGCAGAGCTTGGTCTGGGTTCTTATCTTCAAATCGTCAGGACCTCAAGATCTGCTTCTCCACTAGAGTATGCGTCTGTCATGGATGCTGAGGAGGATGTTGCCACCAATGGTTCCTATGTGACTCTGATTACGTTGAGTCCTGTCCAGCCTGAAGAGCCAATCATCGGGGATACCATCATCAGAGGAGAGCCGACTGAGGATTGTCTTGCTGAGGTCGGGACTCTCATTCCCATTGAGGAGGAGGAAGGTGTTTCAGATTCAGAATCCAAAGAGGTTCCGGAAGAGAATGAAGATCCTCTTCCAATCCGAGAACAACCTCCGGCCTACTACCCAGTATGTGGACAATGAGCAATGCGCGGTGGTTGTGTTAATGGTCCTCACATCTTCTGTCACCATTGCTTTCCTTACACAGCCAATACCGATCAGCAGCCTACTCCAACATATTTCTGATGGGAGATTGCTTCTTCCAAACGTCGAAGGACTGAGGATGAGTCAGGGGGTGAGGATGACAGATTCATTAAACAAACTTGAGTTGTCCATGTTGATGATCAACACTAATTGTCTGTCGGGTGTCCTTGGTCATCTCCAGGGAGTAATCGGGGATCTGCGGACAATTCAGACACAAGAGTACGCTCATCGTCTGACCATCGGAGAATCAGCTTTGGAGGTTGTCATGACACAGGTGGGAGAGAGAGCTCTGGACGCTGAGTCCAGAGATCTGAGCTTGTCTCGTGTCAATGCTGAGCTGGAAGATTTCAGTGACATTGTGAACCAAGAGGGTTCAAACTTGAACAATAGTTGAGGTGCAGATTGTAGTCACCATGTACCAGTATTCGTTGGAAATGAATGTTTTTGTCTTGTTTCAATGGCTAGTGTTTGTGAAAAAGGAAACTTGAATGAATGAAAGTGGGGGAGTTGGGCTGAAAATAAAAGTTTAAAATGTTAGTAAACATAGGTTCCTGATAATTGACAGTGCTATTAGTTATCACCCTGCTCCTACTACTTCAACTTCCACTGATTCCGTTGTGTCTGGCACCTTGGTCAAGGTGGATCCTCCCTTGGATCAAGTAGAGGTTGAGCACAACTATCATCACAGTGTCCCCCTTAGGGAGATCCCTGACTCCCCTCACTGGGGGCAGAGGGGGTTTTACCCAGTGGGTAAATTGAGATTTTTTTCAAAAAAAGCCTGCCACTTTGATCTCAATGAGATTGCTGGGTTAATTGAGAATGAGATCACAAAAAGCCCATCAATGTGCCCATCAGGCAAATTTTGAAAGAACTCTGTGAGTTGTTTCATAAATCAGATCAAGATTTGCCCACTGGGTATTTTGTGAAAGAACCCACAAGATTCCTTCATAAATTTCTCAGAATATGCTCAGCTACATACCCACTGGGTTCATTTTAATGTACTCTCAATAAATTCTTAATTTACCCAATTTTACAACAAACTCTCAAAGAACCCATTGAGTATATGGTTTAGTAAAGTGTGGTCACATTTTTAGGCAATTTATGAAAGAACCCACAGAGTTCTTTCAAAATTTGCCTGATGGGCACATTGATGGGCTTTTTGTGACCTCATTCTCAATTAACCCAGCAATCTCATTGAGATCAGAGTGGCAGGCTTTTTTTGAAAAAACTCTCAATTTGCCCACTGGGTAAAGTGTGGGTTAATTGTTTAAAATCTCTCAAAAAACCCTCAATTTACCCACTGGGTAAAACCCCCTCTGCCCCCAGTGCCTCCTTCCACTGTTGCCAAGTCCTTCTTCAAGGGTCTGGTTGTTACCCAAGAGGAGTGTGAAGAGGTTGACCTTAGGTTCTCAGAAGCAGATGAGGAGCTCACTGAATTGGCTTGAATGCAGATGCAGATGCTCTGCATGGTGGTAGTTTCTAGATGGTAAACCTCTCTCAGTATCACATTTCTGTAACACAACAATGGAATGTTCAGGTTTACTGCATAACCAAGCATGAATGAAGGAATGATAAGAAAGGAGTTGAAATGAAGTTAAGCCCTTGGTCAACAAGAGATGTTAAGAAAAGAGAAGTTGAAAAGTACAGCGATGACATGGTCTTGGAACACCTCCAAGGAGTCATCAGGAGTCTTCAGGAAGTTCAGTTCTGCAAGTATGCTCACCGACTGTCTGACTGAGGGGAACTTGATGATGGGGAGACCACGGCAGCTTGGGTGGTGGAGGAAGTGCTCAATGAAGAGTTTGGGGAGCTTGAAGAGTTTTGTCTTGAGATGGAGAGAAAGTAGACAAGTACAATCAGCTATACTGTAATTTCATCTGTACTTGTGTTCATCTGGGAATGTGAATTGTTTTGTCTTGTTTCAATGATGAGTAATCATGAGAGTTGAAACTTGAGTGAAGGGAAGTGGAAAGTTGGGCTGAAAATAAAAGTTTAAAAATAGGTTCCTGAAATGTTACTGGCAAATGCAAAAGGGATCAAGTTTGCCTAAGCTCATTTTGTGATTTTCAATTGCACAAGGGATTTCTTATTGGGTTCACTTTTTATCATTAATTTCTCTATCAATCAAATGGTGGCCCTGCACCTGCTTCCAATGGAGAGTGGAGGGGGGAGGGAAGAGTGATCCCTGTGTTTGCAATGTTTGTTACCAAATGTAATGGGACTACAAATGGACTACAAAATTCCATCATGCTCAGTAGTGGACTTTGAATTTTGAATGCAAGGTTTGGGGATGGTTCCCTTCCCAAGTTAGGAAATTTGATCACTTAGTCAGCAGCTGCAGTTGCTGCAACTGTGAATACCCCTAGTAAATCACATTCTTGAAGTTGTGTCCAAATGTCATAAATGCCCGAAGGCAATGGGGCACTACTTCCAGGAATATAATGACATTGTTAAGCCTAGCAAAGGTATCACTCGTAAATTACCCACAACAACGGAAACACGCAGACAAACAGAGGGGGGTGATATTTCATCCTACTTCACAGAATCCACCGAATCGTCCCTACCCGCACAATGGTGAATCAACGAATAGGCCGTGTCCGGTGTGCATCGGTTAATTACCTTGGCGATCGCGACGAGAGACCGATCATCCCCCAATGATCAAGATGTTGGTTGACGGCCGACAGGAGGGTCCTCATTGGTACCGTTCTGTACGTGGACCCTGGGAGTGGAGGTGATCAACCGGGTATGACTTGATTTACGCCGTTGATGTATTGATGCCTAACCGCAGGGTGTAACTCTGATCCGGAAGGTGGTGGACAGGCCCGAGAATCCCACAGCCCGTCACACCTATATCCTGGATCCTGGACCCCCACACCCACGATGCTCAATGTTGGCAGAGTCTATTTTCGACTTCATTTGGGAGAGAACACCGGTTTCATATACGTGTTCCACATACCTTTACAAACCCTCCAACAACGAACTCTATGAACGATCGGGCCTATGATGAGTCGTGCGGACTTAAGTGAGGGGGAGATGATACATGAACGGATTGCCCCAGCTAGTTCCACGAAACAAATTCCAGGAAGGTGGTCCAATCTTCCGGTGCACCTAGCCCTCACTTCCTACAAGCCACAGAAGCATCCTGGGATGAATAGAAACGACCCAAAATACTTCCACGTCGAGGAACATATCACCCACGAAGGCGTGTCTCCACACTTCCAATACAACAAGTGAAGAGCTCAGATGCTGTAGGGCTGGGATAATGATTATGAGCAACTTCTTCGAACGAGGTTCAAAACCGAAAAGAACGGAGACCATGGGGAAGGGAGGTGAGTTCTGCGAGGTCACCGGGCAACGTTTTGAGAATGAGAGGAGACCACCTTCTCCAAACTAGTTCCCGGCCCCGAGGGCCTCAATGTCGAGCCTGGCCCTCGAAACAGAGTCTTCCGTGATCAGGAATCATTGGGCTTTGACGGTGGCGCGAACCCTCAAGATCGCATGTCAGCGGATCACAGGATGTGGAAGGTCACTACGGACAGTGCGAATCGAGTCCAGCGGTTAGATGACAAGCAGTGCATAATACATTAACATTAATGTAATCACGGTTCTAACGAAACAAACAGTTGTCAATCCCTCCTCAAAGACTGACGGGAGTGACAAAAAATAACGCACTCATGAGTGCCTGGATTCAACCACCCTCTCCCAAAGTTTCCGACAATCCACTTCAGCACCTAACCTCGAAGCTAACAGGAAAGCTCCGCTCAGCTTCCTGTTCAGACTATACGTCTCCCTCGGGGGCGGCGTTAACCTATTCGCCAGCATGACCGGAATCAAACCCCTGATCTCGGACGTGACAGCCGCCCACTCCGTTCCAGGCCCGAACGAGAAAGGTTGTCTCGTCGTCGGACGGAACGGGACGCCAAGAGACAACATAGACTTGACGTGTGCATCGAGCATAACCTGATTCTCTCCGTGTCAACCTAGTAAAAATTTTGCCGTGCGAACGGGTGCATTACCTCATTCTCCTGGCCAGTGAGATACCCAAGTTTCAAGCTCCAATCAACGCACGCTTGGCGATCCCCGGAAACAGCAGCATCAAGCAACCCGAACCAGTTACCGATGAACTCCTTGGAGTATTCGCGGCTCGCCCCGAAATCGACCAATTCGATTTTGCGTGTGCGGGAGTTCCACAGGAAGTTCGTCCAATTCGGATCTGTCTGCATCATTCGGAACACGAACAGTTCCATCAAGCAGAGGTCAATGATACGTGTCGCGATCTATCCAATTCCGGTGTTGGTCCATTGTGCCTTTATCAACGAAGGGGGGACACTCACGTCGTTTCGATCTCGTTGGGTCAGCTCATGGACAGCAGAGGCACAGACGCTGTGTCCATCCACACGCTCCATAACCAAAACAGACTTGGTGCTCCCATCCCACACCCATGGAACCTTAAACCGCTCATCATTTCCCAGGAAATCCGAAGATCCAAACTTTCGAAGGAAAGATGCCTCTCGTTCATAATCGCACTCATCGTGCAACTCTGATTTCATTACTTGTATAGTCTTGTCAAGGAAAAGACCCTTCGGCAACAGGCTTCCAGCGGTCAAGACCATCTTTACGTATCCGAGATCACTCTCGATGGAGTCCGCGATGTTCGGAAATTGGATCTTTACAGCGACAGGTTCTGGTTTTCCTGTGGGCGAAACACCAACTGCTAGGACGGCGTTGTGGACTTGACCGATGGAGGCTGCGGCAAATGGGATACGATCGAAGGATTCAAAATTATTCAACCATGAAGGACCGAACGAGGCTTTCATAACTTCCTGATCTTGCGATAAGTCGCAGTCGGAATGAGAAATGGTTGGAACCATACCTCCATCTGCCAATCTGGCATATAATGCGCACTATCCTGTACCCTGTGGAAGACAGCCTCGACCTCGGGGGGTAAAAGGTGTGTATCTCAAATGCACAACACTCAATTTTTTACCGACAAAAAAATCTCGCGCGTGCTTACCTTGGATGCTCATAAACTGTCCCAGCTTAAGCGCTGCACCCCTCATCTTCGTCAGCTTGGCCACCAAGCGCTTGACGTTGGGTTCGGTCAACATCAACGAGCCACCATGTTGCGACGATTCCTCGCTAGATACCGACCTGCGAAGGATTTCCGACGCCGCTCCGTACCCGAGAGAAGCCGCTAGACCTGTGGCGATGTCAGATCTATGCGGATGGATTACATGTGAGAGGATCTACCGCCATAGTGGAACAACCGACCGATCCTGGATGAAGGGATTTTGGATGACGTCAGTTGTTTGACCTCGGAAGGTAAGGTCGATCGGGGAGCGTCCGTGGCTGTTTGTGAGACCTGAGGTTCTTCGGGAAAGTTTGCAGGACTTTCGACAACGGAATCTGTTGCTAAAAGAATGCCTGATGGGGTTTTCTCCGTAAGAATGGGTTCGGGAGGGGTTTCCGGTTTCTCGGATTCGGTGATTAAGGGTTCTTCGACGTGAAGCTCTGGAGGTTTTTCGCGGGTATGAGTGAGCCCAGGCCGAGTCAACGGCCATTGGGTGTTGCGCTCCGGCAGTGGAGGTATACCTACAGAACCTGATAAATACCCGAAGTTCGCACAGACATCTTATACACACTTATATGCGCGTCATCTGTCCCACCCGACGCGTCCAAGGGAGTCTGCGCCACAGAGGGACTGAATCCTTCATCTTCACCTTCGGTCAGATTCACCGGTTGTACCGTCCTCCGCTTTAAGTTCCTCTGAACAGTCGCAGTCGCGGTGCGAGGATAAACCTGAGCTGCGCGTATCGCAGCAGCATGTGAGAGGACATCAACTAGAGAGTGTGCGACGCAGAGCCAGTTGTAGATAGGTCCTGGCATGCAGAGGTCGGCAACCCGGGAATCTTGGTGGAAGTCCAAGTCTGGAATGATGTCTGGTTCAAACGAGTCGGGGTTGGTCGATCATTCTCCTTAGTTCTCACACCCACCATCCAAGCTCTTCCCTCCGACTGCGGAGAGCGACGGTAGAACCCTCTTTCTTCCCTCTTATTCGCAAATCCGGGAGAAGAGATGGCCGAGCCTCAGTTGCGAAAATACGTCGTTCAGAGGTGGGGTGTCTGTATCCTCTGGAAATCACTCCAGCTGACTACGCACCAGCTCAGATGTGATATCAGATATGCGGGTCAACGTCAAGGAGGAGGGGGGTGACAAGGTTGTATGGTACAAGGTAGAGAAGGTGTCTGTAACCATCTCGCACAAGACCCACACTTCCCCTAGGAACGATTCTTGTCCGACGACGAGATTGTCGACCATGTAGTTGTGAGTAGCCAACTATCTTCTGCATCGTCTCCAAACTTACCATCGGGTGGGAAAAAGGACAACGCTTCTTCCCAAATCTGCTGGACAATCCACAAACCCAAACGAGGATGGTACATCCGAATCAGGGGCCCCTTGTTCCGCCCAGGAGTTTGCATACCCCTCACACCCGTTACAAGGACATCCCCATACCATACTACCGCAGGCTTGGTCTTCAACTGCCGTATAGATGTGCCCGGGAGCTCATCATCCATCACCAGTTCGACGAAATCGTCTATGGAGTCCGACACAACCCTGACGGACCAAGTTTCATCACCGAAAGTTCACTCATACCCACCAACACCGACGGCGAGTTCTTCCGTACCATCGTCCCCCAGGATACCCCCCTCCAAATTTGATGGAAGTGGACGCATAGGTCGGAAGCGTCAAACGCGGATATCCCCGTTCCTTTTGGCCCCTCATTCACATACACATGTTCCACACCCTGACCAGCAACCAGGTTTCTTCGGTAGAGTATTTTCTACATTTAGAAACCACGGCCCTTCGCATTCTCTTTCATTCACACTTTCGCCGATACTGCCGACTCCTCCTCAACCCCCTCCTACACCGACTCCGCTGTTGACTTTCCATGACAGGACGCCAGTGTTCACTGCCAGATCTATTACAGGGTTACTCGAGCTCGACGAAAGGGCGGGATGTGAACTCGGTGTGGCGCAGAGTTTCTGGATTGCGATTGCTTTGACATACTTGGATTTTTTGGAGGACAGAGAGGTACGTTCAACTGATGGAGTTCACCAATATAATATTCATGGACACATAGAGTTATTTGGCGGCCGCATCGGATTAATCGATGCCTCTCAGTGGTTCTCGCTGAGTTGGGAGGATTGACTGACGCACCTTGACAAACCGGCGGTAACGGTTGAACGTTGAACAGTCGGTGTCAACACGAGCATCATCTATTCGACAACCTAGCTACACTGCGCCAGGATATCTATGGGTTAACTGTTTAAAGTTCCTTCTTGGTATTACGGGTCGAGTAGATCATATCAGTGAACGGCCTATTGGCAGGATTTTCGATCAAACCAAAAATGTGGGAGAGGAGAAAGAGAGACGCACCCTTCAAACCGTAATGCGAGCACATACACGACATACACGTACAAGGATATCAGAATGCCAGCAGGGCTCTCGTACCACAACGAGGCTCCGACGAAACTCATGGTACTTCCCACATACATCGGGTCCGTAAGGACGTTGAACGGAAATCCTTCCACGCGGTGGTCCATAAGGATACCGAAATAATCACCGAGGAAGGTCCCGGTGACACCAAGCTGCCATGTGGAGGTGATGACGAACAACTGACCGAGTCCGACAAGCACTGCGGGAATGATGATGTTTAGAGGTTCGGGGAGGATTTGGACGTGTGGTTGTTCCGCGATAGCTTTTCGGAACCTAGCGAGGGGCGTGTCAGAGAGATAAACGGGAAGGGATAGGTGTTGGAAGGATGGGAATTCCGTACAAACTATCCCGTACCATCCCAGCGAGAAAAATTGAGGCGGCGAGGAAATAGCATCCACCCCTCGCACTACCACAGAATATCTTCGTGATTGTCTTGTTTCTATACTCTAAAATCCCATTGAGTCAGCAAAAGCCGTCATCGAACAGCCGTGAACGAAAATCACGGTGCGAAAGATCAAAATCTCTCTCTTTCTCTCCCCCTCACAACGCCCACCAAACGAGAACTGAGATGAAAGCCTCACCGTTGCGCGCGACGATATTCCATGCGGTAGGGTTGAAAGCGATCGAGGCTAACGAGAAGTACAAGGAGGGTTTTGAGAAGTCGATGTGTCTCAACAACGCGGCCATGGTCGTCTACGCGGTTTAGGGTCGTAATGAGAAAGAAGAAAGAAGGGAAATGTTGACGTGGCAGCGGGAGACTTTAGTTTTCTTGTGCCTCCTCGCTTATGACACCAGGAGGTACCCCGAGTAAAAACAGGTGGCAGAAGATTCACAGGGGGGCTCGGCGGTCCGGAGCGGTCCGACCTTTTTTTTAATAAAAAGCGTTGGTTTTCACGACGTACACCGGTTGCTTCTATCTACTAGACGCTTGGCGGGAGGGTTTTTCTATCTACTTTTCTCGCAGTGACAAACCTTATATGACCACCGAGGTGGGTGGCTCAGTGGCGGTACGATCATGAGGGTCGGGAGTGGGTTGTTAAAGTCTAAACTTTACTCAGGGGCAGCTCTTACGGTTCTATCCATCATGATCATCCCTGGCCACTGTGGGTGAGTGATCTATTGTGGTGAGTACCGAGTGTGGTGACTGAGTGCGAATTATGACCTGCACAGTGGCCCACACGCAGGCCGGAGTGGATGGACGCTCAACGTTTAAGTGCTGAGGGGATCGCCGTTGATTAACAAGTCGTGTAATGAGCAGATACCAAGTATTATTGGACGTTGATTCAGTTGACCGAACACGTACTGGCCGGGAACTGTAAAGCTACGTCTCATACGGTATAAATTACGAATGCGATGACATAGGCTCTTCGTCCTTGCAAACCCATCGTGACTGAGCTCCATAGAAATTAGTGCCACTCCCGTTTATTGTTGTCCTGTCCCCTTGTAGGTCCCAGGCCAAAGCCGGTTGGTAGCCTATGCTTACGTGGGGTGGACCTTGATTTAGCGTAGGCTAAAACCAATCCTGGAGTGTTGAAACGCATGAGAGCCTCGCTCGCGGCTTCCAAGTCGCAGAATTCGATGAAACCAGATTCGGTGAGGACGTTCGGATCAGAGTTCTTGACTGGGAATGAATTGTCAACTGCTGGCAGGACGAGCGAGAACCAAATGGACTTACAGGTTTGGACGTCCACGATTTTGCTGCGCAGGGCGCGGAAGTGAGAGAGTAGTGAAGAGGTGTCGCCTTCCCATTTGCTGAAGTAAAGCCGGCGGGACGGCGAGTAGGCTGTTTCAGGAGGTGACGCACGATCCATCCGGATCTCCTGGTCTAATATGCGAACTGGATGATTTCCGTAATGTTTTAGGACCTTCTCCGCTTCAGTGGTATCCGTAAAGTCTACATGTCCAAAACCTGAATGGATCCCTTGCTTCCTGAATGCTATGTGAACCTAGACTAAGCACGCAGCTCTTCTTGACCGATTCCACCGAGTGACGCACCAAGTCTGACAGCTACCACATCCCCGAGAGGTTTCAGGGCTTCGCAAACATCCTCCACCGTCGCATCGTTTGGAAGGCCCCCAATGAAGAGGGTAGGGCTGGGCTCGCGGCGGGGCTTACCCGCACGCGGCGGCGACGCACGTACCTCTTTACGCCAGGGACGCGCATAGTCTATCCGTAAACATCTGTCTTCGATGATTATCGGGGACTTGATGTGATCCTCAGTGACTTCTAGGGCAGGTTTTTCCGATTCGAAGGACAAGTGGGCGTAACCCTTGGGTCTGCCTCTATCCTCCCGGGCTTCGAAGAACAGGTTAGCACCGAAAACGGGTGTGAGGGTAAGGATTTGGAGACTCACCTAGCGTGACTCTGACTATAGGCCCGTATGCGGAGAAGATTCTCGTTAGGTCTTCTTCCGTCGCCGAATACGGGATATTCGCAATAAACAGCGTGTTAGTTGGGTCCCCGGCTTTCGGAGGCGCACTGGTCCAGAATCATCAGGGTGCAAATAGCAAAGAGATGTCGCGTCACACACCTTTTACCCTCTTCGACACCATCAAATTTCTCTTCTTGACTCTCCTCGTTGACCCGGTGTTCAAACTGGCTGGCATTCGAATACCATCGTGGTGACGAGGTGGTAAACGATTCTGCGCGACGGAAAAGGATGGGCAGCAGAGTATTCTGCGGTCGTCGGGCAACCGAGGTGGTGACCGACAGACATAGTCGTCGAATGCTCGTTGACCGGAGAACCTGCATGGCTCTGTCGTGGCAATGAAGTTAGATGACAGGTCCCTGGATCACGGAACAGTCGGACTCTTGAAAGAGCCGAACGCGATTTCTCACACTCGCTCATCCTTCCTCTCGTCCTGCAACGCAGCCACCCGGACTCATATCCCGACAATCTCCACACCACACCTGCATTCTTTCTCTCTCTTTCACTTTTTGGGAATGATTTTAAAGAGCTACACGAAACTGATCGACGGAACGATTCCCGTTCAAGCCCTTCTCTACGATGACGAGCAATTACTGGGATCTCAGGAAAGCGTGGGGATATACGACGGGTAAGCTCCTAGTGTCCGCTCTGGTACCGCTTATAGATCTCGTCAGCCAGCAAAAGTCGGCACACCATCAGTCGGGCACGGTCTACGTGACCACTCATCGACTGTTCTACTATTCCTCCCAATCGCCGGAAAAATACTCCTTCTCGTTCGATTTGGCTCATACCACCCAAACGGACCACTACTCTGGTCTTTTCACGTCGTCGCCAAAGGTCACACTACACCTTGGGTCTTTAGATGATGTGGTGGACGCCGATGACGGTGTCTGGGAAGGCTGGGAATGTCATTTATGCAGTTACCGTAACCCACCGGGGACAAGTCGGAATGCTCAAGTTTGCGCTTTATGTGGTGTCCCCCGGAGTGATCCTCGGGAACCATCTCCAACTTCGAAGTCTCTCCCTTCCTCACGCTCCGTAACACCGTTTCCACCCGAGATCGCATGTACGGCGTGTACATTCCTTAATCCTATTTCATCCAAGACTTGTGAGATTTGCGGTACCACCTTGCCTGGAAGACACTCTGGAACAGCACCTCCATCCCCGGCCATCAAACCCATATCGGACTCCGATCCTCGCCTGATAAGGGTCAGTTTCAGAAAAGGTGGTGACAAGAATTTCTATACCATTCTGAAGCGGAGCTTGCAAGGAAAAGCTTGGGAGGTGAGTTGTTCCAGGATGTTGACTGGAGGACATCATTGGACAACTATCCATAGAAGCGACTCGATACCAAACGATCAGATACTCCAGCTCTCGGCATCGGTCAGTTACTCTAATCTACCTCTAGTTTTGGATTTGCAGTTGATCGCCCTCTCAGACGGGCTTCTCAGAAATGCGGAGGCTTCCGCTCAAACAAGCCACTTAGATATGACTGACGCGCTTAGAGACCTCGAAGCGTTCATGGTTAAAGCTAGGGACATGGTTCGCCTCGCTCAAGACTTGAACGACAGATTATCCGCCACCACAAGCTCGGGCACTTCCTCATCTCCTTATTCCTCAAGCCTATCGTCTGAACCCGAGGAAGCCACCTTCATCCGAAGTTCGCTCTCTCAGCTCGGGTTCCAGATGGCGAACGCACCGGTGACGTTGGACATGATAAAAGATGAGAAGAAGTGGGAGGAACAACTTGTGCGGGAACTTGCGGATGTCATTCAAGGCGGCGATCCTGGAAAGGGTATTATGCGAGGTCGTGGGATCATCGGTTTGGACGAAGTCTGGGGAGGGTGGAACCGTGCCAGGGGAATATGTGAGCATACAAGCAACTCAATTTATTAGCTCTACCGTTCTGATTTAGTTACCTGCCTGCAGCTCTCATACCACCATCAACGTTCCTCACGATCGTTAGCCAACTCAAATCCTACACGCTCCCTCCACTCGACGTCCGAACCTTTCCCAACGGCCTAACAGTCCTCCATACCCCGGAATTCGGCGAACGCACCTTCTCAGAGCGAATCGTTACCCTCCTCGCTCCAGAAGGCGGCAAGACCACATCGGAACTCGCGTCGTTCGAGGATCTCGGTTTAGGCATGACGTGGGAATTGATGCAATTTGTCGAGCAGCGCGGTGAGATCGTTCGGGATGAAGGAGGTGGTGGTGGTGGAGGGTGGGGTGAAGGCGCGGAAGTTAGGTGGTGGGCAAATGTGTTCAATGGATATGTTTGGGATGGACACACTTTTCAGGATGTATAGTGGTTCTCGTATCATCCCCCAGAGATGTCAATAGTACTTAGCCAACCCACCGAAGAAGAGACGGATGCTGCTCGATGTTTTCCTTGGTTGAATTATATCTATGTACTCAAGCTACCAACTACAAATTATACAAGAGAAAGGGGTTCGTACCCTGGAAATATATCTACAATTACAGAGAGGGTCCGGCATGTTCAAACCCAAGACAGGGATAGATGTGAGAACGCGCAGTGCTGAGCCAGATTGGAAACGCAAACGCCGGCGTCCAGCCGACCAAAACACGACCTTGTCAGGGGTCGGGCGGAGGGAAAAAAACATGGCTGAAATAACTTTATCCAAGATAAGGACATGGACGGTCGTGAACAAGATGGAGGAAGGAAAAAAGTGAAAAAAAAGCACGATGTAATAGGTGATCGTCCTTTTTCGGAATCGTCCCGGTACGTGAAGGTATGTGACAACGAGAGGGAGAGGGAGAGAGGGTACATGAAAATGCGTAACCAAGAATCCTGACAGAGAAGGGAAACTAAGGGATACCTTCACGTCCAGCGTGAAGCCTCATAAGAGAAAGCGAGGAGAAAAAGAAAGACAGAAACCAAAGGTATTGCATGAGCGGTGAGGTAGTGACACACCGATAACCAGATGTATGCTGCTGGTTCGTGTTTACCTGGATTGGGATCGGGTGAAGCCGGCGGAGGGGGGGTATGAACAGGATGCGTGAAAAGGGCGGAGGAAGGAAGATGCTGCTGCTGAGTCGTACTGCTGATTGATTA
>Ga0307514_10003929_pt1 | contig 13894 bp, 8 predicted proteins | sample 16_EM_MG_FD_203088 | JGI IMG/M metagenome (GOLD analysis project Ga0307514, IMG submission 203088) | Populus trichocarpa ectomycorrhiza microbial communities from riparian zone in the Pacific Northwest, United States - 16_EM | ecosystem: Host-associated > Plants > Roots > Unclassified | place... | reverse complement strand
GCCGGTCTCGGCGACGATCCGCACAGCCCCCTCACGGAACTCCGCGTCGAACTTCCGCCTCTTGCCTGCCATGACCCTCAACTTCCCCTGCAGTCAGGGTCTCTACGCTATGAGGGGAAGGTCAGGTCTGATAGGCGAGGCGCTGGTATGGGGGCCGCCGGACAGCGAGGAGGCGGCGGCCCTGTGGGAGCCGTGGACCGGATAGGAGCGCAACGGCCCAGGAGGGCCGGATGCATATCCGGCCCTCCGGAGTTTTCTGGCTGAGGCTAGAACCGGCTGCGCCAGCTACAGGTGGTGTTGGCGTTCGCGCAGTGCTCGAATCCTGGGTTGGAGACGAAGAAGCCGTCGCCGTCGAGCAGGCGCCAGGTGGCGGGGTTCAGGTCGCTGAAGGCTCCCTGGTTTTGGCCTGAGTTGATGCCGGCGCGTCCGCACCGCTCGGTTCCAGCGGGGCCGTTGGCGGCGGTCCGGGTGTCGGCGAGGATCCCGAAGGTGGCGGCGGGGGTGGCCATCTTGTCCGTGAAGAGCTGGGCGCACTTGCTGCCGTCGCTCACCTGGTTGACACCGCCGGGGAAGCCGCCGCTCTCGTGGGTGGACGCCATGGCGTACTCGTCGCAGTCGGTCGATCCCACCGACGCGTCAGCCGGGTGCGGGATGAACTTTGTGGTTCCGCTCCCGCAGATCTTGTTACGGCTGTTGGTGCTCGTCCACGGGCTGCCGGTGGTGAGGTTGGAGACGGTGGTGTCCGGGCCGAGGTAGTGAAGAAGCGAGTCCCACTTCTTCGATCCGGCATGGTCGGGCATCTTCTCCTGCATCAGCCAGTAGTAGGCCCCGGCCGCCGGGTAGGCGTTGGTGTCCACGGTGTAGGTCGGCTTGAAGAACGGCAGCACGCAGCCGGGCGCGGGCACGGCGAGAATGTTGTCGCAGCGCGGGGCGATTTCCCGCACGCTGTCGATACCGCTGCTGCCGAAGTCGGCGGTGGCTTTCAGCGAGTTGCTCGCGTCCACGCTCGCGGTGATAGACCAGCCAAGGTCGATCTGTTCCTTGCCGGTGCCGGTCCATCGGGTCACCACGGTTCCCCAACGGCCGTAGTAGCCGCCTGTGGGGTCGTAGGTCCAATGCGCGCCGTTGGTGGGATTGGCACCGTCATCCAGCCACTGGATGGGGGCCACGTCGCAGGCCGCACATGAGGAGTCGATGTTCCACTTCATCGTGACGCCCTCAAGAGCGGGGTCGATGTAGGTGGGGATGATGACGATCTGCTGGTCGAACTCCCCGAAGTCGCTGCCACTCTCCGACTTGTTGCGGTAGGTCTTCATGCGCTGCTCGAACTTGAAGGTGGCGCGTCCGATCGCCGGCTTTTCCGGGTCGGAGTCGAAGAACCACAGTTCTCCCTCCCCGAGATCCTTCAGACAGGCTTCGGTGCGGTTCATGTAGTCCAGGCCGTCAGTGGCGGCGGTGCACCAGTCGACCAGGTCGACCGCGTCATTCCCGCCGGGGGTCGGGTCGAGGGCGGCGCGGTTGAGGCTCTGGGGAGCCTCCCTGGTCCTGCCAGGCTCGGGCCTGCCGTCCTTCTTGCTCTTGTCCGGCTTCGTCATGGTGAAGCAGACGCGCCGGTCCTGCTGGTCTGCCGTGGAGCAGTTCTTCTTGTCGAAGTCGCCCAGGGCAGGCGCCCGCGACGATGACGGGGCGGATGACGTGGCGGAGCCGCCGGGATCGGTCCGGGTGAACTCGACGATCTTCTGTTCGGCCTGGTCGATCGTCGATTCCGCCTGCTGCGGCGCGGGAAACGTCACGTACGGGTCGATGCGGAACTTCGCCCACGGCGACCAGGTCGTCTCATACAGGCTGCCGTCGAACGCCGACGTGTGGACGAGGTAGTTCACGCCGGGCTTCAGCTTGCCGTAGGCGACCCTGAACTGAGCGGTCGCGCCCGAGGCGACGTAGCCGGACACTCCCACTCCGTACGAGTTGGAGTCGTCAATGTTGACCTGGGCCTTCGGTGTGCCGTCCGCATTGGCCGTGTAGACCTCGAACGTGACCGTGGACTTGTCGCCGTCCGCGTCGGTGACGGTGTTCTTCAGTACTACATCGGGGCTGATGACCTTCCAGGTGTCACCGCTCTTCTTGAACTGCGGACCGGCGGACGGGTTCTTGCCGGACACGGGACGCGAACCCGCTGCGGGAGAGGCGACTTCCGGACCGGCCGCCGGGCGCGTTGAGGCGCCGCGTAGGGATCGGGACGGGCGGTGGTGGTGGCTGCCGCGGGCACGGCGGAGACCATCAGCAGGCAGGCCCCCAGGGCGACTCCCGTTTGGACGCCTGATCTCGATAAGAGCTGGTAGACAGACACGAAGCGCTGCATCCTTCCTCGAGTTGTCAAACATGCGTTCGAATGAACGCGAGTGAAGGACGATACGCCTGGGAGGCGGGGCGAAGTAAGGGCGCTTTAAGGACAGATGGTCATCGTCGAACTCGCCGCAAGGATCGGGACCAGTTGATCCTGCTGGGGTGTCCGCGACACAGATCGGGGAGCCTCTCCGGGTGACACGTCCACCAGCCACAAGTGCGACGACGTCCGGCCGGCATCGTCTGACGGAATATTGCTTGCACGGACCGATCGGACGCACCCAGGCCCCTCCATGTGCAAGCGGGCCTACTGTTGCCCTTGTTGGAGGCCAGGATGTGACCGGTCCGCCGCGTGGGCTCCAAGTCATGCCGCCCGAACTGCTCGGCGAACTCCCGCACAGCGGCGGCCATTTCCGCGACAGCCGTCCTCATCGAGGAAATGAGCTGACCTGGATGACCACGGACAGGGTGATCAGGGCGAACAGGGCGCCCCTCAGGCCGAGCAGAAGTTCGGTGCGAGAGCAGATGGCCAGGCCCGCCAGGGCGCCACCGAGGGCGAGCGAGCCGGTGTCACCCATGAAAATCTTGGCGGGTGAGGTGTTCCACCACAGAAACCCGAAGCACGCGGCCCATGAGGGCGGAGGCGATGACGGCTTGGTCGAGTGGGGCGTGGACCCCCATACAGGAGGCGGGGTGAATCCTCGTCATCGCCTTGGCCCACGACTTCTGGCCCTGCCCGGCTCGTGGAGTGTCACGCGCCCCAGCTGCTCGAGGCGGTGGGGATCGGTCCGGACACAGCCGTCGCTCTGCTGATCACGGTGGGGGACAATCCGGAACGGCTGGACATCGAGGCGTCCTTCGCCGCGCTGTAGGGGGTCAGTCCCGTCGAGCGTTCCTCGGGACGCCGGGCAGTTCCGTCGTCTCAACCGTGGGGGCGACCGTCAGGCCAACGCCGCGCTCCACCCCATCGTATTCACTCGTCTGCGGGTCGACCCGCGCACTCAGGGCTACTACGAGCGCCGCATCAAAGAGGCAAGACCCGGCGCGAAATCGTCCGTTGCCTCAAAGGCTACGCGGCCCGGGAGGTCTTCCACCTGGTCAAACAGATACAGCTAGGCCCCCGCTCATAGAGGCTGTGTGACACGTGAGGACCCTCGTCGGGTTGCTCCGGGGGGCCTGCGTAGACGGGAACCTGATACGGCGACGCCCCGTCGGCTTGCTGCGGCGGGGCGTCGGCGTGCAAATACTCCGTTGATGTTACGGGCGTCAGGCACTCAGGCCGGGCGGGTGTCAGTCCGAGAAGTCGAGGCTCTCCTGACCAGGGCCGGGGGTGCGTCGAGACTTCCGCGGCGGTTTCGGTTCCTTGGTTGCGTAGGCAGGTACGGGCAGGATGCCCTCGCCCCGTAGGTCGTCGGTGCTGATGAGCGGGCCGCTGCTCACGGCATCCAGCAGCTGGGCCTGTCGGGGTTCGAGGGCTACGAGGAGCCCGAGCGCGTTGATGAGGTCGAGCAGGTCAACGGTCCACCGGGCAGGCCAGGTCGGCGGCAGGATGTCGTTCAACGGGGTCTGTCGTTCGACGTCTGGCTTGCGCTTGCGGAAGCTGAACCACTTGCGGATCACCTGCACCCCGCCGATCCGATAGTCCCAGACTTCCGGCGCCACTGGACGTATACAGCCCGTGCCCACCGTGAGGGTACGCGTGGACGCGTCGTAGGAGATGTTCTCAGGTAACCCGTCGTGCTCTCCGATCACGACGACGCATTCCGGTTGTTCCTCCGGGGGAAGTCTCGGGGGCGAGCCGGGTGAACTGTCGTGGTGGGAGGCGAAGCGCTGGCCGTACGTGTGAATCCACACCGTGCGCCTGCCCACTTCCACGAGCTCCGCCCATAGAGCCGGGTCGCGTGTTATGGGGATACGGGCACCGCGCTCGGCGAGGTTCGCGGCGAAGCGGCGGGTGTAGCCGCTGTGGCCGGCTGTTCCCGCGATGTACGCGAAGAGGTCCTCGGCGGTGACCGTCATGCCGTGCGTCTTGGTGAGAAGGCGCAGCAGGCCAGGGGTGACGTTTGGTTCAGCCTGGTGGGGGTGGCGGTAGAGAGGGGCGACGCGGCCGCCTTCGGTGCCTTTGAAGTGGTGCATGTCGGGAAGGAGAGCCGTGAACCCGACCGCCGGGCCAGCGCGTCCCGACTCCGTATGAAGCTCGGAGAGGTAGATCTGGCGCCGGTCGTTGTGGGCGAACCACAAGGCCGGTCGCGGAAAGTCGATCACTCGCCTGTCCGCGATGATGTACTGCCTGTCGAAGGTCATCCGGCCGTAGGGAACAATCACCGGCCACGTCTCCTTCTCCGCGGCAAGGCTGGCCCTTTCCTGCTGCCCAGGCAGTGGCGGTTCCGGCTTATCCGGACGGCGGTCTCTGGTGGTTTTCAGCAGTGCGGCCTTGTCCTCCGCCGGGGCTTGGACGAGCCTGCGCCACCGGCTCTCCAGGACGTCCCGGCTGGGTGAGACGGGCCAGCTGCGGTTGTTCTTGTTGCCGGAGCTCGTCCAGGGCAGAAGGGCGTCCACCGGTGGCATTGCCGACCACTTGGAGTCGGACATGACGTGAAAAGGCGCGGTCCACTGTGTGGGGCATAGTTGCCAGGAGGTCCCGTCACGATGACCGTCGAGGCCAAGCCCTTCCAGCCAGTCGAACTTCTCCTCGCGTGTGCCCGCGGGGACGTCGAGTCGCCAGACCCGCCCCGGTGTACCCGCGTCCGGGGCGCCATGGCGGACGAAGACGGCGATGCAGATCTCCCGCTTAACATCCTGGAAGACACGGGTGCGCGTGTCGGAGTAGGCGCCCTCAGGGGAGAGACCGATGACCCAGCCCTCGTCGGCGACCTCGCGCAGGTAGTGGCGCATGCCAGCCGAGCCCTCGCTGTCCAGATATCCGGAGTTGGTGATGAGGGCAACGATCCCGCTGGGGGCCTTCGGCGCTCCCGAGGCGGTCAACTGGTCGAATACCTTCCAGGTGGACCACGCCCAAAAGTAGACGTAGAGGTTGTCGAGGGCGTATCCGACGCGTCCGTTGTCCTCTGGGTGGAAGCGGGCGAGGATCGGGCCCTGGCCGTTCGGGTTGCCCTCGGTGACCCAGCGTCCGACGCCCGACTGTCTCGCACCCCGCAGGTAGGGCGGATTGCCGATGACCACCATGACCTTCTCGTCCGCCTTGATCTTGTTCGCCATTCGGCGGTGGCGGGCGATCGCCTCGTACATGAAGCCCAGGTGGTGCTCGACGGCGGGATCGTCGAGTGTGTCGGCCACCAGAAGCCTCGGCGGGCGGCGCGTGATGTCGGCGTCGTGGGACCGGAAGGCGTGGTGCACACGGAGTTCGGCGACGGCGTACGGCCCGGTCTGTTTCTCCAGCCCGACCAGTCGGCCCGAGAGCTCCCGGAGAAGTCCGGACTTGAGCGTCCTGCCGTACTTCAGTGACAGGGACTTGGCGACGTGGTCGATGATGTTGATGAGGAAGGTCCCGGTGCCCATGGCCGGATCGACGACGGTGACGTCCTCGCTTCCGTAGCCGTCCTCCTGGCCGAGTCGGTCACGCAGCACCTCGTCTGTGAAAGCGACCATGAAGCGGACGACCTCGCCGGCCGTGTAGTAAGTACCCGTCCGCCGTCGCAGTTCCGGGTCGTAGGCGCTCAGAAAGCCCTCGTACAGGTGGAGGTAGGCGTCTCCGGTCTCGTCCTTGAACATCTCGGGGTCGACGGCCGACAAGACGTCGATCAGCGGGTCGATGATGCCCCGCAGATCGTCGAGGGCGTCGTCCGTCAGCACCGCGAGTGCCTTGCCCATCAAGGAATGCCGCTTGCCCAGTCGGATCGCGACCTCGGGGAGCGTGAGCCTGCCCAGACCAATGTGCTCAAGGCGAGCCAGCAGCATGGCAAACGTCAGCGTCTGACTGTATTGGTCCGCGAACTCCTCCGGGCGAGCGTCGGGGAAGAGCAGGTCCTTCCAGTTGTCGGCCAGGATCGAGAACGCAGCGTCAGCCTCCCCGTGCTCCTCGCGGGTGAGGCGTTCGGTGACCTCGTCGCGCAGCAGGGCGCAGATTCCCGCGATGCGCTTGACCAGTTCGTTGATGCTGTCGTGGACGATGGGCGCCGGCAGGAAAAAGTGCGTGAGAGCACGCTCGAATCCGGTGTCCGCGACGACGAGTTGCCGGCTACCGGATTCAAGGTCTCCGACCAGGATTCCTGTCGGGCCGACCTGTACGCCGAAACGGTAGACCGCCCACTGGTATCCGTCGGTGTACAGCACATTGTGGAGTGCCTTGATCTTCTCCCACTGCTTGCGGTCGTGGCTCTTCACGGACCACTTCTCCGGATCGGCCCCCGAGCCCGGCTGCTTCAGCTCGACGTGCCCTATGGTCCTGCCGCCGCAGGCGATGGCGAAGTCGGGCCGGATCCCGAGTTCCTTGATGCGACTCTGACCGTGGACGATGAGCTTGAGGCGTTGCCGCGAGGCCATGCCGCGCAGCAGATGCTCCACCGGCGCGGTCAAGCTGTCCTCCTTACTGCTGACCGCCCCTGCGGGACCTTGCAGCTTGGCCCTGACCTCCTCGCTGAACTGGGCGACAAGGTCCGCTACCGATCCGGTCGTGCCCTTTCCCGCCCAGACTTCTCCTCTTGCCATCGGCCCCCCAAGGTTGCACCCACGCCGACGATCAGACCCATACAGAATGCCCATGACATCTCAAGCAGCAAACACCAGTGGATGTAGGTTGATTGGTGACAAGCCGCCAAAGCCCCGCGTACGAAGGTCGGTTGGGGCGTGAGCCGGGAGTGCGTCCCGGGCGTGCGTCAACGTGCGGAGCGCAATCGGTGGACGTACGGCGATCTTGCAGGCACGCTGGGGCGATCGCGGGGGCAGCGTGCGTGCGTCAAACGAAGCCATCATGGCTGCGGGGCTCCTGGTATGTCCCCGCTGCTGCTCTCGGAGGTCGACCACGTCGCCACCCACGAGCTGGGCCGTGCAGCGGCGCTCAGCGCGATCGACGACATCCGACATTGGGTGCGACGAGGCCGCGCCGTTCCGTCCGAGATCACGGATGATCATCTGAGTGCCACCCAGTCGGTGCGCGCCCGCTATCGCGGCTCAGGGGCCGTAGGGGCTCCAGTGCCCGAGGAAGGGTTTCAGGTCGTTGGTCCGTGGGTTGGGAATGTCGGGCAGTCGGGGCGGTGTGTGCAATGGGTCGAGGCGCTCGACGCTGAATGCTGCTCAGCTGATCCATGCTTCGGCTTCGGCTCTCGTCTGCCCCGGAGGCATGGCCTCAACGCGTGTGCGTACCGCGCTCACGTACTCGGTCAGTCGGGTGGCGTGGCGCCATGCCGCTTCCTGGAATTCCAGGTGCCTGACGCGGTACGCCTCGGCGTACCGGATGCGGGCTTGTTCCATGGCGGCTTCCCAGCCGATCCGCTTCTGGCGTGCCGCTTCGGCCTCGTCCTGGCGTCTGCGGTCGGCGGCTTGGCCGCGAAGCGTTACGTCCTGTGCGATCTCGGCGAGCTGCTCTTCGAGGGCGCGGCCGGGGGCGTCGGCCCATTCGCTCGCCCGGTGTGGCTGGCCGCCGCTGAGGATGAAGCGGAGGCGTTCGGATGGGGTGTAGTCGAAGCGGGGAATTCTGACCCAGGAATGCTTCTTGGCCTCGGCGAGTTCCTTCTCGGTGGCGACGTGCTCGGTCCGGTCCTGTTCCTGGAGGACGAGAAACCCCACGGGCTGGCCCTGTGCGGTGACGGTGAAGTGAGGATGTGCCCTGCGGCGGCGATGAGACGGGGGTGCGTAGCCGGTCTGCCCGGCCGAGCAGGTGTGTCCTTCGGCCTCGGCGGCGGTGATCAGTGCCTGGATGAGCCGGAGAGCACGTCCTTGGACGGACCTGGTCAGGCCCAGCGGCTGTCGTTCGTTCTGCATGGCCCGGACCAGGGTGTGCGGGCGGGTGAGCCGGGCGGGCACGGGGACGGGTTCGAGGACAGCAAGACGCCAGGCCGGGATGTCGACGAGCTTGATCTCGTACCCGTCGCGGCACCAGTTTCCGTACAGCTCCTTCGTCTCCGGAATCCTTCCGGATCTGCGTGCTGTGGCGACGCGTGACGGCCACTTCTCCAAGTCGGGACCCCTGCCGCTCTTGACGATCCTGCCGCCAGCCTCCGCGAGCTCCTGTAACAGCTGCTCCGTGAGCGTCACACGAGGCTGTGATGGAGGGCTTGGCTTCGGCTGGGTGGGCGACTTTTCCTGCGCTCGGATGGACCGGGGCCGTGGAGCGGCGGCTTGGGTCTCCCGCGGGCGTGATCCGCGGGAAGGGTACGTGCCGTGTGTCAGGTAGTGCTGGCCGGCGCTTGTCAGGGTGACGCTCCACTGCCCGCTTTTCCGGGAGACCGTTACCAGGCCCCGGTTGTGCAGTGCCTGGCAGGTGGTCTTGTAGGAGTTGGTCTCCCATACGCCGGCAGGGCACCCGGCTTCAACCCACTGCAACACCGAGAGCTGCCGCTCATTGACCCGCCGTTCCAATGGTCCACCTTCGACTCGAAGTGACGTACGACGGCGGCATGGTGTCAGTTCCGTTGGTAGACGACCGGTGCTTCGACTCGATTCGTCCGAACGAGCAAGCTGACGTGCTTAGAAGCCGATTAGACGGAGAACAGTAGTCAGGTGCTGTCCTGCGACGAGGGCTTCCGAGTGGGGCCAGCGGACTGCTCATGGACGTCCTCGGCGGCGCTGCCAACCACCGGCCCCGGGCGTGACCACCTTTTCCCACGGGCTGCCGTCGGCTTCGTGCAGTACCGCTCCCGCTGGCACCAGTGCAGACCCACCTCGTAACCAGCGGCCATACCAACGACATGGAGCCGGAACCGTCGACCGATCCTCCTCCGGCGGACATGGCCACCCGGTGGAGACTGTCCGGCAAGGACCGGGCGGCCAGTCATTGCCGCTCAGGACTGGGCGGGGAGCCGACTCGTTCTCAACCTGCTTCGGCCGCGTTGGGCACTGGTTCGGACGAAGCTTTCCGGCCGTGGTCGGGAGGTGCCGATGCGCCAGGGGCGATGAGACGGTTGCGCGATGCCGTCCCGGACGGGGGTCTGACTCATGAGATCTATGACCGAAGTGTCCAGTCACAGGCTTGTCGACTGCCGTTACGGGATGGCGCTTGCTGGTACCGAGCCACAGGGCGTGTCCCAATAGGGGCCTTGCCGCGTTCCAGGCGCCATCACGGTTCAGACCGCCCGAGCGGGCCGGTGCCATCCATCCAGGAGCACGTCATCACGTGGGAGGCGAACCATCATGACGAGCCGACAGCGCAGCACCTCCTCAAGCACGGATCCTCCAGTTCGGCGCGAGGTCGTCCTGGGCGTGGACACGCACGGCGAGGTACACGTCGCCGCCGTGATCTCCCCACTCGGGAAAATCCTGGGGACCGAATCCTTTCCGGCCACGGCGGCCGGCTACCGACAGCTGCTCGTCTGGGCCCGTAAGCGGGGGACGGTGCGCCGGGCCGGTGTGGAGGGTACCGGCACCTTCGGCGCGGGCCTGTCCCGCTACCTGCTGTCCCAGCAGATTCAGGTGTTCGAAGTGAACCGGCCCGACCGGTCGGCCCGCCGGCTGCTGGGGAAGTCGGACCCGCTTGACGCGCAGGCTGCCGCGCGAGCCGTGCTCAGCGGTCGCGCCCAGGCCCAAGCCAAGTCCGGCGACGGTCCGGTGCACAGCGCCCGGATGTACAAGCTGGCCAAGGACTCCGCGGTCAAGGCACGGACCCAGGCGATCAATCAGCTCAAGGCCGTCCTGGTCGTAGCCGACCCCGCCCTGCGGGAACAGCTGTCCAGCCTGGGCAATGCCGAGCTGTTCCGCACCTGCGCCCGCCTCGCCCCGCTCGACGGTGGGGGAGATGAGGACGCAGTGGCCCAGGCCACCCACATGACGTTGCGCATGCTCGCCGAGCGCATCGAACAGCTCACCGCTCAGGTCGACGAGCTGAATCAACGTTTGACCCGGCTCGTCGAACGCCACGTCCCACAGCTGCTCGAACCGGTGGGCATCGGCCCGGACAGCGCCGTCACTCTCCTGATCACCATGGGAGACAACCCCGAGCGGCTGAACACTGAGGCGTCCTTTGCTGCCCTTTGCGGAGTCAGCCCCATCGAGTACTCCTCCGGCCGGCGGAGCACACGTCGGCTCAACTACGGCGGCGACCGCCAGGCGAACGCGGCCCTGCACCGCATCGTCTTCACCCGGCTGCGTCACGACCCGCGTACCCAGGCGTACTACGAACGCCGCACCCAGGAAGGCAAGACCCGACGCGAAATCATCCGATGCCTCAAACGATACGCTGCCCGCGAGGTATTCAACCTGGTCAGACCGGTTGCCCGCACCCCCGCGTTATAGGGGCGTCCGTGATACGTGAGAGGGTCTGAGGCGTGAGTGAGACACCGTCGAACACCCTGCAATACCGCTTTGACGGGCCAGAAGAGGCTCCCGTCCTGATCTTGGGTCCCTCCCTGGGTACCACATGGCACATGTGGGACCGACAGGTTCCCGAGCTGACGAAGCAGTGGCGTGTCTTCCGGTTCGACCTGCCGGGGCACGGAGGCGCGCCCGCGTACCCGGCGGGCGCCGTGAGTGACCTCACCACGCGGCTGCTCGCCACCCTCGACGGTCTCGGCGTGCACCGCTTCGGCTACGCGGGCTGCGCGCTCGGCGGCGCGGTCGGTATCGAGCTTGCCCTGCGCCATCCCGAACGCCTCGCCTCGCTCGCGCTGATCGCGGCCTCGCCCCGCTTCGGCACGGCCGACGAGTTCCGCCAGCGCGGGGTGATCGTACGGACGAACGGGCTCGACCCGATCGCCCGGATGTCCCCCGACCGCTGGTTCACCGGCGGGTTCGCCGCGGCCCAGCCCGCGATCACCGAGTGGGCCGTGCAGATGGTGCGCACCACCGACCCTGGCTGCTACATCGCCGCCTGCGAGGCGCTCGCGTCGTTCGACGTGCGGGGCGAGCTCGCGCGTGTGGGCGTGCCCACGCTGGTCCTCGTCGGTTCGGACGACCAGGTCACCGGCCCCGCCGAGGCCCGCACCCTGGTCGCGGGCATCCCGGACGCCCGGCTCGCCGTCGTCCCCGGCGCCTCGCACCTGGTGCCGGTCGAGCAGCCCGCCGCGGTCACCGACCTCCTGGTAAGACACTTCTCCACCGCCTGGCAGCCCGCCTTCGACTCCACCACCGGTATGACGGCGATCCAGGCGTCCCCGGTCAAGCCGGTCCTGGCCGCCGCTCCGCCGCAGCCCGCACCGGTCGCCGAGATCGCCGCGGCCGGCGCGGACCCCCATGCCGTGGGTCGCCCCGACCAGTACGACGCCGGTCTGAAGGTGCGCCGTGAGGTGCTCGGCGACGCGCACGTGGACCGGGCTCTGGCGCAGGCCGACGAGTTCTCCGGGGACTTCCAGGAGTTCATCACCCGCTACGCCTGGGGCGAGATCTGGGACCGGCCCGGTCTGGACCGGCGTTCGCGCAGCTGCGTCACCCTCACCGCCCTGGTCGCGGGCGGCCACCTGGACGAACTCGCCTTCCACACCCGCGCCGCGCTGCGCAACGGCCTCACCCCGGCCGAGATCAAGGAGGTGCTGATGCACGCTGCCGTCTACTGTGGCGTTCCGGCGGCGAACAGCGCCTTCAGGGTGGCCCAGCAGGTCATCCGCGAGGAGACGACCCCCACCGAGTGAGCCTCTGCCCAGAGTCCGGGGCGGGCCGGTGCAGGATGGAACCCATGAAGCTCACGAAGAAGTCGCACGCCTGCGTCCGTCTCGAAAAGGGCGGCCGGACGCTCGTTCTCGACCCGGGCGGATTCAGCGAGCAGGACGCCGCGGTCGGTGCCGACGCCATCCTCGTCACGCACGAGCACCCCGACCACTTCGAGGAGGGACGGCTGCGGGCCGCCCTGGAGGCCAACCCGGCCGCCGAGATCTGGACCCTCCGCTCGGTCGCCGAGAAGATCTCCGCCGCCTTCCCCGGCCGCGTGCACACCGTCGGCCACGGCGACACCTTCACCGCGGCCGGCTTCGAGGTCCAGGTCCACGGCGAGCTGCACGCGGTCATCCACCCGGACATCCCCCGCATCACCAACGTCGGCTATCTCGTCGACGGTGGGAAGGTCTTCCACCCCGGCGACGCGCTCACCGTCCCCGACCACGCCGTCGAGACGCTGATGCTCCCGGTCATGGCCCCCTGGAGCAAGATCTCCGAGGTCATCGACTACGTCCGCGAGATCAGGCCACAGCGCGCCTACGACATCCACGACGCCCTCCTCACCGACCTCGCCCGCCCGATCTACGACAACCAGATCGGCGCCCTCGGCGGCACCGAACACCTGCGGCTGACACCGGGCGCCTCGGCGGACGTGTGACGGACCCGGGCGGCCTGGGCAGCCCGGTCGGCTGGGGCGGGCCGCGTTGTCAGACCCGCCCGGTAGGTTGTGGGACATGCGCATCGCGACCTGGAACGTGAACTCGATCACCGCCCGCCTGCCGAGGCTGCTGGCCTGGCTGGAGAGCAGCGGCACCGACGTGCTGTGCCTCCAGGAGGCCAAGGTCGCCGAGGCGCAGTTCCCGCTCGACCAGCTGCGCGAGCTGGGTTACGAGGCGGCGGTGCACGCCACGGGCCGGTGGAACGGCGTGGCGGTGATCTCCCGCGTCGGCATCGAGGACCTGGTCAAGGGCCTGCCCGGCGACCCCGGTTACGACGGCGCGACCGAGCCCCGGTCCATCTCCGCGACCTGCGGCCCGGTCCGCGTCTGGTCGGTGTACGTGCCGAACGGCCGCGAGGTGGATCACCCGCACTACGCCTACAAGCTCCAGTGGTTCGAGGCCCTGAAGGCGGCCGTCGCGGGCGACGCGGCGGGCAGCCGGCCCTTCGCCGTCCTGGGCGACTACAACGTGGCCCCGACGGACGACGACGTCCATGACGTGGCCGCCTTCGAGGGCCTCACCCACGTCACCCCGGCCGAGCGCGCCGCTCTGGCCTCGCTGCGCGAGGCGGGCCTGTCCGACGTCGTCCCGCGCCCCCTGAAGTACGAGCACCCCTTCACGTACTGGGACTATCGCCAGCTCTGCTTCCCCAAGAACCGAGGGATGCGCATCGACCTGGTGTACGGCAACGAGCCGTTCGCCAAGGCCGTGAAGGACGCCTACGTCGACCGCGAGGAGCGCAAGGGCAAGGGCGCCTCCGACCACGCACCGGTCGTGGTCGACCTCGACGTGTAGTCCGACAGCAGCCGCAGGTCCACCGACTCCGCGAGCGCGGCCAACCCCGTGTCCGACGGGTGCAGATGGTCCCCGCTGTCGTACGCGGTCAGTATCCGGGTGGGCGAGGCCGGGTCGCGGACCACACAGTCGAAGTCCAGTACGCCGTCGAACACCCTGGTGTCCCGGATCCAGGCGTTGACCGCGACCCGCTCGGCGTCCACCGCGGCCGTGCACCGCGGGTGGCCCCCGCACGGCAGGATCGTGGCGGCCAGCGTCCGCAGACCACGGACGCG
>Ga0307514_10003928_pt1 | contig 13895 bp, 12 predicted proteins | sample 16_EM_MG_FD_203088 | JGI IMG/M metagenome (GOLD analysis project Ga0307514, IMG submission 203088) | Populus trichocarpa ectomycorrhiza microbial communities from riparian zone in the Pacific Northwest, United States - 16_EM | ecosystem: Host-associated > Plants > Roots > Unclassified | place... | reverse complement strand
CGCGGCTGGCTCAACGATGCCAAGAGCTACATCGCCCCGGTGGAAATCGGCGCCGTGATGCGCGCGGGCGGCATCGGCCGCGTCATCGCCTCGAAGAACCCGGACTTCGCGGTCGGCGACACGGTCTACGGCACGCTGGGCGTGCAGGAATACATGCTCGTGCCCAGGGAGGAGATCAAGCGCAACGGGCTCGCCAAGGTCGACCTGCGCGCCGGCACCATCCACCAGTGGCTCAACGTGCTCGGCATGCCGGGCATGACCGGCTACTTCGGGCTGATGGACGTGGGCCAGCCCAAGGCGGGCGAAACCGTCGTCATCTCCGGTGCCGCGGGCGCCGTGGGGCAGACGGTCGGGCAGCTCGCCAAGATCAAGGGCTGCCGCGTGGTCGGCATCGCCGGCGGCCAGGCCAAGTGCGACTGGGTGGTGAAGGAGCTGGGCTTCGACGCCTGCATCGACTACAAGGCCGGCGCCGGTGCCGTGCGCGACGGCCTCAAGGCGCACTGCCCCAAGGGCGTGGACATCTACTTCGACAACGTGGGCGGAGAGATCCTCGACGCGGTGCTCGCGCGGCTCGCGCGCAAGGCCCGCGTGATCATCTGCGGCGCCATCAGCCAGTACAACAACGCCAACAGCATGCCCGCGGCCGGCCCCCGGAACTACCTGAGCCTGCTGGTGAACCGCGCGCGCATGGAAGGCATCGTGGTGTTCGACTATGCAGACCGCTTCCCCGTTGCCGTGGCCGAACTCGCCGGCTACCTCAGGGATGGCCGCATGAAGAGCAAGGAAGACGTGGTCGTGGGGCTCGAGACCTTCCCGGAGGCGCTGAACCGGCTTTTCAGCGGCGAGAACTTCGGCAAGCTGGTGCTGCAGGTGGCGGAGGCTTAGCGCGGTCCGCTGTCTGCCCGGCGTGTGACCAAAGTCTCGAACATCCTGGTAGACACTGTTAACTATCGTCAATTGACGATATAAGCCGTTCTTTTTGCATCTTTGCGTGACTAGACTGTGCCCTGCCTTGCACCAGCAGGCGCAGTCATATCAATCCCAGGGAACGCAAAAATGCAAAAGACCGTATTCGTCAAGTTCGCAGCGCTGGCCGTCGCCGGCGTGTTGTCGCAAGCTGCCTTCGCCGCCGACGGCACCATCAATTTCACCGGTGAAATCGTCGATGCACCTTGCTCGATTTCGCCCATCAGCCAGAACCTGACCGTGCCGCTGGGCAAGGTTTCGCGCACGGCCTTCGACGGCGCTACCGCCGGCACGGCCGTGGTCGGCAAGAAGGCCACTCCCGCCAAGTTCACCATCGACCTCTTGGGCTGCGGCGCGTCGGCAACCGGCGCGACCGTGAGCTTCTCCGGCGTCGGCGACACCGACGCCACCCTCCTGCGCTTGGCCAATGCCGGCCAAGTGGGCGTGGGTGCCGCGTCGGGCGTGGCGATCGAACTCGCCGATTCCACCGGTGCAAAGATCGCCCTGAACACGGGCAAATCGGGCGAATACATCCTGGGCCTGGGCGACAACTCGCTGAAGTTCCAGGCTGCATACATTGCGACCAAGACCGCCGTGACTGTGGGCCCAGCCAACGCCGTCGCGCAGTTCACGGTTGCCTACAAGTAAGTAGAAGTAGCGCTCGCGGCATCCGCGAGCTGGCCGAAGCGCACGTCGCTTCGAGCCAGCCGGCGGTGCCGCCAATGCCTGGCGCCGCGCCCGGACCTCCGCGTCCCGGTCGGCGCCGGCATCTCTTTCTTTTTCGTTTTTTTCCGACGGTGCCTCGATGCGCACCGCCGTGCTGGGGTGCGCGTGCTTCATGCGTCTCGCCCGCGCCCAAGGACCTTCTATGTGCAGCAACAATCGCCTTCGGTGGGCTTTCGCCATCTTGCTGATGCTCGGCCTCCCGTTGCCTGCCGCTGCGGGCGTGATGCTCGGCGGCACGCGCGTGATCCTTGGCGAGAAGGACCGCGAAGCCTCCATTCCGGTGAAGAACACCGGCACCTCGCCCTACGTGGTCCAGGCCTGGATCGACGCCGGTGAAGGCAGGAACAAGACGCCCCTGCTCGTCACGCCGCCGCTGTCGCGGCTCGACCCCGGCATGGAAAACATCCTGCGCATCATGCGCGTGGCCGGCGAGTTGCCATCCGACCGCGAGTCGGTTTTCTGGCTCAACGTCAAGGAGATCCCGGAGAAGTCGAAGGAAGAGAATGTGCTGCAGATCGCGGTGCGCAGCCGCATCAAGCTGTTCTACCGCCCCGCGAAGCTCGCCGGCAAGTCCGAGGAATCGCGCGCGCAACTCAGGTGGGCCGTCAGCGCCGGCGCACAAGGCCAGGACGCCGTGCTCAAGGTCAGCAACCCCACGGCCTACCACGTGACCTTCACCGCGTTGAACATCAACGGCGGCCAGCAACTGATCAACGCCGACATGGTGCCGCCTTTCGGCGAGATGGCATATCCGCTGAGCGCGCTGAAGACGCCGCAGGCGATCCAGGTCAACTTCACGACGCTCAACGACTACGGTGGCGAGACTCCCGAGGAGCTCGTCAAGGTACCGGCGAGCGCCGAGCCCGTCGCCGTCAAAGCCGAGCTGGTTCCTCCGCCGGCACCTTCCGCGGCATCCGCCGGCGGCGCCGGGCGCTGAGACGCCAGAGGCGAACCACGATGCGCCGCCGCACATCCGCTTTCCGCATGCCGTTCCGGCTGACGCTGTGCACCGCATTGCTGGGCGCGATGGGTGCGCCCGGCCACGCGCAGCAGCGGCTGGCCGCATCGAATTTCAACGAGGAATTCCTCGGCATCGGCGGCGATCAGCCGCACGCGGACCTCTCGCTTTTCTCCTTCGGCAACCGCGTGCTGGCCGGCAAGTACATGGTCGACGTGTCGCTCAACGAACGCAGCGCGGGGCAAGCCGAGATCCGCTTCGTCGAGAAGGACGGCAAGAGCGATGCCGTGCCCTGCCTCACGCGCCGCATGCTCGACGACTGGGGTGTCAACGTGGCGGTGTTTCCCGCGCTGGCGAGCGCCGCGGACGATGCATGCATCGATCTGGCCGCAGTCATTCCCGACGCGGCGTTCAGCTACGACGGCGGCAAGCAGCGCCTGTTCGTCAGCATTCCGCAGGCAGCGCTGAAGCGTTCGGCGCGCGGCGCGGTCGGCTCCGAGAAGTGGGACAAGGGCATCACCGCCGCCATGTTCGACTACCAACTCAATTTCGCACGCTACAGCGGCAACAACTATCGCAACGACACCAATCCCTTTGCGGCACAGCAGAACGTGTTCGACGGCACTCCTTTCGCCGATCGCAACAAGAACACGCTGCAGCGCAACACCCTGTTCGCGGGCCTGCGCGCCGGCTTCAACAACGGCGATTGGCGCTTTCGCCATTTCTCGACCTACAACCGCGGCATCGACGGCAAGAGCCGCTGGCAGGGCATCAGCACCTACGCGCAGCGCGACCTGGCCTCGATCAACGGCCGCCTCCTTATCGGCGACGGCAACACGCCGGGCAACTTCTTCGACAGCCTGCCGTTTCGCGGCGTGCAGCTGTCGTCCGACGACGCGATGCTGCCCGACAGCCAGCAGGGCTATGCACCCACCATCCGCGGCGTGGCGCAGACCAACGCGCGTGTCACGGTGCGCCAGAACGGCTATGTCGTCTACAGCACCTTCGTGGCGCCAGGGCCGTTCGTCATCGACGATCTCTATCCGACCGCATCGAGCGGCGATCTCGAGGTGACCATCGCCGAAGCCGACGGCCGGCAGACCCGATACACCCAGGCCTTCTCCGCTGTGCCCACGCTGCTGCGCGAAGGCACCTGGCGTTATTCGGCCACCATCGGCAAGTACCGCAACGGCCACGACGGCAGCACGCTGGGCGCATGGCCTTCGCTTTCACAGCCGGCTTTCATGCAGGCGACGCTGGCGCGCGGGCTTGGCAACGAGTTCTCGCTCTACGGCGGCCTGCTGATGGCGAACATGCACCAGTCGCTGCTCGTGGGCGTGGGCAAGAACCTGCGCGGCTTCGGCGCCGTGTCGGTCGACCTGTCGAACGCGCGCACCACCGACCGCACCCCTGCCGACCACATCAAGACCTACGACGGGCAGTCGCTGCGCTTCCTCTATTCGAAGGCCTTTCTCGATTCGGGCACCAACTTCCGCGTGGCGGGCTACCGCTATTCGACGAGCGGCTACCGCACCTTCCAGGAGGCGGTGCAGATGCAGGACCTGCGATCTTTCGAGTCGTTCCACAGCCGCCGCAACGAGGTGCGCTTCGAACTCTCGCAGCAGATCGGCGACTGGGGCAGCGTGTTCGCGTCCGCACGGCAGCAGAGCTACTGGGGCACCAGCGCCAAGGACAGGCTGGTGCAGGTGGGCTACTCGGGCAACTACAAGCAGTTCGGCTACAGCGTTTTCTACAACCACACCACCAGCCTGAACCGCCCGGCGAGCCGCCAGCTCATGTTCATGCTGAGCGTTCCACTCGGCGATACCCGCGCCAGTGCGCAGTACGCCGTGACCCGCGACGGCACCGGCCGCGTCAACCAGCAGGCCAGCGTCTACGGCTCGGCCTTCGACGACAGCCGCCTGACCTACAACGTAACGGCCGGCCATGCGAACCAGGACGGCGGCAGCAGCGGCAGCGCGGGCGCGAGCTACCTGTCGCCGATCGGCCGCTTCGACCTGGGCCACTCGATGGGCCGGGGCTATGGCCAGAGCACCTTCGGCATGGCCGGCGGGCTGTTGGTCCATGGCGGCGGCGTCACGCTGTCGCAGCCGCTCGGCGAGACCGTCGCGCTGGTGCAGGCGCCCAAGGCACAGGGCGTGGGCTTCGAGTCGCAGCCCGGCGTGGCCACCGACTGGGCCGGCAACGCGGTCATTCCCAACCTGACGCCCTACCGGCTGAACCGCCTGGCCATCCGCACCGGCGACCTCGGCGACACCGTGGAGGTGAAGCACGCCGCGACCGAGGTGGTGCCCACGCGCGGCGCGGTGGTGGCCGCGAAGTTCGAGACCTCGGTCGGCTTCCGCCTGCTGATGACGCTCGTCGACCAGAAAGGCCGGGCGCTGCCGCTGGGCTCGAAGATCGAGAACGAGGCGGGCCAGGAAGTCGGCATCGTCGGCCCCGATGGCCTGGCCTTCGTGACCGGCGCGGGCACCACCGGCCGGCTGACCGTGCGGTGGGGCCAGGACAAGGCCGAGCAGTGCGTCGTGCCCTACAGCCTGCCCGATGAAAAGAACCCGCCGCCGATTCGCGAATTGAACGGCCAATGCGCCGCCGCTGTGCCGGAAGTGGCGAAACAGAAGGGGGCGGAATGAGCCGCAGCAAACTACTTGACGCGATGAAGTTCATGCGCCGCTCCATGCCGGCTCTGGCGCTGCTGCTCGGTGCGCAGGGCGCGTGGGCGGCATGCTACGTCACGCCCGGCTACATCGAGAAGATGGTCAATATGGAAGTGGGGCGTGTGATCATTCCCAATGACCTGCCCGTGGGCTCGCCCATCATGACGCCGAAGCTGTTTCCCTTGCCCCTGTCGGGAACCACCAACAAGCCGTGGACCTGCAGGGGAGGCGGTACGGCGATCGGCGAGATGCTCCAAGGCACCGAGGTGCCTGGGTACAACCGCGTGTTCACGACCAATGTGGCGGGCATAGGCATCCGCTTGTCGCGCTACTTCGACGGCGCCGAGGCCACCTATTACCCGCACACGCGCACCACCACTGGGGATTTCCGCGAATTCAACCCGGCAGCGCGCTTTCAGGTCGAACTGTTCAAGATTGCTGCGGTGACAGGCAGTGGCCCGCTCTCGCAGGGCACTTACACCCGCTACTACAGCCCGGCGGACAATAAATCGGTACTGACTACCTTCCTCTCGGGCTTGGGCATCACGATCATCACGCCATCGTGCACCGTCGACCTGGGTTCACGGAACATCTCGGTGCAGTTCGGAAGGGTGCCCCAGAGCAACTTCAAGGGCAGGGGCACCACCACGGGCGACCGCAGCTTCAGCATCAAGCTCAACTGCAAGGCCGGGCAGAACGCGCAGAACACCGTCTATCTGCGCATGGACGCAACACCGGACCCGTCGAACGAGCAGGGCGTGCTGAAGATCACGCAGGGCAGCACCGGCACCGCCACCGGCGTGGGCATCCAGGTGGTCGATAACCAGAGCGTGCCGGTGAAATTCGGTGAAGACGCGCTGGTCGGCTCATCGAAGGATGGCGACTATGTGCTGCCCTATACCGCGCGCTACTATCAGACCGGCGCCAGCGTAACGCCGGGACGCGCGGACGGCGCGGCCACCTTCACGCTCGACTACAAATAAGTCGCCGCGGCGTTCACGCCGCGCCGGCCTGGTTCGCGGCTCAGCCTTCGTCGGGCCGCATCGGAATGTCGCCCATTGCGTCGTCCTCGCGCAGGCTGCGGGCGGCCTTCAGCAGTTCGATCGACAGGCCGCCGCCCTGGCCGGCGAAACCCTTGGCAACGCCTTCCAGCGCCGTCGCGAGGCCGGTCTCGCCGTCGGCGCGCGCGTCCATGCTGATGTTGAGCACCCGGGCCGCCATCTGGCGGTAGCTGATGGCGCCCGCGCCTTCGAGTGCGGCCACCAGGTCGAGGTACAGCGCCAGGTTCAGGTCGAACACCAGCTTGGGCGTGATCTCGAAATCTTCGTTCTTGTTCTTGTTTTCCATGAGAGGCTCCTTTTTTCCTGAGCCTCCACTCTAGCCACAAAAACGCGCGGCTCCGTCGGACGAGAGCCATTCAGCGCGCGCGCGTGCCCATGACCGCCGCCGAGATGATGAGCAGGGCCGCGAGGGCGATGGTCCAGGTCAGCGGCCGGCCGGTCACGAGCAGCAGCAGCGCCGTCGAGCCCAAAGGTGTGAGATAGCTCAGGATGCCGATGCGCCGCGGGTCGCCGCGCTTGAGCGCCATGTCCCACGCGAAGAAGGCGGCGCCCAGCGGGCCGAGGCCGCACAGCACGAGCAGCAGCCAGTCCTTGCCGGACAGGGCAATCGATGGTTCGAGCACCGCATGGCAGGCCAGCGAGAGCACGCCCGAGACCAGTCCGAACAGGCCGATGGCCGAGGTCGGAAAGGCCTCGACGCGCTTTGTCCACAGCGAATAGCTGGCCCAGATGAAGGCAGAGCCCAGCGCCGGCAGGAAGCCCCAGTAGCCCTGGAGCGCGCTGGCGCCGCCGCCGCCGCGTGTGCCGAGGATCGCGACCGCCGCGCCCGCAAAGCCCAGCAGCGCCGCCGCCACATGCAGCGGCCGCAGCGACACGCCCGGCAGCAGCACCGGCGCGAGCACCACCATGAACAGCGGCCACAGGTAGTTGACCAGGTTGGCCTCGACCGGCGGCGCATGCCGCAGCGCGATGAACAGCAAAAAGTGAAAGCCGAACAGGCCATAGACGCCCAGCGCCAGCGTGCGCGGCGGCACGCGCCAGGCCGCGCGGTCGCGCAGCACCAGCGGCCAGCTCGGCACGCTGCCGATGATCAGCGCGAGCCCGGTCAGCAGGAACGGCGGCAGGTGCGAGAGGGCGGTGCCGAGCGAGGCGAGCGTGGCCCAGAGCGCGATGGCGGCGAGTGCGTACAGCGTGGCGGACATGCGCACGAGCTTAAGCGGCGCGGTCGTCGCGCAACGACGGTCCATCGTCGAGGAACGACGGTGTTTCAGCGCTTTCGAAGCGCGGCCGTGAGCGCCGAAGGCGAGCGATAGCCGGTGCGGCGCGCGGTCTCCGCGGCGCCCAGGCCGCTGCTGCGCAGTTGCCGCGCCTGCTGCAGGCGCTGGCTTCGCAGCCATTGCATTGCCGCCATGCCCTGCTCGTCGCGGCAGCGCTGGGCGAACTGGCTGGGGCTCAGGCACGCGACCGCCGCAAGGTCGGCGACGCTCAAGGGCCGGTGCCAGTGCGCCTGCGCCCAGGCGGCAAGCGCCGGCCAGTCGATGGTGCGCCTGCGGCCGTTCGGCACCGAGGGGCCCCAGGCCTCCAGCAGCAGCGCCGGCGCATGATGCAGCGCGGCCGCGGGTGGCGGAGCCTGCGTCACGCACAGTGCCAGGTAGCGCGCCAGCGACAGGAGCTGCGGCGCCATCGGGGAGCGTCCCGCGCACTGCGCCCAAAGATCCTGCGCGGTGTCGAGCACGAGGCACCGGCTGCCTGCGCGCGATTCGAAGTCGTGCCGCTCGCCGGGCGTCACCACCCAGCCGTCGCCGGCGCCCACGCGCCGGCCGCGCCCCTCGACCTCCAGCTCCAGCACACCATCGAGCCCGACCAGTATCTGGAAGTGATCGTGCGCATGGCTGCCGCGCGAGGCGCCGTAGCGTCGCAGCGAGAGGGCAGGTGTGGTGGACGGATGCATATCGTGGGCAGGGCGGATTGTCTTCGACGGTTCCCCCGCCTGTCACCCCAGCCTGAGCAGCAGCGCCGAGGCCGCGCACACCAGCAGGAAGGGAATGCCGATGCGGTGGAACTCGCGCAGCCCGTGCGGCACCTTGGCCAGCCGCAGCGCGATCAGGTTGGCCAGCGAACCCAGCACGCAGCCGAAGCCACCCACGCTCACGCCGGCCGCGAGCGCGGGCAGGTCGCGCACATGGCCGTCGAGCAGGATCGCGGCCGGCACATTGCTGATGAACTGCGAGGCAACGATGGCGGCGAGGTAGGCGCGCCATCCTTCGGTGATGGGCCAGTGGTGCAGCAGCAATTGAACCGCCGGCAGCTCGGCCAGCTGGCGCAGGTCGACGAACATCAGCGCAATGATCGCGAGCAGTGCCCAGTCGATGCCTCGCAGGACGCGCGGATACGACACCAGGAACACGCCGAACACCACGCCCAGGCCCGCCAGCAGCCAGTGCCGGTCGAGCGCCACCACGAAGCCGACGAACAGCACGCCCGCCAATGCCAGCAGGCGCGGCTGCACCGGCACGGCGCTGGTCTCGGGCTTGAGCGCGATGGGCGTGCGCGGCACCAGCAGCCAGACCGCCGCGAAGAGCCAGAACAGCATCACGGCCACGGTCGGCAGCATCATGCCCATGAAGGCGACGAAGCCTTCGCCCGAGCGGTGCCAGAGGTAGAGGTTCTGCGGATTGCCGATGGGCGTGAGCGCCGAGCCCGCGTTGACGGCCAGCGCCTGGAGCACCACGAGCCGCGCGAGCGGCAGGTGCGCCTGGCTGGCGAGCACGCGCGTGAGCGGCACCAGCAGGAACAGGCTCACATCGTTGGTCACCAGTGCGGACAGAAATGCCGCGCTGGCGGTCAGCAGCAGCGCCAGGCTGCGCTGGCTGTGCGTGCGCGCGAGCAGGCGCTGCGCGGCGGCCTGCAGCATGCCGCTTTTCTCCACGCCCTGGGTGATGGCCAGCAGCCCCGCGAGCGCGCCCACGGTCTGCCAGTCGACCAGCTTCAGCCAGTCCATCGGCGCACGCGGGCGCACGAAGGCGAACAGCACCGCGACGGCGGCCAGCAGCCACAGCAGGCCGTTGCCGCCGCCGCCCTGTTCGGACGGTACGGCCGCCTGTGCCTGTGGTTCAGCGGCCGACGAGTTCACGCTCACGCAGCTCGCGCTTGAGCACCTTGCCGATGGCGCTGCGCGGCAGTTCGTCGATGAAACTCAGGCGCGCCAGGCGCTGCGTCTTGCCGAGCTGGGCGTTGGCCCATCGCAGCAATGCGTCGGCGGCGGTGCTGTCGCCCTCGCGGCGCACCACGAAGGCCACCGGCGTCTCGCCCCATTGCTCCGACGGCACGCCGATCACCGCCACGTCGGCCACGGCGGCATGGCCGCGCAGCACTGTTTCGAGATCGCTCGGATAGATGTTGAAGCCGCCGCTGATGATCATGTCCTTCTTGCGGTCGAACAGCGTCAGGAAGCCGTCGGCATCGAAGCGCCCGACGTCGCCGGTGCGGATGAAGCGCTTGCCGGTGGCGTCGAACCATTCGGCTTCGCGCGTCTTGGCGGGCTGGCGGTGGTAGCCGGTCATCATGCCGGCCGAGTGCCCCACCACCTCGCCGGCCAGTTCGATGTTGCCGCGCGGTATTTCGTTGCCGTCTTCGTCGATCAGCCGGATATCGCTGCCTTCGGCCGGCTGGCCCACGGTGTGCAGCTTGTTCGGGTGCAGGTGCGCCTCGAGGATGCAGGTGCCGCCGCCCTCGGTCATGCCGTAGAACTCGATCAGCCCGCCGGGCCAGCGCTTGAGCACATCGGCCTTGAGCGCGGCGTTGAAGGGCGCGCTGGTGCTGAACTTGAAGCGGAACGACGAGAGGTCGTGCGCGCCGAAGCGCGGATGCGCCATCAGGCGCTGGTACTGCACCGGCACCAGCATGGTGTGCGTCGCGCGGTGCTGCTCGGCCAGCTGCAGGTAGCCGAGCGCATCGAACTTGGGCATCAGCACCACGCAGCCGCCGAAGGCCAGGGTCGGGAAGAACACCACCAGCGTGGTGTTGGAATAAAGCGGTGTCGACAGCAGCGTGACGGTGTCGGGGCCGTACCCGTACATGGCGCCGCGCTGCACATGGGCCCAGCGCATGCCGTGGCCCTGCACGATGCCCTTGGGCTCGCCGGTGGTGCCCGACGAATAGATGATGTTGAAGGGCCAGGAAGGCTGCGTGTCCACGGCGGCGGGCTGCGCACCGGCGGGCGCGAGCCAGTCCTCGAGGCTGCTGCCAACCGTTGAGTCGTCGAGCGCGACGCGCGAAATGCCGCCTTCGTTCAGGGGGCCGACGACCTCGGCGGCCGACGCGTCGGTGAAAAGGATGCGTGCATCGGCATCCTCGATCATGCGGGCCAGGCTGGCGGGCGTGGACCCGGGTGCCAGCGGCGCGACCGCCACACCCGCGCGCAATGCGCCCAGGAACACCGCGGCGTAGTTCACCGAAGAGGCCGCGCAGACCGCAATGGCATCGCCGGGCTCCAGCCCCGCGCGCTGCAGGCTGGCCGCGACGCGGTCCATCAGCGCGTCGAGCGCGCCGTAGTTCAGCGCCTGCTCTGCGTCCGCGAGCGCGGCGTGGTCGGGCCTGTATTGCGCATGGAGGCGAACCAGCTCGGCGATGGCGCCGAAACTGCGCTCCGTCGACGCTTGAATGGCGGGGTGCGTTTGCAAAATCGATCCTTCGTCTTGGCCAGGCGGCAGGATAGCGAAGAAGCACCCGGCCGTGTGAGCTGCACGTGACGACGGCCCGGCCCGCCGTTGCCCAGCCTCAGACGCCGGCGGCGTGCGCCTGCTGATCGGCGTGGTAGCTCGAGCGCACCATCGCGCCCACGGCCGCGTGGCTGAAGCCCATCCTGTAGGCCTCTTCCTCGAACATCTTGAAGGTGTCGGGATGCACGTAGCGGCGCACCGGCAGGTGCGAGCCCGACGGCGACAGGTACTGGCCGATGGTCAGCATGTCGATGCCGTGGGCGCGCATGTCGCGCATCACCTGCAGGATCTCTTCGTCGGTTTCGCCCAGGCCCACCATGATGCCGCTCTTGGTCGGAACCTGAGGGTGCAGCGCCTTGAACTTCTTCAGCAGGTTGAGGCTGAACTGGTAGTCGCTGCCGGGGCGCGCTTCCTTGTAGAGGCGCGGCGCGGTCTCGAGGTTGTGGTTCATCACGTCCGGCGGCGCGGCCTTGAGGATTTCCAATGCACGGTCGTCGCGGCCGCGGAAGTCGGGCACCAGGATCTCGATCTGCGTCATCGGCGAGAGCTCGCGGATGTTCTTGATGCAGTCGACGAAGTGCTGGCTGCCGCCGTCGCGCAGGTCGTCGCGGTCGACGCTGGTGATCACCACGTACTTCAGGCGCAGCTTGGCGATGGTCTTCGCGAGGTTGAGGGGCTCGTCCTTGTCGAGCGGGTCGGGGCGGCCGTGGCCCACGTCGCAGAACGGGCAGCGGCGCGTGCACTTGTCGCCCATGATCATGAAGGTGGCCGTGCCGTTGCCGAAGCATTCGCCGATGTTCGGGCACGAGGCCTCTTCGCAGACCGTGTGCAGGTTGCTTTCGCGCAGGATCTGCTTGATCTCGTAGAAGCGCGTGGTGGGGCTGCCGGCCTTCACGCGGATCCAGTCGGGCTTCTTGAGCACCTCGCCCTGCTGCACCACCTTTACGGGAATGCGCGAGAGCTTGGCCGCAGCCTTCTGCTTGGCCAGCGGGTTGTAGTTTTCGGCGCTTTGTGCGTCGCGGACGACTTCTGTGGTGCTCATTGGATTGCTAGGGCGCCAGGTAGGTGGTGAGTTTTTGGCTCAGGACCCGGGCAGCTTCTTCCCATTTGGTTTGGACCCCGATTGTAGAAAGATCGACCGTTTGCAGCCCCGCATAACCACAAGGGTTGATCCGCGAGAAGGGTTCGAGGTCCATCTCGACGTTGAGCGCGACGCCATGGTAAGTGGCGTGGCGGCTCACCTTGATGCCGAGCGCGGCGATCTTGCCGAGGCCGCGAAACGGGTCGCCGGCGGGCAGCGGGCCGGTCAGCGCAGCATGTGAAAAAGGGTCGTCGAGCCGCACGTAGATGCCCGGCGCGCCCGCCACGCGGTGGCCGGTCACGCCGAAGTGGGCCAGCGTGCGCAGCACCGATTCCTCGATGCGGTAGACGTATTCCTTCACGAAGTAGCCCGCGCGCCGAAGATCGATCAGCGGATAGGCCACCACCTGGCCCGGGCCGTGGAAGGTGACTTGGCCGCCGCGGTCGGTCTGCACCACCGGAATGCCGCCGGGATTCAGGATGTGGTCCTGCTTGCCCGCGATGCCCTGCGTGAAGACCGGCGCGTGCTCGCAGATCCACAGCGCATCGGGCGTCTCGGGCAGGCGCTCGAGCGTGAACTGCTTCATCGCGCCATAGGTGGCGGCGTAGTCGGCGGCGCCCAGCCATGTCGGTTCGATGCCCGTGCTCATTGCGTGCCCGGCGCTCACTGCCTCAGAGAACGACCTTGACCAGCGGATGGGCCGACAGCGCGCGGTACAGATCGTCGAGCTGCTCGCGGCTGGTGGCGGTCACGGTGATCGTCACGCCCAGGTAGTTGCCTGCCTTGCTGTCGCGCAGCTCGACCGTGGTGGCGTCGAAGGCCGGGTCGAAGCGTTCGGCAATCTGGGTGATCGCATGCACGAAGCCGTCGGCCTTGACGCCCATGACCTTGATCGGGAACTGCGAGGGGTACTCGATCAGCGATTCCTTGCGCGGATCGGGGATCGGAGTGCTGGCGTCGGTGATGTCGGTGGTGCTGCTGCTCATGCGGTGGTCGCTCCTTGCTTCTGTGGCTGCTGGGCATTGCGCTGCTTGGCCTGCTGGTAAGCCGCGTACAAGGCTTGATAGATGGGGCCGGGGCGGCCATTTCCAATCGCCTGGCCGTCGACCGTCACGACCGGCAGCACTTCCTTGCTGGCCGACGAAAGCAGCAGCTCGTCGGCGCCGAACACCTCATCGCGCGAAATGCGGCGCAGCGCAAACGCAATGCCGCACTCGGCGCACAGGCGTTCGAGCAGGCCGTAGCGGATGCCGGTCAGCACCAGGTTGTCCTTGGGCGGTCCGGTGAGCACGCCGTCCTTCACGATCCACACATTGCTCGACGATGCCTCGCTGAGCCATTCGTCCCTGAACATGATGGTCTCGGCCGCGCCGGCTTCGATGCTGATCTGGCGCGCCAGCACCGCGCCCAGCAGGCTGGTGCTCTTGATGTGCGCCTTCTGCCAGCGGAAGTCGGCCGCACTCACGCAGGCCACGCCCTTGGCGCGCACGGCATCGGCCACCGGCGGCAGCGGATTCACCATCACGAACACCGTCGGGCGCACGCCCTGGGTCATGGCATGATCGCGCGGCGCAACGCCGCGGGTAATTTGAAAGTACACGGCCTGGGGCGCATCGCCGCCCGGCTCGATGAGCCGCATCACGATGCCGCGCCACTGGGCGAGCGTGAGCGGATTGGCAATCTGCAGTTCGGCCAGCGAGCGAT
>Ga0307514_10003927_pt1 | contig 13899 bp, 5 predicted proteins | sample 16_EM_MG_FD_203088 | JGI IMG/M metagenome (GOLD analysis project Ga0307514, IMG submission 203088) | Populus trichocarpa ectomycorrhiza microbial communities from riparian zone in the Pacific Northwest, United States - 16_EM | ecosystem: Host-associated > Plants > Roots > Unclassified | place... | reverse complement strand
TTTTTTGTTGCTCTAATTTTTCTTGGTTATTTAGGACTTATCATTGTACTAGCTTTAATTGCAAACTAGATAGGTGGCTCACAATATACCGTGGAATGTGTTGAATTTCTTTTAAAATAAAAAAAAGCCTAAATAATGATAGTGTTTTTAAAGGAGTAATAAAAAATTAGGACCCGAGTTATTGATTCAAATAGGTTTAATAATCTCATGATTTAAAAGCCAACAACAATAAAAATAAAATAAAAAAGGCCAATGACTAATTGAAAAAATGACATCTTGCCAAAAATGAACTCCATCCAATATTATGAAAAGATACCCTTTAAATATTCTTAAAATGTTTCAACGATCTTATTTGATAATAAAATAAAAATTGAATGAGAATGAGATAAACTCATAAAGAGAAAAATAAAAATAAATATAAGCTCAATTACTAGCAAATCAAACGTTGAAAGATGAATTGAAAAAATATAAAAAAAAAACCCTACTCAAGTTATAATGCTAAATTCGAGGCTTATTCATGAGACTGAGATAACCCTGTATAGAAAAAATAAATATAACAATGAAGGTTAATTACTCTTAAGCAACCTAAATGATGAAAGGAAAAATTAAAAACAATCAATTAAAAAAAACATAAAGAAACCTAGAGTCAACCTGTATTATCTTGACTAACCCATAACCTAAGATATGAGATTAGGATAACCTCACAAAAAAAAACATAAAAAATCACGTAACTCAAGGTCCAATAACTTAATGTCAAAAGATAAAATTGAAAAAAAAATCAATTTTAAAAAAAGAACCTAAAAAAGATCGAAGTTAAACCAAGTTAATTTTTGAAACCCGTGACTTAGGTCATGAGATCAGGATTACCCCATAGAGGGCAAACATGAAAAAATCATGAAGCAAAATTCTTAATCATCCAAAATTAAAAAACAAAACAAATAGTAATCAAATGAATGATGACCAGATTTAATATAAAAACTAAATGAAATAAAATAATGAAAGACTAAATTGAAAAATAAAATAAATCAATAAAAGGATAAAAAAAAATAGCAACCAAAAGAATGAAGACCAAATTGGATACAAAAACTAAATGAAATAAAATATTGAGGTACAAAATTGAAAAAATAAATAAATCAATAAAATAATAAAAAAACAAAAAACAAAAAAAAAGAATAAGGACTAAATTGGATATAAAAATAAAATAAAATAAAATATTAAGGGATGAAATTAAAAAAGAAATCAACCTAAAAAAGGATTAAAAGCAAAACAAATAGCAATCAAAAGAATAAAGTCCAAAATCAATACAAATACAAATTAATATGATGCATTTAATTTTTGGAAGGGTTGGCATGAAACTCGAGGTGAAAAGAGAGAAATGAGGAAGGAAAAGAAAAATTTCTATCGGAGCCCAATCAGTACGCCACCGTGCACACACACTGGACCACCGGAAAGAGAATGTTGTGACACTTCCATCTGATTGGTTATGCCAATGAGAACTTATTACTATTTCAAAAAACATATTATGGGAATAAGAAAATGGTTTCAAGGATCAAGAAGAATGACTAATGTGATTTATGCAAGAATGGAATGAAGAAATTTAATTTTTTGATGAAAAATTACAAACCAATCAGTTTTACTTTATTATACATAGCTTTCAATCTGATTATTGAATCAAACTAAAAGTTTACAAGGTATCTTTTTGTCATAACCCAAATTTTGATCCTTTTATTTTAATTATTATTATTATTTTATTTACTGAAAAGGATAAAAAAAAATGATGATGAAAAAATAATAATGATGAAAAACAAGTAAAATGAAATAAATGAAGAATGAATTAAAATTTAGGTTAAGGGCAACATTATTAGAAGTTTTGAGGTTTAATTAAACTTTGGAATTAATATAATTAATCCAATCAAGGGTTTAATTGGTGAATTGATAAGTTTTGAGACTTAATTAAACTTGAAATTAATTTAATTAATCCAATCAATGGTTTAATTGGAGAATTGACAAGTTTTAGACTTAATTGAGCTTGAAATTAATTGAATTAATGAAATTAGGGACTTAATTGAAGAAATACTAAAGTTTGGGGTTAATTGGGGGCAAAATTGCAACAAATTAGAGTCCAAGGACTGTTTTGTAAAATGTGCTGAAATGCAGGGGTCCAATGAAAGTTTATCCAGGGGCTTGCTTACGAAAATTTCAAAACTTCAAGGACCAAAACGCAAATGGCCATTAACAATCGAACGGCGTCGTTTCAAAGAGAACCGTTCGTATTCTTCCGCTCACCAAACCAGAGAAACGGATGCCCCTGCCATCACTACTCCTGCAATAACGGTCCTGAGTCTTCATTACCAAGGGAAACGCATGCCATTCTACGACTATAAAAGCCAGAGAAGCGATGCACACCAGGACGGGAAAAAAATAATTCCATGAACGGCATAGTACAAAAAACACAGAGACGAAAAAAGAAAACAAAGAGAGGGAGAGCGTAAGGAAAGAAAAGGGAGAAGGGAGAGTAAAAGAAAAACAAAACAGAGGAGAGAAGGCAGTGGCAGTGTTGGTGGGACAGCCCCTCTACACTGTCATCTTCGTCTGCAACTGCAAGCAGCAGGTTCCAGGAACCAGAGCGTTTCTTTCTTTCTTTGAGAACAGAGGCAGAGAGGAGGACAGGGAAATAAGAAACCCACAGACGAAAACACCAGAATCACCACTGACTTCCTCTTCTCCAGCACCAGCTTCCAAAACCAGAGGAAGAAGCTAAAAAAAAGAGAGGAGAGGAACGAGCAGCTAACAGCAAGAACACACAACACGAAGGAACGAACAACAAAAGGGAGACCTGGAAACGCAAACAGAGGTGAACGAACAGAAGCAAACCAGGAGAAAAAGAGCAAAACCAGAGGAGTAGACAAAAAGCAGTAACAGAGAGGAGAAACGCTGGTCAGTTGTCATCCTCGTCTTCAAGTGCAGCGACAGGTAAGTTGCGTTTTCCTTCCCTGCATTTTAATTGCATGTTTCTGTAACAGGCGTGCGTGAGCAGTTCACGCACGCCTGCGGGTAAAACTGCCTAGTCACTGGCTTGGGCCAGTGACCGGGCCGGGCTGGCTGGGTCAAGCCCAGTCCATATGGGCTGAGCTGGGCCCAGCCCCAAAAAAATCATAAAAAAAAAATAAAAAAAAATATGCATGCATATATTAAAATTTATTTTTATTGGTTTATTTAAAGAGCTAGAGTCAGCAACATCATTCATTTTTGTTTTGGGTTACGTAATACTTACCAACGACAGAGTTGGAAGTATACGTAGTCGAATATTCACTGACGCCTGAGTCAGGAATATTATAAGCAAATCATCATAGCATAAACTAATAAACATTTAGCAATTTAAGACAAAACCAGCAATGCAGTTTGCCTCAGTCAGAACGTTTAAAGGGTGATAATATCTTCCTTTTTACGTAATCAGTCCCGTACCATAAAATCTCTGTTGACTGGTTAGGGTTCCTAGTGACCATAATACTAGGTGGCGACTCCTTAAACAAGACATTTTCCCTAAAAGAACAAGATGCCAGATATCTGTTCTTTTTTTCCATTCACAAGATTTATTTTTAGGGCCGCCGCGATATCGGGTGCGACACTTTTAACATATTTTCCTATCTTGAGTTAAAATTTCAAGTCAATTAGAGTTTGACAACATCTTAAGAATTAGGTTAGAAGCCAGGTATGTTTTATAGAGATACTATAAGGTAAAACTATAATTAGAGAGAAAAAAATAACGCATTTGACCATAAAATGGGTTGTCCAATAGAAGTAAGGGGAGAGGTTTGTCTCCTTCATTTTCTTAGACCATTTTGAGATTAAATTGAGAGAAATGCCAAAAAAAACTAGGTTTAAGTGACAAGCAAAGGTTTTAGAAGGACCGAAAGGGAGGATTCAAGTTTTTTAAGGGGTTTTAAGCTTGGAAAAGAGAAATATTGTAAGTTAGAGAGAGAAAGCGAAGAAGGTGAAGAAAACTTGGGTTTTCTTGCAAATTTCTTCTTGGTTCCTTACTATTAGGAAGTAAGAACTACTCATATCATTATTAGTTATGATTTTAACATGTTTTGAAGCTTGGTGAGTTAGGAGGTAAGAACTACTCATGTAATTATTACTTATGATTCTAACATGTTTTGAAGCTTGGTGAGTTATGTGTATATTATGGAACTTTGACTTTTGTATGCTGAGTAGTATGGAATGATGATATTTGTGTAGAAACATGTTATTGGGCATAAATAACTAATGAATAATATGGAATTAGTGAGAAATTTGAAAGGAAAACATGAATCCCTTTTATAAGCATAACCAATCAACATAAGGTGATATATTTAAAGATTGAGTATGATGTCAATTGCATGAAAGTTTAACGAGAACCTATATTTCTTTTGAATACTAGTTTTAGCCTAGGATGAAGAAAAGAAAAAGGGGTTTTATTTGTTTAAATTGTTGAGATATTTGAATTGAAATATGTTTGGTAAAGTGTAACATGAATGACTAATGAGAAATTAAAAAGGATTTTTGGAAAAAAAAAATCCATACCTCTTTATAAGGCAATTTGACCAACAAGGGAAATTAGAGGGAGAATTGAGTCGTGCCTTGAATTATTATGTTATTTGTGATTAATTGTGTTGTCTCATATGCTTAATAAATGGCAATGAAGCCAATTTTATAAAATTATGAAAGGAACTTATGTTCCTCTTGAAATAAGAATCGACTAAAACTAAGTAAATAGGGGAAAATTTAATTATTGCCTTGAATTGATATGATATTTTTGTTAAATGAGGATTTTGAGATGTATTTGCATGACTAAGTTACTAGGAAGTTTGAATAGAAACCTCAAAAAACCATCTTTAAGGTTTAAGCCAAATTAGAAATAAAAAAATAGGCTTGTCGAATTATATTTTGAGTGTGTGGATATATGTTAAAATGTGACTAGTTGTAATTAAAAATGAATTACCAAAATGAGAAGCAAAGGGAAACTTATAATTTCTCTAAGTTAGGCTATTAAGATAAAACTCCTTATAATGAGGGGAGGACCTAATGTTTGCCTTATTTGTTTTTTTAATTGTTATGAAATCAAGGGTTTTAGCAATTAAACTTATAAGAATGAATATGAATATAGAAAGTGTTCATTGTGTGTGGGATTTTAAGGGTTTTCTTGTTGTTGATTAGAGAATATTAGTTAAATAATAATTGGAATGAAACACTTATAATGGTTGTTGTGATGATGATGATTAAACCCTGTTGATACATGGAAGGTTGTCATATCAGAAAAGCAGTAGGGAGCAACAACATGAGCACAAACTCTAGATGAGTGCTCTGCACCTTTTTTTTTTTATTAAGAATATTTCTTAAGTTTTTTGTATCTAGATCAGAATAGTAGTAAGGAACAGCAACATGAGCACAAACTTTAGATGGGTGCTCTACACCTTTTCTTGTTAAGAATATTTCTTAAGTTTTTTGTATATTAAAATTCTTTAAATGTATCATGCATCGATATTAATTGTATTATGTGCCATTAAAATAAAATAAAAAAAAGACTAGTTACTCGGTAATGGGGCTAGTGCTCTGTAATGAGTTAATGATAACAATTTTGCTCCTTTAATGATTATTATTTAAATTATTTAAATTCATTTATTTGCTATTTCTCTAATTATAGACTGTATTATTACTAATTATGGAAAGTGAAATGAAAAGGTTTGAGATTTGACTAGTATTTGTGGGATATCAGAGGTGTTAGTGTGAAGTACTGATGATCGAGATTGATGATTTGACTATTCATAGGATATTAAAGGCATCGGTATGATGAACTGATGACCAGGATTGATGATCCAACTAGCATACGTGGGATACTAGAGGCGATAATGTGATGCACTAATGACCGCACTGATGACTAGGATTGATGATTTGACTAGTATCTGTGGGATACTAGACGCTTCAGTGTGATGCATTGATAATTGATATTATGGATTTGACTAGTATCCGTGAGATACTAGAGGCGTCAGTGCAAGACACTAGTGACTGAGATTTTTAGTAGTGGTATTGAAATGAAGTTTTAGATTAGAGGATCTGCTTAATGTCATGTGAAACTATGTTGTAGAAGTGTTGGAAAAATCACCTAGACAATGAGATTGTAAATGACGAGCAAGCTATACGAGGATAAATATATTATTTCTCTAAAAGTTGTATAAATGAGTAAGATGTACTTGAACTATTTTGATTGAGTGTATTGAAGACATATGAAATTGTAATCATGTATATGTAAAACGTTGTAAAATCTTTAAGTAGTGATATGATTGTATCATATTGTGAAGGAATTGTATTTGTGGTATTAAATGTTGGCTAAGTATAACACGTTGTTAAATAAAGATAGTAAATTTACATCTATGGTATTGATTATTGAATTAATGAGATTAAATTAATGAAAATCTAATCCCCGTGAAGGATGGAGATTAAGAATTATATGGTATGAAAACAAAACATAGAAAGGGTAGTTGACTTGGTCAACAACAAAATAATGAATTAATGGAAACCTATTGACCGTTGGGTACCCGTACATCAAAAAATTCTAAGGGTGTATGTGCATCTTATTTTAAAATTATTTTGATAAGGTGTAATTGTCACATTTTAAGAATTAAATTACTGTGTATGTGTAAAATATCATAGAAAATATTTTAAATGATAAAATTATATGATAACAAAAGATTGTATGACTATTTATATGAAAGGAAAGTTTTATTAACACTGATGGAATTGTGCATGGAAAATGACTACCAAATGATTATCTAACGTAAGGAGCGAAGAGAGTTTTGGTTTAATGTTGAATGCACGAGGAAGAATTTGTTGTGATATTTTAAACCCATGGTAAATAATTTACCTAGGGTTGAAATTATCTATGCACTAGATATGTGGTTTTTAGTGGCAATAAGTTCGTTAATACTTAAAGAATTAGTAAAATATAAAATGTGATGGTAAGCTAAGAGTATTAGGATATTAACCTGAACCGACATAAAAATAAAAGGAAAGTACCCTGAGGCCAAGCATGCAAATTGATAGCATAAAAATTAAGTTAAAGAATTGAATTATTAGATAATTCAAAGAAAATTAATGTTACTTTTGAGTATGTGGTGTAGTTACCTTATGAGGTAGGATATTGCTTAGCGAGTCAAATAAGACCTTGAATAAGAAGTAAAGGAAATGAAATGTAAGCATGAACTGATGTGGAAAGTTTATGACAATACATGAAAACACCATTAAGTAAAATGAGTAATTTAAGGAGCTAGTTGATAATTTGTATTATTTATGAATAATGTGATTTTAATTATGTATTGAGTTAAAAAATAAAGAGTTACATATATACCAATTCCTTGCAGGAAACTTAATTATCATGCCGTAGGCAAGATATTTAAGATATAAGGGGCTCAAAGTGTACAAGAATTTATTTTAATATACAAATAAATTTAAAATTTATGATATTGTTATTAGAGTTTATTTACTAGGCTATAATATATCTTGAGTTTACCCTTTTGTATTTTTCATGAATTGGATTGTATTGCTTAACATATTTAATTATTATATTATGTATGCATCAAACAAATACAAAATGTTAAAATCGTAAGATTAAATGTAATATAATGTTGTTATATGTTGGGATCAGATAAAATCCAAGATAGTTGGACATGTTATGATTATGATGGACACATCAATGTGTTGTTGATAACATGATACTAATATTTAAGGGAAACTCAATCAAATAAAAAAAAAATACCATATTTTCTTGAGTTCAAGGCTCAAGAAAGTTTATAACATTAATAAATTATTGGGCGTTCAACTTGAAGGCTTTAATTCTATCCGAGACTTGTACAAAGATGATGGAGATTTTTTTAATGTGTGGAGACTTGCAAGGAAGGTAATTACAAACGTATATGCTTCGATATGACTTTTTATTCAAGGGATCTTACTTATGCCGTCCAATTTTTTTTTTAAAGAATACATCGTCAAAGAACTTCACTTAAGAGATTTAAGTGGACATTTTGGATCGAACAAGTCTGTACTTCTTGTTAAAGATCTGTATTTTTAGCAAGCTATCTATCATGATGTCACTCATTTTATAAAAGAGTGCAGAGTTTGCCAAACTTGTAAGGGTCAAGCTTAAAATATCGATGCTTATACTCATTTGAAATTCTGAAAGCCCATAGGAAAGATGTAAGTATGAATTTTGTGATTGGTTTGCCAAAGTCAAAGGGGTTTTGATTCTATCTTTGTTGTTTTTGATAATTATTCTGAGACATTTCATTACTTGTGAAAAGACTATAGATGGTTCTATGTTTCTAATCTTTAGTTTCAGTGAAATAGTGAAATTTCATGCTTTTCCAAATTCTTCTACTTCTGATCGTGACACTAATTTTCTGATTCAATTTTGGAGGCATTTGTGAAAATGAATTGTGACTAGTTTGCTTTATAGCAATACTTATCATTTTCAACTGGTCGGCAAACTGACGTAATGAATCAAATTCTAGGAACGAACAAAGTTTTGCTTCTGAAAGGCCTAAACAATGGGATTTGGTGCTTACTCAAGCTCAATTTGCTTATAATTCAATTGTGAATCGTTCTACTAGGAAGAGTCCATTTCAAACCATTTATGGGATGGTGTCTAGGCATTAACTAGATCTAGCAGCTGTTCAAAGTTCTCCGATGTCAAAAAAGAAAGCTAAGTACTTCGGTATGAATTCAAGAAGACGTTTGAAGGTTCAAATACCAAGAGGCTACAAATGTCCATCGACGCATCAAGCTTTTTAATAGAGGAGATCTTGTTTGGGTTTATTTGAGAAAGGAAAGACTTCATGTTGGTTCTCACAACAAGCTCAAGGAAAAGAAAATCAGTCAATGCCAAATACCAGAGAAGATTAATCACAATGTCTACAAAATTAAGCTTCCTTCAAATATCTAGACTCATTCTACTTTCAATATTCGAGATTTATCAACCTATTATGGTAAACATGATCCTAACTCCTAGATAAGTTCTTTTCCACCCGGAACATATAGTATTCCATCATGTTTTCCTAAAAAGTAGCTGTCTTGAAAACTTGCTAGATGTCTTAGAAAACAACTTCTATTAATATTTAATTTAAATCCTGTTTATTAGAAGTTATTTTGAGTCTCACTTTTCCTTAGTTTATATTATGTCGAGTTGAGCTAAGCTTCTCTGATTTGGTGTCTCCTTTCTTTAGCTGTGGTGTTTCATCTTCTTTTTATCTCTTGATTGTTACAACCCACATCAGAATCCCAACTTCGAAAGTCATCTTAAACCCAGATCATATGAGGTTGCCAAAACAAAATGCAGAAAAAAACAAGAAACAACTAGGAATCCTTTGCGGTCTACATGCATCATCTATAAAGATCTGAGAAACTTCAAAAACTAAATGAAACTTGAACTTTAAGTGTGGGATCATACAAAACACAACAATTAGAAGGAACTAAACCATCAAAGTCTCCTGCTGCGTATGCCAAGACACAACATCTTTGTATGGCAAGTTACCCCCAAATATATCAAGAGCACTGCCCACAGTAACGTCCACGCGCCTGTCCCCTGCCACCTTTATTCTCTCTAAATCATTCATTACTGTCACACCGCCAGCATAAGTCACAGGAATCTGACACACCCAAACAGAAACCATTAGCAATCCATACATTAAAACAGTGCATAAAGACAGGCACATATAAATGCCTAGTGATCTGCTGTGTCTTGTTCCATTACAAAAAGCTAGTGTTCCAGTTAGAAGCTGTTAATCGTGGATTCAGTAAGAAGGGTCAGTTTCATGTCCATAAGAAAATGATACTCCTAAGTCACTTACTGGTGAGTGCCTGCCAAGCAATGCCACGAGCTCTTCATCAATTCCCAACCTGCAATAAGTAGTAGTTTGGTGCATGTGGTGTAAATATAACGAAAAGGAGTTTTATAGGATTAAATTTTTTTTTTGAAGAAAATCCTGGAAAGAAGATACTATCATGTTGTGCATAAAATCAGAGAGCAGAATAGCATCAATGTTCTGAAATGGTTTAATTCTCCAGTGAAAAAGAAAAAGCCCCAGAGAGTCGAAGAAATTTCAGAAGAAGAGGTTTTAGATTCCACATTAAAAGCATCGCTATTGTAGGGTATATAGTAACTGATTGAACACATTTCTTTCCTGCTTCCTGAACACATTAAATCTGCTCCAGGCTTTACTGATTACTTCAATAATTCCAAAGTGTTGTAGGATATGTAGCTTTGATGTATTACTGAAATCATGAATTCATTACCGAAAGAAGCAGCAGATCAATCAGAGACCAGTCTTCTAACAAGAACTCATAGCGCCGAATTCAGAGATATGTAATAGAATGATCATATTACTCACAATGGAAAGCACAAAAAAGCAAGCAGAAACCATGCAGTGACAGGTTTTGGGAGAAGAAAAGATAAGGTTGATGAAAAGTAAATATCTCCTAAATTGAGTCACGATCATTATCTGCCACTATTTATATATCTAACAGAAACTAGATGATAAAACTTACAGGAGAAATGAAAGTAGAGCACTTAAGGCAACGAGGCAACACTCAAAACTTACCTTTTGCCTTCAACATCAACACCATGAACCAAAAACTCATCAGCATAGTTTGCAAGAAATTCTAATACTTTCTCATCAAGATATACATCACTGAACTTCTGCCATCTATCAGTGACAATTGCATATCTACCTTCCTGCACATCAGAAGCAGCACATAGAAGTTCATTACAAGAAGTTGTTGAAAATAAAGTACCTTTTAATTTGTGAACGGAGATGGCACTATGTCTTTAAAGATAAATTGTTTAGGCTACAATACTTGAGACATGCCATCAGCACAACTATATAAAACATAAAATACCAGCAGTAATTAAAGATTAAGTTGTAGAAATTTCATATGTTCACGCACAACTCCCAATTCGAATTGGATATCTCTAGTCATAGCCAATGCATACAACAAGAGAGAAATGTGACAATTGATTTCTTACCTTTTTTCTGCAGCTAAGGTCTAAAACAAGCTTCTGCTTTCCAACAACACGAACAAGGTCTTTCAGCCTTTCTAGGTCCATTTGACCATTGTTAAAGACATACTGTGAGAGAAACACAAAAAAGCTATTTAAAGAAAAATATAATAAGAAAATTAACAAAAGGATGATAAATGAAAATAAGGGATTTCCAGGGATACTTTCTTCAAGGGTACTTAACGTGACCCTGTTCTAAGCACATTAAAACACAATACTCAAAATATTTACCACTATCACATGGACTTTACGCTCCTAGGAGCACTTCCTAATAAAGAGCATTATTGATGCAAGGACTTTCTATAGATTTTATTTTATTTTATTTCTGATATTTGGGTTATTTAATTATTTATATGTGTCATGTGATTAGCATTTGACATTTTATAGTATTTCCATGGAGGTTAAGTTGTTTTACATGGTGACTAAGACTAGGGCTTTAACTAGTATAAACAGGTCGCTAGGGTTATTTTAATAAACATCCTTTGTTATTCATCAATCTATTAAGATTTTTGAGGTTTCTTGGTGAACCCTAAACCTTTTATCTCATTGCAGCTTCAATTTTATTCAATATTTTAGACTTTATTCTGCTGAGATTGCTCTTTTATACTGTTTTCTTCTTCTCACCCTGTGTTAAATATAAATATATGCGTCCTAGTAGCAGGAACTACAAATATACCAGAGAAAGTAAAGCATGGCAAACAAAGGAATTAGACTGAAAATTCTATAAAACTATCAGAGCAAACTTTTTTTTAAAAAGAAAGCATAACATGTTGCAATTGAATGTAAAAAGAGAGAAAAAAAGTTCTTAACATACTGAAGTAACAATAACATGGCTGGCTCCTTCTTCTATGTAGCTCAAAGCATTGTTTACATTGATACCACCTCCAACTTGCAAGCCGCCTAGATTTTTTGAATCCTCGCAGTAAGTTCAGCAGAGGAAAAATCTGTAAGTTTTAAACATCCCATCAACTATACAGAAGTAAAAGACCATATTCATTATACAGTTGACGGCATTTGAAAATCTCAGTATAAATTATAACATGATCTTTTTTTTTTCTGTGTTTGAGGAAATTCGCACTCTCACATGTTACATATAAAACAGCACCTTAATTGCAAATTTCCCCAATTGTGCCAGTAGATCCAGAATATCTTCGGCAAACAGAGCTCATTTTTTTTCAGCCAACACAAATACAAGTAAACAACAGAACAGACCAAATAAAATCATCTTTGTTCTATGTAAGGGTGTATCCTTAAATAGAGAAGAAATCATACAAACCATAGGCTACCATCAACCGCAATGAATTATTTGCGGGATAGGTAAAATTGTATTTTGCTGGAATCATTTTCTGAAAGAACCACAGAAATGGCAAAAGCTAAAATCTCAAACAGTAGAGAACAAATCCAATCCACCAGAGACAGAAAACACATAGATCTACCAGGATAGGCACGCAAGGCTTCAATGGCTGTGGCTTTGCTTAAATCATCAGCTCCAAGCATAATCACATGGCCACCCATGAGCGCATCTTCTTTATACAAATTTGCAAACTCTGCTGCAGTCTTATCTGATTCAAAATTTGTCACAAGAGCTGAACCATCCTCCCCCTTCAAATCCTGGAGGGTAGACCCAACAATTTGTTTCACTTTACCCTGAAAAACAAATCATAATTTAAACACAAACCTAAACCCATTTTCACTCGAGGACAACCTAACACAGAAGTAGGGCGACAATTGAGATTAAGAACCCAATTTCAAAATTCACTTCAAGAATAGAATAGCCAATAAAAACTGAATGTTGCTAAAATGCAACTCCTTGATTCTATTTATTAAAACACAAGCAACCAAATCACCAATTGGACCATTGACGTATAAATTCAAAAAGGGTACTTAAAATAGCAATCAAATCACTCTCACTCGTAAACTTATCTGTCACAGTTTACACACTTTTAAACAATTTCTAAAAGCATTCAAATTGGTAAATCTTACAGGATTAAACAAAGAAAGAAAGGTAAGAAAATCCAATAATTGTGAAGATGGCTGTTAGAACCATGATGAGAATTACAACTGGTGGGGACCCGCATCAACAACATATTGAATCAAGTACCTTGTGTATATCGATGCAAGGTCGAAAACGTACAGCACATTTTATAGACAAGCAAGAAAAAGATCCTGCAAGAACAAAAAGATCAGGAATTTCAAGTTAGAGCTAGTGACCAAGGACTAAATCTTAGCGAAAGGATAACCGTAGCAGAATAACGAGATATAAAAAAAGAGTGGAAACAAAAGAAGAGCATACTAGAGGTGGCATGCGAAGAAGGGAAGGATGCAATGAATCTGTATCTGCGGTGCCTTTGAAAACCATGAAATAATGAAGAGCTAAAGACCTTTCTTGAAGCAAGAAGCTTGAGGGAGGGTGAAGCAGAGGAATGTAGGCTGCTGCTGCTACTTGCCATTGTTGTTTTTGCTAAAGAAACTGCGAAGACAGAACTGCCTTAGCTCAGTTTGTGCGACAAGAAGAGGCCAAGCTCTTTTCTTTTGATCACCCGCTGAATTAGGGTGTGCGTACCTGAGCTTAAAAGAGAGTTGTAAGCTTAATAACTTGAATTCTAAGGTCCATAACTACCTAAATCCAGCCCAGGTATATGATTTTTGGTTTGGTCTTGGATAAACAAATAAAATATATTTAAATGCATTTAATTTTTCACTTTTCGTACATAAAAAATATCTTCATAAGAATATTTTTGGCTAAATTTTAATTAAGCCATCCCAACTAGACAAGTATTCTTGGATGAGTCCTGAAACATATTTTTTTT
>Ga0307514_10003926_pt1 | contig 13901 bp, 6 predicted proteins | sample 16_EM_MG_FD_203088 | JGI IMG/M metagenome (GOLD analysis project Ga0307514, IMG submission 203088) | Populus trichocarpa ectomycorrhiza microbial communities from riparian zone in the Pacific Northwest, United States - 16_EM | ecosystem: Host-associated > Plants > Roots > Unclassified | place... | reverse complement strand
ATCAATTTCAAGCTTTTCCTTCTTATCACTCTAAAATTCTTTCTTTTTTATTTTTTTTTTTTCCCAAACCACAATCTAAAATCTAAAGTAATGTATGCAATTAGTGTTGTTATGGTAGTGGTGGAAAAGACAGAATGATTACCATTGGTGGTGATGGAGTAAGAAATCATTTGAAAACGCGGGTTAACCCGTATTTTTAAAAAAATTAATTTTTTTTTTTTTTTTTTTTGTTAATTTTACCTTGACAAAGCTATGTTGAAGAGTTTTTTTTCTTCACCGTATAGGTCGTGATTGGTGCTAGTAACAACTTGTTTACCCTTTGAATGAAGCATTTTTATATCCCATTTAAAGTGAAACTGCGTCCTGGAAATTATGGTTTAAAACAACTTACACCTTAGGAAAATGTACGAGGTTTCTGCAAGTTAAATATTACTAAGCATTCATGGCCATACCCAGCAATTAACAGCTTGCACTTTTGGCATTCAAGTGCATCACTCTCATCTTCAGTCGGTTTCTGCAGCCTTTTATTCAGCTCCTGCATACACTGCACCAGTCCAGTGGTTTCAGCAGATAGTGACGTTACTAATTCCACAATAAGTTAGGCAGACTTCAGTTTTTTGCTGATTGTTTCTTGTGTATTTCTCTGACTATCTTTTCATATTGCATATCTTTGTTGGTAACTTGGATCCTATTGTCACAGAAGAGGACTTGAGGCAAGCCTTTCTGCAGCTTGGGGAGATTGCCTCTGTCAAGATTCCTGCTGGCAGAGGATGTGGTTTTGTACAGCTTGCAACTAGGTTTGTTAGTATAGTACTGTAAACATTTTCTCTTGCTACTATTGTCCTTAGATAATATGTCATAGAAGTAGCAATATTGCTGCATCATGGCATTTTCATTTGTCCTTTTGATTAAGCATTTGGTGGTTGAGTTAGAATGTTGGTTCAAGATCATTTCTATTCGGCAACACTGTCGTATGGGTTAGCCCTTCACTTCTCATATTAGTCAGAGAAAAGGAGAATCACAAGTAACAAGGACGAGGGAGGCAGACAGTATTATTGTGAGGATAGTAAAATGGGGTACCCCTTATTACTGTCAAGGTTTCTCCAAATACCAATTTTATCTATATAGGAAACTGTCTGAAGAAGTCATCAAAGGATGCCGGGGAATAGGATTTTTGTGGGCTAGGTGTGTAAGAGAGAAATACGAAACCATCCTCACCTAACAGCGGAAGTTTTTAGATTGAAATGGTTTTTTAGCAGTTCAATAGTAATTCCTTGTAATATAACTCCTGCTATGTAATAGTTTCTGACCTTTTTCAGTGCTTTCTGCATAGGACATCAGCTGGAGAAGCAATACACGGGATGCAAGGGCATGTGATTGGTCAACAACTGGTGTGCATTTCTTGGGGCAGGAAACATGTAGGTTTCACTTCCAGCTTTGAGAATGTTTGACTATGTACACACCTCATCATGCTATGCTTCTTTCACATCCATAAAAACAACACAATTGTTTAATTTCCAACATCCAGCTCGATACCATGAAGAAAGTATCGTGTCAATATTTATTTGTTTAATCTGTGAATTAATCATTAATGGCCTGTTTTGAATTTTAATCAATGTCTCGTCTATCTAAAGAAAGTTGAAGTCAAAACATCAGCATGGGTTCAAGTCATTATGGAAGAGACTATCTAGTCCTGTACTTATTGGCAGTCTTTGACTTTAACATGCTTTTCAAATCATTATTCTTAATTTGCTATACTAGCCTTGATAATATTTGATATTCCGTTGCTGTAGGACTTGACTGCTACTTGGGGTCAGCAAGTAGATCCATGGAATGCTGATAATGGTTATGGACAAGGTTATGATGCATATGCTTATGGGGCCACACATGATCCATCATTATATGCATACAATGATGTGTTAAATTGGCTTAAACAGTTGCTCTCCATGATGATATTAGAACTTCTTGATCTTGTCCACTTTGGCCATTTTAAACCTTTTTGCTTCTCCTGCATGATTCAATATTGTTAGAGCTTGGGATGGTCACAGTGCTGGTTTAGGATGAATCTGGCATTCCACATTCTTACCCCTGTGATATCTTGTGGTATTAAGGTTGAAGATGATGAAATTTTATATTGGTCTTGATTTATAAAAATTACAATTTAGTCCCTAAACTTTAGAAAATTATAATTTGACCCCCGAAATGTATTTTGGAATTCTTGGCTTCTCCTGCATGATTCAATATTGTTAGAGCTTGGGATGGTCATAGTGCTGGTTCAGGATGAATCTGGCATTCCACATTCTTACCCCTGTGATATCTTGTGGTATTAAGGTTAAAGATGATGAAATTTTATATTGGTCTTGATTTATGAAAATTACAATTTAGTCCCTAAACTTTGAAAAATTATAATTTGACCCCCGAAACGTATTTTGGAATTCTTGGCAGTATTCTTAAGAGGTTAAGGATGATAAATCTCATTTTGATAATTGATTTGTGTAATTTTTAGTTTAGTCCCCTCATTTTAGAGATTTACAGTTTAGTCACTGAACTTTGAAAAATTACAATTTGGTCCTTGGAACGTAAATTGAGATTCTGGACAAATTTGAGGATGGATTACGGATGAAATTTCAATTTGGTTATGTATTTCTAACATTTACAGTTCGGTCATCCAATTCAGGTAAAATTATGTTTTGATCTTTAATTTCTAAAAGTTGTTATTTTAGTCCCTAAACCTAGTTTTCTTTTATGCATTAGAGTCTTTTATTTGTGTTTTTTTTAGTATATTTTGTATATTCGTTGTAGGTACTTCAAACGATCCTCAATAGAATTTTTAGGTCTTTTATTTAATATTCCTTTTACTTCTATATTTTTCAGGTGAATGGGATAATTTTTAATATGTATGTAATATAAATAAATATGTATGTTGATTATATGATGAGTGCAACTAGTTAATTTATTGAATATTTATATATGTTGCTTTATTTTCCGAGTACTCATCTATTCTTGAATTTGCACTCACATTTTGTCAAACGAAATTCTATTTAATATGATATATATTGTTTTGATAATTATACAAATATCTAGTATGTCTTGATATAAGACTTGTAAGTAACTATATGCTAACGAAGAGTAGTTAGTGTATGTTCATATAGTAATTTGTATACCTAACTGGTGAGAGAGGCATTAGTCTATAACAACTGATCCTCTCACAGTAGTCATATTCGGGTGTCATCTGATCTCTGATATATATTCCACTACTTTATAATAATATGTTTATTATGTATATGTATCTAAAATTGTATATTAAATATTATTCCTTCACTGAGTTGATTGAACTCACCCCTCATTTTTAATACTATTTCATGTTCTTAGTTTTTGTTAGCACGTGAACTTTGTTGAGTGTTCTTATTTCTTTAGTTTTGGTTAATATGCCTTACTGAGTTACTTGTTTCTTGATGCTTTTCTTTTAGCTTTGATTCGATGTCTTAGATGCTCTATTATTACCTTGTTTTAATTAAGTTTGGATTTTGACAATATAATAAGTATTATGGATTATTGTTTTTGTTTTAATTATTAATTAGAAGTTTTGAACTATTATTTGGTTTCATTAGTTTTGAATAATATAATTAGTTTGGAAGATTATAAAATGCTGTGTATTTTTAAATAACTTGCTATTTTCATATGTCTTTTTGATATGTCTGTTCTGAGGTTTAGTATAAGTAAAATGTCGTTAAAAAACTACTCCTACGTTGCTGGTTATGAACTCGGAATTCGGGTCGTGAAAAGGAGGGTCTAGTGTTCGTGGGATTTGAGAAATGGCTGAAAATGAAGAAGGAGATGTGAAGATAGAAATTTCATAAGAAAAAAAATGAAGATAACACTGGAATTAATATATAGACAAAACTTTTAAGTGGTCTAGGAAGCAGACATGTAGTACTTGTTAACACTGGAATTAAATGGATTACCTGTCTGGGCTCTGGAGAATAGCTAGGTACTTAGGATGTGGCAATGCATGGACTAGCTGCTCAGTTCTTTGTGTTATTTTTCAACCAAAAGAAATGGAATTTGTAACACAATTTCTCAGCATCTAAAACAATCTCCAGCATCATCTTGGACTAGATTCTGGTTTTATATATAGGAGTTGGGTCATTATTACAAATGGCTAGATTTATGAACGAGATACAAAGAAAATTTGCACCAATCAAACAAAAGAGTCTTGTACTTAGATACAATCCACATTACGAGAATTAATATAATCGGAAAAGGTTCATTGACTCTATTCCGGAGTCATTATTGCTGATTTTGGCTGTGCAGATTCATCCAGGGAGACTCAATATTGAGGCGAGAGAACTGCTACATGCCATCGGAGTCCTGTCTATCTTCGCCTCTTTAAGCCAAGAATGACCAGGAGCATTCCAAGATAGTCATACTTGTAAGTCGCTTCCAAAAGCAACAGCTTGTAATCATTCCATGGAGGAAATCTGAACCAAAAATCAGTTAGGAAGCTTCTTCTTGTCACTGCCTTGTAGTGGCTAAACGTGTCGAATGAGAATTTCCCATGATACTTGCCAATCCCACTTTCTCCAATCCCTCCAAATGGTAAGGCATCAGCTGCATACTGCATTTGCATTTAAGAGTTAAGAACATAAAAGGAATGGGAAATTTTTATTTAAGAGAAAACTGGCTAAGTTTTCTCTCTGTTGCAATCAAGAAATTTAAAAAAAAAATGAAACGAGAAGATTAGTCTGGTACTGGATGAATCGAAGTACCTGAATAACTGCATCGTTGAATACCAAGCTTCCTGACGATGTTTCAGATAACATTCTTCTCCTGAATTTTTCATTGTTGGTGAAGGCATAAATTGCAAGTGGCTTAGGCTTTGAGTTGATAAAAGCAATACTGTCCTCAACCTTATCCAGCTGTAGAAGCAAAACTGAATTAATCATTATAAACTAAGATTAATTATGAAAATATTTGGTGGTTAATACTCTAGTTTTCTTGATTATTGTTGGATGGAGTTCTTGAAGAATACAAGTATAAAGATAAAAGGAGATGATTGGTATGTAGCTCACTGTGATTATGGGAAGCAAAGGACCAAATATCTCTTCTGTCATTATTGCTGCATCAAGTGGAGGATCTACCAGGATTGTTGGCTCAACGAACCTGCATGGAGGTTACCACAAACATGTTATCAATAGCTAACAGCAATACTTGTATTGTATGAAGGACTATATGGCCAGATAACTTGTCAGTCATATCAAATCAAGGTCAAGAAAATCAGATAAATTGCATTTTGTAAAGAACAGTGAGTTATAATTCGTGGGTAATAACAATTCATTTTCTGTTGCTGTCTAAACACCCATTGAACAGACCAAGACAATCTACGGTATAATTAAGTCTAATAATGCATGTTTATAATGGAAAAGAAGGGCGGAGAAAACTATATCATAGCATTTAAAATATATAGAAAGTATAAATAGTGCATCATACAGATTCTTTTCATCCATTGAACCTCCATAGACAATGGAATTTTGCACGGCTGAGTCGCTTAGAAGATTCTTCAATCTCAAGAAATGTTGTTCGTTGACTATTCTTGCAACAGTATTTGTCTCTCTTGGGTTTTCACCAAACATTTTCTTGATCATAACTTTCATTAATTCCACCTGACAACACCGTAGACACAAGTTCAAAACTGATCTCTTGTAGAGAAGACGGTACTAGAAAAGCTCAAGTGAGTTCAGAAACCTATATTTCCCTACAAGCTCACCAAGATGGAAGCAAATCTTTTTTCCACTAGGATATAATCAATTGCTATACATGCTTGACCAGCACAGGCTCCAAATTTTGACACTAAAATTCTGTTCACAGTCACCTGGCAACCAACAGGGATTGTATTTTAGCAGCAGTGTAAGTTCCTACTACGTTACATATTAACCGTGTTCATTACAACATGATGCATTTACATATTTTAGATAAAAACCAACCTTTGTATCCCATGAAGATGATACAGAATCCACAACAGCAGGGCATTTACCTCCCAATTCTAGAGCAACAGGTGTGAGATGTTTCACAGCTGCTGACATAATTATTCGTCCTACTCGTGCACTTCCTAGGATAGATTTATAGGAAAAAGATGGGGAAGAAGCATGAAAATGAATATCAGGTAGTTAATGAAACATAACCATGTAGGTAATATTAGTCCATTTCAATAGAAACGAAAAGCTGGTCATGAGTTTTCTAATGGTATACAAACAAACATGGCATTTTATGCAGACATTCACATTCACTCTACATGTATGCTCATTCATATGCTTATATATATGTGTTCGTGTTATAACTGTATGTACACCTGTAAAAAAGATCTTGTCCCATTTCTGCTGTAGGAGACGTTCACCCACAGCTGGTCCTCCTTGGATAACCTTGACAGCTGAATTGTCTAGGTAAGTTGGCAAAACATTTGCTAGAAGAGAAGCACTTGCAGGAGCTAATTCCGAAGGTTTTAAAACCATCGTGTTACCTGCAGCTATTGCTCCTATCATTGGTTCCAAGGATAGTCCTGCATATTTGTGATAACACATCGATCATTGAGCATAGCAATCTTAGACAATATCCAAGAACATAATAGGCCTGTCCTTTTTTTTTAATCTTCTTCTCAGTTACGTCACAAATAGCTTACCAAAAGGAAAATTCCATGATGAAATAATTAGGACAAAACCAAGAGGTTCAGGCACAAATAGCTTACCAAAAGGAAAATTCCATGATGAAATAATTAGGACAAAACCAAGAGGTTCAGGTACCAATTCTGCAGATGATAACAGGGCAACTCTCGGCAACTTGGCCTGTCGTCAATTATGAACGAACATTGTATATAGTTAGTAACTTTACACACAGAAACATGAATCTATAGGCATAGACACAGAACATGGTACTGTTGAATGTTGAGCCTTTGATATTTGACAACATCAAATATTAATTTAAATGAAGGTCAACTTGTAAACACACCACATGAAATCATTCCTTGAGAGTACCGACGTTGGTGGGAAAGAAGAAATTATAGCAATTTACAAGAGATCATCTGTTGCCGAAAGAGAGCGATGCTTACCTTCTTGCTTGACATCCATTCTTTTAATCCGTGCAGTGCAAAATTGATGGATTTTGTCAATATCCCTACCTGCAAAAACAATCCACGTCTTTTTGGATTTCCAAATCACAAATCTTATTTTCTTTTTTCCTGAACCAAAAACATCTCCTATGACAAGAAACATTCCTACATTTACATTCGGGGAACCCTTATTTTTAAGAAAATATATGATTCCGTGTATCAAATAACATATGGTGAACTGTGAGTTCTAGACATAATAAATAATTGGTCAACCATATGAAAATAATTAACTGTCATGTAAGAAATTTGTGTACCATGATTTGTTTATTTGTAGCATTAATTACTACCTTTAAACCTGGAAAGCCACCTGATAAAATCTAACGAAGCAAAGATCGAATAATAGGAGGGCGGTCTTTAGCATGCATTTAACAATAAAAAGGAAACTTGTATGAAATTTTCAGTTCACTGATGAAAAAAAAAACAAAATCGCAGCGTATTAAGAAACAACATACCTCGTCTCTGTATGCCTCAACATGATGCTTCCCTAAATCTTCCTTTAAAGCCTTGCACATGTCTCTCTCTGTTTCCTTAATAAACGAGAGCAATCCTTTCAGCTGGGATTGCCTCCAAGCTACATCTTTGGTCTTTCCACTCCTAAAATACTGTCTCATGCCCTCTAAATCACTCTCCAAGCCCTCCACACCCTCCATATTGCTCTAACTGACAAGAACACTCTACTTACTCGACCTTCGATGCTGAAAGTGTGTGTGTGTGTGTAATTCGTTCTTCTTCTTGCTCTATGACGTAAAGCTGCTAGCTTTAACTTGCCATAGATATAATGATACGGACACGTCCATTAATGTTGTAGGACTAACATGGAGAGTGGGCAACTCGTTTCCATTTATTGTAGGACCTTCAGAATTGATAGGCACATTGATTTCTTGCAAACTACAGCAAAATTATACGTAACGCAGGGACCATATATGTTAATATCCATATGATAAATGTACACATTTATCGATGCTTGAAATAAATGTATATCATGTCATGTATATATATATGGCATGCAATATGCATGCCTGGATAAGTTCTTCTCCAATATCTGTGTATATAGTTAATACTAGTAGTCATTGGCCCCGCCATGCAGTACGTAAATCCAGTTTTTTTTATGTAAAAAAAAGTTAAGAGTGCCAATAATTTGTTAATAGAATCATTAAATTAAATGGTGAAATAAGCCAATCTTAAAACTTCTTGACTTAATTTTTTATTGATTCGAGTTTTCAATTAAATTATGTGAAAGCTAATCCAACTTAAATCGATTGAGTTCATAGATCTAAATACAATATTGATAATTGGTAAAAACTAGCTTAACTTTTTAAAAAAACTTGACAGATTAGATCAACTTTGGTACCCTCACAACCCGGGTCCTAAACTCTATTGGATTTAATAACAATTTTTTATAAAAAATTTTATTTAATTATATGATAAAAATAAATGCTCACAAAATTAAGAACTAACCTAAAAATAGACACTTATATGAGTAAGTGATAACCTTATAGAAAGCAAACAAAAATAAATAATGTAGTCTATTTCACAATCTATTCAATATTAAAGGATAAAATAAAAAAACAAAACAATTAAAAGACCCAAAACAAAAAAAAATATTCTATTGGTGGGTAAATTCATCAAACTTGCGAATCAGGTACCCAAAGCTACCAAGTCAAATTTGTGAACCGGGCTATGGAATTCACTAAAATTTTGATATTTTTTTAGATTCTGATTTTATTTTTTAGTATAAATCGTTTTTGTAGCCTATAAAAAAAACATGATAAAGTTAAAGAAAAAACTTGATTAAATTAATATTTCAGCTTTTAGAATTCTTTGTGTGTTGTTAAATTATTAGATCTCTTGAAATTAAATTTAAAAGTTGATATTTGAGTCAATTTTAATATTTTTCTTAGATTCTGATTTTATTTTCTAATATAAATCGTTTTCCTAACCTATAGAAAAACATGATAAAATCATTTAGAAAGCAAACTTGATTAAATTAATATTTAAGCTTTTAGAATTCTTTGTGTGTAGCCCTATTTCAATCATTCTTCTATTATTTTTTTGAACTTTGCACTGCTTTGGCTTTCATCATTTTGTTTCGAGTCACAGTGCAATATGGGTCACCTTCCACGTGAGGCGTCATTAGTCACGTAACCACCGACATAAAAAGAGTGCCGTTTAGTTGCACAGTTATGGCATATTTATTAAACTCGGTCCGGGATTGACCCGGTCAAGAGGTTGGATCTTAAGTTTTATGAGTCAACCCAGATCAACTCGGAAAAATTAAAAAAAATTAAAGTTTTAATATTTTATATGAAAAAATTAAGAAAAAATCCATATAAATATAGGCTATACATATTGTAAATAATGAAGTTTAAAAGAATATTTTAAAAAGTTTTTTATCATATATTGAAAAGATATTATGTTAAGCTTTTAAGTTAAAGTATTTAAATCAAAAAAGTTTCTTATCCCAAATTAAAAAAACAGAACTTTTTTCTTGGAAAGATAGAGTATATATACTAATGAGTTTCAAATCTCACATTAAAAAAACATAGTTTTTTTCTTGTGAACATAGAGTATATATACTAATATGTTTCAAATTCCACATTGAAAAAAAAATAACTTTTTTCTTGGGAACATAGAGTATATATACTAATGAGTTTTCAATCTCACATTGAAAAAAGATAACTTTTTTCTTGGGAACATAGAGTATATATATTAATGGGTTTCAAATCTCACATTAAAAAGATACTACGTTATCATTTTAAGTTGAAGTATTTAAACCAAAAAGTTTTTTATTTCACATTAAAAAAATATAATTTTTTTTCTTGAGAATATAAAATATATATAATAATAAATTACAAATCTATATTTTTTTAAAAAAATATCAAGTCTCGTCCAAATCAATCAAATTTGATTGAAACATTACACTAACCGATCTTTTAACTAACTTAGACGGGTCCAGCTTCCGAGACCGCCTAACCAAATTTAATAACTAGGAGTCTTGGACGGTAGCCAAGTTGGTGACCACAGGTCCACAACTCACAAGTAGCACTGAACCACTTCTACGGTTCTACCTACATATTCAATGTCTATACCTCTCTCTCTCTCTCTCTCTCTCTCTCTCTCTCTCTCTCTATATATATATATATATATATATCAATATGAATTTTCAAGTACTGTATTTTGACTTCTTTCCGGGGTGTTGAGCGATTTTATTTTAACGTTTTTTTTTTAAGTATTCTTAGTTTAAAAAATATTAGGTTAATATTTTTAAAAACTTTTATGATTTTAATTTGTTGATGTGAAAAATTAAAAAAAAAACTAAAAAAAAACTATTTTAATATATTTTTAAATAAGAAAAATTATTAAAAAAAAAAAAAGTAGCATTCACTCCATTCTCAACACAACCCCGTTCGCCATTGATAATGATATCCAACTACTTGTACAGTTTTATAATGGCATTTACTACTCTTATCTTGAAAAAAAGCTAACAACCACCTCTGTTGATGGAACACGAGTCCATTTCTATTTTTATTTTAACGAATTTGGTAGTGATAGTTATTTTTTAATGTATTTTTTATTTATTTATTTTTAATATCAACATATAAAACAATTCAAAATAGGTTTAAAATTAAAATATAGTTGTTATTTCAAAAATATTTTTGAAATGCAAAAATAAATAGGTATAGATTGAAAATCTTTGTCCCGTGCTCCTACACCGCGTGGTATTAAATTGTTTAACATTAAAGTGTTATTAACGAGGTTTCAAGTATAGGTTAATTTAATATAATCTAATTAATTTGATGAATTCAAAGATAATTCGAATGAGAAGTAAGAATATAATTTAATTAAATGAATTAAAAATCATATTTTTTTAATATTAAGATGACAATGTATTGGGTTGATATATATCAACATAGGTTAACTTATCAAATTTGCAACTTGGGTTATAAGATTATAATAACTATAACACCCCGTAATTTAATACATTCATAAAAAAACTAAGCCTTAACTTAAAAAAAAATGGGTATTATTTTTTTTTTCTACCTAACTTATTAGAGACTCGCCGAAATTTCAGCAGAGTTTCTCTTATACTTGAAGGTCCAAAGTTATCGACAATCATCTTGTATAGTTATACTCATTTCTCAATCATATTATAATCATGTAGAACCTCAACAACACATCATTTATGGTACACGCATAACATTTCGCATGTTCATTTCTTTCCCATTAACGCACATAATTCATAATAATTGAAAGTAAACAAACATTAAGATTACAAATACAAAATAGTATATTTTTACGTCCCGACACTTAATGTAAAAGGAGTACTATTACATATTAAGTCATTTAGTTCCTTAAGACAAAATACATTAATATTCATTTTCTTATCTAATCATACAAAGGAGACTAGAGGACCTAAAACACTACTCCTTGCATGAATCAAAAGACCTGCAATTTCATAATGTATAGAATAAATAAATGAAGAATAAAATATAGCATAAAAGGAAAATCAGACAATACATACACAGGTAATTAAACATATATTCAACGATATGCAATCATAGTTCCTTGAAATTCTCATTTAACTTTCCATTATTACGTCTCTATTCGTCATTCCTGGAATTATTCAACATTTTTGTTTGTGTCTTGTTTCACCTCACAAGCGCATTTAATTTATTATAAAATCTACCATGTGATTTCTCTCTCTCTTACTCTCTATCTCTTTCTATCAATTTCAATCCCAACATCTATTATACTCATTATGGCTTTTCCATATAAATCGTCAAACTCGTCATGTTTTCGGTCCAATTTTGGTTTATAAATATATTCAACTTACATATTTCTTGTGCCCATTTCGACACATTCCAATATTTCTTTAGATTTTCAGTAAAATCTCCCCTTATCATGGAACCTACCATCATTTTCATAATATTAATATCTGATCCATCTTCAAATAATATGAATACCATACATACATCAATCTATTTAATTCATCAACATAATCTCATTTGGCCACCATAATTAAGGTCAAATTTCATTATCTATCACTATTATTGGCATTTTATTACACTGTTATAATTACCATCAAATTCTTTTCATGCCAGCAACAACACAAAACCTCAATACAACGTATTTACATTATTAGTCATAATTTCTTTGACATCCTCCATGTGCACATTACACGATTCTCAAATTGTATCAATTACAATTCATTAATTAATTTAAAATACATCGTGTGTGTATGTGTGTGTGTGTGTGTGTGTCATTGCATTCCTCAAGTATATAACACCTACCATAGTTAATGAACTTCTATTCACACGTCCCAAGCGATACGATATTTGTCTCCATCCTTCACAAGGATTAGATCTTCATCAATTTATTATTATTATTTTATTTATTTCTTTAATAATCCATAACATAAACAAATTTTACCATTTTTGGTTAATAGTAAGGTAGCATCCAACATTCCATTTATAATCTGACAAGTCAGACATCCCGACAATATTAACACCACACAAGTAAGTTTAACTCAAGTTGCATATTCTAATCATTAGAAAACAAAACCGATGCCACTAGTCCATTACCGGTTAACTAGTTCCTCCGCCCATCTTATTCCACAATTTCCAATCAATATCCGTCTCTTCAAGGTCGAATGAGTAATCCTATCAAGATGTCAATCCTCATTTCATTAACACTTTTAATTATTCCCTATAAAAAATATCATTATAATACCTCTCCCCCAAAACTTGGAAGGGAATGCCGACACTAATGAATTTTCATTAGTGTCATTAGTCGTCCATATTAGGACCGACTAATCAAGTTCATTGTAAATGCCAAAATCAATGCCATCGATTGATGTCATTAACTATTTCTAACCTAAAATAGCCAATCAAATTTTTTTCTTTCCATAATACCTTGGAATATTTCTGGAAATGTTGATGTCAAGATTCTTGACATCATTAGTTTTCACTTCAGGAATAACTAATCAAGTTTAGTATGATTGCTGATATCAACAACACTGGTCGATATCATTAACTATTCTCACCTGAATAGTTAATCAAGTTCAATATCCCTTATTTTCAAGGATGATTATGCCAATGTTAGTAAACCTTACTAACATCATCAGCCTCTGCATTCGGGACTAGCTAATCAAGTTTCGTGTGATTGCCGATATCGACAACACCGGTCAATATCATTAATTATTCTCACCCGAATAGTTAATCAAGTTCAATATCCCTTATTTTCAAGGATGATTATGCTGATATTAGTAAACCTTACTCACATCATTGGCCTCCGCATTTGGGATCGGCTAATCAAGTTCGAGGAATGATCATCAACGAAGTCCATTAATGTAATTCATATTCTTAAACCAATCAAGTACTCAAATCCATTTTAATTTCTCGTTTATTTCACTTTATCCTTTCTCTTTGTGGTTTCACTCATAGATGCAAAGACCAAGAATTTAATAAGTTAGTAAATTAATATTACATAAAAAGTGTAGGTATAGAACACTTACCTGCTGCAGAAGCTCGGCTCGCACTCCCTTATTGTTGTTGTGCCCCTAATGTGGTCCCTCCTCAAGCTTTTACTATACAAGCTCTTAAGAAGTTGGGTCCCCCCCCTTTCAAATGGTTCTCGTACGTTTTAATATAACATCCTAAATCAATATTTGAATCTTCCTAATTTATTCATAAATTCACAAAATCAAATGCTTTCGTAAATAATTTCCATGGATGTATTT
>Ga0307514_10003925_pt1 | contig 13904 bp, 9 predicted proteins | sample 16_EM_MG_FD_203088 | JGI IMG/M metagenome (GOLD analysis project Ga0307514, IMG submission 203088) | Populus trichocarpa ectomycorrhiza microbial communities from riparian zone in the Pacific Northwest, United States - 16_EM | ecosystem: Host-associated > Plants > Roots > Unclassified | place... | reverse complement strand
GTTCTGAAGAAATCCACGTACGCAGCACGTCCTGATCAGGGTAACAATATGTAGGACTAAATTTATCTCTAGACAATTTGTGAAATTGATGCATAATCCCTTGCCTTAGCGGATAGCGAATCCGTGACAGATTTTACTATGTACAGGTGGGTCATGGCCCTTGGCAGAGTAGTCTCGGAGGAGGGGCGCGAACATGTTGAGATTTGAGCCAGTACACACCATACATCGCAGACAACCAGCAAATCAGATATTCCGGTTGCCACATCCGGTAGGTGCCTAAGTTAGGCTAACATGATAAGACGGGAGATATGCGCAGCTTATCGACATGCTCGTGATATTTCAAGACTAATTTTACCCTCACTGAACCAGACTCTCATCGCATGCTTCCTGTTTAGGATCACTCCACAAGCACTAGGGAAAGCTAAAAATAGCTCTTGGGTGTGGCCAATGGGCAGTTGTAACTGGATAAGGCAGATACCTAGCAATTGGGAGGCATGCCGGCTGCCTTCTGTGCTTTTCCCTGTGTCACGGTGCCATGTATGTAACACAAGTGGACAACATAGGTCGTACAGGGAACAGTTACGACCAATGCTCACGAGATACGTTTACGACAGAAATATTCCATCACGCAACTCATTTTTTTCTCCACAGGCATATAGAGTCGAAAAACTCACTTTCTTGTTCCTTGCATATCTGAATCTGGCTGGTGGACTAAAGAAATGGAGAGGTATCTGAACTGTCTGCCTATAGGTATGTGACGTCACTCAAGACCTTCTATGGAGGCTTCTGTGTCGCAAAATGTCTCAATTTTGGACCCCTCTTTTGGGGGTATCAAAATCAGCGCTCCTGCTACGTGGTGTGGCCTCTCGTGATCATGTGAGCCCCCATCTATATATCTCGGTGAATTTGTGCGATTAGATTGTCAGTCCTGGATGGGGTGTGGCGTGAATGGATTGCAACGTGCGAGAGAACAAACTCTGGTGGTAGGTAAGGTTGTCAATCATACATGGTCTTGCTGCTCGCAGCAGACTGGACTCATACCCTGGGAGTAGCCCCCTCTGATGTGATAGATCCCCTGTCACCCAAACTAGATGGTTGTCAATTCAAGCTTAATTCCTCCGCCTACGCATCACTTGATGGGGTTGCTTTTTTCTCTGGGATCGGGAGCCAGTCCATGCAAGGCGTCGATGGCCTGGAGTTGTGCGCCTCACACCCTAATAAATACCTGCCATATAGGTTAAGATAGGTTATATATAGTTACCCATGCATCCGCTTACCCCTCAGTCTTCTCAAGGCACTACTCAACTCCCTCCAACAGGTCCTTGAGTAGTTACCATCGCCTAATTTGTGGAAAATACCGGCCGCACCGTCTGGATGTCAGCGGAGCCGAAAAAAGAGTTAACATAAGAAGGCAGCCTATTCGAGAAATACTGCTCAGGGCTATATCCAGAACTAGAGCAGAAGCTCATGAGAACTGAATGCCAACTGCCTCCAAGGGTATCTGCCAACCAGTCAATATTCTATATAGCTTGTGAGTGTCTATATACACCAACTTTCAACGAACATGACCTCTCTATTATATGGGAATTATTCTTTCACCAGGAGACTCTAACATTATGTAGGATAAGTACGCAGGCCACATGTGGCACATCCAAACCTACTATTAGCTTCAGTAAGACTCATAATAGCTAACCCAGGATCCAAACTGCGGTACCCAGGCCCTGCTTCACTGGTTCGTATTCTCCACTGTTTTACAGTTTGAGGGCAAACGTACCTTGACAATCACGGACTTCAGTCAGCAAACTCCACCTCTTAGCTGGTTCGACTCTCCCTGCTCACACCAGAGCTAAGAGCACTCTTCCTCCAAGAAGCCACAAGACGCGTTCCAAATGGCAGTGGAAACCGTTGCGGTGGTACTTCTGTGCGCCTTTTCGTTCCTCTTCGTCTCCTGCTTCGTCGTCTCACAAGTCCGCCAAAGGGTTCATGCAAAGAGAAAACACCATAATTGGTCAGCACGATATCATGGGAGGGCCCAACAGAGGCTGGAAAATAAAAGAAGGGTATGGGCCATGTTTGGTCTGACATACACGGGAACAATTGATGATGTCCGGCAGAGCGATGACGAAGATGAAATTATAGAAGAGCCAAAGTTTAGTGACTACCGACCAGCAGCTGTTCATGTTCCTGGCGCACAGCCCCTACCACCCCCATACAGCGCAGACACCGAAGGAGTATGGGGACTTCGCTCTGCCCCACTCAGTCCCCCGCAACGTCCTGAACGATTCCATGACAGCAAGAGGAACGGAGATATGGGTCATGAGATTGCAAGCCCCAAGCCGCAGAGGCATTTCCAGCTGAAGGCTCCTGAGCTGGTGGCGTCTGGGTCTCTACGTCGTAGCGATACTATTCGATCAGTGAGACAATGCCCTACACTACCGGTGTCAAGGGTTGCTCCAGAGCCCAATCCATTCGGCGTCGACGCCAATCAGCCTAACGCCGAGCCACCAATTTCTTCTGTGAGATTGGAGCCACCTGTGTCCCCAAGACGATTGGATTCAATATCTAGAAGACGAAATGATGAGGCTTAGAGTCTTTATGACTGGAAGCAGTGAGGGGCGTTGACCATGTTGCGGCAAGTGCATTGTACGTCATGAGGAAAGATTTTGAGATTATGGTGGTTTGGATTCATCATGTACAGATGCATGTTGCAGAGCTGGGATGTCGGAGGGAGAAGATCTGGTTCCCTGCGGGGCGATTCTTTCTTCTGTTAAAGTTCTATGTTATCGGTCTGCGGCTGAATTAGGGTCTGGCAGGCACGGTTTGTTCTGTTAGCGTTGGTACTTGGCTACCCAATTGGGTAAAGGGGAGGTCGCGGGCTACTCAGTTACAGGTCGGCATTGGGTATAGTCTGGTTTGGATGGAGCCGAGGTGGGGCGATGGATTCTGATAGCCATGAAGACTAAATAGCGTTAGTTTGGCTTCCTTTACTAAATATTTCCTGGTCTAGTTCACCTCCAGTGCTGACAACTGTCCGTGAAGCTTTTGGTCTCATACTCATCTTTATATCCGTACTTTGTATCCCAAATCAACAATTCAGACCCTTTCTATGGTACCCATAGACTTGGACTCATTGACTCAATCTAGTAGTCTGGTTGACTTGTGTGTGAGGTGCCACAGCTCTCAAGCCTCTAGCGCATCGGGATTTGGGTTGGCCACCACATTGAAGACTACGTATTGATATGGCGATGGTACCTCTTCAGGTTTCTGGCGTGAGGTGGTAGATACACAGCTGAGACCCAGCTCAGCTGTATGGCAAAGGGTCAGCTGCGAGAAAAAAGTGAAAGATTTGAAAAAAAAAAATTTTGAGTCTATACGCCTTTCCCCGAGAAGGAAAGATTTGGATTGCATTGATGAATACTAGAAGAAATGCAAGGCAACATATTAGTCATACTGTAAGATTACAGTACCTGCGATTATATACTCCTTGACCTAGACATCCTAGATGAGGCTTCTCTACGAGAGGCTGGTGCCTGCCAGACTAGATGAAGTTGTCTCACTCGCCTCGGTAGATGCCGTATGTACTCCGTATGGTACCTTTCAACCCAACAATCCATGCTGGGTGGCGCGAAGATTAAAGCCACCTTGCAGCTGATTCTACCTGTGATACCTCGTGTCACATGAGAGCAGCTGATCGTCTGGCTTTTTACAGCCAAGGCACAACTGAGACAATCCAATTGACGGAGATACCTATATACCTATTGGTACTTTCTGGTGAAGGCGCATGGTTGTACTGCCTGCGCCACAAACAATACAATCATCTCCCCAGTCGTTTTTGTCCCCAGGTTGGCACCAATATTATTCTGCGACACCTATAATTCACGCCTCAAGGCTCGTTATCTTCGTGGCTGTACTCTAGAAAGGTGGTGTTAAATCGAAGAGAAGGTGAAAGTGGGTACGTAATTGGACCATGGACCTCCAGTAGAGGGTACGATCCTATACATAGCTACTTCCCAGGTAGGCACTGTTAATATGTAGTATGTACAGAAACCTACTTATTTAGCAGTTTAACACGCGGCAGGAGGCTGATGTAGTTGGTACCATGGGACTGTGGCCATGGAGGAAATATCTATAGATCTCCTGTAGATGTTAGGCATAATGTATAGCCTACTTAATCTTTAATTCCACCGGATGCCATAGGTACTAGCCTGTATTCTATTGAACAAGGCAGATAGCATTGTATCTCTTATTAATGCACTGCCCATGGTGCATATGGGCCAAGGATTTAACCTTGCACAGTACTGTACCCAAGACGAAATTCATTTATTGGACCGCGTGGTGAAGAGAGTTGTGTAAATACATTCTAATACCTTTTTTAGTGCCATGATCTGGTTGACGGTTTGATGAGACTGTACGGAGTACGTAGTCTTGCAAAATACCAGTCTGTGTTTCTGTTGCAGGATTTAGATGCACTAGTCCATTAGTCTCCCTAGGTAGGTCGTTTTGCGCATTGATCACCTGCTAGCCCCAGATCTGACCATGGATTGGGTAGCCGTTCAACAGTGGCGGAGCATGTTGCACCTGAGTACTAGTATGTATAATTGCAAACCGCATACCTATCCGTATGTGCTTCACCAAATGGAAACTTCAGACTAAACATGAAACCCCTTTCTACCCCCTCCTCCTCCCGAACGTTCGGGGGAGTGGGAGGGGTGCAGAGGGCCTGGCGTGATTGGCTGCTTAAGAACCCTGCTTGCTTCCATTGTGCATCGATGGATCGCTTATTCAATGCGACAGATGCCAACTGGCTAAATTTGGTATCTGCACCATATTATGCATATGCACAATCGCCGTTGGCCTCAGGTAGATCACTTCTACTCGAGAAGCTATTGATTGACCCATGTGCCCTCTGAAGTTAAGTAGCATCTGGTGTAGAGCTGAGAACTGCCACTCCCAGAGTACTGCACTTGTATTTGTGTGAAGATAGTGCACCTGTTAGATATAAGGTGTACGTATGGGGTATGGTTATACATGAACCATGTATACCAGTCAGCAATGTAACGACATTTGATGATGTGCATCTGTCAAAGCACCAGAGATTGTGTTCAAGGTTTCTCGAAGATGGCGAACCCATACTGTAGTCTCGCGATATCCTGGAATATTCGGTTGGACTCTGGGAAAACAGGATTAGCTTCCTGTGAAGAACGCTTCGTAATCACAGACTGAGCCCCAGATAAATTTGAGCATGGACAACTCAGTGTACGCTCAGCTCAACCCAAAGTATGGCTTTGCAGGCATCATATGCACCAAGTAAGTTTACTAACCCCCATCCTCTTTCAGCATTAATATTAGACCAACAGGATCCAGCATTTCGCTATTGTCCTACCTACTGTATATGCTTTCGCCTCCACTTAAAACCACTTAGCACGTAATGTGTTGGGATATCGCCACCATGGGTTAAAAATCTTTCCGAAATTATCGAATCATGCCTAGTTATGGGACTGCAAGCTGTACTGTAGTTACCATCGAATGGAGGTCAATGTTGGCCACCGTGGAATTTCGCTGTCCGTTTGGCTATGATATTAATATACTGTAGTTGTTGCTACTTGCAGAATGACTATAGCATCGTAGATCGCGACACGCACGTACCTCGTAAGTTTTCAACGGACCTGGGCAGTTCCCATACACTGTTATCTCAACTATCGTGGAGCAACTAACCATCTTGATAAAGAAACTGAGTGAGGAGCTGTGTTGGGATGTACCAGGGGCCGCCTCCGCCCCCACATGGGATTTCCGTCTGTACTCTCATCCCTGTGCCAAACCATAACAACACCTTCTCAGCTGAAATTCACCCCGCACTGTTCGCTTCGCGCTAGCACTGACTTAGCTGAATAGAGCATATTCCAGACAAATGTAACATGTATAGGATAGAGGCGAGGTAGGAAGAAGGAATGCATACTGAACTTGAAGCTACGTACCATAAGTAGAGCCAACCCCCCCGCGCAACTGGACTACCTCACCCACTACATTCTCCGTGTATCATCCTTGATTGCATACGCAGATATTCGCTTTTGTTCATATGAAGGTAGGCAGGGAAAACTCATACGGTAGTTATAGCGTGACAATTTCTGGACTGCCTGACACCAGCAGACGCTTTAGATATATACCTACACTCAAGACCCACTTGAGTCTCGTACTTGACTGTTGCAACTCCCCGGTCCCACCTCGGTCGAAGGAGTACCTCGTTTCAGCATACATCTAGTACCCAACCACCAATTTCCCGAAGCGGCAATTTGCGACTTAAAAAATCGTACCAGACCAGATCCTACAAGAATCAGTTACAGCAGCGTGTATCAACCTCGCTCATACATTCCCTGACATAGGTTTCATTACGGCTTCTGTCGTATTCCACACCTCCAGGTAATTTGGGCTTCTCATTCTCTTGCAAAAGTGCTTGATACCAGATATCCAAAATTATAAACAGCTTTTCTGTCAAGCCAGGCAGGGCTGTGCTTTTGCCACGTGCACATCTAGAAAGCCATCTTACGTAGGTCAGACCCGAAGAAGAGCTAATACGATGGGCTTGCATTCAGACTCGTATTACAACCTTCACCGCCCACTGGACAGGCCGATCTTGGGACTCTTTCGATTCCTTTATACACGCATACACTGCCTAATTCACTCGGACTTTCACACGGCTCCTGGCTGTCTGTGAGGTACACTCATGATACTTGCTAGGATTAATCAACCACTCTACACCAACTTTACGGCCTTCCTCCTGCTTTGCCAGGCGGTTACAGCACTCTCCATAGCATCCTTTGCATTATCTTTGGAAGAGCCAACAGCCACTGGAGAGGGTCCTCGGAGCCCCGTATCGATATTCAGTTGGTATAGCGGTTCCTCGACATCGCAGAACATTGTCTCTGCTAAATTGGGGGGATATATCTTTGCCGGAGTAGGAATTCTTTACATCATATTTCGACTCAGGATGCCGAAGAGCATTAAAGAAAGGAGAAAAGATAGAGAGTCCAAAGCTTCACCGATTGGCCAAAACCCGGCCAGAAATGGGGAAGAGAAGATTCAGGTGAAAGAGAAGCAAGCCTGCGCTCCAGGGGATGAAATCAATAGGATATGGATGGATGCGATCCAGAAGGGCAAATACACAGAATCTAGGGAAAATGGTAACGGTGGGGGCGAGTCAGAGAAGGAATCCGGCAGGCTCGAAGCTGGAGGTCACTCTCTGAGCTTCCCTGCTTCCACGGCCGCACGCCAGCTAACCTTACCACCATTAATATTAACTGGTGCTACCTACCAAGGACTTGAGCAGCTGAAGCCCCTCGAAACCCATAGCTTTGGAGAGAACCCAAACTATCACGACGAAGGATTTCGGTACAGTCCAACCCATCAGGGTACTAGCGTGTCTACCCCTCCATCCCCTTTCTCGTCCCGCTTCTACGATACCAATATAAGGAAAGTAAAGAGCCACAAACGTTCGTTGTCTACACCGGGTGCATATCAAACCTTTCATGCATCAATGGGCCTTGAGGTCCAAAGTAGCGTTATTTCAACAACCCAGTTTCCCTTACCAACCCTACGACCAGTTACTCCCCCAGAAACAATGTCCACGCCTTCCATTCCACCCCTAGCCAGCCATAATGAGGAGCCTTTGAACATTTTGACAGCATATCGGTATTCCAGGCGGTACCCCCAGGCACCTCATGATCAGAGTCAACAGCATCAACCAGTCGAGTCGGTTCCTTTACGTGAGGTCTCTCCACATCCACATACTGTTCTTACGCCCGGTCACAGGAACACATGTACAGAGCTCAGCGGTGCCCAAAGGGGGCCGATGCAGGCAGGGTTGAGTGTGGAAGTGGCTGGTGGCCAGCAGCACGCAGGGTTTCAGCCTGTGATGATATTTGAGCAGGGTCAGTCTGTTACAGGACAAAAATGGAGAAGGAAAGTTACCGTGTTTAGGAGTGAGATACTGGAGAGGTTGGAAAAGGAGGGATTGGTTATTTGTTGAACCCAAAGCTAGGGCAGACCTAGAAATAATGGGGTTTCAATAGTTGGACCGGGCTATCCTATGTAGGGCCTAAAACGATTCAGCCTGCAGCTGGATGAATACAGGAGGTATCGATTTTGCCTGCTGAAGACGAGGTTACGATTAATGATTTAAAACTTTTTTCGCATCACATTTCTTTCTGTAGGACCTTGGTTTTTCCTTTCATTTCCTGGTGTTCATGTTCATACCCAATTTTCAATTTGGATCTAGTTTGAATTTTGCAAGGTGGTCTTTTTACCTATACATTTTGTCTGTCTGTTTTACAGTGTCTAAGCACTTTGAATCATGTATTGCTCCTACTGTATCAAGCAAACCCAGTTGTTGAGAATATCCAAATGACCCATTAGAGTAATGATCATTGGGCGTAGGTATGCACGCTGACATCAGTGCTCACTTGTCTGATGCACCATATCACACCTATAACTGAATAGCAATGCTTCGTGGCCAACATCGCCAAAGTTATATACAAATTGCTAGTTCATTGGTTGCCAGACTTGTGGCAAGGGCGAGGTACTCGGGTGTCCCATGAATTGCCGTACACTACATGCTAGCTGCATGCACACCAGAATCTTGATGTCTGTATTGGTCAGTTTGTGAACCTGCAGCATGCATGCAGCATGCGACAATACCGAGTAATTTTGAGCTGCGATCTGCCAACGGGTAGGGTAAAGCGGGCCAGGATGTTCAGCCTACGATCGAAATAAAATCTGCAGTGGTCACACTCGCTTTTATTCGGCTACTCCCACGTGCAGATATCTCTATAGACCAAAGGCGGTGGCTGCTACTTATCTATATCATATATATCTATGTACGTACCCGCCAGATTAGGTATCTACTCGCATGCCCCGTGGGTTACTACACGCTGCACGCCAGGGCCTTCATGTCTGGATTGGAAAGTTTGGTTACTTACATGTAGTATCTAGAATACAATAACTGCTAATTCATGGGACACCACGAGTAGGTAATACTCTACTCACTCTCGGAGTACTGCCCAGCACTCAGCGCCATAAATACAGAGTATATGTGAGGATAAATAAAATCTGGCACACATATCCCACCTACGTTATGTACCGCACAGTGAACAAAAGGGTGAGTTTCTAATTCCGTGTAGGGGTACACCTTGGGTAGTAGTTGGGTAGTGGCCAACTTACTAAACAGCTTACTAAGCACTGTAGGTATGCGCATGCCAGCAAAATAAAAATCGTGAGTTATAACTGGCAGGTCAAAGACCTCAGGTTTTGCGCCACCGCGTACTTAACCTTCAAGACTAAGTAATCAGACCCGAAGGACGCCAGCAAGCTACCTCGTATCGCCGCCACTAATGTAACAATCGATAAACTGCATGATACCGTAAATAGGTCTGGTGATAATCCGATTTCTGATATATCATAGATATAGTAAGAGCCACCGGTTACCTGGGGGATTGTTTTATAGGTGGAATTAACGAAATGTTTCAGAGCACTGCATCCAAGCTTCTGTGAGTAGCTGAGGGACTTGGGACCCCCTGTAACTGGATTAAATATTGGAAGAAATCCAATTCATCCTAGACCCCAGACTGAGTTCATCCCAGTCTCTACGAGAGCCTCAGACTATGTATGATCCCATTAACACGAGCTGGATGATGTTGGGGTTGGAACAGATATGGCAATGAAGAAGGTCATCGCAATTACCAAAATACAGGTCTTGGCATTCGCCGCTAAGTTGGCAGGACGGAGTTACCACCATATATACGGATATTGCTCGGTGATTACTGTACTCCACCAGTGATTCGGTTCGGGATAGTGCACTTCATGCAGCTTGCAGACCACTCTGTATTGGAGGTAACTGCAAGCTGAAATGCAATGCAATAATTCATGAAGTACATATACTTATGCAGTTGGTAACTTTTTTTTTTTTTTTTTGAGTCTATACGTTTCCCCCCCGAAGGGAGCCCCGTTCCCGCGCCTTTCAAGGCTTGGGTTTGCGCACGGAACAACACGCCGAACCACTCAATGACAGATTGGGGAAAACATTTGAGAAATGACATCACAGCACGTACCTTAGTGTTACGGCTTAAACTGCTTAGCTTTTGTTATACATAAGGGTTGAGGTAGGTATACCAAAGGAGTAGGTCCTATATTTGTTTAATTCCCAACATACATTACAAGAATATTTTGACTAAATTTCTGCTTGCTGCGGTACCTCATCAGAGTCTTCACGGGTTTTATGTCAATGGAAAGGTAATTGTATATGAGAGGTGTGTGCATGCGCAGGCTGCTGGGTGATGATTCGGTTGTAGGCACTGACGTTTGGTAAGATTGTCCTCTGCTAATTTATAGTATGCTGACCTCAAGGCAGATGAAATGTTTATGACATCGCTGCTTCTGGAACAAACCTAGTGGACGAGACTGGAATACATCCAGCAATCTAGGGCTTTACCAGACGTCTTGACTTGCGATCAAGGTCTATGAATTAAGCGGGAAAATAGCGAGTGCCATCTTGATGGAGAATGAGTAATGGTGATACTAAAGCTCCCCCCAAACTTGCACAGTGGAGATTATGGTTCTGGATGTGAGCGACAAAATTAGTAGCTCCATTTGGAGATGCTGCCGTTTCAACTATGTTGTCTGATCTGTCTTTTGCTTCTACTTCCCTTCTGGGCTAGTACCCCACTATACCCCAAAGCTACAACGCTTCAGTACCCTGGCTCCTGGTGGCCCCACTGCTACCTGCGTAGAGGGAGCACCCCCCCCCAGCAATAGGGCGGGGGTCTTGAAATATGATGGAATTGGATGTACAGCTTGTGCTGCTGGATCAACACGTGTGAGTGAGTAACCGTCATTCCCCACAATGCTTGTAAATGGTGAGGGTAATATCTAGGGGCTGTGCTCGTTGAACAGGCATCTGGATATTGATATATTGGGGTTTAACGTGCATGATTTTATCTGGTGATTTGAGAAATATTAAACCAATCCAAGAATATAGGTAGGATATCACCCACTTTGAAATGGGTTTAATAACGGGCTGAGTTCATGTTTTGAAAATAGTTATAGCTATAGCTAAGCGAGTACCCGAATTCCGTGCTGGCCGTTTCGTCACCCTCGTCGGAAAGCAGTCACCATACAATCGAGCTAGTAGGTACTACCTGCTCTGCAAATTGTCTAGCAGACGGAGCTACCCGAGACCCACATATATACCAGGATATGCACCATATATGCCCTATCCACTGCTGCTGGGAATCTTGAGAGCGCTCGGCTAGCTCGGCTACCTATATGTTATTTAATAGATTAATTTGACTAACCCGGGTAGCCGGTACCCTCGCACAAAACTTCAATCAAACTGAGCCCCCCGCACTTGCACAACCAGAATTTGTAGGCATTCCGATGGATTTGAAGAGGTAAGCGTGGCTTATACTGGCGCCAGCACGAAGCCCAAAATATTCGTGTAGATGGTAGGTAGGTATAGTGTATATAGTCTGGGCCTCTCGCCAGACTAGACAGTATATGCCCATTGTAGTGATTGGCCTAGGTACGCCAAAGTAAAGAACCCCATGGGACTCTGTATACTCGCAATCTCATGACATTTGTGAACTGGACTGGGTGACTTGATACGGTACGCCCGAGTATCTGTCCTACACAACCTAGGTACTGTACTGTCTAAAGTACCTACTGGTACAACAGGAGGAGGCAGTCGCATGCATCACGCAGAGTGTTCTCGGCTGCTCAACGCACAGCCGAAACGTGTAGAGTACCACCTACCCATGGCCAGTTGCACCCCCTCGAAATTTTATTTATTTATTTATTGCATATATACTAGTAGGCACCTACGGAGTACCGCATCCACTGGGAAAAGGCACTCCATGTCACTTTTTAAGACATATGCACGAACTAACTCAGAGAAGGTGATACCTCTCTGTGCACAGAACAGGTGGATGGCAACACGCTTACTGAGATATAACACTCCATGTAATTAATTACGTTGTTATACCTACACATACTGGTGATAGTTCTCAGTGATAATTTGCCTACAGGAAAAGTGACGGTTCGACCGGGTCGTAAAGCGAAATCAACAGCACTGCAACCACGCAGTCTTACATTGCTCAATCTATAAGCAGTGGATACAACTACGGAATGGGTACAATATTTTTTTTTCTTTTTTCAAGCGCAACGCGAGGACGTGTTGGAGGGCCCTACGTGTAAAAAAACCAAAAAAGCTACGAGCATTTACTTCAGTCAATAGTAATCGGATGTAGATGAAGAGTGGATCTAAAGAATACGAGGTAAGTTCAGCAATCAATAGATAATTATGAGAATATATAACTAATGCCTATGTAACAGCGGTATCTAAGCAATTTAGGTATTTCGAGATGTATGTTACAAGCATGGATCAGGCAAGAGGATCAGATTGTTGCAGCTCGGAAAGGGTCACGGGCTGTAGAAAAGCTGCGAGTTGGGCAGTGGTCAGAAATGGAAATAGAACTGCATGCCAAATTTAAGGCAGTACGTGCTACTAGACAATCTGTTGGACAACGATGGTTTTTGCGTGAAGGCAAAAAAAATATTCCAATGCTTGTATCCTAACCAAGTACTTGTTGATGAGCAATGTAGAAAGATATATAAGTGTTAATTCTCAGTGGGATGGTTTACTGGGCGGATTAGAACTAAAGTGTCACAAAAGACTCCTCTGGAAAAGGAGCCTGCCGTGTAACTTTTTTTGCAAGAAGTTCGTTGGAAATCTCAGCCCAATGATCCAGACATGCCTACCCTCTCTCGATTTCAATTATCACACATATACAACATGGATCAAACACCACTCCCCCTTTGAATTTCTACAGACTCGTACCTACGATACTAAGGGTGCTACAATTGTTCTCATCGAACCTAAAACTCGCTAGCGAGAACGGGACCAATATAGTCCTGAAGTACATATCTACTTCAATCCGACTGCTTACAGCAACCAAGGTGTCACTCTTGATTGGATTCCACGTGATATTTGTGATATGCCTGAAGATACATCTTCACTGCATTTCCCCCAACCTCAACTTTTGGTTGTTATGGACATATTCAGTGGTCAAAAAATTCCAAGGTATTAAGCTTATGAAAAAGGTGGATATTACGGCTGTATATATTCCAGATGGTTTTACAGGATATGTACAGCCTATAGATACTATCATTAATAAGCTTGTAAAGGATAAGATCTGTGATATCTTAGAGGAGACATTAGATGATGATACTAGTGTTGGGCACCGTCGAATTGCAACCACACATGCAGTTGCAGCTGCCTGGCTATGACTTCACCAATATAAGTAGGATGCTATTATTAAGGCCTTTCAGCAGACTGGAATATCACTCTGTCCAAGCGGGATTGATGATGCATGTGCTATATAATCTTATAGTAGGACCATGGAAATTAGAGTTGGAGTCAGATGAAGAGGTTGAATTTGTTGATGAAGCTGAGATTGAGCCAGCTATGGATGTTTAGCAACCGGGCCTTTTTTTATTAAATATTTTCATGTTATTTCAATGCTTGCCCGCGGTACCGACATTAAATTTACATGGAGTGTTATAATGAGTTGCCATCCACCTGCTTTAGTGTTGTCGTGCTCAGACTCTCTGCGCTGCCAAGGCAATTAATAAATTGTGCGACCAAGGCAGGAGCTTTTAGTGCAACCTGACTATGGTGCTGGCAACATGAAACCAACCCATTGTAACATTTTCTGAGTGGCGATCTCTAACTTGTTTAGGTATAAATCATTATGAACTATTCCAGATTGGGTAAGAAGGTAGCTAGGAAATTCCGTGCTTGGCACAAATTGCCCAGAAAAAGGCCAAGGCTTGGCAGCTATCATACAAGAGTCATCAGC
>Ga0307514_10003924_pt1 | contig 13905 bp, 13 predicted proteins | sample 16_EM_MG_FD_203088 | JGI IMG/M metagenome (GOLD analysis project Ga0307514, IMG submission 203088) | Populus trichocarpa ectomycorrhiza microbial communities from riparian zone in the Pacific Northwest, United States - 16_EM | ecosystem: Host-associated > Plants > Roots > Unclassified | place... | reverse complement strand
TGAGACGACGATCATTGGCACGCGCATGCCCAGGCCGTAGGGCGCCTTGGGGTGGCTGTCGTCGCCATGGAAGATCTCGTTCTTGATGCTGACGGTGGACGCGCCCAGCTTGTCGTTCATCGGCGGCGTGGGCGGCACCATGTGGTCGAAGAAGCCGCCTTCCTCGTCGTAGTTGATGAACAGCACCGTCTTGCTCCACACGTCCGGGTTGGCCGTCAGCGCGTCCAGGAACTGCGAGATGAACCAGGCGCCGTAATCGGCCGGGTGGTTCGGGTGCTCGCTGTAGGCCTCGGGGGCGACGATCCACGACACCTGCGGCAGCCGGTTGTTGGCCACGTCGTCACGGAACTGCACCACCAGTTGCATCGGGTCGCGGTTCTGCGCGTCGATGTTGGTGCCGGTCTTGGCCTTGTCGGCCAGCGGCGTGCCCGGTTGCGCGTTCTGGTACTGGTGGAAGTAGAGCAGCGAGTTGTCGCCGTAGTTGCCGATGTACGGGTCGCTGGTCCAGCCCCAATAGCCGGCAGCGTTCAGGCCCACGCCCACGTCCTGGTAGATCTTCCAGCTGATGCCGGCGGCTTCCAGGCGTTCCGGGTAGGTCTTCCAGTCGTAGCCGGCTTCGGCATTGGTGATGACGGGGCCGCCGCCCGCGCCGTCGTTACCCACCCAGCCGCTCCACAGGTGGTAGCGGTTCGGATCGGTCGGGCCCATCAGCGAGCAGTGGTAGGCGTCGCAGACGGTGAAGGCATCGGCCAGCGCGTAGTGGTACGGCAGGTCCGCGCGTTGGTGGTAGGTCATCGCCGAGAGGCCTTTGTTCGGCACGAACTGGTCCTGGCGGCCGAGGTTCCACGCGGCGTGGGTGTCGTTCCAGCCGTGCGGCGGGTCCGGCAGGAAGGTCAGGCCCAGGTTGTCCACCGGCGGGCGGAAGGGCATCACCAGGTTGCCGTCGGCGTCCTTCTGGTACCAGACCGGCTGGCCCGAGGGCAGCGTGACCGCGCGCGGGTCGGCAAAGCCGCGCACGCCGCGCAGCGTGCCGAAGTGGTGGTCGAAGGAGCGGTTTTCCTGCATCAGGATCACGACGTGCTCGACGTCGTTGATCGTGCCGGTCTTGCTGTTGGCGGGAATTGCCAGCGCGCGCGCGATGCTGGGCGGCAGCGCGCCAGCGGTGGCGGCGCCGGTGGCCCCAAGCAAATGCAGGAACTGGCGACGATTGGTTTCGGTCATGTGGCTGGCCTTGAGGGTTGGCAAAGTGCGCGCAGGCTAGGCCTTGTGTTTGACAACAGCGTGTCGTGTACAAGACGGTTACCGTTGCGCGCGGCCAGGCCGCCCATTCGCTGCCACTTGCTGCCAGCGAATAAGTCTATGATTCGAACTAATTAATGGCCAACGTTTCCCAGCCCCGCTCCGATGGTGTCGCCACTGGCGACCAAAGCCTGCTCAAGCGCATCAACAGCGCTGCCTTGCTGCGGCTGGTCAAGACCGGCAGCGGCCTTTCACGTGCGGACCTGGCCAAGCGCAGCGGCCTCACCAAGTCCACCGTCAGCCTGCTGGTGCAGGAGCTGATCGACGACGGCTGGATCCGCGAGGCCGAGGTGCCGGTGTCCGGCGCCATCGGCCGCCGACCCACGCCGCTGGAGATGGACAACAGCCGCCTCGCGCTGCTGGGTGCCGAGATCGGCGTGGACTACCTCAACGTCGTCGCCTGCGACCTGCAGGGCCGCGTGCTGGCCGAACAACTGCAGCCCTACGCGCCGGGCGAGCTGCCAGCCACGCTGGCCGCGCTGTCTGCCATGCTGGCCCAGCAGGACAAGGCACTGGCTCAGCAAGGCCGGCGGCTGCTGGGCGTGGGCGTGGGCATTCCGGGCACGGTGGACGCCGCCGGCCGGCGCATTGGCGTGGTGCCCAACCTCGGCTGGGCCGGGCAGGAGATTGCCGCGCCGCTGGCTGCGTTGCTGGCCAAGGCGGGGGTTCGCGCAGCGCCGGTGAAGGTGCTCAACGAGGCGAATGCCGCGGCGCTGTCCGAATACGTCTTCGGCGAGGGCGAAGGCATCCACCCCGACTCTCTGATCTACCTCAGCCTGGGCATTGGCGTGGGCGGCGGCATCGTGCTGGGGGACCGCCTGCACCTGGGCCATGACGGCAGTGCCGGCGAGGTCGGCCACACCATCCTGCAACTGGACGGCCCACCCTGCCGCTGCGGCAGCCGCGGTTGCGCCGAGGCCTTCGTGTCGCAGCGCGCCGTGAGCCTGGACCTGACCGGCGCCACCGCGCCCATCCTGCCGATTGCCGAACTGGTGGCGAAGGTGAATGCCGGCGAGCCCGCGGCCGTGGCCGCCACCGAGCGCGCCGGCCGCTACCTGGGCATGCTGATGCAGAACATCTGCAACGCGCTGGACCCGGCCGTCATCGTGCTCGGTGGCCCCATGGGCCAACTCGGCGCACCGTACCTCGCCACGGCCCGCGCCAGCTTCCAGGCCCTGCAAGGCCGCTACGCCTTCCACAGCACCGAGGTCCGGCTGTGCCGCTTCGGGCTGAACGCCTGCGCGGTGGGCGCTGCCGGCGCGGTGCTGCACGACGCCTTGCTGGCCTGAGAGCCGCCTGACACCTTCCTGCCGAAGCCCCCCACATGGGTGGCAGACATGGCCAGGGGCGCGTGCCACGATGCAGCACTCTGGTGCCAGGGAGCAGGCCATGTCCATCGAGTACATGCTGGTCATTTGCCCGGACCAATGTCCGGTCCGAGCGGACGGCAACGGCGTCGGCTTCACCAACCACACGCTGCTGCTGCCATCCGACGAATACACCGTCACGGTCGACACGCAGGGTTGCGTGCCCGAGAGTGTGGACGTGGTGCTCTCCGGGACCTCGCTGATGCGGCCCTGCGTGGTGATCTTCACCCGCGCACCAGCCACGCTGGCAGCACCTTTGCCGGCGCCACTGCCTGTGTCCAAACCAGCCTCTGCGTCAGCACCTTCGCCCGTCTCGCCGCCCACGCCTGCACCGGCGGTCGCCGCCAAGTCGGCCCCTGCGCCCACGCCGGCCCCGAAGCCTGCGGCCCCAGCGGTCGCCACGGCCAAGCCCGCCGTCAAGACTGCATCTACCGCACCGAAGAAGGCCTGACGCAATGCTGCTGCCTTCTTCTCATCGCCTCGCCTGGCTGCTCGCGGCTGTGCTCTGCACCGGCTGCGCCAGCACCCGGTTTGTAAACACGCCGCTCGTCAGCGCCGAGCCCAACCCTGAGCGCCGCAGCATCGACGTGTCCGACGCGCAGCGCCCACTGGTACTGGTCGCCATTTCCGGTGGCGGCTCGCGCGCCGCGGCGCTGGGCTGGACGGTGCTGAGCCAGCTGCGAGATCAGACCATCAGCACGGGAGGCGGCACGCCGCACAGCCTGGCCGACGACGTGGGCGTGGTCTCGTCCGTCTCCGGCGGCAGCGTCATTGCCGCGCACTTCGCGCTGGCTGGCAAGGAAGGCCTGGAAGACTTCCGCAAGGACTTCCTGGTGCCCGACAACATGGAAATCATCGCCGCCGATTTCCTGAACCCGTTTGCCATCCTCGGCCGCTCGTTCGCAGGCGAGTCCCGCACCGATGCGATCCGTGACATGTTCGACCGCGAGCTGTTCCACGGCAAGACCTTCGCCGCCGTCAACCAGCCCGGCAAGCCCTACCTGATCCTGAACGCCACCGAGATGTCCACCCGCGAAGTCTTCGCCTTCACGCCCGGCCGCTTCGACGACATCTGCGCCAGCCTGGACGACCAGAAACTCTCGGTCGGCGTGGCCGCATCGTCGGCCGTGCCCATCGCCGTCGCCCCCATCGCGCTGACCAACTTCTCCGGCCCCGGCTGCCCCGCCAAGCCCGCGTCCAGCTGGCCCGAAAAAGAAGTCCGCAAGACCTACAGCCCCTTCATCAACCTCGAAGCCTTCAAGCGCGCCCGCTATGCCGTGGACCTGCGCCGCTCCAACGACGCACCCGGCCCCAGCGACCCGCCGGACTTCGCCCAGCGCCGCCGCATCCCCTACGTCTACCTGCTGGACGGCGGCATGGCCGACAACCTGGCGGTGCACGGCCTGATGGAAGTCCTCTCCGCGCCAGACGGCCCGCACCTCATTGCCAACCCGCTGCCTGGCACCACGATGACCCCCGGCAGCCTGCTCGCCGCCATCAATGGCGGCGCCTTGCGCACCGTCGTCGTCATCGTCATCAACGCACGTGCCGAACCGGCCAACGACCTCGCACTGCAAGCCACGCGCCCCGGCATCATCCCGATGATCAGCGCCGTCACCTCGCAGCCCATCGACTCCGCCACCACCAGCATCGCCAGCCAGATGTCAGTGCTGATGGCCCAGTTCAACGCCGCATCCGGCGGCGCCACCGGCGACCCCAAATTCACCGGCCTGCGCGTCTACCCGGTGATGATCGACTTCGACCAGTTGCCCGTCGCCACACCCGAGCAACGCGCCCTGCGCGAGAAGGTCAAGAACGTGCCAACCAGCTGGAAGATCACGGCGGGGAATCTGGAGGCGATCCAACAGGCAGGGACCGTGCTGCTGCAGCGGCATCCTTGCTACGAGCGGCTGCTGCTGGATTTGTCGGCGCCAGCGTCGTTTGTGGATGCGAACTGGGCGAAGACGGGGTGCCGGTTTCCCGGTGATTGACTGCCGTTTACCCGGAATCTATTGATAAGAGAAATATTTCCATTCGTTAAGAGTGGACTAAATATTAAGGAGTTCTCGTGAATCGCCCTAAAATCCCAGCTGATGTTCGTAGATTGCTCAGGAGGGAAGTCGGGTTTGGCTGCCCCGTTCCCGATTGCGGTAGACCATATCTTGAATGGCATCATTTTGATCCGCCGTGGAAAGATGAGCAACATAACAGGCCAGAGGGCATGATTGCGTTATGCGTAGAGCATCACAAACAAGCTGACAATGGTGCTTTTACGAAAGAGCAGCTTCATGCCTTTAAGAAGAATGGAATGGAGAGTTGGGCCGCGGTGAGTGGTAAATTTAATTGGATGAGAAATGATATTCTTGCGGTCGTTGGTGGAAATTTTTACTATAAGACACCGGTGATATTTCAGCTAAATGACGACCCCATAATTTGGTTCAATCGCGACGAGAACAACTATCTGTTGCTGAACATCACGATGCTAACCACTTCCGGTGAAGATCGTGCCGCCGTCCGAGACAACGAGTGGAGCAACACAGGAGGAGAAGTGGATATTCAGTGCCCACCTTCTGCAAGAAGTTTAGATATCAAATATAAAAATGGTGATCGCGTGTGTATTGAGTTCTTTGAGATTGCCTCGATCGAGGAGTTGAAGAAGAGATATTCGGATACCCAGCCGGAAAGTTGGGGTGTGAATTTCCCCGTGACTGCGGTCGAGGTGACCAATGTTGTGGCCGGATCCGGTATTAATTTTTCCGCGAAGCGCACCAGCATCGGTGGCGGGGTGCTTCGTGGTAATTTCGCGAGCAATTGTGGCGCGGGTATCGCTCTCAATACTGACTAAGCATCTATTTACTTCGACATATCAATTTCTGAGATAAGTCCTTCGTATATTATCTATCATTCCAAGTGGTTTCATCTTCATTGGAGTCGGCGACTAACTGGCTCGGCTGCGAAAAGCCTCCGTCCGTTACTCCTCAATGAACGTCCACGTCTCCGCCCCATCAAACCTCCGCACCCTTACCGCCGCAATCAACGCCGGTTCGAAGTTGCCGAGGTTGATGCCTTGGCGGGGGCAGGCAACCGGGTCCATCGGCTCCCAGTGGGTGACGACGCCGCAGGTGCGGCAGCGGATGTTGCGCAGCGTGCGGTCGCCCCAGATGTATTCGGTGGTGCACTCGGGGTGGCCTTCGATCTTCACCGTGCCTAGCGGGAAGTAGACCCAGGGGCCGCCGCTGCGGCGGCAGAGGGAGCAGTTGCAGGCCGTGGCCACCTCCGGCGTGGAGGGCAGGGTCAAGCGGACTGCGCCGCAGTGGCAAGCGCCTTGGTGCATCGGTCGGGCTCCGTTGAACGAGGGGAGGGCATTGCTCGCAGGACAGCCGAGCCGCGCATGAGGTCCGATTCTGCGAGTCGCCCGCATTGCAGCCAAGCCCAACCCAGGCATGCCCCCGGAAAACCCCCAGCCCGCGCGTCTTGACGCGGTCACGATCCGCAGATATTGTTTGTTCGTCGATCAAACTAAATAAGCGAGCCGATCGGCGCTCCGTTTGCGGAGCTTCGCGAAGACGTGCTGCCGTCGCGCTGACGGTGGTCAAGGAGACAGACAAATGACCCTCAACACTTTTGCGGCGCGGCTGCTGCTGGCTGGCCTGCTGGGCGCTTCGGCGCTGGCGCAGGCCCAGGCGAAGGACTTGGTCGTGGGCGTGTCCTGGTCCAACTTCCAGGAAGAGCGCTGGAAACGCGACGAGAGCGCCATCAAGGCGGCGCTGGAGAAGCTGGGCGCGAAGTACATCAGTGCGGACGCGCAGGGCTCGAACGAGAAGCAGCTGGCGGACGTGGAAGGGCTGATCACGCGCGGTGCGAATGCGCTGATCGTGCTGGCCTATGACGCAGACGCGGTGCTGCCCGCAGTGCGCAAGGCCAAGGACGAGCACATCCCCGTGCTGGCCTACGACCGGCTGATCCAGGACACCGGCGTGCTCTACCTGACCTTCGACAACGTCGAGGTTGGCCGCATGCAGGCGCGAGAGGTGCTGAAGGCCAAGCCGGCCGGCAACTATGTGTTCATCAAGGGCTCGCCCACCGATCCGAACGCCGACTTCCTGCACGCTGGCCAGTTGGAGGTGCTGAAGGCGGCCATCGCTGGCGGGAAGATCAAGGTCGTCGGCGAGCAGTACACCGAAGGCTGGTCGCCCGAGATCGCGCAGAAGAACATGGACCAGATCCTCACGCGCAACAGCAATAAGGTGGACGCAGTGGTCGCGTCGAACGACGGCACGGCCGGCGGCGCGGTCGCGGCGCTGAAGTCGCAGAACCTGCGCGGCATCCCGGTCTCCGGCCAGGACGCTGACATTGCCGCGCTGAACCGCGTGGCCCGTGGCGAGCAGACGGTCACCGTGTTCAAGGACACGCGCACCCTGGGCGAAGCCGCGGCCCGCTTCGCAGTGGCGATGGCCAAAGGCACGGCACCGGCTGCCGTGCAGGGCGCTGCGATCTGGAGCGGCGGCACCAAGAAGCTGGCCATTCCGTCGGTCTTCCTGAAGCCGGTCGCCATCACCACCGACAACCTGGACTACGTGGTCTCGGCCGGCTGGGCGACCAAGGCGCAGGTCTGCGGCGGCGTGGACGCTTCCAGCGGCCCCAAGGCCTGCCGCTGAACGGCTGAGCGAAGTCCAGCAAGACGGCACCCCACCATGACCACGCTGAGCCGCCCACCGGCGCCCACCCTGCGGCCCTCGCTGCAGGGCTTTTTCCAGAAGACCGGCTTCGACCCGCGCTTCACCTCGATGCTGCTGGTGCTGCTGGCCGTCTGGGTGGGCCTGGCGCTGATGACCGAAGGCACCTTCCTGTCGCCACGCAACCTGTACAACCTGTCGATCCAGACCTGCGTCACCGGCGTGATGGCCTGCGGCATGGTGTTCCTGATCGTGGCGCGGCAGATCGACCTTTCGGTCGGCTCGCTGCTGGCTTTCAGCGGCATGCTGATCGCCTACACCCAGGTGGTGCTGTTCCCGCCGGAGGCCGGCTGGGGCTGGCCGCTGAGCATCGTGGCCGGCCTGGCCGGCGGGCTGCTGGTGGGCGCGTTCCAGGGCTGGTGGGTGGCTTACCGCCAGGTGCCGGCGTTTGTCGTCACGCTGGCGGGCTACCTGATGTACCGCGGCGCCGCCTTTCTGGTGGCCGATGGTCAGACGCTGGCACCGCTGGCCCCTGACTACCAATTGCTGGGCGGCGGCCTCTCGGGCGCCATTGGCCCGCTGTGGAGCAGCCTGCTGGGCTTGCTGGCCTGCGTGTTCGTGGTCTGGCAGCGGGTGCAGGTGCGCCGCAGCCGCACGGCTTACGGCGCCGAGCAACTGGCGCTGTGGGCCGACGGCCTGCGCGTGCTGCTGCAGTGCGGCGCCATCATCGGCTTTGTGTGGGTGATGAACAGCTACACCGCGTTCAATGCGCAGCAGGAGCGGGTGGGCAAGGGCATTGCGGTGCCGGTGCTGATCCTGATCGCGGTGGCGCTGGCGATGAGCTTCGTCGCCACGCGCACCCGCTTTGGCCGCTACGTGTTCGCGATGGGCGGCAACCCCGACGCCGCGCTGCTTTCGGGCATTCCCACGCTGCGCGTGATGCTCACGCTGTTCATGCTGATGGGTGCGCTGGCGGCGCTGGCCGCGGTCATCACCACCGCGCGGCTGAATGCCGGCGCCAATTCCATCGGCCAGATGGCCGAGCTGTACGTGATCGCCGCCGCGGTGATCGGCGGCACTTCGCTGGCCGGCGGCGTGGGCTCCATCGCCGGTTCGGTGGTGGGTGCGCTGCTGATCCAGAGCCTGGACAACGGCATGGTGCTGATGGACGTGTCCAGCGCCAAGCGGCAGATCTGCATCGGCCTGGTGCTGATCGGTGCGGTGTGGTTTGACGTGGTCTACAACCGCAGGAGCAGCCGGTGATGCGCGATAACTTTTCCGGGCTGCCGCGGCTGGTCGAGGTCGACCGCGTCAGCAAGCATTTCGGCGGGGTGATGGCCGTGGACGACGTCAGCTGCGACCTGCGGCCGGGCGAAGTCGTCGGCCTGCTGGGGCACAACGGCGCCGGCAAATCCACCCTCATCAAGATGCTCTCGGGTGTGTACGCGCCTGACAGCGGCGAGTTCCGAGTCGAAGGCAAGCCTGTTGCCTTCGCCAGCCCGCGGGACGCCCGCGCCGCCGGCATCGAGACCATCCACCAGACCCTGGCGCTGGCCGACAACCTGGACGCCGCCGCCAACCTCTTCCTCGGCCGCGAGCTGATGACGCGCTGGGGCACGCTGGACACGCCGCGCATGGAGCACGAGGCGCGGCAGATCATCGCCAAGCTGAACCCGCATTTCACGCAGCTGCACCGGCCGGTGAAAGCCATGAGCGGCGGCCAGCGCCAGACGGTGGCGATCGCCCGCGCGCTGTATTTCAACGCCCGCATCCTGATCATGGACGAGCCCTGCGCCGCCCTCGGTCCGGCCGAGACCCGCATGGTGATCGACACCATCCACCGCCTGAAAGCGCAAGGCATCGGCATCTTCCTGATCAGCCACGACATGCCGGATGTGTTCGAGGTCTGCGACCGCGTGACGGTGATGAAAAACGGCCGCGTCGTCGGCACCGAGGCGGTGGCCGATGTCACGCAGGACGAGGTGCTGGGCATGATCATCGGCGGCCGCCAGCCGGCGCACCGCACCGCGCGCAGCCCGGATCTGCATCCGGTTTTGGCCACCGGAACCTGAGCCCTCGACTTCGCTACCCCGTGCCTGCAACCTGAAACAGGCACCTCAAGAAAGTTCCCAATGTTCATTGGCATGGACCTCGGCACGTCCGAGTTGAAGCTGCTGCTTTTGGACGAGCATCACCAGGTGCTCGCCACCGCCAGCGAGCCCCTGCAGGTCTCGCGGCCGCAGCCGCTGTGGTCCGAGCAGGCGCCAGGCGACTGGTGGACTGCGACCGACGCGGCCATGGCCCGCCTGGCCGCCGCGCAGCCCGAAGCCATGCGCCGCGTGCGCGCCATCGGCCTGTCCGGGCAGATGCACGGCGCCGTGGTGCTGGACGCCAAGGACACGGTGCTGCGCCCGGCCATCCTGTGGAACGACGGCCGCAGCGGTGCCGAGTGCGAATGGCTGATGCAGGCGCTTCCGCAGTTGCCGGCCATTGCTGGCAACCTGGCGATGCCGGGTTTCACAGCGCCCAAGCTGGTCTGGCTGTCGCGCCACGAGCCGGCGCTGTTCGAGCGCATTGCCAGCGTCTTGCTGCCGAAGGACTGGCTGCGGCTGCAGCTCACCGGCGACAAGGTCAGCGACATGTCCGACGCGGCCGGCACGTTGTGGCTGGACGTGGCCAGGCGCGACTGGTCAGACGAACTGCTGGCGGCCTGCGGACTGAGCCGCAGCCACATGCCGCGGTTGGTGGAAGGCAGCGAAGTCAGCGGCCAGTTGCAGCCCTCGCTGGCGCAGCGCTGGGGCCTGCCGGCGGACGTGCTGGTCGCAGGCGGTGGTGGCGACAACGCGGCCAGCGCGGTCGGCATTGGCGCGGTCAGGCCAGGGCAGGGCTTCCTGTCGCTGGGCACTTCGGGCGTGCTGTTCGTCTGCAACGACCGCTTCCGGCCCAACCTGGCCTCGGCCGTGCACGCCTTCTGCCACGCGCTGCCGGCCCGCTGGCACCAGATGAGCGTGATGCTCTCGGCCGCCAGCTGCCTGGCCTGGGCCGCGAAGCTCACCGGCCAGCCCGACGTGGCCACGCTGCTGGCCCAGGCCGCCACCTTGACCGAAGCCGAGAAGGCCGCAGCGCCTCTGTTCCTGCCATACCTCTCCGGCGAACGCACGCCGCACAACAACCCGCACGCCAGCGGTTCGCTGACCGGCCTGACGCACGAACACGGCCCGGCCCACATCGCCCACGCGGTGATGGAAGGCGTGGCGTTTGGCCTGCGGGACGGCTGGCGGGCCCTGGCTGCAGCCGGCACCGAGGTCGGCGAACTGTCCCTCGTGGGAGGCGGCGCCCGCAGTGCGCTGTGGGCGCAAATGCTGGCCTCCGCGCTGGACCTGCCGCTGGTCGGCCGCGCCGGCAGCGAGGCCGGGGGTGCGCTCGGCGCCGCGCGGCTGGGCTGGCTGGCCGCGGGCGGGGACGAGGCGCAGGTGTGCATCGCGCCGCCCGTGGCCCAGCGCTGGTTGCCCGCGCCCGCAGAGCGCGAACGCCTGCTGGCCCGCTACGCCCGTTTCACCTCGTTGTACCCGGCACTGCACCCCGCAACGCCGTCGCACTGAACCCGTCCCTTTTCGTCCTTCTTCCTTCACGTCCGCCCGCGGGCAGAAAGCAAGCCACCATGAGCACCGATTCCTCCTACTTCGCCAGCGTGGCGCCCGTCCGTTACCAAGGCCCTGCCAGCGAAGACCCGCTGGCCTTCCGCTGGTACGACAAGGACCGTCTGGTGCTGGGCAAGACCATGGCCGAGCACCTGCGTTTTGCCGCCTGCTACTGGCACAGCTTCGTCTGGACCGGGCTGGACCCGTTTGGCGGCGACACCTTCCAGCGCCCGTGGTTCAGCGGCGGCAGCCCGATGGAGCTGGCCGCGCTGAAGGCCGAGGCTGCCTTCGAGTTCTTCAGCAAGCTCGGCGTGCCGTACTACTGCTTCCATGACCGCGACGTGGCCCCCGAAGGTGCCACGCCGCGCGAAACCCTGGCCAACTTCGAGCGCATGGTCGAGAAGCTGGCGGCGCACCAGCAGCGCACCGGTGTGAAGCTGTTATGGGGCACGGCCAACCTGTTCAGCCACCGGCGCTTCATGTCCGGCGCCGCCACCAACCCGGACCCGGAAATCTTCGCAATGGCCGCCACCCAGGTCAAGGCCGCGATGGACGCCACCAAGCAGCTCGGCGGCGAAAACTACGTGCTCTGGGGCGGCCGCGAAGGCTACGAAACCCTGCTCAACACCGACCTGCCGCGCGAGCTGGACCAGCTCGGCCGCTTCTTGAACCTGGTGGTCGAGTACAAGCACCGCATCGGCTTCGAAGGCACCATCCTGATCGAGCCCAAGCCGCGCGAGCCGACCAAGCACCAGTACGACTTCGACGTCGCCACCGTCTACGGTTTCCTGTGCCGCTACGGGCTGGAAAAAGAGGTCAAGGTGAACATTGAGGCCAACCACGCCACGCTCTCCGGCCACAGCTTCGAGCATGAAATTGCCACCGCGCAGGCGCTGGGCATCTTCGGCAGCCTGGACATGAACCGCGGCGACGCCCAGCTCGGCTGGGACACCGACCAGTTCCCCAACAACCTGCCTGACACCTCGCTGGCGCTCTACCACGTGCTCAAGGACGGCGGCCTCACCACAGGCGGCCTGAACTTCGACGCCAAGGTCCGCCGCCAGTCCATCGACGCCGTCGACCTGTTCCACGGCCACGTCGGCGCGATGGACCACTGCGCCCACGCACTGGAAATCGCAGCCCGCATGGTCGAGGAAGGCCGCCTCGCCGGTGCCGTCGACCAACGCTACGCCGGCTGGCGCGAACCGTTCGGCCAACAGGTGCTGGAAGGCAAGTTGACGCTGGAGGCGCTGTCCGAACACGTGCTCTCGCGCAACCAGGACGTGCTCCCGGTTTCGGGCCGGCAGGAAGCGATGGAGAACCTGGTCAACAGGTATCTGTGAGCCCGAGGCGAGTGCCAATGTCGCTCGCCTTGGCCATGCAGCCTATATAAGGTCTACAATTGGCCATCTTTTGAAGATAAGGGCCTTTTTGTGGGCCTATATATGGCCAAAGCATGATCGATTTTCGCCTTGCTTCAGCCGGCCAGGTGCTCGATGAGCTTGGCGCGCGGCTGCGGCAGCAGCGCCAGGCCCTGAACTGGACCCAGCAAGAGCTCGCCACGCGGGCTCACGTCGCCCTCAACGCCGTCAAGGCGCTGGAGTCGGGTGGCAACACCACGATGACCTCGATGGTGAAGGTGGCTCAGACCCTGGGTGTGATCGGCGACCTGGCACAGGCGTTTGCGCCGAAGGCAAATGTCACCATTGCCGAGTTGGAGCGGGCAGCCGGTGCCACCCGTATTCGCGTGCGAAAGGCCAGGCCGCAATGAAGAAGGTCGAAGTCTTCTTCCGCGGTTGGGGGCAGGAGTGGGCGCTGGGCACGCTCGCGCAAAACGGCTCCCAGGTTTTGTTTGAATACTCGCGGGCTGCCCTTGAGAAGCGGATCGAGTTTTCCAGACTGAACGTGCCGCTGACGCCGCAAACCTACTCAGGGTTCCCGCAGTACCTGTTGCAACTGCCCGGCTTCATTGCCGATGCGCTGCCAACATGACGTTCAACCAGGGCCCTGGCGGCTACCACCAGACATCGGTGATGGGCGAGGCCCGCCACCCATCGCGCGCATCGCTGCTTGCACTGGCCAAGGCCTGCGACGTGGACGCGGCATTCGCGCTGCGCACCATCGACCAGGTGTGCGGCGTCGCCCAATCCCTGGAGTCCCTGCTGGACAGCAACGGCGTCCGCCGCGCCACCCGCAAGACCATCGGCGACCTCGTCTCAGCCAATGTCGCGCGCTGCCTATCGTCGGCGGTCACGCCAGCCCCCGCATCCCGCAAGCGAGTGGCGCCTACGCCAAAGCCGCGGGCCTGATTCGACCGCAGGTCATGCAGCCAGACAGATTGGCTTGCCCTCCGCACTATGCCTCCCCCGGCAAGCCCGCCAGCAACTTGTCCAGCGTCACCGGATACTCCCGCACCCGCACACCCGTCGCGTTGTAGACCGCGTTTGCAATCGCTGCGGCCACGCCGCAGATGCCGAGTTCGCCGACGCCCTTGGCTTTCATCGGCGATGAGATGGGGTCGGTTTCGTCGAGGAAGATCACGTCCTGGTGGGGCATGTCGGCATGCACCGGGACTTCGTAGCCGGCGAGGTCGTGGTTGACGAAGAAGCCTTTGCGGTGGTCGATGGCGAGTTCTTCCATCAGCGCGGCGCCTGCACCCATGGTCATCGCGCCGATGACCTGGCTGCGGGCGGACTTGGGGTTCAGGATGCGGCCGGCGGCGCAGACGGCCAGCATGCGGCGGATGCGGATTTCGGCAGTGGCGGCGTCCACGGCCACTTCGACGAAATGGCCGCCGAAGGTGGACTGCTGGTAGCGCTTGTCCAGGTCGCCGTAGGTCATCGTGTCTTCGGCGACGGCGCCGTCCTTGCCCGCGGCCTCGGCCAGCGTCATGCGGCGGTTGCCGGCACGGATCTCGCCGTC
>Ga0307514_10003923_pt1 | contig 13908 bp, 9 predicted proteins | sample 16_EM_MG_FD_203088 | JGI IMG/M metagenome (GOLD analysis project Ga0307514, IMG submission 203088) | Populus trichocarpa ectomycorrhiza microbial communities from riparian zone in the Pacific Northwest, United States - 16_EM | ecosystem: Host-associated > Plants > Roots > Unclassified | place... | reverse complement strand
ATGAAGGGGGGTATTAGGCATTGAGGTGATTTTGGCAGGATATGAGCATTACCATGTTGTAGAGTGCACCTTTTTCCATAGGTATGTATAGAGCCAGAATCACCATGCTCATGAAATATCATGAGTTGTGACCGGAGAAGGTGTTGCAGGGGTGCGTGCAGGGATTGGTCATAAGACGGTGGTGGGTCACTACATACTGTACTAGGGCGCCAAGGGTAACTTCTGTATCTCACAGCTACCACACAAAAATAAATCGGTCTGGGCACGAGAACAATCTCACACAACCCGTGGTGGCAAGTACCTGCTCCCACAAAACACCTTCATTTCTCATCAATATCAACCGAATACCTAATCCCCCCCTTGTGGACCCCCTGCCCCGGTAACTCCCCTCCTCTTCCTACCCCTCCCTACCGATAGGTTGAATATCCCACTCACGAACATGTAAGAACATAGGAGAGTATATCGCCATAGTCTAGATAGACTGAATGCGATTAATGATTCCTTGAGAAAAAAGTCGGAGAGTACCTCAACCCATCATCTATATTCTGGACACTATAGGTCGTATAGCAGGAGGATACTATATAGTAATATCGCACGGTCAGGGCGAGAAAGACTCACATCTACAAAATGGCCAATTTCACCCAATCCTGTCTACCTACCGCTCATCTACCTACCTCCAGCATCACGTGTTGCTGAGGTAGCAGGATTGCAGAGACCAGGTGTTAGACCGCGTCTCGGCGTTATTTAGTCTGGCTGCACTGCCGTAGAGTAGCTGCGTCAGTCGGACTTTTTTGCTTTTTTTTGAGTCTGTATGTACACCTTTACAATGGTATGTACCTACCACACTAGCTGTAGAATGTACCCCTTGTTCAACTTCTGCTGATACTGGCTATGTATGAGGCAGCGCCACCCACACTACCTACTGGTAGCGTTAGTTTCCATCATCATGTTATAGTACCTCTCATTGGATAGTTTGGGGTTCAGCTCATGCATATCAGCCTGAAGGCAAAGCACTGCATCATGGACTGCACTACGGAGTACACAACGGTCTGGGCACGAGACTTGTATACACGCACCTTAGCTAGCCTCCAGGGTTCCTAGTTTGGAAGTGACTTCCTAGTTGGGCAAAAGGCTTGCAGCATCGGCTATTCCCAAGTAGGTGTCTCGCTACAGATCTGATAACTCATTATCTGATCAAGACTATCGAGTGGTGTTTTAAGTGCATTACACACAGACTACGACTTCGTTTATATATTTTAAACATACTTGGAAGGTTTACAGCTCGCTTAACACTGGTGCTTGTATGTTTCATGCAATCACGATAGAGAAATCTCAACGAAATCCTAACAGCCAAGGGGCACGGGTTTGGTCCTCACGGAGGTTTTCCCGTGCTAGATACTAGGCAGTGAAGTCATTACTGAGACTAGTCCCAAATGGCCTTGGTAGTGGAGGTAGGTGTTCGGGGAGCTGCGGTAAAGGATGTCATTCTCCCATCCAGACTATCATTCTCCGATGTATGTATCCATCGTAGCGGAACAAATAAAGACGAGAAGTCAAAACTGTTCACTCTCAACAAGCAACCCACGTTGCGAATTACCAACTTCAGCTCCAATGAGTTGTTTCTAAGCATTTTTTTGATACAAAAGTAATAAAAGCACAAGAGATTATCGACTGTGTAGGCATGGATCAACACAAACATCAACTACAGCAGTTCACGCTATATTCCTGCCCTTCAACAGCAACATCCTGATATATATATTCAGTTTGACTATGACAATTCAGATCATATGTCCTAAAGAATCTGCAGACTACTTTATACACATGCGTAAATTCCTAACGCTATTCAAATGCAGTTGCACTCTGTATCTGGGCTATAGTATTAGAATGAGGTAATCGCGCAGCGTGCAGCATCACCGGGGATAGGCTGGTGGGTCAATAGGTTACACCGAGTGATCAGGGAACGGTGAAACAGTTATTCAGGTGGATGGGAGATTTAACTTGTCATTTCGCATGTAATTACTGTAGTTCTTCCCCCCCCCAAGCAATCCAGTTCTTTCATACTGGTACGAGACGCCCGACGCAGAACCAGCTTCAGATAAATCAACGTTGGGCAAAGTCAAATACAGCTCAACTATCTTCACGCACGCACAGCATTACCATCCTTCATCGGATCACCAGATCGAGCTTGATATTAATAAAGCGCTAGCGGGATCCTTTCTTTTTTAGTTTTTCCGCCTACATATAAGGGGACATTGACTGGATATGAGAAGGCATTGGGGGTAGACCACCTACACACACCAAATACATTCCGTGGCGCAAACCGAACAGGCTCGGCACGCTTGTATGCACTGAAGAGCCCTGTAACTAAATCAACAAAGCGCCTCGTTTAGGGAGCAGTGACACTAAAGGCAATTATTGTGTACAGAGTTCAGTTCCACAACCTACCAGGTATTCCAGGATTTGTTTACAGGAGTTTTTTTTTTCTCTTTTGTGAGCCCAAAAATTTCCTCTGTACGTTAGCACACTTTAAACTTAGTTATTCCCTCGTCATATCCATCCCCTAGGGATCCATACAAGCAATGAGTTCTTTTTTTTAAAAAAAATAACTTGTTACAGGGTACTCTCGGTACAAGCATACCAGATATAAGAATATATTGGTTACAAGCATACCTTCGCCAATCCCACACAGTAGGGTCCAAATTTGTAGCCTGTATGTGAATTTTAGCACACGCCACATACTTAGCCGAATTTTTGCTGTAAGTATGCACATGCAGAAGTATCACCGCCATCGCCATAATGGCAATATGCCAAAGCGAGTCATGATGCAGAGAAAGGCGGCCTCAGGGTATTATATGCTTCCAGGACATTGGAATCATGTCGCCTGGCGCTGATATTGCAAGGGAGGTAGACGACGGTCTAATGACCATCCTCGAGACTACCCTCAACGGTCTCAGGAGTTTTTTTTTTTGAGTCTATTCATCTGTGGAGCCCTAGGCTATGAAGAGGGTCTCAGGAGTTTCTTCATACGTCTGTCCCCGATAGGCTATGAGATGGAAATACACGGGCATATACCTATACAATATCCTGCACTGTTGGACAACTGGCTATGAGCGACAAATTCGTAGCTCTTATAGCTACATATAGACTGAAAAGAAAAAACAAATCCCCCAGTCCCCTGAGATTTCTCGCCGACGGTGTTCCTGTAAATCTGTGATAAACAGCACGAAAATTTGGTCTTGCGCTCGAATCCTGTTTTGGAAACCCTCTGGTTGTCAAGTTCGACCAAGTGGGCTCATCCTGCACGGCTACTGGGGGCAAAAAAAGAAAAAAGACAAAGGTATGCATATGTGAATAGGTGAATTTATGCCTTAAAAGTATTTTGTTGCATAGGCGGACTATGAGGGCTATGCTTATAACAGGGGTTTTGTTATTTTATTCAAAAGAATCATTAATCGCAATTATCCTATCTAGAACATGGCGAGGGACTGCAGCTCCTGGGATTAGCCAGGTGGCTTTATAACGGGGGTTAACTTACATGCAATGGAAACTGTCGGGGCGGTGGTGAACTATGCAAGTTTGGGAATTTCAAGGTCCTCATATTAGTTGGAGGCTGGCAGGCTTGAGCTTTATGACATACTAACAAGCATATAAGGCCTTGAGCAATCACTGGCACCTATCAGAGTGGTTCTCGGTCTGGGTAGAGTAGTTATAGGGTGGTATATGTCAAGGGGGGGGATTATTTTATGCTTTTTTGTTTCAAGCAATGCATACCAGTCTAGGGGCTTGTCTTCTTGCCTAGTTAGTATGCGCACGATATAGAGAGCGGGTTCGGTACCGTCATGGCATCTCTTCAGTCTGTATAGATTTTCATGGAACTCATCGTAGTGTATGCTGGGGAGTGCCAAGTATGCCGAGGTTCACTGGTGTCGTTAGCCCATCGGCTGTCGTTAGCCCACCAATAATAGTACAAGACATAGTCAGTGAAGTCATTACTGAGACTAGTCCCAAATGGCCTTGGTAGTGGAGGTAAAGGTAAAGGAGGAGCTGCGGTAAAGGATGTCATTCTCCGATGTATGCATCCATCGTAGCGGAACAAATAAGAGTAGCTGTTCCTTGAACGGTTTTTTTCGGGACCTAATAAGCGGTTTGAACGACTTGCGCGTTCTAAGTTTTAAGTGAAGTCTACCACCCTTAAACGCTTTAGACACCGTTTAAACTGAGGTGCGTTGAACGGTGCGAACTTATCTAAAGTTGTTTTCTAGCGTAGCCATACAGCCGCATCACATGATACCCCACATAATGCCAGGCAGATTTCGGGGTGTTGCAGATGCCCGCAGGATAGTAGAATTCACTGAGCCTCGCCTAAACTGCTTACTTTTAGTACACCGGTCAAAATGACCAAATATGAATGTCGATAAGTGGCCCCCAAAACCCAATCGCGGCATTCATTCAAATTTAACTTTGAATACCCCGATATAGTCAGTCGGAGGTTGCAGCAGTGAGCGACGAGGCACGAGATCACTTAGAGCCTGGCTTCATAACCTAGCAGAATATTCGGGTGAATATTCGTTAAACTCAATCTATAGCCTGCTGCTTCATGGCAACCTCAACTCTGTCCTATGAACCATCAGCGCCTTCCAGCAGCATCTCCTCCCCAAGTTATGGGCGCGAACCATCCTAATTAGGTACGATCCGCGGCGGTACCCTCTACATGGTGCTGTGGGTGGGCACCGGAGGAGATACATACGATGGTGGGAGTACGGACCCCTCGTGGAGGGTGGTGGGCAAGCAGGGCAAGAGAGAGGATGATGCAGGGGGTGCCTACGGGTGGGGCAGTGGTGTGGGGGGAAAGGCTATTATGGAAGGGCGTCTCACTTTACCAGTGCGGTTGGTGTATGAAGGTGGGGGATATATTCGCTGATAAAAGATTAAAGGGAAAAGGAAACAACGCTGTATACAAACACCAGCGCCCCATGCCAGGCCCCACGCTTCACAGCTCACGATTTGCCGTCCTTGTCATCTCCCCATAATTTCCATTTTTTCCACGATGTCCCTCGGTATCCCACGCTGCAGGGTTACCTATTCCAACATGGGGGGTGGAAGAACAGAAAGCTTTTCCTAGGGCAGAACACCTCCGCCGCAAAACTATGGCACCCCCAGTCCGAGTCTACGAAAACCCTAGGGGAATTCCTCCTCACCCGTACACATTCCACCTCGCGCACTCTCCATTTCTGCTCCAGCTCCACTCTCCACCGCAACCCATACCCCCTGCTTTATTACCCTCTAATCCTCAAACGCCCCCATTTTTTTAAGGAGTCATTAATCGCATTCAGCCTATCTAGACTATGGCGATGACTCATTGTCCTGCTCCCCATCCCCTTTCTCTTCCGGTACCTCCCTACTGGCAAGGATATCTTCAACTACACAGATGTTCTTTTTGAGGTGAGAAAGATTTCGGCGCGAGGGCGCGACAGGGTAGTAGTGTCCCTAGAGAGTCTTGTGGTGGTGGTTCGGGATGGGGGTGAGGCCAGGAATACAACCCTATCTCCTCTTCCGACTACCAACACGCCTCTCCACGCACACCGCCACGGAAAAGAAATAGAAAAGCAAAACCCGATCCAACTGCCCAACCGCCCAACCCCCCCATCCCTGAACTACGGCCCGAGGGCGGCGCGGCTCCACAAACCAACACCATCTCAAACAAATCCTAATATCCGAAACGATGTTTCCCTGCAAAACCTTGCATCCCGCCCTCTGCCAGATTAGCAAAATCAAAACCAACCTTGGGGCAAATATTCTCCCGCCTATCCCCGCCAGAAATCTACTTCACAAATACCCACACACCCCACGCGTGCCGCAATTGCATCTATCCCTAAAGACTAGTAACTAGTTGGTAATAGGCTATTGCTGTACAGAGAAAGCTCGTGAGGTCATAAAAAACAAAAAACACACAATCCTGGAAAAGGTAGGTTATCCAATTGAACTCTGTTCCCCCGCAGACAGGGCAATTACATTTGGTGTCATTATTCCCCAAACTCCGTGCTTTGTTGATTTAGTTGCGAGGGCTCTTCGGCGCACGAGCGCGCCTGTAGGCTCTGAGCCCGTTCGGTTTGCCCCGCGCGTTGGGAAGGCCGATGAGTCCACGGAGTGTATTTTGTGTGTGTGGGTGATCCACCCCCAATGTCTTCTCCCTCCCAGCCAGTGCTCGCTCATACCACTCCAGCGCTTTCTCATACTGTCCTTGGTTGTCGAATACTGATGCCATACAATGGACTGTACTGAGAGTATATGGATGGTCTATCCCAAGTGCCTTCTCATACCCAGCCAATGCTCGCCCATACCACTCCAGCGCTTTCTCATACTGTCCTTGGCTGTCGAATACTATTGCCATATTATGGACTGTATTGAGAGTATGTGGATGGTCTATCCCAAGTGCCATCTCCCTTCCAGCCAATGCTCGCTGATACCACTCCAGCGCTTTCTCATACTGTCCTTGGTTGTCGAATACTGATGCCATACAATGGACTATACTGAGAGTATGTGGATGGTCTATCCCAAGTGCCTTCTCGCTTCCAGCCAATGCTCGCTGATACCACTCTAGCGCTTTCTCATACTGTCCTTGGCTGTCGAATACTAATGCCATACCCTGGATTGTAGTGAGAGTATGTGGATGGCCTATCCCAAGTGCCTTCTCCTTTCCAACCAATACTCTCTCATACCACTCCAGTGCTTTCTCATACTGTCCTTGCTTGTCGAATACTACTGCCATATTATGGACTGTAGTGAGAGTAGCTGGATGGTCTACCCCAAGTGCCTTCTCTCTTCCAGCCAATGCTCGCTCATACCACTCGAGCGCTTTCTCATACTGTCCTAGGTTGTCGAATACTGATGCCATACAATTGACTGTACTGAGAGTATGTGGATGGTCTATCCCAAGTGCCTTCTCATACCCAGCCAATGCTCGCTCATACAACTCCACTGCCTGCTTGTACCGCCCATGTCTGCGAAATATATTGCCTAATGTAAATGCCTCATCGCCTATTTTGGTGGTACCTAGTGCTAGGTATTGTGATGGTATATGTTGCATCACTGCGTTGATATGTGGCATAACTTGCTGCTCAAATACCCAGTCCGCCGTGCTTCGCTCGTCGTCGGGCTTGCTCAACCCAGATGCAATTATTTCGAAGGCCTTCGTTGCTTTTTCCATTTCCCTCTGCGGCTCTGGCTTTAGTCTAAGCCTAGCCCAAGAATGGACTAAAGGATGGATACTGAAGCTGTCATCGCTGCTGCCTCGCTTCAGTAGGGAGTATGAAAACAATACCCTGATTGATTCTTCTAAGGTGTTATCTATCCCAAGATTATTAGCAAAGTCTTCATAAATATCCCAAACTGTGCATACCGTGTTTTTCCAACTTCAAACCACGTCGTAGAAGTTCTTCCCGGATATCTTCATGGTCGAAAAACCCACAGACCAACAACAGCTCCGCTGCTTTTGGGCTTGTTTGCTGAATTGACCTGAACGATATCTCCCATGTAGCAAACACTGATTTATCATGCTGTGTCACTGTCCACCCCTGGCTCAGTAGATATCCCGCCTTCGTTTGGTATTCCTTCAAATATCGACTCAGTGAATACTGAGATATATGAATATAGGCTCCAGCCTGACTCAGGGCAAGTGGGAGACATCCCAACTCTTGTGCTATAGTACTAGCAGCAGTTTGTTCTAGGTGTAGACCATCAGTTTAGATATTTACGATGAGAGAAAGGAGAGGGATCAACAGTGATAGGCTTTACTTACCGAGGGGTACCAGATCCTCAAACTTGGAAATTGAACACGCACTAAGCAGTAATTCTATCGACTCCATATGGTGCATTTGCTGCACCTCCAACCCTCTCCGGCCTTGTCGTACACAATCACGCCGCCTGCTTGTAATTATTACCGTACCATGATTGCATGATGGAACGTACTTCTCGATATCAACTAGGTCAGGGTCATCGAGGTTATCAAATATAAGCAGCCAGTTTGTATTTCCGGGTGCTGAAAACCACTGCTTAACCGCATGCACAACATGCTGCTCCTCCGACTCTGATGTGACTGTGAAGCATCCCTCTGGATCCAGTTTTCCTGCCATGCCTAACAACCGACCGATTTGTACATAGTCATCGGAGATCTGTCCATGGCGCTGCACAAGCCGCTGCATTATCTGGGTGAATCCAAGGATAGTCGTTTGAACACTAGCCGCATTGACAAAAAAGACTGAAGTGTAGTTCCGATACTGCTGATAGACATATTTTAGTGCAAGTTGTGTCTTTCCCATACCTCCGGTACCGTAGAGCACAATGACATTCCGCCTATCTTTGCCTTTTTCTATCTCCTGCTCTAACCTCTCGAGGAGATACTCTCTTCCCACAAAGTCACAATTTTCTCCAACGTTCAGGAAAAAGGGAATATCGAATAAGAGTTTTAGTTTTGCATGTTGTTGGAATCGGTGGGGGTGAGCTGGATGTGCCAGGGTGGTTTCTGATGCCGGGAGCACTCGAAAAAGTCCATTGTTGAGGTTAGTCAAGTTTTTCAATAGCTCCTCTAGCTTTGCGTTGTCTGAAATAACCCAGCGGAGTTTGAGATAAACAGGTAAGGATTGCTGTACTCGGTTCATTGCCTGGGTCATGGACTTGATCTCGTCATCAAGTCCCGGGAGAATATTTGTGTCTGCCAGTACTTGAGGGTTCTCTAAAACGTGCAAGTCATCGTTGGTCGGACTGGGGGTTGATGTTTGGGTCCTACTTGCGCTTGGACCCGGGGATTTTGCCCGTAACCTAAGCGGAATTGATGCTGCCAATCGATCCCGAAATCGTGGCTTGCGTTTCTCCCCTCCATTTCCCTCAGAAAGCGACTCTTTCTTCACCACAATCCCATATCTCTCTTGCAGCTTCTCGGCACTGGAAAATACGGCAACTATTCTGGCCAAACTTGCAGTCGCATATCTGTACCGGTAGTCTCCAGGCTGAATCCGCTGCTGTTGATTGGAGTCACCTCCGAACCCCCAAGCCTCCTCCCACCTCTTCAGAAGAAGTCCCTGCGTTCGTAGCTCATGCAGAATTGCATCGTAGGTTGAGCCAACATCATTCATATTATCGAAGATTTTGTAGCAGTCCATCGCAGCTTTAGTTAACTGTCCGGCAAGGCCCCCGATCGTGAAGCTAGCTGGCTCCATAATGCGTATTATCCGGAATACTAAGGCGTATTCAATGTTAGGATACCAATTACAACGGTGTACATACGAAATAGAATGGCATACCTTGGGTGTGCGTATTGAACTTATATCGCAGGATATATAGTGTTGTTTGCGTTGTTAACAACTTGGAGAGAATTACTGAGACTAGTTCCAAATGGTCTTGGTAGTGAAGGTGGCAAAAACTAACAATTCAAGCTAGGTATAAACTGTACATGCGCGCATACATCCTGGACTCCGTACATGGCAAGGCTACGTGCGGGAACGAGGTCGCCTTACTCTAGTCTGGTTGGCACAACACCCTAGGTAGGACCGCCCCATACCGCTAGCCTAAGGCTTCCTTCAGGTATATATGATATCCCTTGGCCTGGCAAGACACCCATCGTTCGTGCATATTGGCTCTAACGAGAAGAGCATAGGATCTACCTGGTACTTTACACGCTCACCGCGGTTGATGTTGCGAGTTGTACCGGTAGATAATTACCATAATCAAGAGCAGGGCTTTAGATGAACTGAATAAGCAGACCCATCGACAATGTCGAGATCCTGGCTGCAAGGCTCGAACCCCATTTCTTTGCTGTCAATGTAATATTTCCTACCTCTCTGCCTGTGTTAATATATTTTAGATGTACGTAGATCGCGTGCTTCTTTTAGTTGGAATCAATATGCACGAGCGATAGGTGTCCTGCCAGGTCAAGGGATAGACTCAAAAAAAAAAAAAAAGGGCGAGGCTAAGTAACTTGCGGTATACAGGTACAGTACATACGGATACGTACTCTACATAACTTGTTATGTGGATCGCAAGATGCGGGGTAAGTAAAACTGGGTTCAGCAGGCATTGTCACAATCCGCGGCTGAGCATAAGACATGCAGCTGAAGCGAACTGCAACTGAATACCTAATCCCCCCCCTTGTGATGCGCACCCCCTGCCCCGATAACCCCCCTCTCCTTCCTACCCCTCCCTACCTATAGGTTGAATATCCCACTAACGAGCATGTAAGTAGGAGAGTACCTCAACCCATCATCTATATTCTAGCCGTATAGGTCCTATAGCAGGAGGATACTATATAGAAATATCGCACGGCCAGGGCATCACGTGTTGCTTGAGTAGCGGGGTTGCAGGGGCCAGGCGCTAGACCGTGTATGAGTTGTCTTGCATGGTGACTTTGAGATATTTGGGGGGGTTTGCGTGATCTGTCGCGTTAGATCAATAAGCTGAGACGTCTCCCAAATCCTGTATCCTGAGCTTCGTACCTAGGTAGTTCTTGACCGCTCTCACTTCATCGGCAGTACCGGCTACGAGGCAATCGTCAACATGCACAGGAGCATAGCAGCAGTGCGAGCAGCATCTGGCCAGAAAACCCTAGGTATGCCTGCCATGTACAGCATGGTAGTTGACATTCGAACAATAGTTTGAATTGTCTTTTCAGCCAGTCCATTCATATCAGGACAACCTGGTGGAGTCATTTCCAAACCTAGATTAATGCTCTGTAGCCATGCAAGGAATCCCACCTCCATAAAAGCACCTTCGCCATCTACGAGAAAATTATTTCCACCCCGCCGTTCTGCAAATGCTTTAAAGGCGACAAAAGCACCCCTAGCTTCATCCGAGCGGATAGTACAACCATGTGAAGCGAGAATACTCATTTATGATCAATGCTATGAAATATTCTGCACTGCCAAGACAACCTTTATGCTGAATCCTACCACTCAAATCGCAATGAACTCTTTCCAGTCTTAGTAGCCTTTAACATAGGCATTCTTGAACCTTTACGTTAATGCTTCCCGACCGGACATCCAGCACATTGCAAACTGCCCTCAGCTTTTGGGTTGCCGATAGTCATTCCCGAAACCATATTAGGAAGCCACTGTATATCCTTCTTGCCTAAATGTTCAAGGCAGTGAGGCCATGTCTCAGTTGTTTGTGTATCATGGGCACAGGCTAATATCGTAATAACCATGGCAGTAACCTCCCCCGGGTCAATATCGAACATTCAACCATTACCACAATCCGAAACTCTGCACAAGTATGTTCCGTCCTTCCAAAAATCCATCCCTTCAAATATGATCTCAGTTCCAATCCCCTCTTTTGCCCATTTTTTCAAGGATAACAAATTGCAACCGGCAGCCAAAGTGGGGATATACAGGACGTCCTCCAGGAATAGGTTCCTTCTTTTCTGTGTGCCATTTTCATCTCACATCATTACCAGAAGAACAGTGCCCTTTCCTGTAGCTATGAGCCATCCATTTCCTGTCAATGCGGGAGTGTTGTCAATAGGTTTCAAATAGAGAAATAGGCTCTCATTAGCTGAACAGTGCGAGGAGGCACCTGAATCCCCCAATCACTTCTTCGAAGTCTTTGTTGCTATCCTAGCATTTTCCAAGGAATAATCACAGGGTCCTTGATGGATAGAACTAAACGCATGTTCGACCTGGAGGGTGTCCTGCTAGGTGTCACAAATAAGTTGACTCAGAAGCCACCGCCGTCGTTTGATGTGAAGTATCCTGTCTGGTGTTTTGCGGAGGGAATTCAATTCGATATTGTAACTGAGTCTGATTTCTTTTACTAGCCTCTTGTTCTCCTAAAGGATGTGTGTTTTTACCCGAGGCTATTGACCCAAAGATAAATCCCTTCTTTCCTCATTTATCATCCAAGGTGGTCTTAAATGAGGAAATTTATTCAAGCAAATGTTCTGGGTATACCGAGTTTGCCACAGAGATAACATCTGAACGACCCCCCAGAAGGTGTGGTTCTTGAATATGGAGACGATCTATATTGATATGCATATCCTTGATGTGCTGGAGGTCCACCATATTGATGACGGTAAGTGCCAGGTTGATTTTGATTGCTGCGTAATGGACCCACCGGATGTAATGTGTGTGCAGTATTGTGGTGACTGCAGGGGAATGATATAAATGGGGTGCAGGAACTGGGGTGGTAGTCGTTTCAAAACGTTTAAGAGTTGCCTCACGGCTCAGCACGGCATCGATGACATCCTCCACCCTCAAGTTCCCAGGTCTGGTTGTCATAGCAATAATCACCGATAGGTAATCCTTCGGAAGACCCCCCAAGATAGTATTTGAGATTTTGGCAGGGTTTATCTCGACTCCTAGAGCTCGGAGCTCTTGTGCCTCTGCCTTGACTCTTGTGATATCTTTGTCCACGGACTCAGTAGGCCCCATCCTGAACGTTGCAAAATCTTGCTCCAATCTCATCAAGTTTGCTACCGAAGGAGCTTCATAGCGGCGGGTAAGGATCTCCCAGGCCTCTGTCATATCCACGGCTTCAGAAGTGAGCTGTTTCTGTTCGGGTTTGCACGCTAGATGAATTTCAGCTAAACTGTTGTCCCTTCTCCACTGTCTCTCTTCCCCTACCATAGGTAGTTTCCCCCAAATCCCAAACGCTCTTTTTAATGAACACCATCTGCATATCCCGCTTCCATGACTGATAGTTGAGACCATCGAGTTTCTCAATCACAAGCTTCAGCTGACCCTTCCGTACAGCTGCGATTGCCGCTTGAGAGTCCGAAAGGACAAGAACTTTCCGGTCAATGCAAAGACTATTACTGGTGGGGATTATGCATATATGTATTGTAGATCACTAAATAGGCCTATTTACCGTATGTAATAGGTAGGTTTTAATATGCAGTCACCTATGCCAACCATGTGACCACATCCCTCCACCGAGATCACCAATCTTGATCTGGATTCACTTGTCACGTGATTCTGCTGACCAAGTCACAACTGAAACACGTTAGCTCTTTTTGAAATTCTCACAGGATCGACACATTAATTAATAGGTGCATAACTAGTTGGTCATGCTCATGGGTACGTAATTTAGGGCTGCCCCCCTCACAAGGCGATTTCATATAAAGGACATCTTCCCTACATACATCCTTAGAGCTTATGAACCATGGAATAGACATGGCCAATCTACCGCAACCAGCCCTGCCAACAGGATGCGTATCAACACCTGCTGGCGAGAGCACCCTCCCAATATTAATGGATGGTCAAAAGTCGTTCGCCGAATATATGGCTTCCTGCTCTAGTGTAAGCACCTTCGTTTTGAATCCCTATATATAGTAATATACGATCCCGTTCCCCCAAGCTCACTGATGACAGCCCTGCAGTATATTTATTGTGACAGTCTCTGGAGCGTTGGATCCACGCCGTGATATGGTCCATACTGGCAACAACCCAGAGAAGGCTGGCTGGCTCAGCCGTTTCCGAATTGTAGTTTTCGACCGCAGTCCGCACCCAGTGTATGGCCGGCATATATTCGTCAGCGAAAGCGGTATCGCCGGCCCACATAGAGCTTCAGTATCTCTGGACGGAAAGTGTGACAAAGACTGGACAACAAAACTTGACTTTTGGGTATACTCGCAAGACGTTGGGGATTGTGTAATGATTGCTGTAGGCGAGCAAAAAACGGGCAGCTACAGATGCAAACTTGAGATTGGGCGGAGAATTGGCAATGCACCGGAGGATGCAGGTTGGACGGAAAAGTTTGTCTTTTGGGTAAAGAGAGGGAGTTTTGTTTGATTTTGTATTTCCGGTTGTTGGATAATCTGTGCCTTGCTTTCAGAACCGCTGTTGATATACAGTTAGGCTAGCTGCGGGTACAATACGGAGGCTGTAACTACACGCGGCGGCATTTGCGAGATAAACCTTTGGG
>Ga0307514_10003922_pt1 | contig 13914 bp, 13 predicted proteins | sample 16_EM_MG_FD_203088 | JGI IMG/M metagenome (GOLD analysis project Ga0307514, IMG submission 203088) | Populus trichocarpa ectomycorrhiza microbial communities from riparian zone in the Pacific Northwest, United States - 16_EM | ecosystem: Host-associated > Plants > Roots > Unclassified | place... | reverse complement strand
ATATGCAATTCTGAGAGCTCTTATCAAGTTAGCTAAATCCTCCTCAGGTATTACCTCCTCACTACACTCAACCCCCCCCCCATTGACCCCTCCTCCAGTGCATCACTAACAACCATAGGCAGGTCTCCAATAGCCCTAGAAGCTCTAATACCCCCATATTTGAAGTCGCAAAGGTCACTCTGCTCAGAGGGATATGCCGGCGGCGACCCCTCTCAGAGGCACTCGATACCTCCCGCTCAATTACAACCTAGTATCCAACCTTTTAGCTCTCCTGGTGTCTCTCTCATTAGCTCTCGAGGCTTTCCGCTACTTCTCCTAGTGTATCTCTCAATCTATCATGGTATTCATATAGTATACTACTAGTGTATATCACTTCTCGTGCATAGGTATTGGTGTCTAAGTTATGTCCCATTCTACTCTCACATTCATGTATATACTCATGATCATCATGTTCAGGCCCTCTTGATACTGAATCCCTCCGATTCGCCATAACATGCTCTATATATTCCACTTGATTGCTAACGTGCCAGCAGCTCGCTTCTAGCAATAGTATAGTATACGTACCTAATCCAGCATCCAACCCAATATTCAACCCAATGTTTAACCCAGCATCTAGCATCCATTTGCGATCCAGCGTCAGATCCAGCGTCAGATCCAGCGCCCAGCTCAGTAGTCATTCCAGCATGGCAAACAGCCTGCGCTGATGGCTACCATGCTTGGAATAAGTATATGGCTACTGCTGGTAGATGTTGAATCACCCTGGGAGGGGTCGGCGCCGCCGCCGCCACCAGCATATCCCTCTGAGCAGAGTGACCTTTGCGACCTCAAATATGGTGGTATTAGAGCTTCTAGGGCTATTGGAGACCTGCCTATGGTTGTTAGTGATGCACTAGAGGAGAGGTCAATGGGAGACAGTTGAGTATAGTGAGGAGGTAATACCTGAGTAGGATTTAGCTAACTTGATAACAGCTCTCAGAATTGCATATTTTTATGCAGATTAGTGCCCCTGGTTGAGGTGCTCCGATTTTACCATTCAGTACACTCCTGATTCAGCATTGCTTTAATGTAAATATAGATGCTAGCTAGAGGCCTCATAGTAGCCATGAGCCAATGTAGCTAATATTCAGCCTATAGAGGTAGAGGGAGTGTTGGGGGGGGGGGGTAATCAGAGAGGTAACATATGAAGGGGCGTATTAGGCATTGAGGCAATTTTGGCGCCGGCAGGATATGAGCATTACCATGTTGTAGAGTGTACCTTTTTCCATAGGTATGTATAGAGCCAGAATCACCATGCTCATGAAATATCATGAGTTGTGGCTGGAGAAGATGACGGTTGTGGGTCACTACTAGGGCGCCAAGGGTACCACTAGCATCCTACTGTACCGTCAGTTCATGTTGTGTCGCAACGGCGCATGCACAGCCAGGGGCGTACAAGTACTACTGGTGCAAAGGTACCTACAGTAGGTGGGCATGTATTGTACCCGAGTACAGTAGCTAGACACGTGCGGCACACACAGGGTCAACTGCACCAATGACTGGGCATACCTTACCAGTACCGGTAGATGCGCGCTGAGAAAAAAACAAGGAACTCTTCATGTTGCTTTTTCCTCAGCACTGCGGGGTTGTATTCCTACCTAGCGCTAAAGCCAGCAATTACCACAACCAGCACACTTACCATCACTAGGATGCCCAATTTTATCCGCCAACTGCTTTCAAGTCCCAAGCCCCCCAATTCAAGGGATCAACAATCCGAGAGCTTGGAACCCGACCCTCAAGACCGGCATAAGAACTCGGAACGACCAAAGTCTTCACGGGGCTGGCGTTTGCGACTCCCGGGATCCTCCTCAGCAAGAGGAAATTCACCCATCCCTACTTCCAGGTTACCAACGCCGACACCACCTGCCGTACCATCACCGGGTGTGCCAGTACAACCTGCACAAGTACCTGGCGTTCTTCCAATCGAACGTATCTGGCAACGGTCAATTGATCTAACCCAGGAGAGGCTCAAGGAAAAGAAGCTACCACCCCTCGAACCCAGCAGCCCCACATTTAAATCGGTGGCCAGCGTCACTAGTCCTGTGGAAGATTTGAAGAGGTCTATTGACCAGGGTGGCAAAGGCCCTGGGGCGGATCAGTGGAGAAAAATTCTAAAAACTATCGACAGCTATGCGAAGCTTGTGGACACGGCAATACAGCACAGTCCGGCGATTACGGCGTTGGTCTGGGCAGGCGTCAGAACAATATTACAGGTAAGTTGGGATTCTATATTCTAGCACATTTAATTTATGTAGTATTAACTATTGGTGCTGCTAGGTTGCTTTGAACCGGATAGAAACCATTGAAAGCCTGGAGGCTGCTATCGAGACTATTGTTTCGAAGATGGCTATATGCGAATTCTATGCCAATCTGTATGTGGAGACAATGCAGATGGGACTCACACTGGCGAGTGACCAAATGACACACAGGCTTCAACAAAGCCTGGACTCAGCATTGCCTGAGTTTTATGCTGCCGTGTTGGTTTTTTCCGCGAAAGCATGTCAATATTTTAATCCTTCCAACACAGGTGGGTGGCTTTCTGTGTGAATGGCTTCCCGCGTGATGGTTTAGTAGGGTTAGTTCTGACCATCACTTGATGTACAGCAATAACAAAAATAGGCAATATGCTACAACCTTTCGTTCATGAGTTTAAACCATTCATTGACGACATTTCCCGAACGGAGAAATATGTGCGAGAATGCGCAGATATAGCTACTATGGACAGGATTAAGAGTTTGTAAAAGAGTTACTTTTTATACAGGGTCTAATGAACTAATAGTTGAGCAGGGAACTCTATCCAACTTGAGCAGATGCACAGTCTCCTTAAGCAAATTGAGTCCACAGTTCTCTCACTTAGCAGATTAAATGGTGAGTATATATGTATTCTGGTCCTGGATATACATACTCCCGAATTTAACCGAAACTAATAAGCTAGCAGAGATTGCAAACGGCGCTAAAAAAGCAGAAGGTACTAATGCCGTTAATATACCGGAATCACAGCCAAGTACTGATCTGCCTGTACTCCAGAGGAGAAGCTCCTAGAGGTACTTGCCCAATTGGACTCTCCGAAACGACACCAGGATATGCGTAACAAGCGTTACGACGGTAGTGGGAGATGGTTATTACAGCACCCACGATTCCTGCGATGGGTGGATAATAGTAATGAAGGCATAGCGAGCCGCATTCTATGCTGTTATGGAATGCCAGGTGCCGGCAAGACTATAATCAGGTACCAATGCTCGAACTGAAGTTGAATCGCATGTTAACCCACCTCACCTCTAGTTCCGTTGTAATCGATGATCTGATCACGCGACATGGGGAAGCAAATGTTGCCTATCTCTACTGTGATTACCGGGACCAAACTAGCCAAACTGTGGTCAATATATTGGGGAGTGTGCTAAGGCAGTTTCTTAGCACCGCTTCGTACGTTCCAGAAACCATTATAACCACACTAGAATCCATCAAGAAAAAAGACCAAAAAGCGGGGATTGGGGATATTTCAAAAATGTTAAAGGTCCTTTTACCACACCTTCATCGCAGTTTCCTCTGCTTGGATGCTCTCGATGAGTTGGAGTCTCGTACTCGCTTCACATTACTTAAGGCACTTCGAACTGAGTTTGGTACTGCTCACATATTTCTGACAGCGCGTCCTCCCATAGAGCCAGAGGTCAATGGGCCCCTACAAATACAACTTGATGCAATGCACATCGAAGCAAACGAAGATGATATTCGAGGATTCTTAATCCACGAGATTGAGGAAGATATGAATATCAACCCAGGCGATATGAATGAGCAACTCAGGGAGGAGATACTGGACGCAATTATAAGCAAGGCTGGTGGAATGTATGTTCTTTACTTTTTTATCCACATTTTTTTTTGAAGTCTATACGCCCAGTCAGCCTAAGGCTCTGAGGCGGAGTACTACGAGATCGTAAGGATTTCAACAAAGAAGCCGCTAGGGTTAGGTTGACAAACAATCCGAACTGATGATACAAGGAATACATGTCGCAGAAAAATAGCTAAGCAATATGTAATTCCTAGGTTTCTTCTTCCTGCGTTACATATCAGTATGGTCCTCGCACAGCCGACAAAGGCAGCAAGACGGCAGGCATTACCTATATTGCCACTAGAACTTGGCGGTGCCTATGCGGGGATGCTTGCGAGGATACAAAAATCGAGTCACAGTCCCCACCCTGCAAGTAATCTAGGGATGCGAGTCCTAATGTGGCTACATCTCGCCACCCGGCCCCTCTTCTTGGAAGAGCTCCAGCATGCACTTGCGGTAGTGTTGGAGGAAGGCCAATGTGGAAATATTGACCTGGATAAGGATGAAATTCCTACGAAAAAACGCTTGTTGGACTGTTGCCTTGGACTAGTTATCGTGGACGAAGGGACAAATACAGTTCGGTTTGTTCACTATACCTTGGAGGAATACTTCAAGGGTGACAACCGTAGCAACGAATATTTCCCAGATCACCACAGGCTCGCTGCTAAAATCTGTTTGACGTACCTCAACTTCCGTGAGTTGGCTGCCGACTGCACAACCGAAGGTGAAATGTATAAGCGGCTGCAGGACTTTTGTTTCCTTGCCTACGCGGCATGGCACTGGGGCCGGTATGCCGCCCGACTGGATTGTAGTGACGGAGTTGATAGGTTCGCGATGAGGCTTCTGCGGGTTGGGAGTGAACGTCAGTATCCTCATGTAGCCCTCCCGGTGTTGTACTTGGGTCTGTGCAAGGATGAGGACGACACCGATTTCGACTTCAAATTCCTCGGAATACATGCCGCAGCTTCCTTTGGATTGGAATCCTGCGTGAATGAGTTAGGGAAAGACAATATTTGGGATATACAGGACCGTACTGGCCGAACATCATTGTCATGGGCAGCGGAGCGAGGCCACGAGGCTGTTGTACGGCTGCTGGTTGAGCGGGAGGAGGTGGATACTGATTCAAAGGACCACGATGACGGAACACCTCTGTCATGGGCAGCTATGCGAGGCCACGAGGCCGTTGTATGGCTGCTGGTTGAGCGGGAGGAGGTGTATGCTGATTCAAAAGACACCTATGGCCGAACACCACTGTCATGGGCAGCTTGGGGAGGCCATGAGGCTGTTGTACGGCTGCTGGTTGAGCGAGAGGATGTGGACGCTGATTCAAAGGACACCTATGGCCGAACACCACTGTCATGGGCAGCTTGGGGAGGCCACGAGGCTGTTGTACGGCTGCTGGTTGAGCGGGAGGATGTGGATGCTGATTCAAAGGACAACAATGGTGGAACACCACTGGCATTGGCAGCTGAGCGAGGCCACGAGGCTGTTGTACGGCTGCTGATTGCGCAAGAGGATGTGGATGCTAATTCAAAGGACGACGATGGCCAAACACCACTATCATTAGCAGCTGCGAGTGGCCACGAGGCTGTTGTACGGCTGCTAGTTGAGCACGAGGATGTAGATGCTACTTCAAAGGATAGCAACGGCCAAAATCGATATAGCGCTGGAATAATGGTATAACCGGGGGTATCACGCTGGGGGAATGGTACCACACTGGCATTTCGGCATACCGCTGGTACAGGGTTTTTTTTTCTTTCTTTGGAGTCTCTACAGCTGTAGAGCCTGAGGCTAGGAGGCTACTCCCTCCCCTTTGCTGGTACCGTATAGTGCTACAATAATAAATTTCCTTAAGACTTTACTCGCAGTCAGCCTTAGGCTATGACGAGCCTCCCGGAAACCTGGCGGGGATTCATCCACGGGCAACCGGGGCCTATTAGCAGACTAAGCCAACAGGGGTGGAAACCTCAACTAGGCGAAAACCGTTGGCCCTATTGGTACCTCTGAGATGTCTAGTCTGGCTGCACTACGGGGGGCGGTGCAGCTAGACTATGAGATGTCTAAAGTCTCGCCCTCCCCAGCTACCTATATGTAACTAACCTTCCCCAGCTATAACTACCATATCTGTAGTAAGTATTAACTACTAACTATACTTGCCAAGCTTCTTAGTCGTTAAGTACGTATACATCTACATCTTGTAAGCCCAATCTCCCACCAATGACCCCACAGCCACTTGAAAGCCTTAACCATACACTATATTTATGTAAATTGAATGCTAAAGGGTTTTTGTGCATAGTGGCAAAATGGGGTTTCAACTAGGGGGCACTAACCGCCGCAAAATAACAATCCCGGGTAAATTCACAAATTCACCCTCACCTACCTCCTCCCCTTCAACTGTAAGAATTATAAGGCTATGAGGTGGAATCATGGTAGTAACCGGAGGTTCAACTCAAGAGAGAAAGAATATATTCGTGAGATGTCAATCTTCTGCTCGCTGTAGTATACTGAATTCTATGGGAGAGGGGGCAGGGACTGGCCCGAGTAGGGGAGAGAGGCCACCCGGTTCTTCCGGGAGCTGCAGTCCATCGCCATATTCTACATAGGATGAATGCGATTAATGATTCTTTAAAAAAAAAAAAATTTCTATGGGAGAAGTGCTTTAGAGAGAAAGTTCTATATACGTTATACTCGCGAAAGTTCCTTCCTTATATCCTGCGCATATACCACAATTGGCCATTTCGGGCTTCCCTGTCATACCCTTGGAGTTCCCCTTTTGGCCGTTCTGGTTGACCGGCTGTGCTCGTGATCTCACATGACTTTTATTTTACGAGCACGGGTTGCGAGGGTATTTCCTACATCAACCTCCTCAATCCCCCACTTAACCTCTTCCGCTGTAGTATCTTCAACCACTATGGAAAGACCACCACTCTCAATACCGCCCCCCATTTGGAAGTGGGAGCCGAAGTGGGAAATATTAATGAGAAATGAAGGTGTTTCGTGGGAGCAGGTGCTTGCCACCACGAGTTGTGTGAGATATATATAGAAGTTGCTTGGATGAACCCCCTGCTTAATTCGCTCCAGCTGTATGTCTCATCCTCAGCCGCGATTGTATATGAGACAATGCCGTTGTTTAACCCAGTTTTACTTAGCGTCACTTGGCCTCGCCTTTTTTTTCTGTTTTGAGTCCATACGCCTTTCGCCCAAAGGGAGCCTTACGCTATGAGGCGGCCGCGTTCCCGCACTTAGCCTAGTCTGGTTGGCACAACACCCTCGTACACTTTACGTGGAGAGCGGCTTGTGCCAACCAAACTATCGTACACTTAGCCCCTAGAAAGGTGACCACAGTATGATGATGAGAGCAATGAAATGTGACGTTGATAATTGTGTGTATCTGAACCGATGATTCTCCTTCTCCGCCGTGTCCCCAGGACCTCTTTTATCATACAGATCCTCTCACCTCCTTCACTGGTCGGTCATGTCATTATGTCCTCTCACCTCCTTCACTAGTCGGTCATGTCATCATGATGGTCGGTGGTGTAGTCGACCATTACTGGACAGGTGTCACATGACCCTGTCCTGTCAGCCCCGCCTTTTTTTTTTTGAGTCACACCTTTTCCCCGAAGGGAGCCTTGGGCTATGAGGCGGCCCCGTTCACTTAGCTCTGGCTACATGTACTGAGTCCAGGATGTATGCGCGCATGTACTAGTACTCGGGGCCAGCCTTTAATGATAAGAAGCAGTAAATACCTAGCTGCATGCCAAAATCTATTGGTCGAATAACAAGGCAAACTGTATGTACGGCGACACAACTTTCTGCCATTTCCCTCCAAGTTGTTAACAACACAAACAACACTACATATCCTGCGATATAAGTTCAATACGCACACTCACGGTATGCCATTCTATTTCGTATGTACACAGTTATAATTGGTATCCTAACATTGAATAGCATTAATATTCCGGATAATACGCATTATGGAGCCAGCTGGCTTGACGATCGGGGTTGTCGGCCTTGCCGGACAGTTGACTAAGGCTGCGATGGACTGCTACAAAATTTTCGATAACATGAGGGATGTTGGCTCCACCTACGATACAATTCTGCATGAGCTACGCACGCAGGGGCTTCTGCTGAAGAGATGGGAGGAGGTTTGGGGATTCGGAGGTCACTCCAATCAGCAGCGGCTTCAGCCTGGAGACTACCAGTACAGATATGCAACTGCAAGTTTGGCAAGAATAGTTGCGGTATTTTCCAATGCCGAGAAGCTGCAAGAGAGATATGGGATTATGGTGAAGAAAGAATCACTTTTCGAGAAAACTGGAGGGAAGGAACGGACGCCACGGCTTCGGGAGCGAATGACAGTACCAATTCCACTTAGATTGCGGGCAAAATCCCCAGGTCCAAGCACAAGTAGGACCCAAACCCCAACCCTCGGTCTGACCAACGATGACCTGCGCGTTTTAGAGTACCCTCAAGTGCTGGCAGACACAAATATTCTCGCGGGGCTTGATGACGAGATCAAGTCCATGACCCAGGCAATAAACCGAGTACAGCAATCCTTACCTGTTTATCTCAAACTCCGATGGGTTATTTCAGAGAACGCAAAGCTAGAGGAGCTATTGAAAAACTTGACTACCCTCAACAATGGACTTTTTCAAGTGCTGCCAGCATCAGAAACAACCCTAGCACATCCAGCTCATCCCCACCGATTTCAACAACATTCAAAACCAACACTCTTATTCGATATTCCTTTTTTCCTCAATATTGGAGAAAATTGTAACTTCGTGGGAAGAGAATATCTCCTTGAGAAGTTGAAGCAGGAGATAGAAAAAGGCACAGAGAGCCAGAATATCATGGTACTCTACGGTACCGGAGGTATGGGAAAGACACAACTTGCACTAAAGTATGTCTACCAGCAATATCGGAACTACACCTCAGTCTTTTTTGTCAATGCGGCTAGTGTTCAGACGACCATACTTGGATTCATTCAGATAATGCAGCGGGTTGTGCAGCGCCATGGACAGATCTCCGACGACTACGTACAAATCGGTCGGTTGTTAGGCATGGCGGGAAAACTGGATCCAGCGGGATGCTTTAAAGTCACACCAGAGGAGGAGCAGAATGTTGTGCATGCGGTTAAGCAGTGGTTTTCAGCACCCGAAAATACAAACTGGCTACTTGTATTTGATAACCTCGATGACCCTGACCTAGTTGATATCGAGAAGTACGTTCCATCGTGCAATCACGGTACGGTAATAATTACAAGCAGGCGGCGTGATTGTGTACGACAAGGCCGAAGAGGGTTGGAGGTGCAGCAAATGCACCATATGGAGTCGATACAATTGCTGCTTAGTGCGTGTTCAATTCCCAAGTTTGAGGATCTGGTACCGCCCGGTAAGTAAAGCCTATCCCTATTATGTCTTTCATCATAAATACCTAAACTGACAATATACACCTAGAGCAAACTGCTGCCAGCACTATAGCACAAGAGTTGGGATATCTCCCACTTGCCTTGAGTCAGGCTGGAGCATATATTCATATATCTCAGTATTCACTGAGCCGATATCTAACGGAATACCAAATCAAGGCCGGATATCTACTGAGCCAGGGATGGACAGTGAGACAGTATGATAAGTTAGTGTTTGCTACATGGGAGATGTCGTTCAGGGCAATTCAGGAAACAAGCTCAAAAGCAGCAGAGCTGTTGTTGGTCTGTGGGTTTTTTGACCATGAGGACATCCAGGAAGAACTTCTACGACGTGGTCTAAAGTTGGAAAAACATGGTATGCACATATGGGGATATTTATTTGTGCAGACCTCGCTAATAATCTTGGGATAGATCAAACCATAGACGAATCAATTCGGTTATTGTTTTCATATTCCCTACTGAAGCGAGGCAGCAGGGATGACAGCTTCAGTATCCATCCTTTAGTCCATTCTTGGGCGAGGCTTCGACTAAAGTCTCAGCCGCAAAACGAAATCGAAACAGCAAGGAAGGCCTTCGAAATAATTGCATCAGGGTTGAGCAAGTCCGACGAGCGAAGCACGGCGGACTGGGTATTTGAGCAGCAAGTTATGCCACATATCAACGCAGTGATGAATCATATACCATCACAATACCTATCACTAGGTACCACCAAAATCTGGGATGAGGCGTGTACGTTAGGCGGTGTATTTTGCAGACATGGACGGTACAAGCAGGCAGTGGAGTTGTATGAGCCAGCATTGGCAGGAAGGGAGAAGGTACTTGGGGTAGATCATCCCGATACTCTCAGTACAGTCTATAGTATGGCGTTAGTACTCGACAGCCAAGGACACTATGGGAAAGCGCTGGAGTTCTATGAGCGAGTATTGGTTGGAGAGGAGAAGGCACTTGGGGCAGACCATCCACATACTCTCACTACAGTCCATAGTATGGCAATAGTATTCGACAAGCAAGGACAGTATGAGAAAGCGCTCGAGTGGTATGAGCGAGCATTGGCTGGAAGGGAGAAGGCACTTGGGATAGACCATCCCCATACTCTCAATACAGTCAATGACATGGCATCAATATTCGACAACCAAGGACAATATGAGAAAGCGCTGGAGTGGTTTGAGCGAGCATTGGCTGGAACGGAGAAGGCACTTGGGGTAGACCATCCAGATACTCTCAGTACCGTCCATAATATGGCAGTAGTATTCTACAATCAAGGACAGCATGAGAAAGCGCTGGAGTGGTATAAGCGAGCATTGGCTGGAAGAGAGAATGCACTTGGGGTAGATCATCCAGATACTCTCACTACAGTCCATAATATGGCATCAGTATTCGACAACCAAGGACAGTATGAGAAAGCGCTGGAGTGGTATGGGCGGGCATTGGCTGGAATGGAGAAGGCACTTGGGGTAGACCATCCACATACTCTCGGTACAGTCCATAATATGGCATTAGTATTCGACAAGGAAGGACAGTATGAGAAAGCGCTGGAGTGGTATGAGAGAGTATTGGTTGGAGAGGAGAAGGCACTTGGGGTAGACCATCCAGATACTCTCACTACAGTCCACAATATGGCATCAGTATTCGACAAGCAAGGACAGCATGAGAAAGCGCTGGAGTGGTATGAGCGAGCACTGGCTGGAAGGGAGAAGACATTGGGGATAGGCCACCCACACACACAAATTACACTCCGTAGCCTAATCAACCTTTACCAAAGCACGGGGCAAACCGAACGAGCTCAGAGCCTACAGGCGTTGTGCCGAAGAGCCCTCGCAACTAAATTAATAAAGCACGGAGTTTGGTGAACAGGTTCAGTTGGATAACCTACCTTTTCCAGGATTGTTCCTTTTTGTTTTTTTTGACCTCACGAATGTTCTCTGTACAGTAATAGCCTATTATCAACTAGTTACTAGTCCTCATAATTGCAATTCCGGGGGAGAGGGCACACGTGGGGGGTGTGGGATAGGCGGGAGAATATTTGCTCCAAGGTTGGTTTTGATTTTGCTAATCTGGCAGCGGGTGGGATCCAAGCTTTTACTGGAGAGCATCGTCTCAGACATTAGGATGTGTTTGGGATGGCGTTGGCCACCTGGCGACCCGCGGGGGGGGGAACCGACCCTACAGTCCCTACAGTCGCAACCTCCCCGTCCGTGAGGATCAGTAGAAGCGCTTGTTGACCTCCGTAGTGAAAGTAGAGCATTTGGCAGGATGGGCATGCACCCGGTCTGTTCTTCAATCCACTTACGACCATTTGCTGAAGTAATGCCGGCGAGAGGAATAGTTGACCCGAAATGCTCCCACCAACAGGACACTTCTGACTATACACATAGATTTGTCAGAAAACCGGCCATCGAATAATGAGAATAAGGAATAACAATACCGGTGAAAAGGCAGGGTCGGAAGGGGGTCTTTTTTTTTTCGAATTCATGAATCGCATTTAGCCTATGTAGACTATGGCGAGGAAGTGGGTCTTTGTAAAGCTTGTTTACACCCGAATGGAGCCTCCAATCCCCGCTTCCAATAGACCATACCTATTTGTATATCTATCACGATTTCCTGGCTATCCCGTATCAAGGGATACTGAGAGGCTAGGGCGTAGCTAGCGTTCTGGGTGTGCGTGATGCACTTGAGCGAACAATTGTACATGCACTAGGGGTTGTCAGTCCAAGTTCGTAGCGTCTACGTAGATTTTAGCGCACGCCACCGACTTAGCTGAATTGAGCGAAATTAATTTTTTTGGACTGACAACCCCCGACGTAGCTATTTGTAGCTCGTTGGCTACGTGAAAAGTTATCACCCACGCCTTTGCCATGCCCCGAACATCACAGAGAGCTCGTGCTCTGCAGGATATCGACACTGCAATTGAGTGTCTCGTATATGCTGATGTATTAGCTGTATCATCCTCAGAAGATGAAGAGGATGAGGATGTTGAGGATACTGAGATCTTTGGGGATATTGAGAGCCTTCTGGTGGTTCGAGCATCCATTGCGAGACAGCGCTACTACCTACCTCGGAATACCAGTGCTGGGCGACATCATGTCGATGTCCGAGAGGCATATATCCGCCTTTCTTGCATTATTTCGCATGCATCGTAACTCATTTTGGCATATCGTACAACTATTGACAGAGGCTGGTGGAGAGGGGTACTGGGATCAACGAGAGATAGTTCGTGACTACAAAAGACCCATATACCAACAGATTGCAGTAGCTCTATATGTTCTCGCAGGAGAGGGGGTACTGGTGAAAAGGACTCGAATTGCACCCAATATCACCTATGGTTCGGTACAAATCTACAGAGGAGGGTCGTGCCAACCAGACTATCGAGCGCCGACAGCTACTACCTGAATGGGGAATTGGATGGCTGAATAAGCACTCTACGTAAGAATTCTACAAGCTACAAAACGATTTCATGCTTTAGCAGCTACGTAAAAAATCCTTAACGCCACCATGCAAGCTAATGAAATCGGCCAATCAGCAATGTTGCCAAGGTGCCAAGGTGTGAACGTAGAAACTCACGTACAGGCTACGAATTTGGACTGACAACCTCTAGTTAACTATTAGGTTCTTGTTCTTGCTCACTCAACTTGCGCTTAGTGCCTGCAGTAGAGGTAGAAGTGGGAGCCGAAGTGGGGGCCATGGTGGGAGCGGTGGTGGATTCAAGCTGAGGTAGAAGTCCCAGAGCCGGAGTTTGAATACAATATTTTTATGAAATGCTCGAGCTACATTTGCCTCCAACCTATGAGACTCCCTATATTCCAATTCCATAGGCTTGAACTGCTGCACAAACCAGACACTATTCATCTTAATTATAAACTCACTTTCCAGCAGTAATTGCAATAGCTTCCCATGGTAATAATTGCAACACGGGATTTAGTGGAATATAATAAGAGATGTGTAGAGTTGGTGGAAGCAGTGTAGCTTATTGGAAGGTTAATTGGAGGTTGGAGGTTGGAGGTTGGAGGTTGGAGGTTGGAGGTTGGAGGTCAGCGGAGGTCGGTGAGGTCGTCGGGGGTCGGCGGGAGTCTATAGCGTGGAGTTTGGGCACTTTCTTACTCGTACTTTCACACAATGCTACTCGTGCTTCTCATACAAACTTTTCACTTTGCGTATTCGCTTCTGCTAATGTGTCTTCGTTTTCTTCCTAAGTCGCTTCGCTTATTTCATGTGTCGCCTCGTAAATAACTTTATTCTACTCGTGCCTTTCTGTTGCGTACTAGTCAACTAGTTTGCGTACTCGTTAACTAGTTTGCGTACTCGTCAACTAGTTTGCATACTCGTCTCCAACGGTTTGACGAGTACGCATTTATCTTTACGAGTCCACACAAGCAAGCAGACTACGAGTACGCTTTATTCAGTACGAGTACGCTTTTATTCAGTACGAGCTCGCTTCACCGCAACCATACTAGAGACGTATTCGTCTCGCGCTTTATCGCGCTTACTGCCCCGACTTATCCATCTCATCCACCGCGCCCAGTCTGAGCTATGCTATACTACGCGCTTACTGCCCCGACTTATCTATCTCATCTGCCGCGCCCAGTTTGAGCTATGCTATACTATGCTATCTTGAATGCCTGTTTACCAA
>Ga0307514_10003921_pt1 | contig 13917 bp, 14 predicted proteins | sample 16_EM_MG_FD_203088 | JGI IMG/M metagenome (GOLD analysis project Ga0307514, IMG submission 203088) | Populus trichocarpa ectomycorrhiza microbial communities from riparian zone in the Pacific Northwest, United States - 16_EM | ecosystem: Host-associated > Plants > Roots > Unclassified | place... | reverse complement strand
ATGTCTGGTTGGGTTAGCTATTATAGCTATGGCTACAAGGCAGTACAGAAACAGATGGTTGTGCATGCCAATAGTTCAAGTTTACGATGATTGGAGGCTACACCAATGGCCATTGTCATGGCCCATATGGTCAAGCAATCAGTGTGGCCTGGCCAAAGAGCCTAAAAGGCTGTCAGGCATGTGGGAGAAGCAGAGAGGTGACAAAGAAACAGAACATGAATGTGAATGAACAAAACCTAGCGTGCAAGCAAGGACGAATCATTGTATATATATTCCCTCATTCCTTTTTGTCTCCACACTTGTCAAAAGTTAAATTCTGTTTTAGGCTATCCCTGCTGTTGATCTCAAGACCCAGCATTGGATCCCTACTTGCAAAGATGTGGGGCTTCATCGCCCCCCCCCCTCCCTCTCTGTTTTTTCCTCCTTATTTATCATGTTTTGCACCCTACCCATAGCTCTTTCAAGGAATTTCTTTTTAGCACTCCCTGGTGGGTTCAGCACAGCCATATTGGTCCCAGAGAAAAATCATCATTAAGCAATCCATGACTGTTGTTGTCTCAGTCCCGCATGCAAGAATGCATCTGATATAGAGAAATGTCCACTGGGTTTGAACTTGAAATCCCAGGAGAGTCATCTAAAACATTTGAAACTCGGTAATTTAATCCAAACTCAATGAATATTAATATAAATCGACCTGACCAAAGACTAAATGAGGTTGTTGTTTTTTTATATATTTATTTTATCTTCGAATGAGTAATAGATGTATTATCAAGTCCAATTTGAAACTGATTCAAACTCTATACTAGATGAATATATAAAATCGCATGAATATGGTTTAAATATCTAAATTATTTACTTAGGATATAATAAAAATCTGATTTGTGGATACTCATTCTCATTGGTATTCAAACATAGAAAACTCTAGTTGTCTGGATAATTGTATTAAACGTTCATAAACATGTTCAAATTGAGGATGTGATTTGTCTCTAACAATGTTAGATAGGATGACCCTTGGCAATACTCATCTCTTAAGGTTTCTTTTGAGAATAATTTAGGTATTTTGGGCTTTGACTCTTTACCCTACTCTGGACTATGTTCATCTTCTTTCTGGGCTCTTGTTTCTAGTCCTTCTAGGCTCCCTCAGACAGACCACTCTGTGCCTCCTCCCACATACCAGCTTCCCTGTACATATTTGCAAGCAAAACATATAGCACTGTCACGGGGATCCAACTCAAGAAGCTTTGAAGCTGCTCTTTCCCCTATCTGAAGATTTCCGTGAATTCCACAAGCAAAGAACACATGCCCCACACCATAGCATCTGCCTCCATTGGCATTGTTTTAATAATCTCTTTAGCCTCCTCCAACAAACTGGCCCTACCATGAAGGTTCGCCATGCAAGAAAAGTTTTATACCCATGTTTTAAGCGGTCTAACTCCAAATAACATTCTTTCTTTTTGAGGAAATGTTTTGCGAAGATGGGCCTAGCATATATTTAGGAAAGGATTGTGTTGAGACACTGTATTTTCCTTGAACAACTACTTTTATTTTGGAGTTCCTTGAGAATATAGGAGCCATAGATAGGCTTTTGGTGTTTGGGCTTGGGGCCACTCTTGCAAGTTGCAACTATATATGTGCACGCACTCTTTTCTTTGTCGTTGAAGTTTACAAGAGAATGTCCATGGTTTTTTAGAATGTCGTAACTTCAATCAAACTTGTAATGAAAACCGAGTTCAAAAGGGACGAATTCATCTTATGTTCATGATTTTGGATTTGCTTGTAATTCATTACCAGTTGATTGAACCATGTGACTGTCAAGTACGTTAGAGCTGATGCTTGAACTAAACTGAAGTCGTAAGGAGTGAGGAGTTGCGCCATCTAACATTCTTCTATAGCTGGGCAATGAAGATGCAAGATGACCATTGTTGAGAGCACGGTGAAAAGCATACCTCTTTTCCCCAATGGAAAAATTCGTCTGTTTGTCTTCATTTTCAGACCCCATTGCTTCCTCAGGTGTGTTTCAGAGTTGAAAAACATCATACAAACAATAGAAGCCTGAATGAGGTCCATCGCATTATTCGATCGCCAAAAGGTTTAACTTATGCAATGGACTGTAAAGAACCCAGAATGATAAAACGAGAAGGATAATTTATAGTTTTGATGTGTTCAAAATCAATGTAGTGCAATCGCAACAATTCCTAAAAGACAGGACTACAGAAATGGAAATCCTGAAACTGAAAAAAGTTAATCCAAATGAGTCTAAAGAATTATCCAGAATAAATTCTGGAATGGAACTCCAAGAATTTCGTCACCATCTATGATGATTGTATGGGGTGGAAGAATGAGACTTAATTAGGCCCCACCGGAACCGTACTTCTTTCCCAAGACAATCACCTGAAGCTTGTCATATCCGGCAAGCACACCAGCACCAGCAACAGCACGGAGGATGTTTGCACCAGCACCCTTGAAGAGGGATTTAGCACCCTCGTTCTTAAGGATCTGGGAGAATGCATCGAGGGAGCTCTTGTACTTGACAGCTTCACCAGATGTCATCATCATTCTTCTGCGGACAGTGTCAATTGGATAGGATGCAAGACTAGCACCATTGGTGATGACCCAGCCAAGAGCAAAGCTAGCAAAGAAACTATCCTGTAATCATAGGATGAGCGAAACAACATGAGAATTTTCACCTCAACAAATGAAATTGTAACTGTTAAATAATTTATGTTAGAATCTACCAACCTGCAGCTTTCCAGTCAGGACGACTGGCTTCAAAGAATCATACAATCCAAAATACAGACCACGGTACACAATAATACCAACACATGAAATGTTAAATCCACGATAAATCCCAGCAATGCCATCTGATTTTAGTGTCTTCCTGTAGACATCAACCAAACCATTGAATTGCCTCTCCCCTCCCTTTTTTCCAGCCTTGGCATCATTTGCAAGACGTGTTCGGGCATAATCCAAAGAATAAACAAAGAGTAGTGACGAGCCACCAGCAGCACCACCAGATGCCAAGTTTCCAGCGAACCACTTCCAATAGCCATCACGGTCCTTCTTGAAGTTGAAAAGCCTCTTAAAGTAATCTTTGAATGCAAAATTCAGGGCCTGGAGGAGAGTTCATAGAATAACTAGATAAGCACAAAAATAAAACCAAATAGGTCAGTAAAGTATCCAGGATGAAAGAAACCTGAGTGGGGAAGTAACGGATGACATTAGCAGTGTTCCCTCTCCACAAAGACATCGTCCCCTCATCTTTTATTGTTCGGCTGAAACATTCTCCAATTCCCTTGTATGGTTCAGAGAGTCGACCAGCCTTGATCATCTCATCCTGGTTTTGGATCAAGAGCTTCACACGCTCAATGGGAGCTGCAGCAGTTTTTGACACGGCAGCAGAAACACCGCCCATAAGAAAATCAACAGCAAAGCCAGCCAAGCCTTTCTCAGACGGGGCTTGGACAAATACCGGTGCAGTAGATGATGCAACCAATGACATGTCAGGGCTAGACTGGCATGGCCTTGTCATGGCATACTGGAATCCCGCATTGGAATAGTTTCCATATGCAAACTGCCTTCGGTGTAAAGCAGGTCTCTGAAAACCTTGGGGAAAGCTAGAACTGAGATGGACCTGGCTGGCCATCTTTTGCATGACAGACGGTTGCTGGCGCCTATCAGCCATTTCCTCACACAAATAATTAGCCCCTGTTCCTAATTGAATTAGTAACGCGACTAATTAACCACAGTTGTTCTTCGAAACAGTTTCAAAGTAAGTAAAGTGACTCCCCACAATAGCTTCGAATGCATGTATCACTCTAACGCAGGATTGAAGACATGCCACTTGCACAGCAGTCAAATCATGTTTTAAGATCAAAATCAAATAAAAAACAACATCAACAATAGTATCATATCCTAATCAATCAAACTGTCCATTCCAAATCAAGTAACACAAACATTCATCACTTATTCCAAAATTCCAAAAATACCAAATCTTTCTAATCCACACTAATAACAAAAATATTCAAAAGAGTAATGGTAATTAAGTGATTGGAAGTGTGATTGGAAGTTATTTTTTAAAATATTTTTTTATTTTAAAACACATTAAAATAAAAAAAAATTTATTTTTGACATTAGTATATCAAAATGATCTAAAAACATAAAAAAAATATTAATTTAAAATAAAAATAAATAAAATTTTTTAAATTTTTTCAATAAATTAAACAAATCATCTCAAGCATTGATGGGGTGGACCTCAACCTACCACCAAGACCTTAGGATCATTCAGGAAATCATTCGGGACAAATATTTCAGAACAAATAGCAATATTCTGATCAAAATGAAACAAAACAATAATCACAGGCCAAAAAAACAACAACAACCCATTTCATATATCATAACAACAACTCATCTAACCATGTATTTCAAAGGAAAAAACAAAACTTTAAGATCCAATGAAGAAAAGAAAGATATTGATATCAAAAGTAACCTGTTAGTTTACAATCCTTGAAAAAAAAAACGAACAAAAAAAAAAGTAACAGATCTAACAAAGAAGCCAAGAACCCACCGAAAGAGGGAGGGAGAGAGATCTAAGAAAGAAGTGAAGTGGGTTTTATATAAACATGATGGTGTCAATGCAAGACAGGCAAGACACAGACAAGTCCGAAATACAAGGAACCAAAGACAAGGAACTAAACTAGAAAAAACATGACAGTTACATATGAACCGATTCATGTGGCGTGTGAAATGAAAGGAAAGGAAGTAACTTTAGAGGAAGAAAGAGAGAAAGTGAATACCTTCTTGTTGGTGTGAAGAGAGAAAGTGAATACCTTCTTGTTGGTGTGAAGAGAGAAAGGAGTCTTCTTCAGGGTCTTATGGAATGGCAAAGTGGGAGACGAGAGTCAGTATGAAAAATTATATATGGATGGAGGGAGAGAAGAAATGGTGAACGAGGGGGTGCATGCAATCATAGTAATCACACCCGCTCGGGTCTCACTCAGGAGCCTCAACTCCTGTAAGAAAAATAATATCCCAGCCTTCCCCTTAAATAATTTATAGTTTTAGCTCTAAAACTAGTTAAATTTAAATTTTAGCCTCCCTAAATAAATTTCCTCACCCTTCTGGATCATAGGTGTTTACTATGCTTTTATGGATGTTTATATGCTTTAATTAGTGGTTGAAAAAAAAAAAAAAGGAGTGCTGACTTGTTCAAAGGCAAAGGGTATTGAATATTTAGTGGGTGAAGGGAGATGGTATTGACTATGATTGATTTATTTATTTAGGCTTTGGGAAATTTATTGATTTGACCAAGGTAGAGTTTAAATATAGTTTAAATTTCTAATCAAAGAAGATTGATAACATGTCTTGATTCCATCGTACCCTAACATAAGAAACATCACCAACCTTGTATCGGTTCAGAATAAGGGTAACAGTTATTTCTTTTATCTCCCCTCATTTTCGGAAGAAAAAATGCCACAATGAGTTTTGCATAGACTGCGTGTTCTGACTGCAATCAACTATTCAACAAGGATGAATATTAGGGAGAGCTTTCTGAGAAGTCTTTGGGGGCCATGAAAATAATATGACAAGTTGCTATTAAATATAGGAGGAGGTAACATCTTCGCATACAATCCGCTGAATTTAGTAGACAGAAGAATTCTTATGAGAGCGTGGCTTGCTTTGAGCCACACTAAACACAAGAGGAACATTTTTGCCCAGAAAATTTGGACCTGTTCAAACTCCTTGTAGTCTGCATCCCTTGGCAACTTCCTTTTCGTGTACTTAAAAAAAAGCATGTCAAAGGGACAATGAGCCCTTGAACTATATAAAACATGGGGGTAACCCTCTCCTGATCCCTGGCCATTACTCTGGATTGAGATTCTCTCATGATGATCATTATGCTCATTAAATCTAAACCGTTGAATTCAAATGGACGTGGACTTCCAAATGGAAATCTAAAGCATGACAAAACACATTAAAACAACAACATAAAATAAAGACAAACATCAAGTTGAGGAATCATGACTTGTAGCGCCAGGGGGCAGCAACAATAACAAAGCACAATAGGAGCAACATAGTGAATGCGGCTATTAGTATGTCTATAGAGTGTTAGAACATTCAACTCAAAAACATCAGAGGGGAAGCCTGGATACTAACTCACACAAACAATGATTTGAAATGGCCAGTGCGAAACCTGTGAAACATGGGACAAGAAAAGAAGAAAATGGATGTTCCATTGCCTGTAAATGGAAATGCTTGAAGCATGTTTATTTGGTAGACACAAAAGAAATATTCAACAAAGTTTTAAAGCAAGAAAATATCACCTACGAGTATGAAATGGTGGAGGGGGCTGGCGCCGTTCACATTCGAGGAGCAGACTTGTAGCTTCTGTCGTGTAAAGGGAATGCACTGATGAGAAGACGAGCAATAAAGAGCTGTTGCACAAAGGCTTTGCACTTTACAGCAAAAGACAAGAAAGTCTCTAACACTCCTAAGGTTAATTTAAAACAATATATGTGGTACATGATGTTAGTTATTTCATTTACATGATGCTATAAATATTGTGGGATAGCCGTACAAGATACCAGGAGTGAACTGTCAATCCCTCTGTAAAGAAGCTAATGATGTCTGCCCAGATCAATTTGATCTCTTCCTTGCACTCTGTCTATACCAAGGGAAGTAGGGTCATATGCTGGTTCTGAACTCCTCAAACCCATTTCCAGTTGCTTCTGCCTCAGTTGAAATGCACTCTGCCTATTCTCCAGTCTCATCATCTCATTCTCCAGCCTCAACCTCTCGAACTCCTTATCTTTCTTGCTGCAGTATCTCAACCACTTGAACTGTTGTTTCTCAAGCTCAAAAGCTTGAGCCTTGATGTTGACCCTTTGCTCTAGGAGTTGCAACCTCTGCTTCTTAATCCACTCCTTTCTCTCCCATGGCGATACATTAGTGTCTTGAAAAATTGCTGTCATTTCAACACCAAAGCTATTTTGCCTACCTGATTGAGAACAAAGGTGGGAATGCTCTTCATTCACTATCCTTTCACACAACTGGCCCACACTTTCCCCATTCTCATCAGCATTATTATCAGCTTCATTATTCGATTCATCATCATCACTGTCATCATTTCCCTCAACTTCATCCCCCCCTGACCCATTCATATCTTTTGAGCACCTCTCAAGAGGTAATGAACAACCTTGTAGACCAAAATCCTGGCAATTGGGTATTCTTTGCCCGTTATGGTAAGCACAAATTTCCTTATAAAACAAATGTTTCGAGCTCAATATCTTTCTGACATCATCCTTCGCCTTTGCTGAAAGATGAGGCATTGAGTCCATAAGAGCGGGGTTCTCCACAACTCTACAACTAGTCCCCCTCCCAAGAATCTCATTCAACCTCTTGTACCTCTTATTCAGATCATTGAACTTATCCTCGCACTGTTGTGGCGAAACATGACACCCCTTGCCAATCATTAGCTTTGACACTGTTTTCCACTTACCTTTCTTCTGCAAAAGCCCGGATTTTCTCTTAAGCCCCCCCGTACCATCAAATGTATCGTCATCACCCACACAAGCAACCACTGAAATAAGAAGCCTAACAATATTATCTGTCCATTTCATTCGCTGCCATGGAGACCCTTGTTTGCCCTTAGCGCCAGTAGAGTTCTCACCATTCCCATCTTCCATAAAACTCTGGTCATCATCTTCACTCCCATCGCCACTATGTGCACCGTTAAACGGACTAGCAGCTCTTCCTTTACCAAAATTCACCAAATATCCTTTTGATGTTGAACCTTTCATTTCCATTAGCCCACTTGGTTGGTGATCATTATCAAAACAACCCATTACATTCATCTGATGTTGGTGCGCTAGTGAGGGATGACCTAACTGAGATTGTTGGTGTCTATGAATCGGTGACTCGAGGTCTAACAAACCACCACTTGAATCAGACAAAAAACGACCCCTCAAACCCGAATTATCCATGTCAACACACTTATTCCTGAATTCCAAAATCCTGATGTTCTCTTCAATGGCTCAGCAAATTCAGTAACAGAAAATGAACCACAATCTCAAATTCCATATATTTCAATGCTTAAGAAATCATTCATTCCACTAATAACCACTTGGATCATCTAAACCAAGTTTCCATTATCAAAAACTTAACAGCCAAAGAAAACAAAACCCCGAAAAATCCCATTTTCTTCCATTTTCCTTCATTTTCTCACCAGCCAAAAAAAGAAGGTTCACCACCAACCTAATCCACATTAGATTAATCACCAATCATCCAAAATCACCCTACAGGCTTAATCTCCAATATTTATCAAAAACCCATAATTTCTAAATCTGCAAATATACAAAAAAAAAGAGAAACGTTTTAATCAAAATCAACTAAACAACCCAACAAGATCCAATCTTTTTTATTCCAATAAATAAAGGTTGAAACTTTCCTTAATAAATTGATAAAAAGTGGATCATTTTTTGATGAACTAAAACAAAAAGCACAGTACAAATGAAACTGTACTATATAACATGTTAAAAAAGAGGTCGTTCTTTTCACAAGCTAACCTTTTTAGTGATCCACATGGAGCTTGTCACTGTGGGAAAGAGAGAGAGAGCTTTGAATATAAAGGTTTTAGGTAGAGAAAGAGGGTTTTGAGAAAAAATATGATTAGATATGCCACGTGTTGAGATGTTTTCGGTGAAAAGGGTGTTCGCCACAGGCAAGGGATGATATTAATTTCCTGAAAATCAAACGTTTTGTATAAGGGTAAATTTCAATTTGCCCCCTGAATTTAAATTCTTCTTAAATTAGCTCTAAAACTTGTTTTTGTCTCAGTCACCCCTTTCGTGCCAGTTTGGCAACGCGGTGCACTGCATTACGCTAGCAAAAACATCAAAAATGATTCTTTTGTTGTGGTGCATTGCGTTGCCAAACGGTGCATTATATTAGTTTAGAACTACAAAGAGAAAAGACTTGTGTCAATCTTGAAACGCAAAAATAACATGCAAAAAGGTATTCACTTTGTTTTATATGAAGTAAATTACAGTGTATCAGCTGAAGAAAGAAGTAATTAACGACAGATGTCAGGAGTCCAGCTCTAAGCTAGCCTGTCAACATTTTTTATACATTTGAAGCTCCTAGGTGGCCTTCTAGCTAGTGCTTTTACAGTGCTCTATATGAAGAGGCTTCACATAAGACTGCTACAAAAGAGAGGAACAAACCGCACTAAGAGATGAAGCAGCCATGCAAGCACCAGCAAGCCAAGGAGGTAACCGAATTCCAGTGAAAGGGTACAGAATGCCAGCAGCAATAGGCAAGCTAATCATGTTTTAGCCAAGTGCCCAGAAATAGTTAATCCTAAATTCGGGAGATGGTCTTTCGGGATAGATCAATGGCCGCAACTACATCTTCCAAGTTGCTTCTGATGAGAGCTATATCAGCTGCTTCTATAACAACATCTGTCCCAGCACCAATTGCCATCCCAACATCAGATGCAACCAGGGCTGGCGAGTCATTTATTCCGTCTCCGACCATTGCAACGTTCATCCCTTTCATCTGCTTACAGTTTCAATCAGAAAATTCAAGTCAGAATTTAATTTCTCCATACAAAATTTGCATTGGGGTGACAGGATAGTTGATGTGAAATTTGTGATGTTATGAGAACTCTACTTAGGTAAACATGTAATCGACAAAGCTCTTTCGAGTTCTCCTCAGATTAGTTTGTGCCTCATTCCCTTTTCCAGGCCAAACTATCATCTTATTACTAAATGGATACTGAAGATAGAATGACTCGGAGCGTCAAAATTCATTAGCATTAGATTGTCTACAGTGAGTGTTTGTTTCAAAATAAAGTTGCCTGTAACTCTTTGATCTTTGCAGCTTTTCCGAGGGGATCTATTTCGGCATACACATCCTCAATTCCAACCTCCTTTGCAATGGCTGTGGCTGCAGCCCAGTTGTCACCTTTGGTCATGATGCTTGAGATGCCCAGTGAGCAGAGAAAAGACACAGCAAGCTGAGCTTCTGGTCTCTCATCACACCAGCCACAGAGAAAGCTCCAGCAACCTTTCCATCAATGGCGACTAGTATATATGTTCTAGCCAATGCTAATTTTCAGAGATATAGCTCTCAACTTCATAACCAACAGATACATTTAAAGCATTCATGAGCCTCTTGTTCCCAACCAAAACCCTTCTGTCACCAACTTTTCCACTCACCCCAGTTCCAGGATGCACCTCAAAGTCCCTGACCTCTGTGACCTGTTCTCTTGATGAACCATGCTTCTGCCACAGCCACTTGGCATGCTCCACCACAGCCTTTGCTAATGGATGTTCACTATATGCCTGTGTAATCAAGGGATAGAAGTCAACTTCCTCTTTCATCATGTTACAAAATAATTCGAGATTTGAGAGTCAATTTTACTTGTAAAATTTTGATAACTTTTGCCAAGTCCCTGTGTACTGGCATCAAAACCTCTTTCAAGTTGCATCGAAGTCCGTAACTTCTCCTATAAAAAATGGCATGGAGAACATAGGCACTCACCTCTACAGAAATGACCGCATCACAGAAGTCCTCTAATGAAATACTTGAAAACAGCACGTCACTAACTACAGCAGGTTTCCCAACTGTCAGTGTCCCAGTCTTATCAAACACAACTGCTGTCACCTGCAGACAAAATTAAATTTCTGGTTGTCAAAAGAGACATTAAGATTTAATAATGGATTCTTTTCAACCGGGAAACTTCAGACATTAATTGAGTCCTACTTTTTTTTATTAGGTTTCATTTTTTGTTTTTCTTATTTTGTTGGATAGAAACTGGCTACTTCTTTTCCCAGAAATGATGGCCATACCTTGTGTGCCTTTTCAAGTGCATTTCCACCCTTGATGAGCACACCTTGGGAAGCACCTTTTCCTGTCGCCACAATTATTGCTGTAGGAGTTGCTAGGCCTAAAGCACATGGGCAAGCAACCACCAGCACTGAAATACCAAACTGCAATGCAAATTCAAATCATCCATGGCTTCCGGTATCCTATGTTTCGGAAAAAATCCAGAAATTTCAAGGACAAACCATCCCAACCATGTTATAAATGCAGCAGCAACAACCTGATTGTGGATGGAAGGAAAACAATGTTATCCTGTAAGTAACCATTAATTGCTGGAAATGAAAGAAAAGTGTAGAGTAAATATTCAAAGGACACAAGTACACTCACTATGAGAACAAAAAATATATATTGAGATCTGGTCAGCAAGTTTCTGAGCAGGTGCTCTGGCAAGCTGAGCTGTTTCTACAATTCGAACAATTTGGGAAAGTGTAGTGTCTGATCCAACATGAGTTGCCTTGGCTAGTAAACATCCATTCTCATTCAAATTAAGTCCCACCGATAACCTGTTGAAGACATTAGAAAGAGAGGCAAAATTTTAATGTTCTTAGTTTGTGACAATTTTATTTCTGAAAGTGGCAGTGCAAATGAGTAATACTTTGTCACCAGCTTCTTTAGCAGCAGGCCTTGCCTTTCCCGTGATCATACTTTAATTCAGATAACTTTGACCACTAACAACAATCCCATCAACATGAACTTTTGCCCCTGGAAAAATCTTGATTATATCATGCCTTTGTATCAGTTTAGTACTGATTTACATCTCTGAAGTAACATTTCCAGCAGTGTCTAGTATTAGCAGGTAAGCTGTGTCAGGAGGAAGGTTTATCAGCTTTGCGATAGCATCTGATGTTTTTCCTTTAGCCACAACCTCCAGATATTTCCCTAGCAGAATAAAGGGTATCAACATCGCACTAGTTTCAAAGAAATCTTGCCCTTCAAATCTGTCAGAAGTCAATGCTTTTATCACTGTATATATAGAGTAGAAATAAGCAGCATTAGTGCCTAGTGCAACTAGAACATCCATATTAGCATATCTCCTTCTCAGTGCTTGAAATGCTCCCACATAAAACCTGTCAAAGTAATCAAAAGAAGAAAACATAACCCTATCAGTTCCAATAATAGTAAATTTTGGAAAGGAAAAACAGAACTAATGTATTTACCTTTGGCCAAAAATAAGCTGCACTGGTGTGCAAAGGATCCATCTCAGAAGCTTACCAATGGTGAGCATCTTGTAGTCTAACCAGTTCCCATAAGAAGAAAGCATGGGAAGCACCATCGAGAATATACATAGTGGAAGTGAAAACAGGCAGCTAGGGCAGAACTGATTTCTGAAAGTTCGAATTTCTTGCTGCCACCCCACTTCTCTTCCACTTGGAGTGACATGCAAGCTGGCGTTGTACACTTAAGTCCCTTTTCCAGCATTCTGGATGCTGTGTATGAGAGATCTTGGGCCAGTGAGGTCTGGTTCATATGTTACCGTAATTCAGTTTTCTGTCTAGTGCATTTCAACATGATTTATCATCTCTTTCGATAGATGTAATTAACAAATAATGACAATCAAAATATAAAAAAAGTAGAAAACAAAATACTAAATTACAAAAACTAAATAAATATCACAAAAACTAAATAAATATTTCTCTAAATTATATGATTGTTTCAAAACACAACATAAATTGTAGAAACTGAACGCAAATATTAAATTACAGAAACTAATAAGAAGATGAAATACTAAATTTATAAAAATAGAACCAATATCACTTCAAAATAAATTTGAAATTAAACTTTATTTCATAAAATCAGCTCTGATACCATGTTAAATTAATTTAGATTAACATAAAAGAAATACAAATATAAAAGAGAAGAGGTTGGAATTTTAATTAATTTGTTTATTTTAAAGTGGTTGAATTAATTTAAATATTAAGAGATTATATATAGATTAAATTAAAAATATTATTTTATCTTTAATAAAAAAATAAAAAATATATATTATTTAGTAGTATGGTACATGTTAGATGTGCATAATCATGGCTATCCTCAAAATGATTCTAAAAGAGTGTTTGGAAACGCGGGCCAACCAGCGTTTCTAAAAAAATCAAAAAAATTTATATGTTTTGAATCGTTTTGATAAGTTAATCTCAAAAATAATTTTTAATAAATAAAAAAACATCATTTTAATATATTTTAAAATAAAAAACACTTTAAAATATAACCATAATCATAATCCAAAACTTATCCAAAGTTTTTGCCTTGACATAGGTGCGTTGAGGTCCTTCCGGATAAAAAAAAAAAGTGATGTGCCCACCTACTGCAATGAAAATAAAACAATTGCAGCAATGCATCTTAATAATTTGTCTTGGCTCCCTTCTACTGTAATTTCCGTGTTAATGATCTCTTTTTTCTCTGCTAAACTTGTCATCAAATTTGTTTTTTAAAAATTTTTCATACCAAAATACATGTTAATAATATTTTTTATTTTTTAAAAATTATTTTTAAAATCAACAAATCAAAATAATTCAAAATATATAAATTATATTAAATTTTAATAAAAAAATATTAATTTTTTTTAGAAACACGGTGGCAAACAATTTCTCACGTAAGAGGGGACGGCACAGTTGTGTGGGGGCAGAAAAAGAAAGAAAAGCATGATACATGACACGCCATGCTATGTTCCCAATGAATTTCCCACTTTCTATTTGATAGTTTTTCCAATGAATACACTAAATTAGACAGTAGATTCGATATCTCCATCATCCATTCTGTTCATTGCAACTTGCAACTGGGAAGACTGGAAATGGACATGGAGGAAGGACCACTCTAGCTCTTCCAATCTTTACATTGTCACCGTCCAAACACCGTCTTTGGATATCGGAACTAGAATAACGTTTGGTTATTATCTCGGGACGAAAAAATAGTAACTAAATACAAGCTAGACATGTCAAAATGCAAGTTTATTTTCCAACAGGAGACTCCATCTTCCCCTTGTTCATGTGAATGTTAACTTGTAGAAGAATCAGGAAAGCAATAAATTATAATGAAAAC
>Ga0307514_10003919_pt1 | contig 13921 bp, 9 predicted proteins | sample 16_EM_MG_FD_203088 | JGI IMG/M metagenome (GOLD analysis project Ga0307514, IMG submission 203088) | Populus trichocarpa ectomycorrhiza microbial communities from riparian zone in the Pacific Northwest, United States - 16_EM | ecosystem: Host-associated > Plants > Roots > Unclassified | place... | reverse complement strand
GTCGTAGGTCTAGTACCTATGCTACCAGGAGTGGAGTGGAGATACAGTAGTACATGTAACTGTTTATCAAGTCCTCCGCACCCTGACCTCTCCTGTGGACTGGATTGATGATTTAGAAGGTACGGATGAGTTGCTTACCCGTAGTATACTCAAGTAGGGACTTACTCCGTACAAGTTCATATACCAACCAGTACGTAACTGTATGTAGTCGTCGTACCGGCTACTAACACCCTCCCAGCCAGTCCCCCCTGCCTTACGGCCTTGCTATTGTCGATGGCCTTACACTCCCCCCCACCACCCAATAAACTCTAACTCGTACTCAAATTTGAATATCATCAACCACAAGCCCTTTCACTCTTTGATCCTTGAACATTCTCCATCTTTGTATATTTCCTCCTGTCTGACATCCGAACGATTAGATCACACTGCTGCAGCCCGATTACCCTCCACTGTACCTACCACACGTGCCCGCGAGCAACCGCAAAGACCAACAGTGACAGTGAAATAATAGGTAGTGGTTCAGCGCAGCTACGCACTAGCACCGTCATACGTTGCTTATACACGCTGACATCTATTATCCCCTGAAGGTCGCTAGAAGAAGTGAATTAGACGATCAAAAATAAAAGAAGATTTAGATTCTATCGCTTGTCCTTCGTATTCGAACAAAGTACTTTCTTTCATTGAAGGCAACTCTACGCAAAAACAAAAAAAAAACGAGTCAGCTAGAAAGTGGGGATCGCACCATTTAACCCTCCTTTGATTCTCAATCCATCACGCTGGAGAAAAAACGCAAAGCCGACGGTGACAGCCTCGATCACAGCAGGGGTAGTAAATCACCGCGAATCGACTCCGACAGCGGAAGCATGGGGCCACCAGCCATGTCAGGACCGGGTGCCGGGTCTTATCCTTCTCAGCATAACCCACACAAGCTTCAACATCAGGACCAGCCACAACAAGCACTTCAGCAGATGCAACGGAACATGCTACCAGGAGGATCTTCTCCTAAGCAGGTTCCGGGCCGGAGCTCTGTATCACCACCCTTGAGGACAAGCTCCTCGTTTAGGGTCGATGAAGGATACAGCGAGGACATGCAGGTTGTGGATGATTTGATGCCTGGCAAGAGGAGATTTCAATTTTCAGGTGATAGGCTTATATTACCAGATTGGATGTTGGCACTGGATGAATCTGTACGAGAAGGTATGTCATCTGTGAGATCTAGGGCTGCTGCTCACTTCCTGCAAGATAGCATTTGTTCTACGTACTTGCAAGATAAAGAAATGCTCACGGAGTAATTGTAGAAATTGCCTACAAGCTAGTTCGGACACTTCCAACCTCTAGTATTGCAAATTTCGTGGAGCGTCTTATGCCAGTGCTGCATCTTGACTTCGTTACCATTCTCCCACCCGAACTCATACTCCTCATTTTCTCATACCTCGGCTGTCGGTCACTGCTCAATGCTTCACTCATATCCCGATTATGGAGAAAACATGCCTTACAACCGGCGTTATGGAGAAATATGTACAAAGCTGAAGGATGGCAGTATCGTGAAAAAGAGGTCAGGCAGTTCGAGGATCAACTACGGCTGGAGGCAGAGAACGAAAGGAGGCAACAAATCGCAGCTAGGAGATACCATGAAGAGTTGGCTGCAACTGCTGCTAGAGCTAGTCAGATGGATGGTTTTGCAGTCAGAGGCTCGGGGCCAGGATACCTTTATGGCGGTATGGAAGATGGGAATATAAATAGGGTTGTGGAAATAGATGAAAGTATGTGTGATACGGAGATGGAGAATGGCCTACCAATGCGGGCGCGACAGACGAGGTTCATGAATACCAGCGGCTTTTCAGCCTTCGCTTCACTCCGACCATCACCAGGCGAAGATGAGTTATGTCGTTATCTCCCTACTGAATACACAAACCATACACCGATTGTTCCTGGCCTCGTGGCACCAGGATATGGGCATCCTAAACTTAACTGGCTCTATCTTTATAAGCAGCGGCGGCGACTGGAAGATAATTGGGTGTGCAACCGATATACAACATTCCAGATTCCTCACCCAAACTTTCCTGAGGAGGGTCACAGCGAGTGCATCTACACAATTCAGTACTCCCCTAATTTCCTAATTTCAGGTTCTAGGGACAAGACTATCAAAAAATGGGATATAAAAACCCGGCGATTAGTTGGTGAGTCGATGGTAGGGCATCGTGGGAGTGTCTTGTGCTTGCAGTTTGATGAATCCCCAGAGGAGGATATCATAATATCTGGATCCTCTGACTCGAATGTCATTGTATGGCAATTCTCGACGGGGAAGCAGATTAAGACTATCTTCAAAGCACATCAAGAGGCAATATTAAATTTGCGCTTCAACAAGAAGTATCTGGTCACATGCTCAAAGGACAAATTGATCAAGGTGTGGAACAGGGTTGAGCTTACAACAAATATGCCAGAATATCCCTTTGCGAGTAAACACCTTTTTAAGCACAAGCGAATTATTCCTGTCCCAGGTCAGCCCATTGGAGCTATGATGCAGATACAGGACCCGATTTATACCCCGATTCCTCCATGGTCGACTATTCAGATACTTTACGGGCATGTTGCAGCGGTCAATGCCATCCAGTTACGTGGGGATGAGATTGCCTCAGCAAGTGGAGACCGTGTTATAAAGATATGGAATATCAACACGGGTAACTGCGAGAAGACCATGATTGGACATTCCAAGGGAATCGCATGTATTCAATATGATGGAAAGACAGTTGTCAGCGGATCTAGTGACTATTCGATACGGATATTTGACCGAGCTAGTGGTGCAGACATTTATAAACTTGATGGCCATATGGGTCTTGTTAGGACAGTACAAGCCTCCCGCGACAGAATTGTATCTGGGAGTTATGATGAAACTGTTCGCGTCTGGGTACGAAGGGGGGCATTGAGAGGATATGGTAATGAGGGTGATGACCCAAACTCCTTTATTCAAGCAGCAGTCCTCAAGGAGGGTCATAATCCACCAACACTCGCGACGGCCTACAACATGGGTATTGCTGCAGTAAATGGGAACTCGCTTCTGGAGATCCATCAGGCGATCCAAAACCATCAACAGAGACAGCAGGCCGTACACCAACTTCAGCATGCGCAAATGCACCCACACGGGCAGCCACATCACCATCACCTGCACCAGGCGTTTCCGCAGAATTTCGCACCTTTGCCACCTTTGACTCAGCACATTCCCCAGAATTTACCACCGAACCTTCCGTTGCACGCTCTCCCCGCGGGTGCGTTACCACCACCAGTCCCACTCCCACCCATGGCACAACTGCAAGCACATCATGGTAATCACGGAGGTCACCACAATCAACAGAGCGTCGTAAACAATACCTGCAAGGTCTTCAAGCTCCAGTTTGATACAAGATGGGTCATCTGCTGTTGTCAGGATGGCAAGATTATGGGCTGGGATTTTGCAAATGGTGAACCAGATCTGATGAATGTGTGTAGGTTCTTCAAGGCTGATTAGTAATGGGCCTTGGTTGGATCTGCGGGGCATGGACTGTGTGTTGGGCATATCTATGGTTTGTTTTGCTCGTCTCTTAGAGTGGGCGTCGTTTGGGAATTTGTTTCTGTTTTTTTAATTTTTTTTTTAATGGCTGTACAAGACATGGCTATCTAGCGATTTTAGTGTGGTGTAGAAGATTTATACTAGACTCACCACGCGGCCAGCGCACAAACGATGACAGTATACCATTCCATAAGCACTTATATTATTACTGCCTTTTCTCTTCATCTACAATTATTTCCCTCCTTTTCCATTTCCCAAGTGTAGGCCCTTTTTTTTTCCCCCTTTTTTCTGGGATTCTAGTAGTGCTTTTGGCAGTTTGGTTGCATTTCGGAATACTTTGTGAAGAAGGAATGTACTAGTCTTGTTGGTTGTTTTTCTACTTTTTCTATATATTAGTAGATCCCCGTAGTGTCAGCCTGAGATGAGATTTACCCTGGATTGGATTGGATTGGATTGGACTACTATATATGTACACCACATGATGATCGACGCTGGCGGGGGCGGGGGCGGGGGCGGGAACATTGGACCCCGCATTCTCGTCCCGTCCCGCACGTACGTACATCTGCATGTGCGGTGCGGTGCGGTGCGGTGCGGTGCGGTGCGGTGCCCCACCCACCACCATGTGCGAAGCCGATATGGTATGGTGTACTACCTACCTACATACCTACCTACCCTACATGGATAAGCTTGTGCACAGATTAGAGGTGGGGGATAAGGGAGGGGAGGAGGAGGAGGAGGGGGGGGGAGGAGGGGGGAGGATGCTGGGTTTTTCCTTTATCTTATCTTATCTTGTGTGTGCCTCGTGCTTTAATCTCAGCAGAATGGTATCTAGTGGCAGCTTTAGGCTAGTTGGTGGTAGTAGTAGGGTTTGGATGGGTCGGAGATTTCTGGTTCAGGGTAATCAACACGCTATTCTTGTATCAACAACTAAATAAACTCCATCAGTCAAAATAAAAGTCTCACATATGAGTATTGATTGATTGATTCAGCTACAAAAAAGGCGTGTATAGTCTATACTATACTATGTAGTCAGTCTCTCCACACCCGGAGGTATACCACTTAGATCAACAGAGTGGCGCTTGCCTAACCAACAGCCACCCACTCTGAGAAAACACAAGTGTCATCGCCCCTGCATAGCTATAACCAGATTTTATCAAATAACCATAGGATACCTCCACCTCCGCCAATCTAGGTTCCTCCTCCACAACCCTAGTTTTCAAAGAAAAAAAATTCGCACAGGAGGGGAGTTATGTTGAATGTAGATTGCAAACAAAGATAAAAGAAAAGATTCACCATGATATTATACCCATCTCACTTATAATCCCTTCCCCAAGAGATATTGTAATAAATACCGACCGAGCCGAACTGAAACCAAATAAAAACCCTAACCCTCCACCGTATACAGTACGAACCAAACGTTTATAAAAACTGCCGCTACAGCTATGAAGACACCTGACGGTTGACCACAGGATCAAAGGGGTATTCATGCGGCAAGGTAGCTTAGAGGGCCAAAAAGTAAAACGAAGAGGAGAAGAAACGCCAGTTTTGGGGGTACAGAATCTGAAAATGATGGAACAAGAGAGGGTATAAACAAAAAGTTAGCATGTGTACTAACTGACCTGTAAGTTAGGGGTGGTGCGGAGAGGACCATAATTTATGAGACAGATATAACGAAATCCGATTTTAGGGAGAGACGAGAAAAAGAGGCACAGATTAACTTTTGTGGCTGACATAGGAAACGAACGTTGTTTTTTTTTGGGGGGGGGAGTAGAAAAGGAAATTAAAACAACCCAAAGAAACCCATGTAAGCACATTACTGGGTATTTTATACCAAAAGATAAAAGATAAGTAGAGAAGATGAATGATTCGACGCCGCCAACTTTTGCTGCCCAAAAAGAAAATTTGTAGGAATTCGTAAGTCTTAACCTTCTACTATTTTTGGTGCGGGCATATATAGATGATTGAGAACGATGCATAGGTAGATGCGTGACCTCTCCATGAGATGTCCCAATCTATGGAATGATGTACCATAGTTTCAATCCAACAAGGTAGACAACCAGAGATAGTAGCATGGTGAAGATGGACACTTTGATGACGCCGTTCCTAAAAACCGCCCCCTTAGGGTCCCATCCAAAAGTATGCGACTCTGGGAAACTCACCTTGCTGCTGTGCCACCTACCCATTCCACAGTATACCACCCCTTCTGGGCGGCGATGAAAGACACCATAAGCAATGTCCAAAATTGAAACTGGTGCTTATGAATGAGGCTCGGAAACCATGCAAACAACAAGACATGCCCCAAGCCACGAAATAATGCCGCGGTCCTCCATAGGATCGGTAGCCATATATTCAAAGAATTGGTATCAACTCCATATATCATTCGGAGGTAGTGGTGGAGAGGTAGTCTGTTAGGCCCTGGTCTTTGAGGCTGCTGTTGTTGTTCCTGAGCTGGCTGCTGAGGGAAATACCTGCCGTTTACGGGGCTCAGGGGGCGTCGTGGTGACCCGGATAAGTGAAGGCTGAATGGCTGGTTGCGAGTAGCAGGGGAAGCCGAAAAATAGGAGTGATTGTAAGAGGCCGAGTAGGATGGATAGGATGGGTAAGCTCTGGGCCTTGAAGGAGAAATCCTTGGTGTGGCCCCACTACTATCATTCTGGTCATGATCCCGCACTATTACTTCTACTTCAGGGTCTTCGCCTTCATCGCTGTTGGTGTTGGACGGAGCAGGGACTGGCTCGGTTAATGTATTGTAAGACATGCGGCGATACTGGGATTGAAGCAATGATTGCTGCTCGAAAGTCTGGTGAGGGTGCTCAGAATTGGGGTCGTAAGGAGATGATGAACTGAGCAAAGGGGTGGCAGATCTGGAGCCAGCTGTTTCGCTTGATGAACGAATGGAAGAGGAGCTAGACTCCGATGACGAGGAATAACAATCATCTTCACCTCCATACTCGTTATCAGAGCTGTTCTCTTCCTGTCCCTGCCCTCTTTCGAGATCTCTGTTAAATCGTCCAGTAGTAGGACTCTGAGGAGACTCAGCTTGACCGCTCGAAATCCTGAAGCCGCTTGCTCCCCCAAACGTGCACTGGCTTCCGGACATTGCCCTTAATGGATCGGCAGACGAAGGACGGAACTCGACTCCAGGTGGATCACGGAATGACAGATTGGTCTTGCTTAAATTCTGTCGCGAATCACTATCCTCCCAGACTGATGTCTGGAAAGTACTGAAGAAGGGGTTGGCACCACCAGCAGCGTCTACAGAGGGGGAAACTCTGTGACTCCCCCTGGAGTGAGGGAAATATGATGTATGTGGTGAAGTTTGAGGTGACCGTGACCCCTCATACCGGTGCCGGCTAGAGCGGTCGTGGCGTTGGTGATGGTGATGGTGGTGGTGATGGTGATGCTGGGTAGTATGGCGCCCCTCTTCACTGTGAGGAGCAAAAGATCGCCATGCAAACTTAGAGGTGATAAGCACATTCGTCCCAAAGTGATGGAATAATCTCATACATACCCCACTCTCAATACAACACCATATCCAGCCCATGAAGTATACTCCTTTCCACAGTCGTCCCCCGGAAGCATTTCCGAATGCAACCATGTCTTCAGCCTTGGCCCTGATCATCTGTATCCAAGATACAGTACCATATCCGCCGTCTCCACCTTCCAGTTTTACCAGTATTCTAACCACCCCCCACCTCCAAACTTCTTCCAAAAAGCCCACTAAAAATAGGACAGCCCATTCCAGCCCCTCTGCGAGCCGCTTCTTCCTCGGATCCTTGGGTAACGGGATCTTGACAGCTAACTGCTTTGTTACCATAACGACGACGAAACCAATAACCCCCAACGGAATCGAGTACTGTAAGTGCAGCGGTAGCCCCTCAATCGATAAGTCATTGCCATGAGGTGAGATAGGTAAGAATAGTGGTATCAGGAGTATGCTGTGTATTATCAGCAGTATTGGTGGAAGGATTATCCTGTGTTGAAAAGGAGTCATATCTATGGAATTTAACCCCAGGTATCCCTGAAACCATGCAAAAAATGGTTGTAAAGTTCTCGCTGAGCTCGAAGTGTCTGGAGGACTTTCCCAGTTACTTCTGATACTAAACCTTGAAGGGTTTTATAAACATTGCGGTTTGGGCGGATCTCTCTCCTGTTATTTTGCAAATAATGTGTAACAGCAGCTTTAAGTGGTCAAGGCAACCAAGCGACTAGGAACTGAGTTGTAAAACTTGTGAGTATGGTGATATCAGTTATGGGGGGAGAATGACTGGTTCGATCGATAGAATGGCTAGCTGGTGAAGTGTTACTGCAAGGTTAGCGGAGTTGGACGGCAAGGCAAGAAAAGAAAGATGACATAAAAAGCCAAAGGAAAGAAGAAGAAAGTTAGAGAGAATGGTTCGAATCGGCGGCAGCCAGTGAAAAATGCGAGTCGATGGAATAGACACGAAAGTGAATTGAAGGAGACGAGTCGGAGGGTAGGGATATTAGGGAGCCATATGCAAGTTGTAAGGTAAGTTCAATAATTTAGCAGTAACATATGCTACCTCAAACAAGAAATTAAGGTAAGGGTAGCTTGTTTCCAGCTAATGCAGACGGGAGAGTCTCATGAACCTTCTAAAGTAGCGGCTCAAGTTGGCCACCAGGAGTACTGAGAGAGTTACTCTCACCAAGGGTAATATATTGCCGCGCGAATTGGCGCTTGCGACAGCACTGCTGTCTCATAGATGCTGCGTTCACTCTTGCTTTTGATATCGGTTGATGCCCTGATTGTTTTTTCCCCCTTCGTTGCACATCCACCAAATTAGCAGCCCTCCCTGTCCGCAAGGGATCTCAATTTTTTTCTTCTCGATTCTCAACCCCACATTTTGACCCTGACCCCTGTCGTCAATTGCACACCTGGTTGGTAAATTGGTGTGCTGATGCCCTGTGGAAGCAATCAAGTGACGCTGTGTGGGCGGTAGGGGGACCAGGGGTGTCAATCCCCGAGCAAAGTCCCTTGTTGCTGAGTGAGTACTTCCTCTGCAGCGGGAGTGAGCCCGATTTCTTGCAGGTGAAATTATTTCTCCTTGATATCATGTAGCGCACCCAACAAAGGGATGACAACAACAGTTTCCCAAGTGCTTGTGATCCCCACGTGTCATTCGTGAGCTCTCCCTGTGGGGGGGGGTAAATTTTCTGATGAAACGGCGAGACTGACTACATTTTTGTCATGGTAAGACACAACTTCAGGGAATTTGGCACTATCTTTTCACCCCCTGGAAGAGGACTCCTCTTTCGAATTTTCCTGTATGCCAGTGGACCCTAGAGTAGGTACCTACAGATCCATTCCACAGGTTCCCTGCGCAACCCCCAACGCATGGGCGATCATGGGACAGCAAGGTCGACTGGGAAAGTAACTAGGTAAACAAGTGGTTCCACGGCAACGAGATGTTCGTCAGGCAGCAGCGTTATTTTCTGACCCGTGCATTTGGGAAAAAACTTTCTTCCCTACTTATTTTCAAAGCAAAAGCGAGTCATAGTATGTAGGTACCTAGCCCCTCAATGTTGTGAGATCCAATGCCAGTGGGGTAGATTGCTAGCCACTGGCCTGGTAGAGTATGTTTAGAGTATTCCCGCATTGTGGAAGGGTAAGCGACAGTGAGTTGATAGGGCAAGGATGGCCGGTTGGCTCGGTAAAGGAAGGTGATACCAGTCTCGAACCAGGTGATACCCTGCTTTGGGCCTGGATTGAGCAAAAACCAAAACCATCAGATGAACCAAATGTGGAGCAGTCTAGGTACCGAATATGGTCAGCTGAGCTATCTCAATAAACCATGCATGATAATAAGTACCGTACCGTACTTACATAATCTGTTGGGGTCCGAAGTGCTTTTTGACGCCATAACAACGCCGCATATATTCTGTATACTGGATGTAGGATGTATGGAGATGCAGGCCCTGTTCAAATAAAGGATTAATGATGAATGTTTGTCCTGGTCGACCTTGAGTCAACTTGGGAACACTCCCCGACTAGCTGAACTAAGACTAGGTGTGTAGAAGTCACGTGGCATAAAATTATTCAGGCCCTACATATAATATGCATGGCGTGTTCCAACCTGCCCGATTAGGTATGTAACTTGGTAACGTTCCCTGACTAACCCATTCAAGAAGATTCATAAGTACCTTTACACCAAAAGGGTTAGTCTAGTTTGCACCAAAAAGGTCAAGCCTAACCAATGCGGGGAACAGCTCCATACATGTTTGTACTAGCCTGCATTACCAGCACACTTCTCCTACGGAGATAAGTACCTACTATACCGGTAATCTAATCTCGGCCCCCGACCCTTGAGCTTGGCAAAGCCTCGCAAAGCTTTTTTTATTTTATTTTTTTTAGAGTCTATACATCTTTTCCTCGAAGGTGTTCTCGTTCCCAGACCGATTTATTTTGTGTGGTAGCTTAAATCGCCCCGAAGGGAGCCTTAGGCTATGAGACGGCCCCGTTCCCGCCCCTTTAAAAGCCTCGCAAAGTATAATCCATCTATATACCAGAATGACATGCACTTAGGCAGTGCAGCGCTAAGCGTAACGGTACTCGCCACTCTTTGAGCAAACTACCTAGCTACTACAGTCCACCCTTGCTATAACGGACGGCTAAAATCCAGTGCTTTCTTAGTCTGGTTGGCACAAGCCCCTCGTAGTGGAGCCAGAACATGCAAAAGAGAAGCTTAGTGACTTTGGTAAGAATTTCATTGATGATGAGATAGGTAATTACATAGATCCGAGTCTTATTTGATTTTGCTGTACCAATACAATCTTTAAATATTTCCGACACTGTAGGCTACCTCCAACACCTATCCAGGCCCATTAACATACCAAGCGCAAACAACAGACCCTTCATGGGTGGCTTAACATTCACTCCAATCAGATGGATTAGGCATATCAACCAGAGGAAGTGAAGCAAGAGAAGCAAGAGAAGCAATGGAAGCAAACGAAACAGTGGACAGAAGGGTTGAGGCTGCAGTTGACGCATGTACCTAGAAGAATTAACTTAGCTCCGTCCGTTATAGCAAGGGAGAAATGTATGAGAACAGGGATATGAAAACCTTTACACCCGGTACGGTATTGTATGGCCGTCCGGTATAGCGAGGGGTAATTTGCTGGTGTGAAATCGTGAAGCCTCTGGTCCGTCTGGTATAGCAAGGGATCCGGTATAGCGAGGTCCGTTATATCATAGCAAGGGTGGACTGTAGTACATAGCTTGGCGGGGCCCCAACCAGACTAGCCGCAAACCTCTGTTGTGTTGAAACATGTGCTAGCGCACTTTACACTCCACCACATACTGAACTACGTGAAGCATTACATGCTGAAGTATAATCATGTATTCACGCCACACATATGAGAAGCATGTGTTACCTATTCCTCGTGTATATATAGGTAGCTGGATAGCTCACATAGAACTACAATTCACACGGTTCATCTCATTCCATAAGCCTTCTGGAGTACATGCTCGCATACACATCTACAGAGTCACACATCACATATTCACATAAGGGTGAAGTGTTCCTTCATTGGCCACACGCCTGTACCCCCTGCCACAGTTACTAGCCTCATATCATATTCTGGTATTCCAACACGTTGAACAGACAAATATTTGTGGGATAATGCGGTGCCAACTAGACTAGGTAATGCGTAAATCTGTGTCCTCTCTAAGTCTATCTATGCTACGTTCCCCTCGATTGTATTGTGGCACTTTTGGCCTCAATCACAACTAAAAATCGCCAGCAAAGGGTTATTTAAGGGGATGGGTACGGTGAACCCGTCCAGTACCAGACCAATTATATCAACGCCAGCGGTTATAAGAGTCTTGGCACGAGATCCCCTTTATTAGACATGTCATGTGATTTGGTTATCTCTCTCTCTTACATATCAGTAGCAAATGAATCAACCAAAACGCCAATTACCAAGCAGCTAAAGGCTCCCAGCTCGAGCATCACTTTTTACCCCTTCCTTTCTTCTTCTTACTCTTTTCTGGTGCTTCTGCTACAGTCACTGTTGCTTCTTGGACCTCCTCGCCCCCTTCTTTGAGCTTCTCCCTCGCTTCCAAGAAAAACATCAGGTCTCGAAGCTGTTCCCCAAGCTCTTCTGTCTCTTTCTTCCGCTCCTCGCTTTGCTTGGTTAAATATTCGACCTTTTCAAGTAGGCTGCTATTCATACTTTTCTCCTCCTTCCACTCTTTCTCTAAATGCTTTGATATTTCTCCAAATTTTTCTGCTTTTCGCTGAGCGCGGTCTCTGTCCTTGGTGAGCTGTGGAACGGTTTCATTGACCAAGGTCTCATATTGGGCTTTGACTGTTTCCAACTCTTCTTGTACTTTGGCTGCAGTAACACTCCATTTTTCTGCATCCTTCAACGCGGATGCTGCCTTATCCGCCGCTTGTGCAACCTTCTCTTCAAAATATGTGCGTTGAGAGTCAAGCTGGCTCGTTAGTAGATATGTGTACTCCATTCCAATTTTATCCAACTTCTCCCGCGGGACATAATCGCCACTTGCTGGATCTTCGCTATGAATGGACGAGAAAGCAGACGGAAGTTCAACAAGCTTTCCATCTGATTTGTTCTGAATTAGTCTGTGCACATATCCATCGCCAGCATAATCCCACACACGCTGGGTGTCCACATCCATAGCATAAGCGTGGGCTGTGCCCTTGTAGTGTTGGAATGCGTGTGCCTCATCGTATCGGCCACAGCCGATATGACCACATATTAAGCTGTGTTTGAAGGCACTGTGAGAAGAAGATAGAAAATGGAGAAAAGGGATGTGCTTACCAAATCCAAAGATTACTGTCTGCTCCACAAACATTACAGAATTCTTCGCTTGCATCCCCCTCTTCAGTGGCTCTAGCTCTACCAACAACACCAGCTTGAGAATATCTGCAGACTGGGCAGCTACTATCTTTCCATTTACTTAAACAGGCGCAATGGAACACATGCTGGCAAAGGATGATAAGGAGCCCCGTCGTCTCATCCATCCTTTCTAAACATACAGGACACGTTGGCAACTCCAGTAGTGACGGGGTTGGAGGTGGTGCAGGTTTGGCCGAGATCGTGGCTGTAGCCAAGGATCCAACTGCGGGAGGAATCAGCGCTGGTGAGAATGGGTCATTGAGTATGTTTCCGGGGAAGTTTTCTGGTGGATTTGAGCTTAAATCACTCGACGAAATAAATTGAATAGATTTGATGAATACAACGTGACAGTTCTCTGGCTTTAGATGTGTTCAGTCGATGTATCTTTTGAGAGTGAGGGGCGTTACACTATCACTCACCTCCATACTATTGAAAACCTTCCCGTTGAAGGACTTCACAAAGACCCTTGCTTTCTCGGCTTCCCTGAATCTAACCAGTACCATGTAGCGGTTCGCTTGCCCAGTTCTAATCATACGGAAATGACTAGCATTTTCCCGCGTTTCTTCTCCAACAAACCCCATAAAATCACTGGCCGTCATATAAGATGGAACTGCTAAGATGGCCACAGTTTTCAGCGCTTCTTCGACGCCGTTACTCTTAGAAGCTCCATTCTCTGTTGGTTTCGTGTTGTGTGATAAGGATGGTGATGAAGAAGACACCGCGGATCCAACGGTGCTCCCATTCACTGACTCGGGAGTAGGGTATATCCCTTCGGTCTCTTCCCTGTCTCGATATAGGTGCACGACACCATAACCAAACTCCGTAGTCTTTGGATTTAGTACAATGAATCGTGCCTTAAGAGGAGAGCTGACAGCTCCTACTCTGCCCTGAGAAAGCTGCTTATTAGGTGAAGGGGGACTGATTGAGGCTTCTGCAGTAGATGTGGTAGCAGCGGCTGAGTAGGAGACTGCAAGCGAGGGTTTCAACAAGGAGTTTGTTATAGGCTGCCGGTGAGGCCCCATGCTTGTCCCCTCCTGGGCTGAATTGGATATGGCGTTTGAGTTTATCGCAACAATATCAACACTTTCGACTGACACCCTTCCGAACCTAAAGTCGATGTGCGCCCCTCGGTGACCACCAGCGGTATTATTGTGTACTGACTGTTTTGCCTTTTGTCTTTCAACACTCGCGGGTATCAACTCCACCTCTTCCTCCCCATGTGCACTCTGTTTGCTATCTGCAAGCTTCTTCAAGCTACCTTTCTTGCTAGTATGATCTGGCAGCGCCTTGGTGTTAAAGATGTTGAAATCCTTCGGTGGTAAAAAGCAAGGGCCAGATTTTGCCGGTACTTCTATCACCAATCCTTCAGACTCGGGGATGGATTTCAAGAAATCTGAGGAATAAAGCTCAAATAAAAGGTGAAAAAAGTAAGAGGGCATTGACTCGTATTGGTTACGTATATTCGGGATGCTAGCAAGTAGAATCAAGATA
>Ga0307514_10003918_pt1 | contig 13922 bp, 17 predicted proteins | sample 16_EM_MG_FD_203088 | JGI IMG/M metagenome (GOLD analysis project Ga0307514, IMG submission 203088) | Populus trichocarpa ectomycorrhiza microbial communities from riparian zone in the Pacific Northwest, United States - 16_EM | ecosystem: Host-associated > Plants > Roots > Unclassified | place... | reverse complement strand
TATGGCAGATTTACAACTTCCGTCGTTAAGGATGATTTGTTTTACCACTGACTTTTTTAAAAAAAAAATTTATTACCGGTTCTCTTCTTGTCAGGGGTGTTATCCCTGGGCAAAAGTCTTGGTGAAACCCAAAATTGCCCTGGCTGAGAGGAACCACGGTTTTCTCATCTACAACTTTGACGAGGGAATTCTCAACAACCATAAGGCCCCATACCTGCCAAATATACCCATTTAATACCTAAGATACCCTTAATTTTGCCTATACACTAGAAAAAAAATCCAACATGTCGGAAGGGCCAGAACTCCAGGGCGCCGACACGGTAGAAGAGATAGCAAGTGGAGGTGGATGGGGTTCAGGAAACAAAAAAGATTAAGTGGCTGGCATGGCAGGACCGGCTGCCAGCAAAACAAGTACTTGCAGAAGATCCCTTTGGAAGTGCGAGGGGTCAGGTCTAGTGTCAAAGAAGCACCTTGGTATGGAGATAGGAGGTGTTGGGAGATGCCATATGCTGGATCGCCGTGATCTCGTGCCCAGACTCTTATCTACCTACATACGTTGAAATAAATACGCTTTGGGGACAATAAATATCTTTGAATTCCGCTTTCCTGCCATAAATGTGCATCATTTCGACGTCCCTCACACGGCCAAGTAAATGTGCTGCAAGCTCACTGGTGCCACTACCGCATGATATTTAAGGCAATGCTTCCATTATAACATGTTTGCTGATACCGTAAAGGTCGTGCTATTTGTTGAATAGTACTATCGATAAACCCCCAGCATGCTGAAAGATAGTCTGGATGGCACAACACCCTCCTAGAGGTGTTTTTAGCATGTATGGCCTTGGCATAAGAAGAAACCGTTCTCGTGTAAAAAGATGATTGAACTCCAACAAAAACCTCCACTTCTGTAGTCTGCACAACACCCTCGGAGGTGCCAACCAGACTACCACTTCTGTACTATTTATTAAAGTCCAGCAACACCCTCGTAGGCAACGTATTTGTGATCTCTGATACTCTTTCTACTTGCCATCCAACCATATCTGATAAGGAACTAAGATCGCTGGATGGTCTGTTATCTCCCCCCTACGGGGGGTTGAACTACCCTCTGAGAAAAACCAGGTGCTTCCACTGTCACGTGCACTCATACGGCCCTAACCAGACTACAGCTATTCGGAGGATCATACTATGGAGGAAAAAGAGCATCCAGAAAAATGGTCTTAAGTTAGTTTGTCAGAATCAGGTGATCTGCCAACCATCCTCCGAGCCTCCTCCGACTCACTCTCGACATTTTCCCAAACAAGTAATTCACCATTCACTAGGCGAGCACTGGCCATGCATTGTCCAATGGTTTGACCGTCCAGATACTTATTTCAAAAATGTCGGGATAAAGTGCCCTTTTCCTCCACAGTAACAAACTCACAGTAGGGGGTAAGATATGATCTCGTGCCAAGACTCTTTTTATCTGTCACATAATTATTTTGTGTGTGCTAGCGAAGAAGATAGACAGATACTACCAGTTGAGGGGACATTTGAAATAGCATCACTTTATACTCATAGCCGGGTCAGTCAATGTTGCAAGACCACGTGATATCGTGAGACAGTGCCAGACTGATCTTGGCTGGCAGTGCAGGGCGCGATTCGGTATGACTCGCAAACGCTTCTGACTGACATGGTGAAGGCGCAATCACGGTCCCTGGCACGTGCATAGGCACCAGTTCTGTTCGTTGGAAAGACAGGACGCAGGTGGACCTGCGAGCCTGCGCCCGCCGACAAGACAGGTATGTACTCGAGTAGGTACGTGATCGACACCAGGCACTGGCTCCTGGTGTGGTGAGCGAGCAATAAGCAACGCTGAACGCTGCAACGTTGGACTGAAAAAAGCTACGGCAGTCTTCGGCAGGCGTGCGAACGGCTATTGGCAGCTTTTTTCCCGAATCTCGAGATTCGAATTAACTTTCCACTCGCACTATTAAGTTTATGCGATATAAGCGAGCGTGCCTTACTTAAAACGTGCCAGCAGCTCTCTGCTCCTTATAAGTATAGTTGTACTGGGCTCTACTGCTAGGTAGCTCCAACATCTGCCCAGGTGCCTGTCTAGCACACAAAACCTCAACTTCCAACCCAACCCGAGCTCGATCCTGCACATGTCCAACAAAGTAGAACTATAAGAAGCCATATCCCAGCCAGACGCAGGCCTGGAGGCTCAGCTTTTACACTACATATTTGTGTGCCGCCCCCGATCAGCAATCCCCCATCCAGGACTTGCTCTCCTGAAGCTGCATTCCTAATCGCAGACGTGGGCTATCGATAAAGGCACGGTCACAGACAGGCATCCTCAGGCTAGGATTCGGGCTTTCAAACCTTATTGCTGACTAACTCCAACAAGATGCCTTCGGGTGTGGACAAAAGCCGGGCGGATCACAGCTTCTCCTCAACACACGGAGGTGGTCATCTGAACTCTACCCAGCGACTGCCAGAGAGGCCAATCTACGATGAGGATGATTCACAAGAGGATGCTGCCGCGACAGGAGGAAGCTCCGCCTTCAACATGAATCAGTCTATCTTTCAGATGATTACTGCAGCTGGCTCGAAGGCAAATCTGAATAAACAATATGAATCCAGTGATAGTGAGGACATTGATCGCGATGATGCTCATGGTGTTCCGCATAATGTGCTTCGGAGTGTTGCCATGTTGAAGAAACCGACAAAGAGCAGGAGCCGTGACAAGAGGATGCTTCAGTCGACACCCCATCTACGTTTGAGGACGAGATTGGAGACTTTTGCCGAACAAGATGGAGATACCGATGATGGGGAAAACAAAACCGCTGGCCCTTCGTCGCCCAACAGGATTCCGGTGTCAACCGAAGCCTCAGCGCTTCAGCCGGACCTCTTGTCTGCTGCTTTTAGTGCGAGCATGGCAAAAAATGAAGCGGAAGCTATAATCTATGAAGAGAACGAGAAGGAGGTCGAAGCTGATTTAGCTACTAAGTTGATGGAAATTTTTGGCTTCTCGGAGCCAGAGGAGGTTATCTCAGGTATAAGACATGCCTGCTCTCATACGAAGGGTAGATTCTGATAACGGCTTAGAGTACCCTTGCTGGCTTCTCAAGAGCGTATTGCTTCAAGGATACATGTATATTACAACACGACATGTTTGTTTTTACGCGTACCTGCCTAAGAAAGGCGTGAGTGGTATTGGCCTATTCTTGCAGACTGAGACTGACAGGGGAGCTCTAGAATACCGTGATAAAATCTGGCTCGCTGTCCAAGCGCGGGAAGAATAATCCCAAATATCATCGCTACTGGTTTGTGCTCAAGGGCGATGTTTTATCATATTACGAAAACCCAGGCGATCTTTACTTTCCAAGCGGAACAATCGACCTTCGCTATGGTGTACAAGCATCACTCCATGAATCGGATAAGGGGAAGGACCATTCTACGTTTTTTGACATCACTACAACTGACCGAGTTCTGCATTTCAAGGCGGACTCTACCCCAAGTGCTAAGGAATGGGTAAAGGCCCTGAACAAAATTATATTCAGGTCTCATAACGATGGAGACGGTGTTAAGATTGTAATACCAATAGAGAGCATATTTGGGCTTGAAGAAAGTCCAGTTTTGGAATTTGCAGATACATTTAGGCTTGATGCCCTAGATCAGGTGGATCACACAACGGATGAGGTGAGCCAATTCGTGAGTGGAAATGTGGGGTCTTTACTAAATTTTTTAGTACTTCTTCTCATTTTTCAGCTTCGGAAAGGAAGCATTTAAGCTTCTGAAGAGACTCACGGAAGAATCAGCAGCGCATGGTCTTCAGCAATCAAGAGCTACAATTAAGCCTAGCCCCCCTTCGATACTGCTGGAGCAGGCTAAAACGACGTTGAAATGTAATTCCCGTTCAACCAGCCCAATTGCTAGTGGGGCAAATTCTGCCAGCCCTCGATATATTTCAAATCCGTTCAGGAGCCCCCGAGTCAGTGGAGAGCATTCTAGGTCCAGTCTTGAGATCGGACGGCGTAGTACGGATATCAGCCGGAGTAGCTCGGATGCCGCAAGTAGTCAAAAGAGGCGTTCTACGGGACCCCTTTCTGGAGATTCCTTCACAGACTCACTAAATAAGGGTGTGTCTTTTGGGGAATCTGATATATCAGTTACTTCAGAGGATGAAACAGGTAGTCAAATACTCTCTGGTAGCAGAATCTTTCAGAAGCCTACTTTGACGAAATCCCAGCGCAATTCTACTGATGAAAAGCGAAAGAAGGAGGAAACATCAGTAAAATCACCACCCACGAAGACTAAATCTAAGCTTAAAACATGTTCATTGGGCACCAATGATAAGCGGCCTGAGACTCCAAGTAGCATTGCCAATATAGCACGGGCAGGGCAGCGGGCAGCGGAGTGGGCCGAATGGATGAGAAAACGCTCAAAAGAGGTAGCAAGCCGCCCAATAGGCTACATAGAGCGAGTATCGGATATGTGGAGTGGTGGGAAAAAGCACTATGGGCAACCACTTGGTGCTATGCCAAATGAGCAAGTTGAGGACGAGGACGATGATGGCACAATAGGTGCTGAAGAGCGCTATAGAGATAAGTTCGCTTTACAGCCCTCTGAGAGGCTACTTGCTGCCTATTATGGTTACCTGAATAGGGTAATCCCATTATATGGAAAGATATACCTCGGTGATCGGCATTTATGTTACCGCAGTTTGGTGCCAGGAACAACAAGAACAAAGGTACAGTGAATCGGGAGCTGGGATCCTGCTTCAGAAACTAACTATTTAACAACAGATGATCTTACCCTTGAAGGATATCGAGAACGTAAGCGGGGAGGGCGGGTTCAAGCTCGGATACTCGGGTTTGGTTATTACAATCCGAGGGCATGAGGAATTGTTCTTCGAATTTGGTTATCAGAATGCCAGAGACGATTGCTGGATGCATCTCTTACGGGCCGTGGAAGCGGCTAAGATGCAGGGCAGCACAATTTTGTTGGCAAGGGAAGTAGTTGAAGCCGAAGTGGCGAAAAGAGAGTATCAAGTACTCCAAGATGCTAGAAACGCTGGCCATGCGGACCACAATCTGCAGCTTCCAACCTCCGCAACTGATAGTAAGTCCTTATTTTCATAACTGATATTCCTAATCTAATTCTTGTAGGTATGTTCTCTGAGGTACCCCCAATCCTCTTTGATGACCCCCAGACGTCTTTTATCACTTTCAAGCCCACAGAATCATTAAGGATCACCTGCTTGACGATCGGATCGCGTGGTGACGTTCAGCCCTACATTGCATTATGTAAAGGGCTCCTAAAGGAAGGGCATAAACCTCGTATCGCCACTCATGCTGAGTTCCAACCCTGGGTTGAGAGTTACGGAATTGAATTCGCGAGAGTTGAAGGAGACCCGGCTGAGCTTATGAGAATATGCGTGGAAAATGGCATGTTCACGTACTCATTTTTGAAGGAAGCCTCCACTAAGGTAATAGCTATTCACCTAATCTGGCTATTAGTTAGCGTTACTAATGTAGTTACCGAGTAGTTTCGAGGATGGATTGATGAACTCCTTGCATCTGCCTGGGTAGCATGTCAAGACTCCGATGTTTTGATCGAGAGCCCTAGTGCAATGGCTGGGATACATATCGCGGAGGCTCTGCGAATACCCTACTTCCGTGCCTTCACAATGCCCTGGACAAGAACACGGGCATACCCCCATGCTTTCGCGGTTCCTGAGCGTAAGATGGGCGGGCCTTATAACTATTTCACATATGTCATGTTCGATAATGTGTTTTGGAAGGCAATTGCGGGTCAGGTCAACCGCTGGCGGAAAAGGACTCTTAACCTGCCCCGCACCAACTTGGACAAGTTGCAGCCCAACAAAGTACCATTCCTTTACAACTTCAGTCCAAGTGTGGTTGTGCCGCCGATTGACTTTAGTGATTGGATCCGGGTCACAGGCTATTGGTTTCTAGAGGAACAGTCCATATGGGAGCCACCGACAGAATTATTGGAGTTCATTCACCGTGCTCGCGCAGATGGCAAGAAACTAGTTTATGTTGGATTTGGGTCTATCGTCGTTTCAGACCCCGCAGCCCTCACGAGAACGGTTGTGGAATCGGTCCTCAAGGCCGAGGTGCGTTGTATTTTGTCTAAAGGGTGGTCAGATAGACTTGGGAGCAAGAGCCAGGCGGAGGCCGAGATTCCAATGCCATCAGACATACACCAAATCAAATCTGCGCCTCACGACTGGCTTTTCACACAAATTGACGCTGCTACCCATCACGGTGGTGCCGGTACCACGGGAGCCAGCTTAAGGGCCGGCATTCCAACTATTATAAAGCCTTTTTTTGGGGATCAGTTTTTCTTTGGTAGCAGAGTTGAGGATCTTGGTGTCGGGATTTGTATAAAGAGGTTGAATGTCGGTGCTTTCTCAAAGGCTCTGCGGGATGCTACACATGACGGAAGGATGATTATGAAGGCGAGGGTGTTGGGAGAGTCGATCCGAAAGGTAAGCGGTGGTTGGATCTGTTAGTAAGGCTCGTACGCTAATAGAGCACAGGAAAATGGTGTGGAAACGGCCATTCAGGCAATCTACAGAGACATGGAATACGCAAAATCTCTAATCAAACGGCCTGGGCATGGGGACGAGGAGAGCGGCATTGAGGATAATCATGAGGACGATTCGTCCGACTCATGGACAATCGTGGGGGATGAGGCGGGGGCTGGGGCTATTAGGGGGTACTCATAGGGCTTTTAGATAGTTCATTTCTTTTTCCTAGATGGACACTTTCACTAGGAGTTTGTCTTCTAGACTGGTGTTTTTTTCTTTTTCTTTCTTTCTCTGGTACCACCTCAGAGACATGGCTTTTTTTTTTTTCATTTTACCTACATTTTGCAATATCCCTGACGGACTTATGCTCTAATAGTTAATGGAATCCTCGGTGATGGAGTGTCTGATGTCTTTCGGTATGCTGGAAAGGTGGCCCCTGCGGGAGAATGGAGAGTTTCCGTTATGTCTGCTTTTGGCACCTTTTTTTTTTTCATTTTTTATGTGGGAGCAGTCTTTGCTTTTATATATACTACACCAATGTGCCAGGTAAGTTGTGCATATCATACTGCAAATTGTTGCTACGTCAAACCAGACGTTTCAGGTTTATTCGTTGCGCCCTTCCCACTATGCATTAAGGTAAATATCTTCCCCACATGTAACATTCATCTACATATCTGACTTGCCGTCTCGCACTCTGGCCATGGCTCGCTCCGTAGCCTAACAAAGAAAAGCAGTGCATCTGCCCTGCCGCCTTGCCTGTAGCTGAGGCCTATTCATAAACGCTCTAGACGTTCGGCCTTTGTGCTGGCACTCGTGTGGTGTTCCCTCCAGCCATAGGCTGAACATGCCAATCCCAGGATACGGGCGTGAGGAAGCACACTGTGTATTCGTCCTCCACCTTCGGCTGGGTACTAGTACTTACTCTTGGGCATGGGCCCAGGCAACTTGAACCTGCTGGTGTTTTGCTGAATGTTTCCTGATGCTTGAGCTTTGCGCCGGGAGTATAATACCAACTGGTTCCTGCTATGTATAAGGAGCTTATCCCGGAGCTTATAATAACTCTAAAGTTTGTGGTGCGATCCGGCGTGTGCTGCTTTGCTCGCAATTGAGATCTGCCATACATTTAAGGGTTAACTTAATAAACGTAGCTTAATTCCACCTCACCAAGTCGAAGCTCGACACCCCCACAACTCTGTCAGACTGAACCACAACACAGAAACCGCCAGTAACAACCACAACAGCTACCCGTTGGTAACTGATACTGCTATCACGAGGCACGCTCCACTCACGGGGGCCATTCAGCTTTAGCGAGTTCGTGGAGGAAGCGCCGACAGCGAGTCTCACAGCAGAACACTCCAGCAGCCGCAGCTACCCAGCTAGGCCCTCAATTCAATTTTCTCAGAATAAGGAATTCAATAGCCATATAAGTGCCCTGAAGAGCTATAGTAAGGGGAGGTTCAAGACTTAAGGTTACTCCCCCCCCCCCTGAGAATTGTAAGATCGAAGCTTCCAACTCGCACGAACTGGATACAAAGACCACCAGCAGGGTCACCAGCTCGGCTTCAGCACAGGTACCTTCTCCCAGCTGACTCGAGCAAACATTCAACTACGACGTAAAAATACACAGTAACCTAACCGGGTATGCTTCTCCAACTGCCCCATGGCTTGCACTATCCCATCCACATCACCGCGATCAAGAAAAAGCCTGGTGAGAAAGTCAAGAAGTTTGATACACTAGTCGACTACAAATACTGCTCATATGTAGAGGAAGACGACGAATTTACGGGTGAACCGAACAAGGTGGAGAAGTGGTACCCATCCTCGTGGTCAAGTCCTATCGAGGGGGTACTGAAGCAATGGATGATTGAGGCGGGTTCAATAGTTAGGAGTGGGAATGTGGATCTGGTTGAGATTGAGGAGCCGTGCCCACACGATGTCCAGTTTGGGGGAATGTGCGCAGGCTGTGGAATGGATATGACTTTGTGCGATTTCCTCATATCATTGAGCTATTTGATAGAGCTCCAGAGGCTGATGAGTATGGATAACAGAACCGATTACATGTCTTTCTCGAATAGGTCGCGCGCAGATATCAGTATGGCACACGACAATTTAGCGGTGACAATTAGTTCAGAAGTAAGGTGGTCGGATAGCCCCGGGCAAGGAGGACAGAGTCGATTAAGCTGATTTGATGAGCCAGGAGGCATCGCGATTAGAAGCAGAGGCTGAGCAGCGACTATTGAATGAACGAAAACTCTCCCTAGTGGTGGACCTCGATCAGACCATTATTCATGCTACTGTTGACCCTACTGTGGCTCAATGGCAAGCTAATCCAGATGAAGTCAACCACGAAGTATTGAAGGATGTGCAGTCATTTTCTCTGCCGGACCCAGGCTATGTCCCAGAGGGACACAAACCCCCGGAGACGTGGTATTACGTCAAATTACGTCCCGGACTGAGACAATTTCTGGAGAATGTATCAAAGTTATACGAGCTCCACATCTACACAATGGGAACCAGGGCATATGCACTCAATGTGGCAAAGATAGTCGATCCTGATGGGAAGATTTTTGGCTCTCGAGTGCTGAGCAGAGACGAAAGCGGAAGTATGACGGAGAAAGACCTAAGGCGACTGTTTCCGAAGAATACCAAGATGGTAGTAATAATAGACGACCGAGGGGATGTATGGAAATGGAGTGACAACTTGATAAGAGTGAAGCCATATGACTTCTTCGTGGGAATTGGGGATATAAACTCAAGTTTTCTGCCGAAAAAGCAGGAGTTTCCTACCGGCCCAGCACCAGCGCCAATTGATGAGACCGCAGAACCACTGCCTGGACCAACGAAACATGTAGAAGGTGAGGAGGATGGAGGAATAGCAGTTGTTGAAGACGAGAAAGAAGCAGAGGCGGAGGAAGTGCCTATAGAAGGTGTCGCGGACTCGATTACAACTCCTCATCATGCCGACTTGACGACTCTGGAACAGCTTGTCAAATTAGGCGCTAGTGATGACAAGATACTCCTTGAGGAGCAAGCTCATCAACTCAGTGATGCTATCAGAGCACAGCAAGAACTGCGACCGCTAGCAAAACTACAGCATATCATTGACCTGAAAGATGAAGCTGAGGGGGCACTGGAAAATGGCGATTCAGGCAAGGAGACGCCAAGTGAGCATTGTGGTGTGAAGCATCGCCACCAGCTCATTAAAGATGAATATCCACGGGAGCTGGAGCCCCTGGAGAGAAACTTGACGGAGGTGCATAAGTTGTTCTTTGAGAGGCATGATCAGAATATGAGGATGGGGCCCAGGGCTAGAAGAAACAGGGTACCAGATGTAACGGATTTGATGCCCAAACTAAAAAAGAAGACCTTTGAAGGGGTAGTATTAGTGTTTTCAGGAGTAATACCATTGGGAGCAAGTGTACACAAGTGAGTGTTTCACATGGAAGAGGGTCCACCAACCAAGGTGCTAACATTGAATTGTACACAGCTCGGATATTGCGATTTGGGCGAAAACCTTTGGTGCCACAATAGAAGAGAATCTAACGTCGCGAGTTACTCATGTGATTGCTGCACGGGTAATTGTTTACTGCTACCATATATATTGCCTGACAGCTGCTAATATATGCTCCCGCAGAGCCGAACTGCCAAAGTCCGGCAGGCTGCCCGATATCCCCATATCCATCTCGTTAGCCCTCAATGGTTATATGACTCTATGTCCAACTGGAAGCAAATGTCTCTCGACCCATACCGTATCGCTGTCCACCCTGAAGACCGAAACCCACCCGGAGCTGGTCTACCTCCAGACCTTCTCTCAGACCCTACCAACATTGCTATGAGCAGTGAAGACGAGGACGATGAGGGTGAGTTGGCAGATGAGGAGATGGGTATTGAGGAGCATGCGGAAGAGCTACTTAAGGGTGGGCTGAAAATTGATCGTGAAGAGATTGGTAAGGAGTTGGCCGAGTTTCTGGCCGATGTAACGTCAGATGGTGAGGATTTCGATGAGGATATATTTGGTGGTGTGGATGAAGATGATGATGAGGAGGGGATCGAGGATAAGGATGAGGATATGAAGGATCGAGGAATACCAAATGGTAACAAGGAGGATAGAGAGAGTAAAGAGGGGAGTGTTGCTTCTGAAGTTTCCCAGCACAGCCCTCGGAAATCACAAACACAGACACGGAAACGCTCTCGAACGCCAGATGACGATGGCAGAGGTTGGAGTACAGGGCCCGGTAGTGGGTCATTCGAGTCGCCTGGGGCAGTGGAGGATAGCGGCGACGAGGTGTCTATGGGCAACACTCCAGATGCAAGGCTAGCGAAAAGGCAAAAGACTGAGAATGAGAGGCAGAGTGGCCTTAGAGCCGTTGTGACACCATCGTCACCGGATTTACCTATTGTTAGGGATGAAATCCATGAGGATGGCGGGAGGAAGGAGGGGGATGTTGGAAGCTCAAGAATTCCTAGTCCGCCGCCTAGTGATGAGGGTGGGAGTAGCGTGAAAAGTGTGAGAACATCTATAGTTGTCACCGGCGGGGAGGATGGAGGTGGAGGAAATAAGGGAGAGGAGGTAAAGCCTGGGGACAGTGATGACGGTGATGATGACGATGGAGATAGTTTGTTTGAGGAGCTTGACGAGGAGGCATTTGCGGCAGCATTGGAGGAGGGATTTGACAGTTGACATTTAAGTGAGGCAGGGATTTGAGCTGCTCACCACAAGAATGTTGTTTTTGTCTCTGCCTCCTTTTTACCACGATGATGCCTGATGCAATTGTGTATAGATATGACCTGTTGGATATAGCTGTTATTTTAGTGTTCCTCACTTTGGTCTTATTGCATCCTTTTGTCGAAACCCTTTTTTTTTTTTTTGGGCTTAGGGAATTTTTCTTGACATGGTTTTCCTTTTTACTCTTGATGACTTAGGCTCTATATAGGTACATACACATATATGAGATATAAAGTACTTCCCCCGTTAAATTTGTCCCCCCACAAGATGTATTTGAGCCCCAAATATTGGAGCTTGGTAGGGGTGGCTGACATATGCAACGGCAATCCTGATTCACATTCAGATCCATTCATCTTTATTGACTCACAGCTTTCTTGCTACCTACGTTCGTGTCTCACTTTCACATCAAAGTGCTCGCGAGGATAAGAGGAATGGCAGAATCTTTTGTGCAGCAGGAATTATTTGGCGGAGCAATCGTTGCTGAGTTTCCGGATATTTTTACAGATGCTAGGTATGTTTGAAAAATCCGCCTGAGGGGAAAAAAAGAGTTTGAATGGCCCCCACACAGTTTGCGGGGGGGGGGGGCCTATGAGTTCACTATCTCCACCAGCTCATTTCTGACTTCCCATACAGTAATATCCGCCCTGTCCCCTCCACCCAAGAAGTCTTCGTCCCCAAATCCGGCAACACAGACATCAGCATCATAATCGACATCCTCCAGCACGTGCCCCTCCCCGACATTGACGCCTGCAAGGTGCATTTTGAGGATATCGTCCAAGGGTCTCTAGGAAAGTTATTCCAGATCAACCTCACTAACGAGTTCACCAAGATTGGGTACGCCGAAACCCCACCCCCGCCAGTAGCTGAGCTAACCTATCATCCTTCTCAGCCCCTCAATCCCAACATACATCATCCACGGTACCGCCCTCTCTCGCTATGGTGTTGCCCCACCCCCCACCGACCCCTCCTACCTCGAAGCGCAAAAATCTCTCCAATACACACTACTCCTCGTGGTCATTTTCCGCCTCAACGCACATAATACAGATTTGGTGGTTACGGTGAACTGCCCTATGACGAACAGAGCGGATATTATAAATGAAAAGAGGGTGTGGCATCCAGCGTATGACCATCCACCGGATGGGATGGATGAGGCGGGGGCTCCAGTGGTGGATCGTGCAGTTGCATGGTTGAAGAGGGTGGCAAGTACGCTGGAGGTGAAGGACTGGAATTTGTTTAGTCCCCAGGATTGAGCGGCGATGGGGGTTTGAGGAGTGGAAGAGGAACAGTAGAAGGAAAAGGAGGCGAAGAGGGACTTGCTTACGAGTAATAGGAGCATAGGATAGAACAGGGGATAAAGATATTAAATGAGATATGATTCACTAAATCTTTTTTTTTTTTAGAGGGGGGGGGGTGTTGAAGAGTCTGCGGAGGTTATCATATACTCTGTATATTAAACTACTACCCATTGATCATTGATGTGAGATACACGAAATATATGGTAATAACTACCTAAATAAATTCTACCATCAAAGAGCAAATACCCCCCCCCTCATGGTATATAGAATTATAAAAAAAGTGACAGCCGCAAACGGTCCCTCGCAATCTCATAGCCTACCAGAGGCCGGCCAGACTATTAAAATCTCATTTCCCAATCAGGGAGTCGTCAAGCGTCACGTCACATCAGAAAAGATCCCTCATATCCTCAGGCCATTCAATCATCATCACCATCATCCGAGATCTCGATTACCTCCACCCTCGCTTTCCCTTTCTCCCCCTCCCCATGGCTCTTGTGAACCCCAACCCCACCCCCCTCTTTCTTCTCCCGCCACTCCAGTCCCACCAACCGCATCACCTCCTTCTGTGGCATCCCGGGATTGCCCCTCTTTACCACTTTCATCCTCTCCTTCATGAACAGCTGATACTCTGTCAACCCCGGTGCAGCTCCATTACCTTGCACCCCCTCACCATCCCCAATTACAACCCCACCCTCACCCCCACCCCCACCCCTTCTCACCGGTTTCGGGAGCGTTTGCACCAACCTCCCCGTACACCTTGGGCATCTATGGATCTCGACATCAACGCTCTTTGAATGTCTCTTTACCACATGCCCACATCCGTCCTCCACTCCCCAAGTCCCACCTGTACTTGCCCACCTCCCAATACATGCCCATTGGTACTTATAGCTTATTACATAGCTATGACACGTTCCCAACTCAATATCCCTTTCCGGAAACGCCATCTTACACTTCAACAGCCACTGCTTAAACCCTTTTCCATGGCACCTTTGCTCCCAATTCTCTCCAACAACCGTGTCCGCTACATGCGCGAATTCATGCGCAAGGGTAGAGTATAGCCGATGTTCATCGTCAACAACTTTATCCGCAAGCTCGATTTGTGCGAAAGTTATAATTCTATGTTCGCCTGGTAGATGCTCGCCGTCTTCATCTACACGACCATGTGTAGATCTCACGTAACGGTAGCGGAAGTATCCAGCTGTTGTAAGTAGAGTCTTGGACCAGATAACTTTGAGCCCGCCCAGGTGGGAGAGCTTTTTGTTGACGCGACCATTTGTCACACGAGAGTCTAGTTCGAGGAGGAATTGGTCTGCGAGAGCCGGTTTCCTTGATTTGAAAGATTTGAGAGCAGTAGGTGTCCGGT
>Ga0307514_10003917_pt1 | contig 13924 bp, 8 predicted proteins | sample 16_EM_MG_FD_203088 | JGI IMG/M metagenome (GOLD analysis project Ga0307514, IMG submission 203088) | Populus trichocarpa ectomycorrhiza microbial communities from riparian zone in the Pacific Northwest, United States - 16_EM | ecosystem: Host-associated > Plants > Roots > Unclassified | place... | reverse complement strand
TGTGGCTTGGATTTCCCGCGGATCTAGTGACAGCAGATCCGGAACTTGACGTGAGGGTTCGGCTCGCCATAGCCGCAGTGCTGATGAAGGTCTTTGGCTGAGAATCACTCATGTTATTGTATTGACCCTACACTTCAATTTTTTCAACTTTTGCGCTGGTGGCCATATTTCTTGATCGCCTACATCGGTAGGATGGTTTGTGATTGCACACATTGCACCAACTGTCCAGACTATAAAGTATACGTGTTTGGCCTAAGGAATTCTGGTACGGCCTCATGGTGATTATTATGTACCTACATGCTCAGACAATCACACAGCTCAGTCACTCTCAACCGCGGATGTACAATAGGTAAATTATACGCCGTAACCATAGGGTTATCTCCGGATGAGTGTCAATTCATTTAAACAATGGACGGTGTATCTAGCATGGCAGCAGCAGTTGCAAGCTACCTAGTCTGGTTGGTACGTTGCAAGCATCATCCATCAGGTGTAGTAAGCAGACCTATCTCAATTCAACGTCTCTACGAGAGGCTGGTGCCTGCGACCAACATGGTGCCCACCAGACTAAGGTCAACATGCATATGTTATGATCATGATAGGTTTAGTGCAGCCTATATTCTTAACCTGGTAAAGGACTTTAACCGAGGCCATTGAGTAGCATTAAGTCAATTGGATGATCGAGATGAGGTAAGCCTGCAAGTTGATCGGCAGCCTTAGCTTAGCCCTATGGTAATTTACATGTCTCGGTGTGAACTACATGGGATAACGACAACTGCACCTATTACTGGACATTGAGTTTTGGCCATAGTTCATACCATGACATCGCAGTCACTGGTGTACCTTTTTCTTGTGCCATTGGGATCTTCGCCGAGATATGCTCAATTAGGTAGATACGCGGGGTTGCGCATGTCCACTTCAGCTCTCATGACTGATTCATCATGAAGTAAATATATGACTCCACAAACTAGTATACTAAGTCAACAAATATCTCTTCCAGGTCAACACCTCCTCCGAGCCATTATTAGTTATGGTCCCTAACTCACAAGATCGACAGCGTGAAGCGTGACAGGAGCGATCATGAGATCGCGAGGTATAGCAATCGTCGTAGGTTCCCAAACACCGCTATGCTGCAGCCAAAAAAGCGCAGCTATGACATGATTCAACGTGAGTACCCTGAGGCAGCTGAATTTGCACTCTACCGTTGGATGTGGATGTAAGATCTACATTAAGCGTTGTCATAATATGCAAAGTATCTATGAAATTTCATTACTAATTGCAAGTGCACAAGGAATTACACAACGAGACTCACCACATCTGCAATGCAATGCGAAGAATTCGACCCTGGGGCTGAATCAAAATTGCATACTACGACTAATAATGGCTCTTTACTGAATCTGTAAGTCTTTTACTCATCTTAAGGTCATTCCCCACTCTAGATCTGAACTTCGCCCTACCGAAATTAACTCTACCCCTGGGTGCATCTGCAGCTTTCTGGATGTGGGCAACCTGCAGCCCTATGAGATCCACCGCTAATGACAATGGGCTCGGAGATTGGGGTTCTGCCACCCCAACCTCAGCACCTTGGTTTGGGTTCAGCTGAATTTCAAAGAGTCGGCGATTATTCCATGGAAAATATGCAATTGCCAGTTGAATAAAGATGAAATCAAGCCGATGATTTCCGCTGAGGCTTGCTGATGCAACGGCTCCGATAAAGCACGTTCGGGTTAACCGTTGGAGCCTGCTGCATCCATGTAGTCTCTCACTGCTGCGGGAGTTACACGGGTTAATCTTACAATCTGGTAGACATGAGGATAGCCATGGTCATGAGCCGACTATGTTGGAGAGCTCTGGGGCATACTGAGGCATACTGGGCAATGATTACAGGAGAGAGTTGGGGCAGCCTTGTCAACAATCAGACTCCCTTGTAGTTGGAGTATTGGTAAATTAAGCTGGAGTAGATACTAAAACGGTCGTGCATACCCCTGGGGTTTAAGCGCTGGCATGGGCCACTTGGGGATGCGGGCTGCAAGCCCTGGTGGCTATGATTGTGTGAGCTGCGCGGCCCTCCAAGGGCCCAGCTAACGCTTCTCAAGAAACGGAATCCATGGCCCGTAGTGCCGGCCAAACTATTGTATACAGTCTATGAACTTAATTTCAGCTAAATATTGCTACAAATAGAGTCAAGATGTGGATGAATTCGTTTCCCCAAACAGGTACCCGGCTCCAATATTATTATTAGTACAGGCTGTTGCAGTTGCCTAAATGCAAGAGAATATAGCTGGAGGCTATCAATATGAACTGTTTGGGCGGGGAAAAAATGTCTTGGGCGTATGGAACAGTTTAGCGCAAGTTTAAGAGTCGCCTGATGTGTCATAATGGACATAATTCAGGCTGTGTCCTCATAAAGGATGAAATCTTTTGAGCCGGCGAATTGAGGGGTCAGTTTGAGGATGTGTAGTTTATCCTATCTACCGAAGCCCGTGTATTGGACGAGATATTCTAGAGGAGTTTGGAAACATGTCTATATTTATACATATTGGGACAAAAGATAACATTCACATTTGATTAATGTAACAGAGGCTGGGCGATTGTGTTAATATAATTGTACTCCTAAACCTCACCTGCGGGCTTACATATTCACCCACTGATTAATTAATGTACACGCAGTATCAACTTGAACTGATATTCAATTGTGCCCGTTATGACCACACAAAACATTAACTGATGAAGGGGTTATTTTTATGTACTATAGAGCTATATGGGGTTTCGATAATATGCCGTAACATAACTAGATAAAAGAATACCTGACCGGAATAAACATAAAATCCCCCGGGAAGGCCGATCTCAGAAGGCTATTAGGGTAGAATGTCAGATTGCTGGTGTGCCAGGACAAGCGTGACATACCACAGCCTCCACAAAGGTAGATGGATAAAGTAGAAGTCTTCTAATGATTGGTCAACTGTGAGCCTCAAGAAGCACTGAAAGGGCAGTATGCCTGAGCTCTTCTAATATATCACATGTTGTGCACCATAACACCAACATTGGGCACGAGGTGTTGTACTTTGTCCACCATACATGATTACTCCTCTGAGGTACTGACCCGAGTCCGAGTGCCACAGGTAGCGCTATTTATAGGCTTGTACGTCCATGAATAAGGCGATTCTTTATAATAATAAAAGGTTTGATAAATTTCCGGGAGGTATTAGGGGTAAAATTGAAACTAAACTGAGGCCCTCGGGTGCCGGCATCTCTTCTCACATCATGCAGTAGGACAGTAGGCTGGAGAAGTATTGATCTGTTTTCAATTGAGGAAAGAGTACTTCAACCATTGTCAATGACCTATAGTCCTGCGGCAATAAAGTGCTTCGAGCCAGACGTTACCTTACAGCTAGTTGATTGCAGCTGACAATAAAGAGGAACAATAAGAAGCAATTTCGACATGAATACTATGCAACCTGGGTTCTGACATCGATAAAAGAAAACAGCGCCCCATTCCAGAATCCTCGCTCAATTATGCAAATGAAAAACAAATGTTAATATGACAGAGCCGAAATGAATACAAAGTGAAACGCAAAATGTGTCATTTTAGTTGTATGCTGACTACTAACGCTCGTCATCCGAAATCTCCGCTGTTGTGGTACTGAGGCTTTTGCTTTCCCGAGACACTCTACATGTACAGTATCTCCTCTTCCGAAACTCCCCTCCTCTTGCACAATCGCTCTCTCCCTTTTCGCCCATAAGCTTCCCATTGTATTCTAGCATTTTGCCGCTCATCTGCCAGAAGTCTCGCATGAGGATCCTCCATCTCGACATCACCATCGTTCAAGTCGCTCGAACTAGATCCCGACCGTGACATCACGATAGAGCGTCGAAGAGTTTGCTCAAAGGCGGCACGATATGCAGTGGTGCAGCTTTGACAGGTCGCAAGGAGGTCTTGTGATATTATGGATCCAGAGTCACACCTTGGGGGGGCGCCCTGAAGAGGAGGTGAGGTGTTCTGACTACTTGCCTGCGATCGCGAGCGATAGCGGGGAACGCAAGAAATTGTCTCTTTGCGCTCGCGGTGACAGGTCGGACAGGAGTAGGTATTATTGATGCACATTGTTGTGGTGGTGGTGGAAGGGGTTCACTCCTTTGTTTGGTGGTGTGGTCCGCTCGATGAGATGATGGACGTTGACTGTTTTCGGAGCTCTTCTGAGTCCAAACTCAAAGTGTTTATTGTCGGTGTGGCAGGGAAGAAGTAGAAATTCGACGTTGATCTCGGCGGGGATCGGCGGTGGTTTGAGGATTCACACTTCCGCAGGTGGAGAAGAACGAAGTGTTTTAAATACTGAAGATGAACCTGAAACTCACAAAGCTTGTAATTGGGCTGTAGAGTAATATATAAAATACCGCCGAGTGGATCGTCTAGCCATGTGGGACACTCCTCTGCCGTTAAACAGTGATAGGGTTATTCAATCAAGACACACCCCCATGAAAGCAGAGGAGGGAGTTCTCCAATGGGGCCTCGAGGCTCAGGCTGACCACACCTCTATTGATGTGCATCTAAGCTTGAAAACAGTATACTGTATGTACGTATACTGCCCCTCTGATAAAAGATTTGAACGAGAAGCCAGGTCTATTGGCCTGCGGTCACCGTCGTGCGATTCTTTAATTGGTTGGGACTGATGCCGCAGAACAGTGTCATGTCAGCCTGCATAGCCTTGACTGCTCATGTATCGCCGGCCTTACTAAGTGGCTCAGACGTGAATGATTCAGTGAACCGTAAAGGCGTATAGACTTCAAAAGAGAAAAAAAAAAAAAACAGCGAACCGTACAATAAAAACACCTGGTGGCAGGAGGTTGTTCAATATCTGAGTCTTGGCAGATGACGAGGATGAACTACGTGACAGTCTTGGCACTCGAAACGTGTGAAAATCTTGTACCTACATATGTATGTTATACGCCCAGTCAATAATCTTCGGAAGCGTATTTATGAATGAAGGCATTTTTTTCAGCACAAGGTCCTGCTTGGTTTTTGGCATGCAAAGTAATACTCTGTCTACTGTACTTATGTAACGTATGTGTGTACATAGTCTCGAACAATTGGATTGGGCCTGGAAACGGTCCTACTGCAGCAATGGCCAATACTTATTAGAGTATCGCTCTCTCCAATACCCTTCTGCAGCAATGCTGTGAGATTCTGAAAGAGACTAGCACTCCAATAAGATCTTAAGAAGGATCCGAATACCCGTTTTGAATGGCATGTGCAGAATTTTGCATAGCCGTTTCTTCTCCAGGCCCTAGTCTAACTGGTTGTCATGTAGTGTATTCATACATGTATACAACTGTACGGAAATTGCGCTCTTATTTCCGTAGCACTGGCGCAGCATTGGCAAAACAGTATTCAGCCGTTACCGTCGATGATATGTAGGAGAAGAAGCATAAGCCAAGAAAAATATTTGTTTCCCTTTGGTGCGGAAAATGGTGCTTGTTGTATTTTATCCCACTTCCATTTTACCAACGAGCATTGGAGATATAGCTCCACCGCATGCACAATAGCTAGTAACATCTGTACCAATATGTGGAACAACTCGTACTTGGTTCTGATGCATCTGTAGCCATAACCAGACATATAATTCCCCCCACATTCCAATGGGGTTGGGACTATAGACCAGCTACTAGCTATAGGGTATATCCGTCAAGTACTATCCTAATGTATTTCACAACTCAGGCAGAGCAAGCACTATAGTACTAGCTCCAGATCTATTGGGGCTAGATACTATTAGTAACGATATATATAGGATTCGAGACATTTGGGGAAAAGATTCATCGAAAGCTCAAACATGGTAAGAAGACGGCTGCCAACTGTTTGGCCTAGTATATGTGATTTGTGTTGATTGCTTGTGAGATTCGCCGCCCCAAATCAATGCGGAGCACTCACCTCTGGGCCCCCATTTTTCCGACTATGGGTTTCGACAGATTCCCGTCCTCCCTATCGATAATCTGAAAGACTATACCTCTTGAGATTAAGTTGGAGGGCTTAATTGAGGAAGGATACAAAAAGACAGACTACTGTAATAGTGGTATTGAGGTATTGGGTAGCCATGCCCCCAGAAGGGAAATTCACCTGGCTTGCAGCTCACAAAGTCACCAGAGCTCTGGCGGAAAGCTTTGCCTTACACAAGTTCGCCTATCTTGTGCAGCATTTGAAACTGACCTCGAGCCTCCTTAAGCTTCGAGCTCCTTTATCACATATCAAGATTCAACGGATTTTCTATAGCTAGGCAGGGGTCTTCATTCCCCTACAGGGGGTCATACAACCAGACTAGTCTTCATTCCCAATTTATGTGGTAGTCAGAAAGTAGGATATGATACACAGTATTTTTTTTTAACTCAGTAATACAGAAATTCTTATTAGTCGATTTTATAAATAGTAACCACTAAGTACGTATACTTGGTACATAGGGATGTCCACACACAACATAGAAATTATATCAGAGCTCAATTTGGTGCACTTAGGAAGTAAGTAGGATACTCTTACAATATGGTGGTAACAGCTTATAACTCACCATATGTTGCAACGACCCAACAACCATCAAGGAATATCAATGGTGTCTGTTTAGAAACCTTCCATACACACACATGTATAAAAAGGCTCGACTTGTATTTACTGGTACTTCACCTAGGGGCACCGACGGAAAGCAGGGTATTATAGCCCGCACTGGTAGTATGTCTTTGAGTACAGTGGTCTTGGATTCTGTCTTTCATAAAATACCAAGTTGGATTGGCCACCAGAAATATTCTCCGCTTCACTGCCTCACAGAAATGCACGGATACTCCTTAACTTTGTTTTATTTTTGTAACTTACCTCCATGGACCCCAGCCATGCCTGCAGTAAGTTTGAGCAGCTGGAGTTAACCAATATCTGCATAGAGGGAATTTCAAAGGTAAAGAAACTATATAAGGAAACACCATCGTGATAAGGAGCAGACCCGCTACCACATCTAGAGTTTGTTGTATTGGATACGCAGCCTTTGCAGAGGTACCTGAAATCACTCAGCTTTGCCTGGGTTGGGGCTGTAAACCGCTGAGCTGCAGCTGAAAGGGACCTGTAAGTAGTGGTTGAAACCAGCTTCAGGGAGATACCTCAAAGCTCAGCAATCAAAGGGATATAGTACTCGAGGGGGGATTCTCCAAGAGACTGTGGTTTTCTAAGGCCTGGAGATCATACCCTACATAGTGAACAAATTCGGAAACTCATCTGCTTTAGGGTCTGCCCAAGTTTAAGGAATCAAGCCCTTCTACTTTCACCAACACAGAGACACCATCGGATCAAAGATGATAGCTCTCATATATCGGGCAGTGCCTTGCACCCCGACTCCTTCAACTTAGCCACTTTCAGTACATAGCTCTTCGCACTTCTAGCTAATGTCCCCCCACCATAAAGCTCCCCCTCTATGAGAATCCTATAGTTAAGGGAAGGGTGGCTTCTGGCTAACTGACACTTTGGAGAGGGCCCATATTTGACTGAGGCATATTTCTGTGTACAGTGCGGGGCCATTGCATCATTGTATCGTCGGTACTAAGGATGTAGCTATTGCCCTGACAGCCTGCAGGTAAGTAGGGCTTTCATAGTTTTACCCTGAACTCAGACGCGCTAGGTGCCTCTGATCAGCTCCGATAATTTACAAAGTGTTTATAGTGCTTGGCTCATGCATCTAGACACTCCATAGCACTTGCATTCAAGACTACCTACAGTGCCTTTAGTTCAAGTCTCCAGAAGTAAATCTCTGAGAGCGATAGTTACCCAGTAAGTACAGTCCCGACCGTGAAGAGCATCAGAAAAATGGCAAACACTCTAGACCGCCGTAGATTCTTGTGGGGGGAGAAAATGAATGAAGGCATCCAAGTATAGTTCTAGGACATTAGTTTTTGCCCCAAGACTGTTTACATCAAACAGCCACTTTTCGAAGAATTAAAAAACATTTCAATCACAACTTATCAAGCCCTTTAAAGATTATATAAACTCCCAACCTTTATGTCTCAGAGTATGTATGCAAGTAGGGCCATGCATAGAAGGTTGAGAAGTTGCAACTGATTGATACCTAGATTGATCACCCTACCACATAAATGACGTATAACAACCACTTCAACTGAGGATGGCTACCACAGTACTTCATACCATAGCCTGATTCCTTGATATGGTATGGAAACCTACTTCAAATGAGTAATTCCTGGCCTTTTTTCCCTTGAGGGAATTTTGTTGGAAAGGCAGCTTTCAGATTGGCCGAGTTCAGGGTAACCAAATATTGTTGCGCAATAATTCCTTTCTAAATTAGATACCTCACCTATACGGTTACAGACCATTTCCTAACAATTTACTTATTAACAACTTCCTGATTTCAGAAGCATTTCTGGACTCTTTTCCTACTTACAAACTACTAGGACTCCCATAAGACTGCCCTAATCCCCCAGAAATTCTCCAAAAATGAGATGAATATAGATAGGGAATTTCAAGGGAATGGTTATGAAATGCTACTGTCAGGTTATACTATATAGGCTTGCTCCCTCATTCAGCAATCACTTGAGATGATTAGAAATGACTCAAAATAGATAAGGATGAAGGTGGAAGTATTCGGTGCAATTCGGTGTAATTCCAAGCTATTACCTAGTCTGGTTGCAACTACTATCTAATACTGTTCTCGGCGGGAGACTGGTTGCCCTCCAGACTATAATACTGTACAAAAAACTGGTTAACATTCTGGGCGCTATGCTGGTGTAGAACCCCTAATCAGGCAAAGGCCAATAGCATATACATGTGAGAGTAACATATTTAGTGAGTATACTCGGCCCCAGGAATGGGGCCTACTATATGTCCAAGACACTACCTTCCCCTTTCTTGAGTAAGACCCTGAAAAGAAGGGCCCTCCGATTGACAATCCGTGTTTAAGGCAAGGGTCTCACTCGCAAGTTTTAGGGTACTTAGTATTGATTTTTACATGAATGCTTATGTTCTATAAAGTTGGTAATAATTAAAAAAGAATCTCTGAGTCGTCACTGAGCATCACACATGACTCGCAGTCAGCACCATCAATCAGTTGTTACCGGTCACACATAGAACAGGTCAACATGTATAAGTACCATAACTGCAAGCATGCTATTATCAAGATAAAACTAAGCATGGGCATATGCCGAAACTTAAGTCAATACTCTTCAAGCATTCCCTTGATAAAATGTAGGGTTAAATTCAGCAAGCTCTACTCTGAGTGGGTTTCTGTTTTGAAGGGCATCAGATTCTGGTAAAGTAATCCAACTGGTTGTGTTATATACCCTGGGGAATTTCTAGCATGACCAATTATACGTGACCTGAATCTCCTCGGCCCCTCCAACCCCCCGAGCAAGGGCAAAGCCACCTGGACAACCAGGGCGTAGTAGAGAGAGCCTTCTACGCTGCAGACCGAAGGGGAGATCTGCCTACGGAAGGTAGAGTCTCTACACGGCCTCCTATCCGGCCTCGAAAGCGGCAGGGACACTAATATGCTCTGCCTGCCCACGGGCAGCACTGCGGCAAGGAACTCACTCAAGTCTATCGCCGAAGGAGCCAGTCCCCGAACCCAGACTGAAGTACGCCTGTTACAGCTCCTGCTAGGCCGCTTCCACGGAAGCCACAACACGGCAATCTCCTGGGCCCGCAGCCATACCTACCGGTATTCCCGGAAACGGGAGTGTAGACCAGGTGGCGCAGAAGCAACAAGGGCGAGGACATACAGCCATCTATAGCGGCGCTCAGGCACACAATAAAGTCCTCAGGGCATTTGAGACATCCCAGCCCAGGTAGGTATGGGAGACACAGGACCAGTTGGCAAAGATGAGCCCTGTCAGCCTACACCTGGCTCCAAGCCGAGAAGGGACCTGGATATACAAGCTATGGCGCCGGCGTTAAGACTCCCCACCTGCGAGCACTGCAGAGCACCAGAACAGCCTGGACACCACCTATGTAGTCTTCGAGTACCCACATCATGATATCGCCAACTGGCTCAGGGAACTCGAGTCGCCAAGTGGGAGGACCTGGATGCACCACGTTGGAGAAGAGAGGAAGGGAAGAGAGGGCCGTGCACGTGAGATAGCGTTAAAGGATTCTTCCACTATATGTACAGGGAGCTAACGGACCACATGTACATATGGCAAATCTCTTTTGTACTGCATGGGATCGGTTGATTGACTCGCCCTCTCATTGAATCCACCCGGGCTTCTGAATAGCTCGTCATTCCCTCTTATTAGGGGCATGCGAGTAAGTATTTAAAAAATAAAAAATAAAGCAAGCATGATCAACTGTATTACTAGTCTGGGTATTATATAGGTAAATGAGTATGTAATCTACATCTAACCTTATCCTTATCTCCCTTACACCATATCAGGTACTATTGACACTCTTGGCAACAACCAGATCACAATGTATTCCATAACAAACCCATACCTACCCACCTATGCTCCATCAGCTGGTCTTCATTAAAATCAATCCACTGAGGATGCAATAACAAGAATGTGCAGTATCTCCTGTCAAACAGCTCTCAATTACTGCCTCTTCATCTTCGGTAGGCTTGCCCCACTCTTTCCATTCCATCTGCTCGAGCTATACGCTGACTAGTCTCACAGATTTTCCGCAGATACTTGGCAATTCACAGGCCGAGCAGCTGAGTAACAATGCCTCCAACAGATGCAGAATTCGAGACAATCCACTACACAATCACTGCCCATGGGACTCTTCGAGTACCCAAGGACCCCAACAAAAAGAAGTCTCACAAACACCGGCGACGACGGCATCGGAAGAAAAGGGACTCTAATGGAGGGGAAGAATCTGGGAATGAGGGGACTGAAACCAGACTTCTTCATGCACACATGACACCTGGGCCTCTGCATGCTCCAATAGTTACTAATAATGCACCTATACCGGCACCGCAGCAACATGTATATACAACGGCTATGCACATGCCCGAAACGCGTGCAGCCCCCCAGGGAATAGCAGCTCCTCAGGTAACACCTAGCAAGCAGGGGATATATAGAAGACCACGTGCAGGAACTATCTTTCCGTTGTTGTCCTGGGATGAAATTTGGGCCGAGGAGGAACCAGAGCTCCCTGGCTCCAATAGTTCTTCCCAGGCTGAAAAGAACTTGCATGCACCAACAGCGGCTCCTGCCCAAGCGAGGGCTATAAGAAATGTCCAAAAGCCAGGCCAGGGGAACGAGATTGACACTCGCAGGAAGCAGATTTCAGCGGAGTCCTTACCATGGGCACTCGCACAGCCCCCTAGCCAGCTGACTCACGCATCCCAGGACTCGGGGTCAAGTGTCGGTGTTACAGCAGGGGCGAGTATTAGTCTTGAACTGCCCATACGCACCAGGGGCAGGCTCCAAAACCAGGTAAATGATCATGGACGCCCGGCTGCTGGGAGCTCGCCCCAGCCACTGGTGCCACCACCCCACAGGATCATGCCGCGTAGATTGCAAACACTTGGTCCATTATTGCTATCAGTGCAGGTTCAAGAACATGATGAAGAGCCACTTGGGAATGATGCTGTTGAGTATGAGATCTCAGGGCAAGAAGCTGACCAGAGAGGGAAGACATTCTATCGGTTGCAGGAGAGGTGCCCTGGTGGAAGTTGGCCAAAGCCCAAGAATTCGACGGGGCAGGAAAATGTGAATCAGATAGAATTGACTCCCACCTTGCAGGTCAAAAGCGAGAATGATCCACCTAGGAACCAGGGTTTGACTCGCTATATCAGGAAAATAAAATTGTGCCAAAGCTCTAAGACTAGTTCTAAGTCTGTAGAGTATGGTCAAGTACAGCCTTCAGTTAGAGATTCCACATCTAGGCAGGGCCCTCAACTGAAGAAGTCTTCGGGGCTACATGACACTACCTTAACCGTGGATCAGAGGACCATGGACATAAATACCATACCTCCTCATAACAGTCTGACCTCCTTACAGACCCAAAGACCGCCCAAGGATTCACCTGTCATGAACTCCACATTGTGTCTTCCCCCATCATTGTATCGACCCGACCCACTTGAGGAACCTATGCCTAACAAGTCAGTCACCCCAGCTCAAACAACTCCTACTCGAGATGCCACCAGATTCGGGGAAAGTTCTCCAAGTTTTAGCTCCATGATGCCAATTTACGGTTTTGATTCATCTTCTCAAGTAACTCAAACGTACTCGGTTCAGGCTGAAGCTGTGCCAGACGATGGCTTCCGAAGACGCCGTCCCGTGTTGCAATACTCCGACTTTGATCTCCAATCATCCTCTAGTGATGGGAGCCACTCCCGGAGATACCCGTCCGTCCCCTCATTCGATACTATGGCCTTCCAGTCACCCCCCGTACACAGGACTTTACCTAGATCACCAAACACAACCCCCCAGAGAGCGGTAATGGCTACTGAGATGCGGGGATATCAGCATGGCATTGGAGGAATTGCACATGATGGAGCCTCAGTTGTGCGTGTCGATAAAGCAAAGCCCATTAATCTAGTAGCCCGAAACAGCTACCCACATGTAGTATCCAGCTCTGCCGGAAGTGTATCCTATACTTCGTCAAATGAGGGTGCCCTTCAAGAATCACCTAGGGGAAATATTAATACTCCAAATACCTGGGGTCACGCATTTGCCCGTGCACCACAAGCACTAGTGCCTACGTCACCAACCCGCCCACCAAAGGGGCCAGCTCCTGCTTTTGAGGGAATTGTGGATTTGGATCCGGGAGTGACGTTGTTTAATACTGCTACGGGCGTGGTCAAGAGTGATATCAGTCCAAAGGTAGCGCTAGGTGATAGTAAATTGACGGAGAAAATGTTGCAGATTTGGAATAGGAAGACGAGCGATGATCATGAATTGAGGGGGATGTGTAAGGCGGAGATGAGGAGGTTGAGGAGAGAATAAGAGGCTTCCAGGAGGCAGGATTTTGTAAGGCGGAGATGAGGAGGTTGAGAGGGAAATAGGAGGTTTCTAGGAGGAAGGGTATTTTTCTAAGTAGGGGGGTTTCTCTCTGTTGTTTTCACTTTGTGCTGGGGAATCGCACATCCCTGTGGAGTCGTAACCTCACCAACGATTGGTGCCATGCAATAGCACCGTATGCATGATGGAGAAGACATGATATGTAATTAATCAAAACAAGATTGTTTCACTAAGCCAGCATGGGAAAACTGCTTTGGAAGATCATGGACTAATTTAGGAAACCACTACGGTACCTTACTGTCCCGACATTTAAACTACATGTGGTTGGTTATATTATCTTTCCTAGAGCAGCGGATGTTGTTTGGCCAAAACTAATCTGTTCCAAAGCCAGCAGAGCATCAACTAGGCACTCACTAATTACTATAATTCGGATAGTATGCTAGTAGAAAGAGGGGCCTCATACACTACACCTAGCTGGAGCGTCCATAACTTCAGCTCTACTATTTATTTATGTTAGTAATCGAAACAAGGTGTAAATTCAATCCCCTAAGCGGATATAGGGCATACAGTACATGTAGTAACTAAATACATAGATATATAACTCTTAGTCCCGAGGCCGTTCGGGTAGAGTTATTTAGTATCCCATAATATAAATGTGATACGTTTCGAGTACATGTATATGGTGCGGGGTCATACGACAGGGCTTGTCTTGGAAACAACCTTTGGGAAGGGTAGGAATAGGGGACCAGAATAGATAGACCTAAATACATGTAATTCCCAGTTGCAAGAGGCGAGCACAGGATCTAAGGGTCACAAATAGGGGATTTATCACTAATACTGACTCCATAACATTTTGAGATAAGGGTATATGTTCCGGCCCAGTCATCAATGAGCACTTTTGATCAGTAGCCCGGTCCAGTCGAAAAACTCATACTAATTGGACTAGACCGGGCCAGGGGTACTGAACCGGGCGAGTGAAGCAATGGAGGTT
>Ga0307514_10003916_pt1 | contig 13926 bp, 11 predicted proteins | sample 16_EM_MG_FD_203088 | JGI IMG/M metagenome (GOLD analysis project Ga0307514, IMG submission 203088) | Populus trichocarpa ectomycorrhiza microbial communities from riparian zone in the Pacific Northwest, United States - 16_EM | ecosystem: Host-associated > Plants > Roots > Unclassified | place... | reverse complement strand
TATTCTTCTCCTCATGATGCGAGAGTATCGTAATCTAATTTTTTTTTTTTTTTGGAGTCTATACGCCTTTCCCATAATCTATGGACTAATACGAACGCCAAGAGTGCGTATACAAGAGTGTCTGTCTTCTTGCTCACACCGGGAAATACTTCCTTGGACCTCAGGCTCTCCTCGGGGAGCCCCGTTGGCCACTTATAGTAGGTGAACGTGGAGTGCAGGTCGGGATATACTGAGACTACTGGGGAATAGGGGCCTAGTCACTGAATCATGATAAATTAAGGGAGATCATGAGATCTTTTTTTTTGTTTTTCTGCAGTCTATACGTCTATGGAGCCTTAGGCTATGAGACGGCCATGGTCACTTTGACGGGACCTTTATTGGGAGCGGTCGACCACATATCCGGGTGGGAGACTTAAGATCTAGAAGTTGGGTAAGAAATAGTATTAGGGTAGGGAGCGGTGCGGCAATTAGGTAACCTGCCCCGGGAATGCCATAGGCTAGATTAGATAGATAGCTTGAATACAGGGTTTACCAAAAACGATATAGTGAAGGTAATTACCCTGAACTCACTCTAAACATTGAATTGCGATTGTATGAAAAACCCAAGGCAACCCACATAAACAGTTGCACTCCAACTTATATTACCCTTCTCAAATCTTCCATTTCAATTCCGAGTCTATCCACTCCACATGCACCCCAAGATCGGCAGGAGCTCTCACCAGGCTCCAGTCCAGCACCTGAGCCAGCCATCACCCTTCCTCCACGGGCCACTGCAGGAGCGCCTTTATAGATACGTTCCTCGCTCCTATCAGCCAAGTAACATCATACAACTATAGAGCCTAGCTAGATATTGCACTAGCTTCAGAAGCCAGTACACAGACCTGGTGCAATAACTGCTTCCGTAACTGTAACAGTTGGCATCTTCACCGGACAGCAGCACTCCTGCTTTTTTATTCCATAAGTGGCCCGTTTGTTCCGCCCCTAGCCTATCTCCAGGTGGATTATGCCCCCCCCCCCCAGTACCAGTGCGCGTGCGTGCTTGCATGGCTATCGACGTATACCCAGATGTAGAGGGGAAGCTGGTGGCCGTTTAGAGTTTTTCCAGAGACATAGAATATACAAAAAAAAGAGAATAATTGAGAAGGTGAACATACTACTGCTGAGGGGTTGGGGATGTGCAGTATGGGCTAGATGGTTGGTATCAGATGAGCATGTGACTAGGAGATATAAGTATGTGGGGGCGATGACTTGAACTCAAATGGCAGAGCAACATCGCCTGCTTCCAGTGGGCGCATCAGCCCCGCTGTATCTATGAGTCAAGCTCCGAGGGGTCGTTTATTTCCGATATACAGGTGCAGTGATCTTTCAATTTATCCTCCATTGCTTCCAGGTGTCTACACCTTATGGAGATATAGATCCAAGCACACTAAATCTAGACCTCAACTCGACTTTCCACCCTCCCCTCCCCAACTCGGGCAAGTGCTGTTATAGTATGCCCAAATGTTTCACTCTCCCCCCATATCCTGCACTTTGGACGCAAGGGCTAAACCAAAATCGAAAGACCTATTTCATTGGCCTCCTGAGTATGCAGTGTCCCCATGTGAATCTTTGGCTTTGTTTCGGAAAGAAATTTGAAGGAACCCGCATTGTAGACCAACGCATCAAGAATAGCTTCGGGCTTATGCTGATATACTCATGTTCTCCCTGTGCTCCCTGTTCTCCTTGTGCTCCCCGTTCTCCCTCATCTCCCACACTCTCCCTGACCCTCCCTGACCCTACCTTGCCCTGCCGCACGCTTACAAATTAAGGGAAATCGAGAAGGTGGGAAGGGGGCCACGGCTGGAAGAGAGAGAGGGGGGAGTTGGGAGTTGAAAAAGTGGACAAGCAAGGGTAATGCCTATGGAAATTGGCATGGTAGCTTCAAGCTCTCATAGCACAAGCCTCTCTCTCATAGAGCTCCCAACCAGTTATGCCATCCACGATGCCGTAAGTTATGTAAGTGGATGCCTCTGGCCAGAATAGTAGCCGGCCCCTAATTAGTGGTAAGAACTATGGAAGCATTTTAGTCATAGATACCAGCAAGGTGCTTCTGATGGTTACCCTGAACTCAGTCTTGTGGGACAACCATGATCAAACTGTAGTACCTAAAGTTGCCAACTTGTCATATACAGGCGTCGTAGGTTATGCATGGTGGCTGCAGATGTCTCAAAAACCGACAGGTCTGATCCACCGCCGCTCCACTGCACGGGTCCAGACCATCCATCAGTTATGAAAAAGATAAAATACAGGAATGCATTTGACAACGTGAACACATACAAGATTCCCCGATCCGGGGTCGCATTACCTGAGTACCTGATCCTTAGTCTGGAGCTTCGACATCGTACCGCTATAAACTTGTTTGGGTAAATACAAAACAAATGATCTCCACCAGGATAGTAATCTCTTACCCTGTTATTGTGTACATGTATGTAGGTACTGTACTTTACATATGCATTGAATGTTCCGTACATGATGCATGTCTCATCCCAACCTCAAGACATTAAAACCATTATAAGACTATACATATAATCAAGAGCCTCAGAGAGTCAGCATCAGGTTGACAGATGGTCTGCCAGGCTCACCTACCAGATGACAGACATTTCAAATATATCCTCTGTTAGCCACAAGGTCTTCTGTCTAAAGCGTATTCATTCCAAGCTAACAATCATGCCATATCATGTCATTATCATCCCAAATAGACCACCATTCCTCCTCCTAAGTAACAAAGAAATTCCACCGAACGAAAAGTAGTACAGATAAGAGAAAATAATAGCACTCCTGCTTCACCCAACAAAAGAAAGACCAAGACAGAGGGGAAAATCGTAGAAAACCACCCATCTCAGCAACCCAACTTCTACTTTTATGCATATGCACCCAAACTACCGCTCGTCTAGCTGCTGCTCCGCACACGTTTACCTCCCCGAGAGATGCCACCGAAAGTCCCACGCCCAAGCTCCATCTATCTCCTGCCACTTGAGCTGCTGCTAGAGCTACCCCCACTCGAAGACGTTGCACCACTGGAGCTACTTGATCCACCGCCTGAAGTTGAGCTACTCGTACCGCTCGAACCACTAGTACTCCTACTTCCCGTACTTGTCGTTCCAGTACTCGTAGTGCCAGTATAACTAGTGTAGCTCGTGTCACTGCTCAACTTCTCACTATTCGCATGGTGGTGTGCCGCCGCATATCCAAGACCTGCGCCAGCCGCACCAGCTGCTGCATACCCGAGCCCGTGCCCATGCCCATGCCCATGTGACAGTCGGTGATGGCTTCCGTAAGCACCGCCGTAAGCCGTACCATGAGGGGCAACCGCAACTGGTGCAGGGTGATAATGTGTCTTCTCATCATGCTTCTTTTTCCTCGACATGAACAATGCTCCGACACTTGCCGCAAGAGTTCCCGCAAGAGCGGCCATCCCACCCCCACCGCCGTGGCCGCCGGAGTGGCCATGAGACCCACCAGGTGCAGGGGCGTAGTATGTTTCTGAATGATGAGTAGTGGTCTTCTTTTTCTTACCAGCAAGTATGGAGGCGAGAAAGCCCGTAGCTGCACCCGCGGCCATTGCTGCTGCTCCAGAGTGACCATGCCCACCACCATTTCCGCCTGTTCCGTGGTAGGATCCACTATGACTAGAGTCGGAGTGGCCACTAAAGAGACCTGCAACACCTTGATAACCCTTACGAACACAGCAGCAGAAAAGGAGAAGCAGGATCAAGAGGATAGCACCAATGATACCACCTACAATCCCACCAATCTGTGCACCGGTAAGCCCGCCCTTTCCACCATTATCTCCACCGATGACCCCGCCATAACCAAAGTCTGAGTTCCCAGATGAATCGGTAGGAATTGGGAAGGTGAATGTGTCCGTTGCTGTCACAACAGGTAGGTTGACCTTAGTACCTCCCGAGTCAGCACTCCCAGATGTGGGCCGGATCGGATTATTTGGGGGCTCGGTGGTAAATGTGGTAACTAGGGCCGATGAGGATTGTCCACCCACTACAGGGGTGGGGGTGACTTCAGTGGTAGGAATCACTGGTGATAAGAAAGGCGTTCCATCGGTCTAGATTCACATGTTAGTATAAATTGAAGTAGTGTTATGTCGAATTTGAGGAACTTTCCTTGCGACGGCATGTGATGTTTACCCAGTCACATTCCCGATCTGCCTCACAACAGAATGTACCGCAGTATGTTTGAGGGCTAACGCAGACGCCTCCCTGCTGGGGGATAGGGTCTGCGTTGGCCAATGGCATGGAACGAACCAATCCTGCGGTCGACAGGAGAATGGCAACAGCCGGAAGTATCAATCTTGGAACCATCTCTGTTGTTTGTGCTGGTATGTAGTTATATACACACTGTACAGCAGGCGCAAGGGTGAAGAACAGCGCCGCCTAGATCAACCCTGTCCCAAAAAGCAAGGTGCTATAAGTATGCAAGTCGCCAACCTTGAATATCGCCGTCGCAATTCGTGTTGGCGTAGTTATCGTAAAGCGAATGTACCACCACCACCACGCGCAACAGCTCTGCAGTCCAAAAAAATTCAGTTGAATCCACCGCCTTCGAAACGAGTGAGTGGGGTTCGCGAGAGGTGATGAGGGGGGTGCCAGAGGAGTGAGAAGGGAAGAGAGTGTTTTGTGTATGCTCAAAAAGAGTTACACGACACACACAAGAAAAAGCAAAACCCAAGACTGCAGGGACGATAAAATTGCTGCGTGTCTCTTTCACTTGTCCCTTTTGGTTGTCTGTTTACTTTTCGTGCGTAAGGTAAGTCAGCACTCGCGTAGAAACGGAAGCGCAGACTCCCTTCGAGTGGGCCGTGCAATACTCGAGTGGGGAGAGATGAGGGAAATTGTTAGGGATAAGAATAAAAGAGGTTGGGGGGGGGAAGTCCGCAAGGAACAAGCTCGCGTTGGGACTAACCTTGGTCGAGGCAGCTTATGCGAGGGTTCACAAGATGATTTGCTCGAAGGTCCGAAACGCTCCTGTGGTGATTTGATGATGGTGGGGGGAAGCACTCCAATCAGGCCAAAGTTCTGCCGTGTGAGTAGAGTAGAGTACGTCAGCAACAGTACTCTGGTGTTGAGTTGAAGGAAGCACAGGCACACAGGATATCAACAAGGGGCTCCAGTACCCGAGTACACAGCTTGTTAATCTCGAACCAACAGAAGATATAGAGTACCTACTGGTAAGTATGGCACACACCAGAGACAGAGTGGAGCAACAGGGATTGGCAGAAACTGAGGGGTATCCGTACTTGACTTGCTGGTACTTGCATGTAGCCGCATGTTGTACCTTGCTTTACATACAGCAAGTACCTCCCCCCTTCCCCACGAATTCGAGTTTGCCTATGGCATGGCCGTATGGCAGGTGGAATACAAAGCGATGTATGTACTGTATACAGTTACAGTATATAGCCAGGCCTTGCTGTACTCGAGTACTTAGCACTGTAGCAGCTGTAGCAGCTGTAACTGTTTCTTTTTCAGCTGTGATGTGCGCGTGGTTGCCAGGGCGACGGCCATTGTGAAGCGTGATGTCATGCGGCGGGTGGTAAAATTAGCAATTGCTTTGTCAACATCCCGATCGATCGATTCAGCGCCCGTCCGGGATGTACGGTAGGTAGTCTGGCGGCACTCCGGGATGTGCCGCAGCCTGAGAACATTTTGACGACATCTCGCCTGCAGAATGAGAAACGGCGGTACTACCTATACCCGAGAACCAGCCCAAGTCTATAATATACTGAAGCTACAAAATAGGCCGTACCTACAATGCAAGAGACAAAAGCTACAAGGTCATGCTGTCAGTTTCTACTCCCACCCTCATAATCCATATAACCTTGTCATGGCCCATGCCCTGTGAGCACTGACTTTAAAAGAAAAAAAAATGATCGATAGAAGGTTTTGTTCCTATATATTACACTCTCATAGATGTTTGACCTCTTTGCGTTAATTGTATAATTTCCTTGACCTCGTTTGGTAAAACACTAGCAGAGGGGGACTCCGGTCCAGAGATTTCATCCCAGAAATATAAAATAATGTGCATGTGCGGTGAGGCAAACAAGAATCTGTTGATCCTGAGGAAGTCAATGCAAGAAAAGGCGGGCTATTGTGTCCACACTGATTAGGTAATTCCTCAAGGCCCTGAGATATTGGAAGACCCCATATCCCCACCTCCAGATACTAGGGTGCATGAAAAACCAAGCTTATCAAAGCCAGGTGCAAGCAAACAGCAGAGAAGCAGCCGTCACCATCTTGATCTTTCTCCAAAGGTCTCGTACTTACTTCGGACCTAGTGTGTATGTTCACCAACCATCCAGGCAACGAGAAAACACAACCAGATATGTGGTAATAACTCCTGGTAATTCACCCATAAAATCATATGCCATTGTGCCCCTTCTTCATATGCATAACTAGGAGCCCTTTCATAGCCCCATCAAGTGCAAGAATCCCAAACACTGTCTCGCTACTCACATCACCACATGACCCTGCTTCTCTACCACCTTATTCGAGCTTTGTCTCTTCTGAGGAAGTCCCAACGGTTGAGGACCCTGCCACACTCAAATCTCGTCGTGTGGGTTCTGCGAATCCATACTGAACCATCATTTTCTCGATTGCTGAGGCGTCGCCGGCCATCATTGGCAGCTCCTTACCCGCCATAACATAGCTCTTCTTCTCCGTGAAACCCTTCGCAAAGATGAAATCAATTTCTTCAAGCGACCGCATCTTTGTTTCTGGGTAGAAGAAGTAGATAATGGGGAGGAAACAGGCGTTCATGGCCCCAAAGAAGAGGTATGTGCCCCACCCAATACGGTCAATCATGATGGGTGTTATCATGACGATGAGGAAATTGAAGAGCCAATTTGTGATCGTAGAAACAGCTAACGGGGGAAAGTCAGTCGTGGTTTGGGCCTCAGGGGATCAAGGGACACCAACCATTGGCCTTTCCTCTTGTCCTGAGAGGATTGATCTCCGCAGGGTACAGCCATGGCAATGGGAGCCAAGTGGCTCCAAAGCTGGCAATGTACATAAACAGCCCAGCTGCTGCGCCCTTCGCCGCGGATGATGTTCCCGGGATCAGGCAGGCAAAAGTAATAATCATACTAACCATCTGGCCCACAGTGCCCCAAAGGAACATCTTTCTTCTGCCGGCTTTTTCTATGATAAACCAGGAAACGGTAGCAAACGCAGAATACACAATCATATTAACGCCGCCCATGATCAAACTCATATGACGGGATTCCCCAATGGATTTTTCAAACAGAATTGGGAAATAATAGATCACAGCATTGCAACCCCCAACCTGTTGCATAAGCTGCGAGGACGCACCGAGCAACATACGGCGGAAGTGTTGCGTTTTTCCATTAGTGAGAAGATCCTTGAAGCGAGCTTTGCCTGTGGTGCTGGCTGCCATGGAGTCAAGGATGACACGCTTCTCTGTGTTGGTTTCTTCAGCATGAATTGATTGGCCTTGTAATGCAGCAATAACATAAGTTCCTTCGATGTCACGATCCTTGGATAAAAGCCTACGTTGCAATGTAAGTTGGGCTTGTTTTCAAACCTGAATAGCAGTTGTATTCCCTGGATTCCGGAATGGACATACCATCGAGGTGACTCCGGGAGGAAGATCATTCCAATAAATATAATAAGCGCGAAAAGAATCTGAAAGGCAATGGGGAACCTCCAAACGACATCTGAGTGGGTGTAAGAGACCCCGAAATTCAACCAGTAGCTGACCACTATTTCACAATGGGAGCAGTCAGCGGTCAGGGCGCTCAAGCCGCATAGATAGGAAGAACGCCGTGGGGGCCTTACAAGTTCCAAATGCAATTGTTCCACCCTCGATACATATAAGCAGTCCTCGATTCTTTGTCTTTGAGCACTCTGCTTGATATGTTGGGATTGAGGATGTGTTCATTCCATTACCAACACCAGTGATAATTCTCCCGACAACGAATTGTGCCTATTGTTAGCTGTCAGTCAACTCAAATCAAACATGGCATGTTGCGTAAGTGTCGTACCAGAGCCCCGCTTCCTTTGGTGTAGAACGTGCAGACTTGAATAATGGTGCCCAAAATCATCACGATTGCACCCAACATTATTGCATATCTCCGGCCCATCCTGTCACCCATACATAGGATGAAAATAGCCCCCGCCAGGCACCCCACCTCGTAGATTGCGGTTACGAATCCTTGGATAGTAGAATTATCTTTTGTTTCTGGAATTGCAGCATTAAATTCCGGCGCGGTGATGATACCGGACATAAGTCCTATCAATCAATTAGCATCTCTTTCACCACTCTTAGGGACATTGTGAACGAACGTGCCTTGGTCATATCCAAAAAGTAAGAATCCTGTCGTAGACACAAACGAGATGGCAAAACCAAGTTTATTGCCAGTCAGTCCACCAAATCCTGGCCTCGACCCGGACCCAGTGGACGTCTCTAGTAAGTTTCCCATAGCGGAAGCAGATGTTTGATGCAATCGCTAGTTTAATTGAATGCAGCCCTTACCATTTACGGTAGTGCTCGGCTTATAGCGAAAAGGGGGGGGGTTATTGCAGGTAAGCGAGCACAAAAGTTAAGAATTCTTGAGAAGGTATTGTGTAATGGCTTGCTTGTGAAGGGTTTGTTTGACGGGAATGGGGAAGTCAATGTTATTTATAACGTGCTGCTCTCTTCCCGGCCCACATAGTATCATAACCAAGCAATAATGAACGACTTTCCCCAGTTGCACATCACAGGTCAGCAATTGGGGTTTCCCCACGGCGCTTGGTGATGTATCGACGTATTAAGTGCATACTTATGTTACGTAGTGCTCTGGTAAGAGCGATTGACGGGGCCATTAACCACGATAAACTCAACCTTAAAGTTGCAAAACTTAGAGCAGCTGACACATAGTCTCATGCCTGACACATTCACCTCGTGCAATTACCACCGGAAGGGAATGAGAGTAGGTATTTGCGGGCAAGGTAGTCGATGATATTCTGTGAGGACGGTCAGCGCTAGATTTTGGAGGCCAGCATAGGCCAGATGCATGTGCGACAGAATCTGCAGATCTGCAGATGATTTCAAGTACGGCAGTTGCACTGGCAAACATCAAATTAAACTCATGCACCTGACTGCAGTAGCGACCGTTGCCAAGCACCCAGTCTGAGGACAGGGTTCCACAATAATCTTGGGCTATATACAATGACGACAGACTCATGATCAGTATCGGGTAGGGCATTGAGAATCGAAAAAGGGTCTCTGTGTTTATTTAGTAATACATTTCAGCCTGAGCCACAAAAGGACCACCTTTTGTTTCTGTTGGAGAAGGGCGCGTTGGATGTGAATGGAAGTACTTATAGGCATCAAGCCTTAGCTGCTTAGCTTCCCCAGCAAGGAGCCCGAGAGGAAGACCGACCGGCCCATCGGGCATGAGTCCGCGCATGAGTGGAACTACAGTCGGAACATTCGGCTGGTATTTAACCTTTTGGAGCATGTATGCTATGTGTATACCGTGCCGTATACCATATTGGTGATGAAGGTACTATATACAATTGTAGTCACGCCCCCATCAGATGCCAGTTTCCAGCGACCCTGTGCTCGTGTTGTACTCTACTGTGCTATGTTATCGTAGTGTAATACAATCCCAGTGATACGTCAGAATAAGCGATACTTACCCACATGCATCGGGCTTTACAAATTTTCCGTTCGCCGTTAGAGTCGGGGAAGTCCTAGGTGCCCAATGCTGAAGAGAGTTACCTGGTCGCCTTTTTAACTGACGTAAGCACGACTCCTTAGACACAGGGTTGCCAAGGTATCCCAAATCTGGAAGTGCTAAATTATATCGTTCCTAGTACAAGAACGCCGGTGACTATGGTGAGCCTGAGCTTTAGCCTATAGCTTGCTTCTCCATAACATACTAAGCATATGCTGGATAGGGCCCATTTTCCAGGTCTCCGGGTAAGAAGCCAGCGGAGCTTCTCGCAATAGGAATCCCGCTGTTGTCGCGGAGAACATGATCGGATGTGCCATGTACGAATTGGTGCGGTGTGCCCACTTAGGCTTCCTGAAACACCCATTGACGAGCTTCTCATTGTAGGCCTGTGTGGGGTATGGTTCTCTAGACTGTAGTAGTCACTGGAGCTACAGGGCAACTTGGACTACAGGTTGTCAAAAACATTTGAGAAGGGGGCTGGGAGGTTTTTGGATGTGGACTGAAGAGGCTTGGGGGCAACTGACAATGGTGGATAGGATTCTCGCGAGCAAAGCCCTGGTGATCAGGAGGGTAGATAAGGCGGAGGTATTGGAGGTATTGGATGTGGTAAAGTGGGTTTATCCTCAGGGGATACGCTGTTCAAAAAGCTCAACATCGAGGCTCACGAATGCTCGCTGAAGAGGCCAAATCCCGGGGGATCTTTCTAATCTACATATCTACCAACTACGTATTCGACGGAACCCCTGGCGCTGTCATACGAAGCAGGTAGCAAGCCAAAGCCACCAAATTTCTACGGGGGGACTAAGCTCGCAGAGGAGATGGCTGTGTTGGAAGCGAGTCCCGATGGGAGAGCAATTGTAAGGAGGGTGCCGGTGTTGTATGGGGAGGTGGGACAGAATAAGGAGAGTTTGGTTAATATGTTGCTGCATGTGGTATATAAGGCGGGGAGCCACAGAGTAGAGATGGGTCATTGGTCGATTAGGTATCCGGCGTAAGTTGCGTTGCATCGGTTGGGGGCTGGGTAGGGATGAAGGTGAGCGGTACTGGTGCTGGTTAGGGTTTAGGAATACGGCAGATGTCGCCCGTGTGTTGAAGGACGTTGCCGTCAAGTAACTACCCCCGAGGATTCCTCTGCCCTTCCCAAGGTCTTGTAGTTCTCCTCAGAGGACCGCATGACAAAGTATGAGATTTGTCAGATGTTGGTAGAAATTGCAGGCTTGTCGTTGGAGAATACGGCTCCCAATGATACCAATGATCCGAGCCCTACTAGTTAGTATCCATGCACCTCCCTAATGATTGCTACCTCAAAGTCTAGATGCTAGTTGGAAGTTTTATTGATAGTTGTGAGGCCCTATGATTACCACCTCTCTACCAAGGCGTTGGAGAATCTAGCAATCTCGGTTCAGACTGTGTCATTCAGGCATTGGTGGTATGTGTTGCTTTCTCATCCTCAGCGTTGTAATATGGTCAACGCACTCACACCTAACTAGATAGGCAATAAAGCATGAGGGCCTATAAGCACTAGGCTATGTATTCACCATGGAAGCTGTGATGGATTGATTAGCAGAAAACCCAAGTTACCATAGAAATCCTGATATCCATTTTGTTGCGGCAAAACACAATGTCAAACCTGCCACGCGGTGCCGAAAGCCACCAGGCAAGTGTACTACTTATATTGGAGCACTTAGACAAGACTGGAATTGTCTAACAAAAGTTAACACATCCAGCTAGTTGGAGTTGTGTCTTTTTTTTCCTACCAACCAACAACCTACCCTCCGCCTTCTCTTGTATAATTGTAGTCATTTATTTCCCTGGGCCGATTCTCGAGCCGCAGCAACCAGGAAGAGCACAGAAAGGAGGGAAAAAATTGCAAATGCACCTCTTCCCTGAACTGTTGTAGTTACCCAACTTAGAATGAAAAAAGGAATTAATTAGATTCCGAAGAACTCGCGGAAGGAATCGGATCAATAAATCACCCAAGTCTACAGAGTCAATTCATTAGCAATTAGGCAAGATGGCAAGAGAAAGCATACTCATGGGCATCCCATTAATCTGTGTGCTATAGTACAATTCCATATCCTTAAGGATCCGCACGCCCCCAGATGTAACGAAAGGTAACTCAAAAATCCGAAACCCTCACCCCTTGTGACCGATCTGTGAATGTAGTTTTCACGGCTGGCTGATTTATCATCAGCGGGATTTGCTGTACGTCTATCCCACGAGCCTAACGGGAGTTGCCTTGACGAAAGTGGTGCACGATGGAGTCTCGTACTTGGGGCACTGAGGAAATAGCACACACACACACACACACACACACACATACTGCCCAGCGCGGCCACAGGTATCAAAGCATAATTACCAGAGAGTAAGTCATATAAAACCAAAGAAACGACAGAAAACTCCAGCACCAAACAGATATACCGAATTCGAGCCGGCAAAGACCAATATAGAAAGAATGACGGACTATCCCCACAATAGCAATTACAATGGGCTACAGTTTACCTCCCGTTGTGCATCTATCCAATATCGCGTAAATTATTGCATCACAGTAGACTTTCCCAGGCATCAAGACCTGTTTTCTTTGGCTGCTGTTGCTGCCCGAATCCACCACCCATACCCATAGTGCTCGACGAAGCTGACGGTGGTGGAGCCAATTTAAATGCGCTCAAGCTGGGAGCAGTGCTTGGAGGGGCTTGCATCCGTGTTTGCCCGAATAATATCGTCGGGTGGGAATCATTGAGGTTTTGGCTCAGTGGTGGTGGGTTAAAGGACGAAAACACATTGCCCTGTGCTCCCGTCGAGCTAGAACGGTGTTGCGCAGTGGCTGACCCCCACACTGAGGAGTTCGAGGTAGTTGTACTCAATGGGAAACTCGGTTTTTTTGCCTCGCTTGACCAGTCGATGCCCGACGAGCTTTGAACTTGTGGTACAGGATAAGTTGCTGCAGTAGGGTTCTGAGGCCTAAGGGCATTCATACTTCCAAATCCGGCTGAACCAAATGAGGGCGTTAATGATGTAGATTTGCTTGGCTGTAAAGGCTGCATAGTACCCATTCCCATGCCTATTGTATTAGAAGCTGGAGTAGGCTGCAGCGTTGAAAAGGACGATAGATTTGTACTTCCGCTCATGGCGCTGGTTGTTGGTTTCATAACTGACATGCTCATACTTACCCCCTGCCCATTACTGGTTGCACCAATAGACCCGAAGCTATGTCCATTCAACCCGGCTGTCGGGCTCGGGGTACTCCATTCGAACCTCGGGGCTTCTGCCTTCTTGGTTTGTGTTTGCACCGGTGGTCTTGTCGGAGTTGTTGAAGCCGTTTGTCCACTCCATCCCCAATCACCAAGGCCCTCACCACCCTTTCCTGTTTCAGGTTCTTTCCCTAGAACCAACTTCTCGAATTCTAGTTCCCCATTTGGACTATGCGCTCGTGCACCTGGTAAACTGCCGAAGGAAAGGAAGTCCGCCCCATTCACATTGATCGCCCCTGAAGAAGTCGAGAGTTCCTTGAGTTTCTGAGTTTGCTCTTGTTCGATCTTATGTGACTGTGCCTTGATTGCGGACATGAAGGCTTGAAACTGGATCAGGGAATGTTAGGAGATGGACATAGTTTATGATAATGGGTGCAAACCTGCTCAAGGTTGAGTAGAGGCCCTAAGCTCATACTCCACAACACGGGTATTATTTCTGTTGCTAAAACCTCTCGATCGCACAGTCTGCCAACCTCATTGAAGGCGTCCAATGCTGCCATCTATAGTTACAAAATCAGTACATGCGCGCATAGCCCAATATCGATACGAAACTCACCATCACCCCAGGCTCTTTGGTTTTAATCCCTTTTAATAGTGGTACCATCTTCTCCTGTACGGTATACTTATCCAATGCCACTCCGGTGCCCTTCCCCTTTGCTTTCCCAACTCCCCCATCCAATCCATCCCCACTATCTCCACCAGTCCCTCCACAGAGCACTTTGAAGGCCTGTAGGCCGCGGATTTTAATCCCAAGACTGCTTGTTTTGGCAAAAACATTGGCGACAATTGGGAATAACTCGTTTTTCACCGTAGGAAAATCTAATGCAGGAAGGATAGTTTCTAGGGATTGCAATGCCCGGTCTTGTAGACTATGAGTAGGACTTTCTAAGGCTAGGTATATCAGAGGAAGTATGTCCTCCTTGAACTCGGTTGCGGTCGTTTTCG
>Ga0307514_10003915_pt1 | contig 13929 bp, 7 predicted proteins | sample 16_EM_MG_FD_203088 | JGI IMG/M metagenome (GOLD analysis project Ga0307514, IMG submission 203088) | Populus trichocarpa ectomycorrhiza microbial communities from riparian zone in the Pacific Northwest, United States - 16_EM | ecosystem: Host-associated > Plants > Roots > Unclassified | place... | reverse complement strand
TCATTGATTTACAAATCTTAAATTCACTAGAAATCCTAAATTCAACCTAAATAATTATTTGATTTCAACCAAACTAAATATAAACTAATAGCAATATAGCATGTTTATCTTACTGATAGAACTATAAGAATGGTTGGGACAGCGGTGATGGCTGCAGAGGAAATGATGGATTTTCAATACAAAAATATTAAAGAATGTTTAGAGACTATAATGTATTTGACTTTTTATTGATTTAAAGATAAAATCTAAGTGTTTAACATGTTTTTTTAAGAAAAAGATGTTTTTTCCGTGTTAGAATAATAATATTATATATTTAATTTGGTTTTTAATTTAAATTTTAATTAATATCCCACTCCAAAAATACAACAAAATTACATGTAATTTCACTTGTTCTTATTTTGTTGTTCAAGCGGTATCATTCCGTTAAATTACGAAGTTTATTGTGCTAATTAAGACCAAACACCGAAACATGCACGACCGTCTTTCATTACAGATGTTCCGTTACTTTCGGTTATTAAAATCCTCCATAACCATCTGACACAAGACATGGTCCAAAGACCTTTCCCAAAAAGATTCAGCTTCTTCTTCTCTGTATCCACAAAGGCATAAATCTAAAATCTTGCTACACATTCTCTCTTACTGTCAAATAATTTGACAATGCTGTTGTTAATATAGTTCAAAGACAGATTTCTTTGGTTTTTTTCTCTCTTTTTTTTTGGAGAAGAAGTAGTTTAGATGGATATACAGTTTGATTAAAGGAATGGTTTTGGTGATCTGGGCTTGGGGTAGAAAGATCGGTGATTAGACCTAGTAGGTGATACAGGTAGATTCTTGGATTGTTTTGGAGAAAAGATTGTTGGGTTATTGAAAGAAGAAAATGGGGGTTGATTACTATAACATATTGAAGGTTAACAGGAATGCAACAGATGATGATCTAAAGAAGGCATATAGAAGATTGGCAATGAAATGGCATCCTGATAAGAACCCCACTACCAAGAAAGAAGCTGAAGCCAAATTCAAGGAGATCTCCGAGGCTTATGAGGCATGCTTGATTTTTCTTTCCCTTGAAATTCTATTTTGTACTATTTATTGTGCTTTTTAAAAACAAATCTGGGATCTTTTTACTTTGTGTTTATCTGGAATGCAATGTGAAATTTAGGATTCATGGTTACTGTTGTGGAATGGTAAGAGAGAAGAATCAAATACATACATGCATATGTATGAATGCATGTATGTATGTTTAAATCCAAATCTTTTGAGATTTATACATTATGTATTTTCTTGTTATCGCGTGCTGTATTCCAAAGAAACTAGACTCAAAAAAGAAATGTACTGGAAGAGAAGAGTCAAAATATGCATTTGCTTGTTAAATTTTTTTGCCAAGATAAGTACTTGATAATTTCATTTACTTGGGAAATTGTTGCATTGGCTTTTGTGTTTATTGCATTGGATTGCTTTTGGACTGATGATAATAAAGAAAAAAAATTCAAGTCAAGGACAGTGAATTACTATTTGTGGTTACATTGCCTGGGATTTTGATATATTTGTGAATTCAGGTCTTGAGTGACCCACAAAAAAGAGAAATTTATGACCAGTGTGGTGAAGAAGGATTAAAAGACGCACCACCATCTGGCGGTGGTGGCTTCCCTTTCGGAAATGGTAGTGGTGGTGGGTCAAATGGTTTCAATCCTAGGAAGGCAGAGGATATCTTTGCAGAAATCTTTGGAAGCAGTCCTTTTGGATTTGGATCAACAGGACCTGGTAAATCCATGAGGTTCCAGTCGGATGGAGGGTTGTTTGGTGGATTTAGCAGTAGTGATACTCCTTTTCGAACATTCAGTGAGGGGACCGCGCCAAGGAAACCACCACCAGTAGAGAGCAAATTGCCTTGCAGCCTCGAGGAACTGTATACTGGATCAACAAGGAAAATGAAGATATCAAGAACTGTAGTTGATGCCCATGGGTATGTTTATTTATTTCTCTAACCAAGCACATTCAGTTTCCCTCCTTTTCTTTCCATTTGGTGTCTTGATATGTTGTTCAAAATCAACTTCTTTGACCTGGTGGATGAATCATATTCCTTGCGTGCTAAATGGTTGTGGATAGTGTGATGATTGATTAATTACTTGGCTAGGAGCCTTGCCAAAACCTTTGACCACTGTTTACATACAATTATATGCAAATTCTTCTACCAAGAAAAACGTTGTCATGATTTGCCTCATATACATGAAAAGATTGCTTGATCAGATTATTCTATATGCCTCCGTAGATTCCAAACTTCATGATTACTCAAACTTGCTTTATGCTCATACTACCTCTAGTCTTTATATGCTGCTGATGTTGTGTCTTTTTCACACACGAATCCCCATTATAGAACTAGAATTGCAACAACCTTTTTTTTTCTGATTGTAATTGAATATGAAACTCCGCAGGCGACAAGTGCAAGAAACAGAGATATTAACCATTGATGTGAAGCCAGGGTGGAAGAAGGGAACAAAGATTACATTCCCAGATAAAGGAAATGAACGGCAGAATCAGCTTCCAGCAGATCTTGTGTTTATAATTGATGAGAAACCTCAGACCACATACAAGAGAGATGGAAATGATCTTACTATCAACCATAAGGTGACCCTAGCCGAAGCACTAGGAGGGACAACAGTAAACCTCACCACACTTGACAGCCGGAATCTATCAATTCCTGTACATGATATAGTGAGCCCTGGCTATGAGCTTGTTGTGGCCATGGAAGGTATGCCAATAGCAAAGGAGCCAGGTAATTGGGGCGATTTGAGGATCAAATTTGAAGTGAAGTTCCCAACAAGATTAGCACCAGAACAACGAGCAGGACTCAAGCGTGTATTAGGGGGTTAAAGATTGATCAAATTTATATATCTAGTAGCCATTATGTTGAGCTAAATGCTGAAGCCAATGCTGTTTCCATTTGCACGGGTTGTCTTTTTGCTCTCCTTGTATTTATAGACCCTTTAAATCAACACCTATAGGAACCCAGTAGAAGTACTGTAATTATTACGGTCCTTTACAGTCATTACTGGCTGGTCCACGCAACTGATTTTCTGTATTTTTTTATTTATTTTTTTATGACAGAAGAAGGGGCATACCTACATGTATCACATTGTTTCTCCTTGTATTCCTTCACTAGACGACCGCATTATGTATTTTTCTTTTGCAGTTTTGCCTTTCCTTTTTGTGTTTGCATATCCTTCTGCTGGGTGATTCTCTTCCAACAAGGAGGAGGACAACGTGGTCCCAATATAATGTTGGTGTATATGATTTTAATCTTTAATGTGGGAAAACTCTTAGTATCGTCCTAAGCTTTCCTAGAAGGCTAGCAGTTTCGTTGTTGCTCCTTTGTTTGTTTACCACAACAGTCTTAATGGAATCTTTCAGAAAAAAGCATGGGTTATGCTTCTGCACCACCATCTCCTACTTTAAGCATCTCCTTCAAGTGCAGTGATAATCTTATGCCGACGTAAACCAAATTCAGTTCTGAAAGATTAGGGAGAATTATGGACGTTGATCATCCTTTACAGTCAACGTTTACTAAACAGTTCACTTCCCAGATATCCACCAGGGATCTAACTCATCTTCTCACGCTAGGTTTTCGTGGGTTCTCAAGATTTATATTATTGCAGAGCCATGAAAAACTTTTTTGGCAGAAGATGAAAACAGCAAAATACAAGAGCAGCAAAAATCATGGTTTCTATTGATTGACCAAAAAGATGAAGAGAGCAGTTCTAAAATAGCCATTTATCAAACACGATGTGCCTCCTTTGACTTAGCCAGAAGCCCCTTATCGCTTCCACAGAAGAGAAAATCATGCATGTGGTTGCTTCTTGGCATAGAGAGGAGAGAGGAGCAAGGAAATTTCAGTCTAACACTGTTTCCTAAGTTTGTTTCATCTGGAAAGCACCAGTAGTAATTGTAGTCTAGATATATTTTATAACCAGAGAAGACTAATACATACGCCTTCGATCAGAGAGAGGGGAAGAGGGAGAGCATGACGGGCTGAAACATAAAATTTCCACAGCAGATACAGAAAGAATCTGGAATCTCCTTATCATAATCAGACATTATCAGCATGAAACATCTGGATTCATTAACTTTTCTGTTCTAGAGCAAGTTCGTTTTTAAAAAAGCTAAACCCCATAATTACATGAGAATCATTTTTGTGATGGAGCTCAAGGAGCCAATATGTAATGCTCTTCAATTGATCTAATTAACGGCTAAGATCTGCTAGGGTAGCATTCTAACTTTAATTTGCTCTAGAAAATTTAACTACAATAGCGACGAATAAAAGAAATTGTGGTTAAAAAACCATAAAGACGGATAACAGAAAGAGAAACGCTAACATTTACAATAAAAGAAATCAAAAGCCTCTACTTTTAGGGGCATCTCTGCGCCAAGCCTGCCCGGGTGAACCATACGCTTGCCCTCCACTAGATTGATAAGCAGGATGGCCATGGGGAACAGGCTGAGGAGCCACCCAGGCGCCTTGCTGCAAAGAGGGGGCAAGATTTTGTTGACTATGCATCATATTCACTTGAGGCATGGCTGGAGATGTTCCTAATGGTGCCATTGTCTGATGTGCCGTTTGCTGCGCCAAGTGGGCTCTTAGAACAGGCTGCTGCACACCATGCACATGGGTTGACTGAGGGTGTGTACGATGATGTTGGGTTTCTTCAGGGTGCCACTCTGGCATATCATCATCGTCATCGTCATCATCATTCCATGGCTGCATTGGTGGAACATTAGTTTTAGGTTGGCCATATCTGTGTACAAGCTCCCTCAAATCTACGGGACGAGATGGGGTCTGGGGATATGGTGAATTGAGAGGGGGCATTCCCGATCCCCTAGTAGGATTTTGGTTTGAAAACTGCGACCTTGATGCCATAGAGTTACTAGAAAAGTTGAACTCAGGTAAATCATCCTCATCCCGGCCAGCCGGTGGGCCAAACCCAGGAGGCACATCATCATCGTCTTCATCAGGTTGGGGGTTGGGATAGGCTCCGCTACGAGGAGGCAGGGGATGTTTTGATGCAATATTCACATTCATATTAGTGTCCTTTTCTTGGTGCTTCCTAGAAGTGAAGTGTTGTTGCTTTTTTGAGCTGTGTTTATGGTGTGATGCAGAGGTGGGTGATATTGTTGACGTTATTTGAGCTTTTCTCCATACAATAACACCAATTAGACCATTATCAACAGCATTAAGGGCCTCAAGTTGGTCCTTTGGGAGGACCTTGATGAGCCTTTCACGTGTCTTTAAATGAGGTGGGCATAAATAAAGTTCCACTCCATGAGCAGGCTCAGCAAAACCCACTCTCTCATCCAAAACATAGGAATCCGCCACCTGCAGCAGGCAATTTCAGCCACAACTTTACAACTGAGAAAACCAGCTGAAGAGTGATCAAAGGCAACAGAACTTTTCACGTTTCTTACCTCTCTAAGACTTTCCCTCTCACTTTCCGTGGACCCCTCCTTGCAAACGAAGTGCACGACCTGCAAGAGCAAGAGAAAATTTATTTAGCAACATGAGAAAGCAAACGAGGCCTTTTCAAGTTAAGCTAGAATAAAATAAGATATATATAGATGCTCCCTAAGGCATCAGATTTCATGGGCAAAAGGGGGTGCCAGACACTGACAGGATTCAACCATGCTGTGGCTATATCAAATTAAGTAGTTAATGGACTCGAAAGATATTTTATGTTCCATCAATATATCCCGAGTACAAGAGTATTATGGATCTGCTAAGATTTCTGGGAAGATCTCCTAACCAAGCAATGGCATCCGTTAAATGAATATTCCAGGATGATTTAGCATCTTTGCACACTCTTTCCTTTGGAAAGGGAAAGAAAAGCTTATCTCTGTTCGTTCTCATCCAGCAGGCAACAAATGAAAGCAACTATCTTTTAAGCATAGTTTTACTGAGAAACGCTAAAAACAAAACTAGTTATTGTTTGCTTGAGACTTGAGAACCAACGGCAAGTGGCGTTTCACAGATTCTGCAACTTTCTTGCACATATTATTTGTCCCAGTAACTAACTTTATTCAGCAATTGAAAAATCAAATAATAGGAGGTAAAATTTTGGTTAATCCTTTATATAAACTTTTATCAAGCCATCCAATCAAACAAATTCTTATTAAGATGTCGTTCACCACAAATGTAACGGCCAAATGCTGCAGAAACAGTTGAGTGGGATTAATAAGCAGGGATAGAAAAATATCCCCCTTTTCTGGACAAAAGTAGCATAACTGAAATTTAGTACAGCAAAAAGAAACTTGAGATACCATAACAGCACGACTTCGTGACATCGGAAGCTCCTGGAGGAACTTCTCAAATGCATCAAGTCTGACTCTCCCTTTGACCTCAACGAAGCCAGACCACTCTTTCGCAGATGTTTTGTCACCACTGCAGCAAGAAAATCAGATCAGCAAAAAGTAACAAGCTTCACAATGACCACCACATAATTCATTAGAAACACTACCCATCCAGTGTAACGCATGCTTGGACAGCGGGAAATTACAAGTTTTATTTTGAATGTAGTGACCCCATAAAATATGATGAGAGACAATTTCAATGCTATATCTGTATCACAAGCAAGTTTAATAGGCAACTGCATATATGCTATTAATGCTAGGTTACAAAAACACAAACCTTTTAAAGATGCCAATAACCGAGGCCATGATGGAAATACTCAGCTGAAGTAAGCCTTCCCAGACATGTTCCCCCTTTGATACACCAACAGAGGGTGTCGTTTCTGATTCTACATGAATGTTGACGGATTTCCCATTAGCTTCAGGTGATGTGTTAGTTACCTCGACATTATCAGATTTTTCTGCAGTGCTGCCAACCAGATCCTTTGCAGTTGCAGCAGGAGACTTAGCTTCTGACACATCCTGTGAGTCATCATTGTTGGAGCTGGGTGTTGCTTTTCCCGCATCCAAGGGTAAATTTTCAAATGGTGGTTCAGAATCAAGGGATTCCATGAATTCATCTAGAGAGACAATTGGAGGAAGAAAGTCCGCATCCTTCAATACATCATCCACCATAAGTCCTTGCATCAAATCGGTCCCTTCACTCGAAGGAATTGTAAGCGTATATGAACCCTTCTTGTCTTCTAAATTTCTCTTGTCATCAGCAGCATTCACTTTGTCTTTCATTTGATCAGATTTGGAAAGCGGAGAGGCTTCCTTCTCTTCTGATTTTGGTGGCGTCTGAGTAAATGAACTTGTCCCAACAGCAACCTCCATTGTAACACTATCTTGTTCAACTTCAACTTGAAACTCACCTTTGTGAGTTTTCTTCACCAAACGTCTGATATCAACATCTGAATCAGGCAAAACCACCATTTGAGCAAGCTCCTCTGCTTTTGCCATCCGCCATTCTGAAAGCTCCTTGGATGCAAGTTCCTCCGCGGTCATAGAGCAGAGCCGCCCTGGAGTAATCTCTCCTGACATAACTTTTTCTCTCAGTTCCGGATTACTACGATCCTTCAAATTGAACAATAGAGACCTGCCCTTCTCCTTGTACTTCTTGTTCACTCCTCCAAATAACTTGAAGAGTTCTGCTTCAATTTCAGAAGCCAAAAATTGGGGATCCTGGATTAGTTTTCCAATACCTTTGCTAATATGCTTCTGGCCTTGCTGTGTTTCAGCAGTTTCAATCTCCTTTTTCTCTGCCATCTCTGCATCAGGTTCCAATACCCAGGACAATCCATTTCCCTGCAACAAATCATCTTTTACAAAAAAGCTGTCACTAAATGAAACATCTTCATCACGGAAAATGACACTGGATTGTAATCCCTGTCCATCATGGTTTGAGGTCTGTGTTGAATAACCAGCATTTCCATTAGTGTTCGAAGTTTCCTGAGATGTCTTTGGGCCATCAGAATGGTTTTGGGTGAAAGAATCGTCCTTTGTGGGCAAGGATTCCTTGGGCTCATCAGACATATGGTCAACAGTACCAGCAGCACCAGGAGTTTGTACCATAGGTTGAGTCTCTTCGTGTTTCTGTGCTTGAACACTTGCAGCCTCACCTTCAGAGTTCTTTCCAGAACTTAAAGTTTTATCCTTCTGTTGAGAAACCAGAGCCAGTGCATCTGCTAGTGATTGCCTTAGCTTGGACCTCACAGAATCAGTCTCATTGCGAGCCCTTGAAAATGGCAGCATCTGTCCAGTTTGATTTTTCTGAACAGGTGATTGCTGTGGTCCAGCTTTACTAGAAGCTGGCCTCTTAGATGGTGCTTGAGGACGATTTGTCCCAGAAGTATTTGGTGCTGGAGTTGGCATCAACCACGGCCTATGTTCCATTTGCGCTACCCGCTTGGGAGGCATTGATAACTTCTGTGACATAGAATTGTTGGATGAAGGTTCCATTGGGGCCTTTCGCTTGCTCAATAGTGATGGCTGCTGTGATCCAGAAGAATGAAACATGGTATCCATGTCTCCCAGTTGCCTCTTAGGTAAGAATTTCTCAGGTATCAAATTGTACGAGCACGGTTCCATATGTCTTGTTTGCATATTTGGTACAGAGAAATTCTTCAAAACATTGTTATTAGACATAGGTTCTGACAACTGTACTTGGTTGCTTGATATTGACATCTGCTGTGATAGTGCGTCAGTTGAACTTTGTCCCAGTCCCATCCGTCCCATTTGCATGTCCGGCATGGACATCTGTTGTAATGCAGGATCATGTATTCTGGATTCCATCAACCCCATTTGCATTGATGAGTCCAACTTGTTTGAAATGTGTTCCAGCTGACCCATTTGGATGCTCTGTACTGATAATTGCTGTGATACTAGATTGTTGGACATGCTAGGCAATCAACATAAAAGGAGTGCAAAAGTCACTGCAACACAAAGCAGTCACTATTAGTTCCTCAACTTAAGACTGATAAAAGTCAATGTTACATGTCTAGATCATTCAGAAAAGAGACATCAAGGTTCCAAGAAAAAAAAATCACGTGAAATGTTTAGATCTACATCTTTTTACTACAATAAAATGTCACTCCAACAGGCACGAGTGCCAATAACCTACATGACTTGTTTTTGGACGGTAAGCTGCAAGGAATCTTCAAATGTGTTTTCATCACTTGGTGGTGGAATGCCATTGCAAATAATTACTCTTATGAAAAGTACATGATTCAGAGAATCAGAGTCATGTATAATGGCATCCCACAGTAACAAGGAAAACGGAGTAATTTTGTTTGGAATTCTCAGAAGAGAAACATGGATTTTGAAGATGATTTCTTGAAAAAATTAGCATTTTAAATGTCACAAAAATCCTTTTCAATTAAATATCAACTTTTAATCTCAAAAGCATTGCCATCTCTAAAATCAGTACTGACACGTTTTACATAATTTAACAAGATTTCTTGTCTGAGTGAGCTCTCAGAACCAATTAGACTTCATCCAACTTTTTAGCTGATGAAATTATATTTCTTAAATGAAACAGGTGTTGAACAGGAAGTCAGTCATCTGGCACGATAACTCTTTTTTGAGGGTTACAACTAATGAATTTTTTACACAAATGACATTCTGTACTCTATATTCTTTGCCATAGCACACAGCAATGGCTGGTTTGAAGTAAAATTAATAATCCAAAGCTCTACGTCGATTGGCCACAATAAGAGGATTATAAGGAACCACTATAGCTAGTAAAAACGAACATCAGAAATTCAAGTAAAATACAGCTTTACTTTGAAAATTTTCCAGCTTTAAACCTCTCCTTTTATTTATTTGAAATTTATCAGCAATGCTGAAGTGATTTAATTTTACACAAAGATGACTGCAATGATTCATTTCATCTTTTGATCACCACACATGGCTTGTTCATTCATATCAAAGACATTGTGCGAATGTACAGCTATTAGACACACAACGACAGCATGTAAGCCGCATGCACATGCACATACCCATTTATCGACTACCAAATTTCCACAAGTATCAATTATTTATAGAGATAAAACTGCAAAAACCCAAAGAAATGTATTGAAATATAGATGAATCCATACAAAATGAGAAGCCATCGCCAAGTGCAAATCCCATCTAAGCAGGGTTCCAAGAGGGTGTGTTCTTGATACAGTCTCAACCTTCAGCACTTTTGCATGAAGTGGCTGCTCTCAAGACTTCACCCATGAACTTGCAAAACACACTTAGAATTGGCATCCCAATGCTTTTACCACTGCACCGCACAATGATTCCCATATCTTACAAACATGATAAAAAAAATCCACCAATCAAAAAAAGAAAAAAACTTCCCAAATAATGGGCAAGTTCAAGGTAATTTTTTATAAGAGGAGATGCCACCCACAAGTTATAAAACCGCATGCAACATATTTGTTACGGTTACACTATAAAATTAGTCTCATTAAATAAAAAAAGGAAAGAACTCAGTACCAGAAAATCACATATCGACGAAAGAAACAAAAAGCTCAGTAAACTCTTATTATATCGAAATACCCTCAAAAAACAGCAAATTTCAATTCTAGTTAAAACAATTATACAGAAACATTCAACATCAGAAAACCAAAAAAAAACTAATTAAAAATCTAATCAACTGTCTCAAATTTTCCAATCAGGTCAAAGGAATGAAGTAATCAACAAATTCGATTGGTAATCCCTAATTAAATTCACGCATCCACAAAAAAAAAAAAGCAATCAAACTCGAATCAAGCTAATAACACATTTCTACAGTATACTCAAAACCCTAATTTCACATCAAAAGGCACCGATTCGCCTCTCGTGAAGCATAAAACGCATGCAAAGGGGGTATTGATTTCCGCTAATAGTGATGCAGCGGTAGTGAGTTCTACCTGATAAGAGAATCGCGCGAACTCAGTGAGTCAGAGAGAGAGACGGCAATATATAGAGAGAAAGGCTTTGGCTTTTAACTATAGAGAAAGAGAGAGAGATGAATAGAAACCCTAGAAAGCTAATCTGAAGAAGATAAATACGGAAGGCAATGAGTTTTGTAGTGACTTTTTATATTTTTTCTAGAAAGAGCTGAGGATGACACGTGGATTTTTCTATGTGATATGAGACCTCCTTAGAGCAACTCCAAGGGGTCTACTAAATTGGAAAAAGCGAAAAATTAATAAATATTATTTTAACTTTTTTATGTTTGTTTTATATGTTTAAAAAGAAGTACTTAAATAAAATATCAAAAAATATTATTATTATATATTTCTTAAAAAATAAAATAAAGCTAATAAGAAAATAAATTATATTTATACTATTTAAAATATTATTTTACCAATTTAACATAACATCTTTCCTTGAAAATGCTCTTACTCACGTGATAAGGACTTCCGTTTCTTTTGGTGAATTATATTGATTGCATTGGTTTTTATTGAAATTATATTGATTACTGTTGTTTTTTTTTATTATTGTGCAAGCCTGCCATTATTTTTTTAAAAAAAAAAAGATAATGCTTCTTTTAATATATATATATATATATATATATATATAAGAAAGTAGTTACACAATATTCTTTATCAACAAAAAAAACACTAAAAGAGAAGAGAAAGTAATTATTGAAATAGTGTTTTGTTTTATTTTTTTTTATTAAATTTTAATTTTATCTTTCAATGTTTTATTTATTGAAGATTCAGCTTTTATAAAAAAAATTCAATCTACTTTAATAAGGTTGTCTTAGACACATTATTTGGGTCGTGATTTGATAAATAATTGACATGAGTTTTTTTATTATTATTATTAAAAAAAAATTCAATTTCATCTTTTAACATTATATTAAATGAGAATTAGACATCATAATTTCATTCTATTTTATTTTTATGGGGTTATCCTCATCTCATAACTTAAATCACAGTTTTAATAGATTAATCATGGTTGATTATAGTCGTTTTTTGTGTATTTTTTTAGTAAGTTTTTTTTTTAATTTCATTTTCAATGCTCGGTTAATTGTGAATTGAGTTTCATGATTTGTTTTAATTTTTTTTCTATTGGGTTATCCTAATCTCATGACCCGCGTCGCAAGTTTGACAGGTTAACTCAAGTTATTTTTTTTTTATTTAATTGATTTTTGCAATTTTATCATTCAACATTGGGTTTTCTGAAATTTTGTTTCATAATTTATTTTGATTTGTTTTCTACATAGTTATCATGGTCTCGTAACTCAATATGTGAATTAGTAAGTTAATCCAAAACGATTTAATATGTTGTTTTCTCAATATTTATAAAAAAATCTCATCTTAAATATTTAATTTTAGTTAAACTATATTTTTATTAATCATCAAGATTGTCTATGTACCAACTAAAGATATTGAATCCCATCATATCAATCTAAATGGTTTAAGTTTTTTTCTATTAAAAAAACATTAGCAACACCTATATAATTTTTATATTAAAAATATTAATCTGACTCGCAACATAATTCAGACCAATAATATAGTAACTTAATATCTTGAATAAACAATTGTTTTAAGACAAATAAAAAAAAACTTTTTGAAATAAAGAGAATTGTAATAATATTTTTAAATGGATCCTATATAAAAATATTTAGCTCGTTAAATCACTTGGGTCATCCAAGATAGTGGCTAGGCTCCCCTACTAGGATCTCTTTACATATAAGGGTACGAAACAATTTTAATTTACAAACCAATCATTATAATTTAATTAACACTAGAAAAAAACTAGAAAAGTAGGGGAATTTATGTTACCATTCTTCACAAAGTATTATTCACTATAATATTTTTTTCTTCTTCTTCTTCTTCTTTTTTTTTTCAATTTCAATTCCAACTTTTGATGTTAGGTTTAATGAGGATTGAACTTTCATATTTTTTTTCAATTTACTTTTGATGAGGTTATTTCAGGTTCATGATCTAAACCGTGAATTTAATAAGTTAACTCGGTTAAGTAGATCTTTTATTCTTTTTTTAACTGATTTTTTCTCAATTTTATCCTTCAATATTAGGTTGATCGGGAATTAGACTTCATTATTTATCTTGATTTGCTTGTTGTGATATTATCCTCGTTTCATGACCTGAGTCATGGGTTTGGCGGGTCAACCTTGGTTGACTCAAGTTATTTTTATATCCTTTTTAATCAATTGTTTTACAAAATTTCATCTTTTAACACTTGGTTGATTGAGAATTGGGTTTTGTAGTTTGTTTCAATTTGTTTTATATTGAGTTATCTTAATCTCATGACCCATATAATAAGTTTAGTTTGTTAACCTAAGTTGACTCGAGCTATTTTTTTTGTTCTTTTTTTTGTTTTTATTTTCAATTTCACCCTTCAACATTGAGTTTATTGAAAATTAAATTTCACAGTTTGTTTTGATTTACCTTCTATAAAGTTATCATGATCTCATGACTCGATAAGTTAACCAGGGTTGACTCAAATCGATTCAATATGTTGTCGTCTCAATGTTTATAAAAAAAATATTATCTTAAATATTTATCTTGGGTGAAACTACATTTTAATCAGTCATTTGGGTTGTATTTGGACCCACTAAAAAAACCGAGTCACATCAAATCAATTTTCATATAGTTTATTTTTTTTTTTACTAGAAAAAAAATTAGCAACGTCTAGAACTTTTTTTATGTTGAAAAAAATGACCTTACCCACAACATAGACAGGGCAGTAGTTTAGTAAAACACTAAAGAGTGTAGGTTTTTCACTGCGCATTCACTACTATGCATCCTCTCACATTTTACTGTGGATCTATTATTCAAAATTTTATTTTTTTTAATTTCATTCCCAAATTCTTTTCCCTGCAAGTGCATTTTTTTTGGACGGACGATCATCCACCTTAACTACAATAAAAAAAATAGCCTAAGCACATGAGCCTTACAAAATGGGTCTGGTTGGCTGGCTTGATTTCTATACCCAACAACAACACCTAGTCTTTTTTCTTTTTTTTTTCTATTTTTAAAATTATTGCTTTTT
>Ga0307514_10003913_pt1 | contig 13930 bp, 10 predicted proteins | sample 16_EM_MG_FD_203088 | JGI IMG/M metagenome (GOLD analysis project Ga0307514, IMG submission 203088) | Populus trichocarpa ectomycorrhiza microbial communities from riparian zone in the Pacific Northwest, United States - 16_EM | ecosystem: Host-associated > Plants > Roots > Unclassified | place... | reverse complement strand
GAACTCGCGGATCTCGTCGCCGTCGAGCACCTCGACGAGGTGGCCCGACGCGCGGAGCCGGCCTGCGAGCTCGTACGCGATGGTGGTCTTGCCGGCACTCGGCAGACCTGTGAGCCAGACGGTGGCTCCGGTCGTCACGTGGTTCTCCTGATTCGTCGACAGCACAGTGGTCATCCGTGCAGTCCGCATTCGGTCTTGTTGCTGCCCGCCCAGCGGCCGGCCCGCGGGTCCTCGCCCTCCAGGACACGCCGGGTGCAGGGCGCGCAGCCGACGGAGGGGTAGCCGTCCATCAGCAGCGGGTTGGTGAGGACACCGTGCTCGGTGACGTACGCGTCCACGTCGTCCTGGGTCCAGCGGGCGATCGGGGAGATCTTGACCTTCCGGCGCTTCTCGTCCCAGCCGACGACCGGGGTGTTCGCCCGGGTCGGGGACTCGTCGCGGCGCAGCCCGGTCGCCCAGGCCGCGTACTCCTTGAGGCCTTCCTCCAGCGGCTGGACCTTGCGCATCTTGCAGCACAGGTCGGGGTCGCGGTCGTGCAGCCTGGGGCCGAACTCGGCGTCCTGCTCGGCGACCGTCTGCCGCGGCGTCAGCGTGATGACGTTGACGTCCATCACCGCCTCCACGGCGTCCCGGGTGCCGATGGTCTCCGGGAAGTGGTAGCCGGTGTCGAGGAAGACCACGTCGACGGGGGCGCCGCCCTTCCTCACCCGGGACGCGAGATGGGCGACCACCGCGTCCTCCATCGAGGAGGTCACGCAGAAGCGCTCCCCGAAGGTGTCGACCGCCCACTGGAGGATCTCCAGCGCGTCGGCGTTCTCCAGGTCGCGGCCCGCCTGCTCGGCGAGCGCCTTCAACTCCTCGGTCGTACGGGCTTCCTGAGTCGTCGTCATATCTGGTCCCGTCCGTTGTCGGCCCGCTGAACACCCCGGGCCAGCAGCCCGAGGAACTTCAGCTGGAATGCGCGGTTGCACGCCGCGCATTCCCAGGCGCCGTGACCTTCGTCGTTCGGACGCAGGTCCTCGTCGCCGCAGTAGGGGCAGTAGAAGGGGGCGGCCCGCTCGCTCATGAGAGGGCCTCCTCGGGTGCGCGCGTGGCCCAGGCGGCGAAGCGCTCGCCCTCCTCGCGCTCCTCCTGGAAGCGCTTGAGGACGCGCTCGACGTAGTCGGGCAGCTCCTCGGCGGTGACCTTCAGACCGCGCACCTTGCGGCCGAAGCCGGCCTCCAGACCCAGCGCGCCGCCCAGGTGCACCTGGTAGCCCTCGACCTGGTCGCCGTTCCCGTCGAGGACCAGCTGGCCCTTGAGACCGATGTCCGCCACCTGGATGCGGGCGCAGGCGTTCGGGCAGCCGTTGATGTTGATGGTGATCGGCTCGTCGAACTCCGGGATGCGGCGTTCCAGCTCGTCGATCAGCGTGGCGCCGCGCACCTTGGTCTCGACGATGGCGAGCTTGCAGTACTCGATGCCGGTGCAGGCCATGGTGCCGCGCCGGAACGGGGAGGGCCTGGCGGTCAGGTCAAGGGCCTCAAGGGCCTCGACCAGCGACTCGACCTGCGCCTCCCCGACATCGAGCACGATCATCTTCTGCTCGACGGTGGTACGGACCCGGCCCGAGCCGTGGGCCTCGGAGAGCTCCGCGATCTTCGTGAGCGTCGCACCGTCCACGCGGCCCACCCGCGGCGCGAAACCGACGTAGAAACGGCCGTCCCGCTGCCGGTGCACGCCGACGTGGTCGCGCCAGCGCTCCACCGGCGCGGCGGGCGCGGGGCCGTCGACGAGCGGGCGCTTGAGGTACTCGTCCTGGAGGACCTGGCGGAACTTCTCCGGGCCCCAGTCGGCGACCAGGAACTTCAGCCGGGCGCGGGTGCGCAGGCGCCGGTAGCCGTAGTCGCGGAAGATGCCGATCACGCCCGCCCAGATGTCCGGGACCTCGTCCAGCGGAACCCAGGCGCCGAGCCGGACGCCGATCTTCGGGTTGGTGGACAGGCCGCCGCCGACCCACAGGTCGAAGCCGGGGCCGTGCTCGGGGTGCTCGACTCCGACGAACGCCACGTCGTTGATCTCGTGGGCGACGTCCAGGAGCGGGGAACCGGAGATCGCGGTCTTGAACTTGCGGGGCAGGTTGGAGAATTCCCTGCTGCCGATGAAACGGCTGTGGATCTCGTCGATGGCCCAGGTGCCGTCGATGATCTCGTCCTCGGCGATACCGGCGACGGGCGAGCCGAGGATCACGCGGGGCGTGTCACCGCAGGCCTCGGTGGTGGACAGGCCGACCGCCTCCAGGCGGTTCCAGATCTCGGGCACGTCCTCGATCCGGATCCAGTGCAGCTGGATGTTCTGCCGGTCGGTGATGTCGGCGGTGCCGCGCGCGAACTCCTGCGAGATCTCGCCGATGACCCGCAGCTGGCGTGTGGTCAGCCGGCCGCCGTCGATGCGGACGCGCAGCATGAAGTACTTGTCGTCCAGCTCCTCCGGCTCCAGGATCGCGGTCTTGCCGCCGTCGATCCCGGGCTTGCGCTGGGTGTACAGACCCCACCAGCGCATCCGGCCGCGCAGGTCGTTGGGGTCGATCGAGTCGAAGCCGCGCTTCGAGTAAATCGTCTCAATGCGTGTCCGCACATTGAGACCGTCGTCGTCCTTCTTGAACTGCTCGTTGCCGTTGAGCGGGGTGTGATGCCCCGCGGCCCACTGACCCTCACCGCGGTGACGGCTCACCTTGCGGCGGGGGGTCGCGGCGGCAGGCTTCTCCGGGGTGGCGGCCATCGTTGATACGTCCTTCGGGACAGGCGGGTGAGCTGCTCTGACCTGCGCATGCGGGCGCACGCGGGTACGTGCGCGGCGTTGCGCGGGAATGAGACCAAGGGGAATGTCGGGCTTTGCCGGGGCTGTCAGCTCGCCGGACAGATGGCGCTGGACATGCGGCCGAGGTCGACGTGCCGCCGACTCACCAAGGCAATTCCAGTTCCAGACATGACGGAAGCGTGTCATGGCGATCTGGACACAGTCCAGCTTTGTCCGCCATGTGGACACCCTTGTCTTGAATCGCGAGACTAGGGTGTTGTCGGTCACATGGCGCGTGTGCGGTCTTGTCCGCGTAGGTCAGACAGGGTAGGCGCCAGGCCAGGGGCCCGGTGCCGTCACCTGCGGCTTCTCCTCGACCTTGGTGTCGAAGAGCTTGAAGCCGCGCCGCAGGTAGTTGTCCATCGCGTGCTCGCCGTCCAGGCTGCAGGTGTGCAGCCACACCCGCTTGGTCGGCGGCACCCCGGGCTGGCGGTCCGCGAGGTCCCAGGCGCGGGCGGCCCCGTACGACAGCAGATGCCCGCCGATCCGACGCCCGCGGAAGGCCGGGATCAGGCCGAAGTAGACGATCTCCACGACCCCGTCGTCCTGCGCGTCCAGTTCCGCGTACCCGGCGGGCGTCCCCTGGTCGTAGGCCACCCAGGTCTCCACGCCCGACCGGTTCAGGTGCTCCTGCCACCGGGCGTACGTCCAGCCCAGCCGGTCGATCCAGCGGACGTCCCCGCCGACGGACGCGTACAGGAAGCGGCTGAACTCGGGGGAGGGGACCTCGGAGCGCGTGATCCGCACGTCGCCCTCCGGCGCGGCGGCCGGCAGGAGGTCGGTCGGGGAGGTCTGCTCCAGAGACCAGGTGGTCACGGGGATGTTGGTCATGGCGGTCAGGGAATCACGAGCCCGATCGGTCTGTCGATCGCCGCCCGGCCGAAGCACCTAGTCCAGGGCCCTGGCCATCGAGGCGAGTGGCAGCGCGAAGAGCATCCGCTCCGACTGGGTCCAGACCTCACCGCTCTCCTCCCAGTAGGAGAGGGACGGTGTGTCCGGGCTCCAGCAGTTGCGCCGCTCCTCGGACCCGCACCGGCCGGCCTGCGCGCCGTCCCCGGTCTGCCGCCACAGCGTGCCGTGCCCGTCGCCCGAGCCGACGCGGGCCACGAACCAGTTGTCGTGGTACGACAGGACGCCTCCGATGTCGGAGCCCTCGGTCCGGTACGCCTCCGCCGGGCCGGCGCGGCCGCTGAAGTCGGTGGCCAGCAGTCCGGACCGAGCGGTCTGCGTCATGGGCGCCATGGGCGTCATGGGCGTGGAGGTCGTGGAGAAGGAGTAACGCCACAGGAGGGTGGACCGGTCGCTGTCGGCGGCGGGCCGCGAGCTCGCGACCAGGCTGTCGGGAGTCGTGGTGCGGTCCAGGGAGATGCTCTCGGGGCGGGCGGCGTCGTCCCCGCCGGTCAGCCGGTACGACCCGACGGCGGGCAGTACGTACTGGTAGCCGTGCGCCGACCAGCCGTCGCGCACCCGGCCCACCGCGGCCGCGTCCACCGTCGTGCGCTGGACCCGGTTCATGTCGTACACGTACAGGGCGTCGCGCCCCTCGTCGTCGGCGGTGACCAGCAGCTTGTCCTGATACCAGACCATGCCGGACAGTCGCGAGCCGAGCGCCCGATAGTCACGGCCGCCGTCGACCGGGACGACCAGCAGCACCGAGGTGTAGCGGAGGTGGCCCAGGTCGTTGGCGTCGACGAAGGCGACCCGGGCGAGACCGCGGCCGGCCGTGCCGGTGTCCTGGGTCCAGCCGGAGAGGATCACCCGGTTCTGGCCCCAGACGCCGTCGTCGTCGGCGTCCCCGGAAGTGGTGACGGCGCCGGCCCGCCAGGAGCGGGTGTCGGCGCCGTTCCAGCAGTAGGCGCGAGTGGCGGCGGGCTCGACGGGCAGCGCCGCGCGTTCCTCGTCCGTGCACGAGTCCGGGTCACGCAGGCTGTCGGCGGCGTCGTCCAGGACGGCACCGACGCCTACCGGCCGGCCCATCGCCGAGGCGAGCCGGTCCAGGGAGCGCTGTGGTACCTGCTTCGCCTGGAGCCCCAGCGCGGCGGTGTCGGTGGCCGAGGAGAGCGGCTTCAGAGCCCCGGGGTTGCCGTCGACCGTGGCCTGTGAGGCGCTGATCATGGTGGCCGCGCCGGTCAACGCGAGGGCGGTCCCGGCGAGGAAGGCGCGTAGCGCCCTGCCCCGCTTGCGCCGACGGTGTCTGCCGCGCTGTTTCATGCATCCTCCCGAGGCGGGCAACTGCGCCTGGTGATCCGTACGTTGACCGAGGAGCAGGTGGGGTGGCCCGTAAAAGGATGCTACGGCAGTCGGAGGCCGTGGGGGACGAAGACCCTGCAATTATGCGGAAGATGCACTCCTGGGACGCTCAGGTTGCCATGACGGCTCGGTTTTTTCGACGATCCGTCATGTTCTGTGCTGTTCCGTGAACCGAGATGGTCACGACGGGTCGCTGTGTCTCGTTCGGGTCGGCTCGGTGGCCCGCGCGGTGACCACCGCCGGAGCGGTCGAATGCGGCAGCAGACCGCGTGGGTCGGGGGGCAGGAGCACCTCGACCTCCGCGTTCTCGCCGAACCGGTACGGCCGGTGCTCCAGCAGCCCCCCGAGATAGCGCCGTACCCGGGACATCTCGGCGCGCACCGTCACCGTGCGGGCCGGGTCGCCGAACATGTCCTCGGCCAGGCCCGCCGCACTGCGGCCGGTCCGGTGCCTGGCCAGCAGGTACAGCAACTCGGCGTGCCGGGGCGTCAGTTCGTGGCTCCACGAGCTCGCGCAGCCCGACACGGTCACCGAACAGCGCCGGGGCCGCGTCAGGTCCAGCGTGATCCGGGTACTGCCGCCGGGCACCGGCTCCTCGGTGACCCGGACCAGCCAGCCGCCCGCCAGCGGCTCCAGCGCGCACAATCCGAGCGACGGCAGCCACCGGCGGCCCGGCGACGGCGACTTGGGCAGCGGTACCCGGTTCGTGTACGGCATCCCGGTCACCGTGGCGGTCCAGCCGTCCCGGTCCACCACCACGGCCCGCCCGTCCAGCCCGGCCAGCACCGGGGCGCCCACCGCGCGCAGCCGCTCCAGCGCGGCCAGGTGCAGTTCCCGCAGTCTCGACTCGGCGAGCTTGGCCACCGAGTTCACCCAGGCGAGCGTGGCCGGGTGCATGGTCTCCAGTGGTCCGCTGACGTCGACCACGCCGATCAGCCGACCGTCCCGCGGATCGGTGATCGGAGCGCCCGCGCAGCTCCAGGCGGCGTGCGAGCGCACGAAGTGCTCGGAGGCGAAGACCTGGACGGGACGCCGTACGACGGCCGGAGTGCCCACGCCGTTGGTGCCGACGACGTCCTCCCGCCAGTCGGCGCCCAGTGCGAAGCCGAGCGCGTCGGCCTTGCGCAGCACGGGCGAACTGCCCTCACGCCACAGCACCCGGCCCTCGTCGTCGGCGACCACCATGATGTGGTGGGCGGCGTCCGCGACCGACAGCAGCCCCTCCCGCAGCACCGGCAGCACATGCCGCAGGGCCGTGGTCTCCCGGCGTCGCCGCAGCTCCTCGTGGGACAGCAGCCCCGATCTGAAGTCGTGGTCGGGATCGACCCCGCCGCGCAGCATCCGTCCCCAGGACTGCTCGATCACCGGGCGCGGCGCGACGGGCGCGGGTTGCCCGGAGAGCCTGGCGGAGCGGACCTCGCTGAGTAACCGTGCCGCCCGCGCCGAGTCCACGGCGGCGAGCTGCGTCACGTCGGTCGGCGAGAGCGCCACTGGTCCTCCCGGAGAAGGCTCGGAACAACCGGTGGGTGTCGTCTTTCGGCCACGGCCGAGCGGTCCGTCTTGACTGTCTGTCTCATAGTGCAGCCTGCCCCGGGCGGAGGGACACAGTCCGCACACAGACACCAACAAGTTGCAACCCCTTGCAACCCTGGTGGTCGGCCGCACCGTGTCTGAAACTTGAGCGACGCCGCCCTTAGCGGCGTCACCGGCCTGGAACGGGCCGGCGACGGGGGTGGTGCCGTGTCGGCGCAGCACCACCCCCGCGTTCCGGGCGAGAACGCTCGTAGGACGTGTCCACGGAGTGCGGATCAAGCCACAAGAAGGATCCGGCCGTCGCGGGCTGCCGACGGCTCAGGAGTTCGGCCGTGCCCGCTCCACCACCGACGCCAGGTCCAGGGTGCTCGGCAGGGTGCCGAACGCCGCGCCGCCGTCGCCGCCGAGGCGGGCCGCGCAGAACGCGTCGGCGACCTCCGGCGGCGCGTACCGCACGAGCAGCGAGCCCTGGAGCACCAGCGCGAGTCTCTCGGCCAGCCGTCGCGCCCGCCCCTCCACGCCGTCCAGATCGCCGAGTTCGGTCAGCAGGTCCTTGACCGCCGCGTCCAGCCGGTGATCGGCGCCGCGGGCCTTGCCGACCTCCACCAGGTAGGCGTTCAAAGCCTGCGGCTCCCGCTGCAACACCCGAACCACGTCCAGCGCCTGGACGTTCCCGGCGCCTTCCCAGATCGAGTTGAGCGGCGACTCGCGCACCAGCCGGGGCAGGCCCGACTCCTCGACGTACCCGTTGCCGCCCAGGCACTCGGCGGCCTCCACCGCCACCGACGGGCACCGCTTGGTCACCCAGTACTTGGCGGCCGGCACGGCGATCCTGAGCAGCGCCCGCTCCTGCTCGCCACCGTCGTCGTAGGCCGCCGCGAGCCGCAGTGCGAGGGTGGTCGCCGCCTCGGACTCCAGGGCGAGATCGGCCAGCACGTTGCGCATCAGCGGCTGGTCGACGAGCGGGTCACCGAACACCTCCCGGTACGTGCAGTGGTGCACGGCCTGCGCCACGGCCTGCCGCATCAGGCCCGCCGACCCCAGTACACAGTCGAGGCGGGTCGCCGCCACCATCTCGATGATGGTGCGTACCCCCCGCCCCTCCTCGCCGACCCGGCGCGCCCACGTCCCGTCGAACTCGACCTCGGCGGAGGCGTTCGACCGGTTGCCCAGCTTGTCCTTGAGACGCTGGATCATGAAGACATTGCGGTCGCCGTCCGCCAGCACCCGCGGCACGAGGAAGCAGGTGAGCCCCTCCGGCGCCCGCGCCAGCACCAGGAACCCGTCCGACATCGGCGCCGAGCAGAACCACTTGTGCCCGGTCAGCTCGTACGTCCCGTCCTCCGCGAGGGGGGTGGCGGCCGTCGTGTTGGCGCGTACGTCGCTGCCGCCCTGCTTCTCCGTCATGCCCATCCCGAACAACGCCCCGGCCTTGAGCGAGGCCGGTCGCAGCGCGCGGTCGTAGACCATGGACGTCAGCCGCGGCTCCCACTCCGCGGCGAGCGCGGGGTCGGTGCGCAGGGCGGGTACCGCGGCGTGGGTCATGGACAGGGGGCAGAGGTTGCCGGCGTCGACCTGCGTCCACACCAGGAACGCGGCGGCCCGCCGGACATGCCCGGCGGGCTGTGTCCAGGCCGCGGTCAGGCCCGCCGAGACGCCCTTGCCGAGCAGCCGGTGCCAGGAGGGATGGAAGTCGACCTCGTCGAGGCGGTGGCCGTGGCGGTCGTGGGTGCGCAGGCGCGGCGGGTTCTCGTTGGCCTGCGTCCCCCACTCCTGCAACTGTGCCGAACCGGAGGCCCGGCCGAGCGCCGACAGCTCGCCGCGCACCTCGTCGAGCAGATCGGCGTCGGTGTGCCGCTCCACGGCGGCCGTCAGGGCGCGGTCGGCGGTGAAGACGTCGTATCCGATCAGCGGCGGAGGCTGATTGGTCACGGTGTGGGTGCTGCCTGCCATAAAGGGAACCTACCCCCCAATGGCGGAGGTCATCGCCATGACAGGGTGCGGGGCGGCACGGGTGGGTGAGGCGGGCGGTACGGTCCACGCCCGCACCGTCCGCCTACCCGGCCCGCTACCCGGCCCGCTACCCGGCCCGCTCCCCGGGCCGCGCCCTCGGGCGAGGGCCTCCGGAGAGGCCTTCCGGAGAGGCCCTCAGGCAAGCCCTGCCAAGGCCGCCGGCACCTCCGCTTCCGTGACGTCCGCGGGCCAGCCCTCGCGGTAGACGGTGTCGAGGTAGCGCTCGCCGAGGTCCGGTGCGATGGCCACGGCCGTGAGCTCGCGACCGCCGTGCCGGGCGAGCCACTGGCCGGCCCCGCTGACCACGGTCCCGGTGGAGCCGCCGAAGAGGAAGCCCCGCCCGGCCAGCAGACGGCACACCCGGACGGTGTCCGTCTCCTCGACGTGGACCACGTCGTCGACGTACGACTCGTCAAGCAGCGGCGGCGGCACGCTGGTGCCGAGCCCGGGAATCAGCCGTCGGCCAGGGGTGGCGCCGAAGGTCACCGAGCCGACACTGTCCACGGCGACCACCCGCACCCGGCGCCGCCACTGCCAGAACCAGCGGGCGCAGCCCATCAGGGTCCCGGTGGTGCCGGCCCCGACGAACAGGACGTCCAGGTCCGGGAAGCGGCGGGCGATGGCGGGCGCGGTGGTGCGGAAGTGCGCCCGCCAGTTCCCCTGGTTGGTGTACTGGTTGAGCCACACATATCTCTCGTCGGCGGCGCACAGCGCCCGCACGTACGCGATCCGGGCGCCCAGGAACCCCCCGTGCAGGTCCGGCTCGTCGATCATGTGGACATGGCTGCCGAGCGCCTCCATCAGGCGGACGCTGGCCCGGTTGCAGCGCGCGTCGGTCACGCACAGGAACCGGTGACCCCGGCTCGCCGCGATCACGCCGAGCGCCACGCCCAGGTTCCCGGACGACGACTCGACCAGCACCGAACCGGGTCGCAGCCGGCCCTCACGTTCGGCCGCGTCGACCATCTCGGCCGCGGCCTTCAGTTTGACCGACCCGGCGAAGTTGAACCCCTCGCACTTCAGATACAGCGGAAGACCCAACGCGGCCCGCAGGTCGACGTAGAGCTCCTCCTCGTTGAACTGCGCGGGATCGGAAATGACGGGCATGCTGCCCCCCTCCTCGTGCACCACGTGCCGCCGCTCAGCCGTACCGGCGCAGCTCGTGGAAGAACCCGTCGACGACGCGCAGTTCGCCCTTCCGGGCCACCTCGTCGTGGACGAACCTGCCGACCGCGAGGTCGAGCACCCCCAGCCCGAAGGGCGAGAACACCACCGTGCGGTCCGTCGGGACGGCGACCCGCCCGGTCAGTACGTCGTCCAGCGTGCCGTCCAGGAACTCCCGGCTTCCGGTGACCTGTTCGGCCAGGTGCGGCGAGGTCTCCGCCTTCAGACAGTGCTCGACGTCGTCGACGAAGTTGGCGGACCCGAGCAGGATCTGCGGTGCGAGATCTCTCAGCGACACATGCAGCACCAGCGGATGGTGTGCGAACCACAGCGGATCGTGGATGTGCGGCGCGGACGCGACCGTCGCGAACACCACCAGGTCGCTCGACCGGACGAGGGATTCGACCTTCTCGTGCACGGTGATCCGCCCCTGCGCGCCCGACCGCTCCAGGTACCCCCGGAAGCCCGCCGCGCTGTCGGCGGACAGGTCGTACACGCCCGTCTCCTCGAACTCCAGGCCCGTGGCGGTGAGATGGGTGTGGATGTAGCGGGCGATCAGACCGGTGCCGACGAATCCGACCCGCCGCGGCCGCTCCCGCCCGACGCTGAGCCGGTGGGCCGCGAGCGCCGCCGAGGACGCCGTGCGGGTGGCGCTGATCACCGAACTCTCCAGACAGGCATACGGATAGCCGGTGTCGGGGTCGTTGAGAATCAGCACCGCCGACGCCCGCGGCAGCCCCGACCTGATGTTCTCCGGGAAGCTGGAGACCCACTTCACACCGTCCACCGGTAGCGGCCCGCCCAGCGAGGCCGGCAACGCGATGATCCGCGAGGAAGGCCGGTCCGGGAAGCGCAGGAAGTACGACGGCGGGTTCACCGAGTCACCGGCACCATGCAGCCGGTAGACGGCCTCGACGAGGTCGCCGATCTCCGACTCCCGTCCGTGCAGCGCCTGTTGGACCTGCTCACCGGTTATCACCGCGAACGGCGGCACGCTCTGTACGGTGCTCATACGGTCCTCACCTCGCAGTCGGAGCGGTGCACCGGGTCGCCCAGCGCGGCCAGCACCTCGCGCGGGCCGTCGAAGGGCTCCCGGCTGTGCGCGGAGCGGATGTTGTCGACGAGCAGCAGGTCGCCGGCGTGCCACGGCGCGCGCACGGTGTGGGCCTCGTACACCTCGTTGACCGTGCGGACGATGTCCTCGTCGATCGGGTCGCCGCCGCCGAAGCGGGTGGTGAACGGCAGTTCGTCGGGCCCGTACACGTCCACCAGGTACTCGCGGACCTCGGGATCCATCGTCCACTCGCTGAGGAAGGCGATCTGGTTGAACCAGCAGCGGCGGCCGGTGACCGGGTGGCGGACCACGGCGCTGCGGTGCTGACTGGTGCGCAGGGAGCCGTCGAGCCGCCATTCCCAGGCGATGCCGTGGCCGCGGCAGTAGCGTTCGACGGCGCCGCGGTCGTCGGTGCCGAAGGCCTCGGCCACCGAAGCGCCCACGGCGTCGTTGTACGTCCGGTTCAGCAGCCAGCCCTCCCGTTCGAACCGCTCGGTCAGTTCGACGGGCAGCGCGTCGAGCACGGCCGAGCCGTCGGCCACGCAGGTCGCGCCGCCCGTGCCGGGTGCCTCCAGGCAGGCGAACAGCAGCAGGCCCGGGAACTCCAGCGCGTAGCTCAACTCGTGGTGCATGCACATCTGCTGGTTCGCCGGCCACTTGGTGGAGGAGTACACGCCGTCCGTGTACCGGCGCCGGGGCGCGAAGGGCTCCCGGTCGGCCATCAGGGAACCGGCCAGCCGACGGAAGACGGCTTCCGTGCCGACGGCGTCGGTCAGGCCGAGCCCGCGGACCAGGACCGAGCCGTGCCCGGCGACCACGGCCCGCAGCGCGTCGCGGTGCTCGGCGGTCCAGCGCGCCGGATCTCCGGCGGCATCGGCGTGCACAAGGGGCGGACGGCCGGGTGCGAGCTCGACGTCGGGGAGCAGCGTCGGAGGCGAGGACGACATCTCGGTGTTCCTTTCGGGTGGTGCGCTTGAGCGGTCGATCGGGGACGGGCGCCCGCCGTTCACGAGGCCGGCCGTGCGAGGAGCCCGGCCAGGTCCGCGAGGACCGGATGGCGGGTCACGTCCTTGAGGGTGATCGCCCGGTCCAGGGCGATCGCCAGCTTCACCGCGGCCAGCGAGGTGCCGCCGCGGTCGAAGAAGTGGTCGAGGCGGCCGATCCGGTCCGCGGGGACACCGAGCACCTCGGCCCAGGCGGCGGCCATCCGCCGCTCGTCCGGTGTCCCCGGCCGGTCCGGCGCCGCGGCGCCCTCGCCGTTGCCCGCGTCGAGGTCCTCGGCGAGCGTGGTGAGCGTCCGGCGGTCGGTCTTGCCGTTGGCGGTCAGCGGCAGCCGCTCCCGCCAGTGGACGACCGCCGGGACCATGTACGCGGGCAGCGAGGCGGCCAGCCGCTCCCGTACCGTGTCCGCGCCGACGGGCTCCGGGCCGGTGCAGAACGCCGCCAGCCGGGTGTCGCGGACCACGACCACCGCGCCGTCCCGGACGCCGGGCACCCGCAGCAGCGCGTTCTCGATCTCGCCGATCTCGATCCGGAACCCGCGGATCTTGACCTGGCTGTCCCGGCGGCCGAGGAACTCCAGCTTCCCGTCGGGCAGCCAGCGCCCGTGGTCGCCGCTGCGGTACAGCCGCTCACCGGGCCGGTACGGGTCATCGGTGAACGCGGCCTTCGTGCGCTCGGGATCGTTGACGTATCCGCGGCCGACACAGACCCCGGAGAACACGATCTCGCCGGGCGCCCCCAGCGGCACGGGCGTCAGATCCTCGTCGACCACGTACACCCGCACGTTGGCGATCGGCCGCCCGAGCGGCACCCGGTCCTCGTCGGGCGCCCGGAGCATGACCTCGTGGTTGGTGTCGTCCGAGGTCTCCGTCAGCCCGTACGCGTTGGCCAGCGGGATCCCGGGCCGGGCCGCGAACCAGCGCTCGACCAGCTCCTTCTTCACCGCCTCGCCGGTGACCGACACACAGCGCAGGTCCGGCAGTTCACGCGGACGCTGCTCCAACTCGGCGAGCACGGCCTCGAGATACGACGGCACGAGCTGGAGCACGTTGGCCCGGCCCCGGACGACCGTGTCCACGAACCGGGGCACGTCCAGGATCGTCTCCTGGCCGACCAGCAGGGTCCGCCCGCCGGCCACCGGCGCGGCCAGCAGCTGCCACAGGGAGATGTCGAAGCACTGGGGCGCGGTCTGCGCGACCGCGTCCCCGGCGCCGATACCGAGGTCGTCGAGCTTGGCGAGCACATGGTTGAGGAACCCGGCGTGCTCGCACATCGCGCCCTTGGGCTCACCGGTGGAGCCGGACGTGAAGTAGATGTAGGCGAGTTGACCGGCCGGGACGGGCACCTGGAGATCGCCGTCCGGGTGGGTCTCGGCGTACGCGGCGTCCACGAACAGGGTCCGGGCCGTCCCCTCGACGGCGGCGTCGCTGCCGTGCTCGGTGAGGACGAGGTCGCAGCCCGCGCGTTCGAGCGTGGCCGTGACCCGGGCGGCCGGGAAGTGCGGCTCGACGGGCAGATACACCCCGCCTGCCTTGAGGACGGCCAGCACGGCCGCCATCCAGTCCAGGTTCCTCTCCATCACGACGGCGACCACGCCCTCGCGCTCCAGGCCCCGCGCCAGCAGGGCCCTGCCCAATCTGTTGGCCCGGGAGTTGAGTTCGGCGTACGTCCAGCACCGTTCGCCCTGGACGGCGGCCACCGCGTCCGGGTGGGCGGCGGCGCGTTCCTCGAACAGTTCGTGGACCCGCCGGTCGGGCAGCTCCCGGCTCGGGCCCGCCAATTCCTCCAGCTGGTACCGGAGTTCGTCCTGGGACAGCAGGCTCCGCCGCGCGGGTTCGGCGAGGGCGGTGAGGTGGTAGCCGGCGACCCGGGCGGCCGCTTCGGCGTCCAGAAGATCGGTGCGGTACCGCAACCGCAGCGTGCGGCCGGTGACACTCACCCGCAGCCCAGAGTCGTCGGTGGTGGTCTCGCTCTCGCCGGACAGCGCGGCCAGCACCCTGATGTGGGCGGCGAGCAACTCGGCGGGCCCGCCTGCCACCCCCGCCGGAAGCGGCACCTCGTACTCGGCCGTACCCG